>Ga0182210_1000101_pt1 | contig 16632 bp, 10 predicted proteins | sample G5R1MG_19_FD_129670 | JGI IMG/M metagenome (GOLD analysis project Ga0182210, IMG submission 129670) | Switchgrass phyllosphere microbial communities from Michigan, USA - G5R1_MAIN_03OCT2016_LD1 MG | ecosystem: Host-associated > Plants > Phyllosphere > Phylloplane/Leaf | place: USA: Michigan... | reverse complement strand
CGCAGAGCCCAACGGCCTCGCACCGCTAATACCTGTAGCCATCTGACCGGGATTTGACTCACCCATTCCCTTTGCCGCCGTCGCCTTTTCTCTGTCCCTCTTCTTTTGCTGTACCAGCGTGCCCTTGACGCCTCGTAAATACTTGACCGCTGCGTCGACCAACTCCTTCTTCTCGGGTGAGTTCTTGAGCGCTTCAAGCATGGCACGCACCTGTGTCTCGCTCTTGATGTGCGGGCACGTACGCCCGTGTCCGTAATGCGCTAGCCCGCAGAGCCCGCAGTGTTCGACGCCGGCAGCTTTGAGCTCGCAGGCGCCGCTAGGGTGCTCCTTGCGGCATGCAATACAGAGGTACGAAGTGGTGCTGTGGTAATTTGGGTCGAGGGGGTTGCGCATAGGGAGCGTGGCGCGGATGAAGGGTTTCACTGCGGTGTGTTGAGACTTGTGTACTTTTAATGACGATACATGCGGTGATGGTGCGTGTTGCGCTATCCTTGGAGGATATGGACCATGCGGTGGTGGGCGGAATGCGCGCATATCTTGCTGTCGTGGTTGCCCTGACGCACCACCTTGTGGCGGTGCAGCCTGCACATGATTGTTGTGGGCAGAGGCACTTGGCTGGTGACGCTCGTCGAGGTTCTTGGTATTCTTCTCAGCATCGCCTTCCATCCCGCTCGCCTCGCTGTCTTCGTCACTCGAGGCCTGGAAGTCTGTATCGCTTTCCAGATTGTCTTTTGTCTGGCGCTTTCTGCCTGTCTCGGTTGGCGAGGGTAGCATGAGGTGGTCTTCAAGTGGATCATCATCATCGTCATGCCCTGATGCTGTGCTCTTGAGATCAGCCCGTTGATTTACATAGTCCACGACCTGGTTCTGTTAGCGGAATCACATAAATGGGGAGATGAGCATACAGCCTTGGCTCTCCTACCACGACCCATAGCCTCTGCTCGCGCTAGTGCTTCTGCGGCCGCCGCTGCTTGTCGTTCCTTGAGAATCTTATCCCAAACGCCAGGGTCGGGCGCAGTCTCTTCGTCAACCGTGTCAAAGTCATCTTGCAAACCGCCCTTGTCTTGCGCCCAAATGCGCGCGAAACTGAACTGCGATTCTGCCGACGTATCCTCGCCAGTTTTGGTAGTTTCAATCTGGCTGCGGTCGAGGAGCTTTTCGATAGAGGCGTCGTCATAGCGGATATCATGGTCAGCATCATCTTCCTTGAAGAGTTCGGCTGCACCGAATTTGAGAATTGACTCCACATCATGATCTTCAATGTCATCTGTATCAAGCTGCTCCACCACAACATGATCGAGGGCCATCTTCTTCCTGCCCATTTGCATCATCTTCTCCTCAACTGATGCTCGAGTGGTTAGCTGGAGACACAACACCTTCTTCTTCTGTCCAATACGATGAGCTCTTGAAATCGCCTGCAAATCTTGATGTGGATTCCAATCGGGGTCCAAAATTATGACGGTATCAGCTGTCGCAAGGTTGATACCCACACCACCAGCTCGCGTTGATAGCAGAAAGGCAAAGAGTGGTGAATCAGGCGCGTTGAATTGATCGATACGCTTTTGCTTCTCCAAGGAGCCCATAGTACCATCAAGGCGCTGATAGGATAGCTGCATGCCATCCAAAAAGTCTTCAATGATATTGAGCATGTCGAGGAATTGACTAAAGATAAGAACGCGATGGCCGCGCTCTTGGAGCTTTGGCAGCAAGAGCTCAAGAAGACTGAGCTTAGCCGAAGCTTCTACCAAATTGCGATGAGACACGGCGGCAATATCGGTCCGCTCTTCGATTTCACGACTGTAGACAAAGGGATGACAGAGACACTTGCGTAGCTGCATGAGGATATTGCTCAAGTTAGCACGCTCCTGCTGCTTCAGCGACTGTGCCGACGTAAAGAGAGCCTTCAAGAGCTCGGGGCTCTTGGAGAGGATGGACTTGTAGAGCTGCTTTTGCAAGTGGCTCATAGATATTGGCAGGATGACTTGTCCAAGTGGCGGTAGAAATGACAACACCTGGGCTTTTGTGCGACGAAGGATGAAAGGACGGATCTGGTCGTGAAGCTCCTTGATGTTTTCCGATGTCATCTCCGCATACTTCTCTTCCAACGCGGCCGCATTGATTGTGTCATCGAGGAAGTGTAGCAAGTTGAAGAGTTCCCTCGCGTTGTTCTGCAGAGGAGTACCTGTGAGCAGTAACCTAAAAGGCGAGCGCACCGCAGTCAAAGCGGTATATAACTGACTCTTGTCGTTCTTTAGTCGTTGGCCCTCATCCACGATCATGCCCGTCCAGTTCACATTCTTGAAGAACAGCCTGCTGCTGTCATCTGCAGCCGCTTCGTAGGAGGTAACGACAATGTGGCAGCGCAGCTCCTTTGTACCTTCAGGGTACATCTCATACTTGTGGGCCATGTCTCGTGCCTGTGCTGATCCAAAATATGCAACGACGCGAAGTGAAGGCGCCCATTGTTTGATCTCTCGTCGCCAGTTCGCACAAGTCGAGTTGGGAACGACAACCAAGAAGGGGAAACAGGTATGTTCTTGGATGAGTGTCGCCAGAAATGCAATGACCTGGATGGTCTTTCCTAAACCCATCTCATCGGCCAAGATGCCATTTTTCTGGCTATACCATTGGTAATAGATCCAGTTAAGACCCTCAATTTGGTACTTCATGAGCTCACCACCAACAAGGTTTTCGGGCTGCTTCTCCCGCTCAAGTTTGGCGAATGGCGTATTGCGAGTCTTCTCTAGTCGGATCTTGAGCGGGCCCTGTTTGGGATATCGGATGTAGCGGCCGGCAACCCAATCGTTGTAGGCAGTGACAAAATCGAGCCATCGTTCGCCATCTTCAGCCGTGGGGACCTTTTCCCAAACGGAATCCTCATAGCCCAGGCCCTTGTACTTGATCAAGGCCTTGTCCACCTCCTTGATACGCGCCTTGTCAATCTCCTCACTGCGGACCTCGACATAGCTGGTGTACCGGATATCCAGAATTATGTCAATGCGCAGGTACTCTTCCGGAATGGCGTCTTCTGTGCGCATTTTTGGTCCGTCCTCGCGCTTAAAAAAGGCTTTTCGCATGGCTGGGGCAGTCACACCCCATGTCCAGGCCCCAGAAAACCATGCTGCGCGGAAGTAGGACTGGTTTTCCCACTTGAGCAGATACTGCTTGTCGTCTTCGCTGACTAAGTCGCAGGGAGTTCCTGGTTGGTACGTCTCTACATCCGAGGGCCTCCAGGCGATGATTCCTCCAACCTTTTGTTCATGCGTTTCGTCGCACTCTTTGCAGAGCCATTTGGTGGAGTACTCTCGAAATCGCTCATCAGCCATTTCTACGTCGTCGCGATTGACGTCCATGGCATACTGAGAGATGGGCGGCAAGTGGTGGTAATGCCAAGCTCGAGAGCATTTGGTGCAGCGGAAGAGAACGTTGTGGAAGTTGTTGATTAGTGCGGAAGGAACATTAACAATTGGATCTTGCCCATCATTTTCTTCCCGAGCCTTCATCTCTTGCTGTGTCGTCTTACGACGTCGGAAAGGCTGGCATGACGCGCCGGGACGCGAGCAATCCTGGCACTTGGCCAAATCTGGAGCTGTGCCATCTTTCGTCTTGTAGAAGTTGATGCACCGCTTGCACTGCAGCACAAAGTTCTCATCGCCGACCTTGGTGACAAGGTGATCACGAGTGGAACGATTGCCCAAGCAATTCTTGTGGTAGGCAAGAGAACAGCCTTGACAGTAGACAAGCGGCGCAACACTAGGGCCATCGTAGCACACCTCGCAGCCTTCGGCATGGCGCGATCGGAACAGGTCGCTGCGGGGCAGAGTGGCAAAGATTTCGCGAGTGGCAGTCAGCTTCAGCGTTGTCACTCGGGGCTCGGAGTCGGAGCGGAAGACGTCGTTCATGCTGGGATCCTGCATGTTGTTGGTGGCACGCGTGGATCGATCAGACTGGCGCATGCCTGTTCGTAGCACTTTGCCAGGCCGTGCAGACCGTCTACGGCGCTTGCGCTTGTGGCCAGGCAGTACATCTGATCGAAGAATGTCCGAGGCACTGGATTCTTGCGAGCTGTCTCCGCTCTCTTCATCGTCATCGAAGACCTGCACTGGCATGGGCTGCCGGGTGGATCGGCGAGTGGGCTCTTGCGGCACTTTGCGCTTCTTTGGACGGCCACGTCGTCGTGTGATGCCCTCGTCGGAGTTATTGTCGTCGCTAGTAGATAGCTCGATGAGCTCACTGCGCCGGCTGTACCTCGAGGAGCGACCGTTGTTGGCCCCGCGCTTGGCCAACGGGCGGGTGCGACGACGGCGGGAGCCGGGTTCATCCGAGTCGAGCTCCTCGTCTGACGAGGAAGAAGAAATCGCAACGGTAGAGATGTCAACAAAGTCACCTCCCCTCGCCCGGGTAGTGCCTCGGCGGAGCCTCATGTCGTCCTTGTCTGCGCTTTGTGACGTCTCGTTAGGGTCGTCGGACTGGAAGCGTTGCAGCGCCTCTGGGCCGCCCGGTATCTCGAGCAGGTCCTCAAAGGAGATCTGAGGCGAGTAGTCAGAGAAGAGCGATGTGGAAAGTGGAGAGGTGTAATATATATATAGCCAGCACCTCACAGGCTACTGATGTCTCGCGGCCCTAGCCTCTCTCACCTACTCGCCCTTCTGACGTACCTGCTTGATCATGTCCCCCGCCAGTCTCACCTCGTATCTCATCTCCCCCAGCTTCCCATATTGGCGGACAATTGACTCGACCTCATCTCCTGGCTCGTAGTACTCGTACTCATGCCTATTGTGGACGGGCGACACGCGCACATAGGCCAGTTTCCGCTTCTGAGGCGGCTTATTGATAGGTGTGAAGGCTGTCGGGACTGACGCTTTTCGTGGAGTCGATGCTGTATAAGCGGCCGCGCTTGGTTCGCGCCTTGGTTTCTTCTGGAACGCAGCCATGAGCTGCGCTCCATCTTCGTCCGAACTCATGATGAAGCGAAGGTGCAATTGATCGGTATGTAGACCGGGGTGATGCGCGGGCGCACCCGATTGTTTTTACTGCATGGACGTGTGGCACATCGCGACGCGAGGTGGAAGTAAAAGACCGTCGCAATGCTCGCCCTTGATTGGGTCGCAAGCGTATCAGAACTGGTGTTATATAGTGAGGAGGGTGAAAGAGACGCACGCGCGACGATTGGTGGGACTGACGGTCGTTGGCAATGGTACTAGCGAAGCCGTGCTGGAATCGTAAGACGCGCTTCCCGTGACAGCGCGATGGCGCTAATAAGCGAGAGGCGCCTTACGTCACGCTAGACGCATAAGGCGCCTACTATGTATGTATATTGACGTGTCTTGTAAACTCTACCAACCACCAACCGCGGAGTCGAAGTCGACATAGACTGTGTATAATGTATAAAAGGGTCGTTATAGGTGCAGGAATTTGGGGTGGATTCTGCACGGCGACAGAGTCTGACCGCCGTCGATAATTTGATCATTATCCTAAAACCATCCTCTCAGAATACAACACATAGCCTTGTGTAGATGTTGTGCTGTATCGTCCCTGTTATCGACCAAGAACTAAAATACATTCCTTAAGGTAAGACAGCTATTGACAAGGCCTAGAACAGACGCTCCTGGGGCACGGGTGCCTCCCCAGCCTTCGGCTTCCTTATCATCTCATAGCACAGCAGCGACGCTGCCACACTCACATTTAAACTATCAACGCCAATATCGGTGACAGATCGGCTGTTTTTTATGCCAACAGTGTAATGTGCCATAGCCCTCAGACTCGCTTTTAGACCCGTTGCCTCGCAGCCCATCATCAATATTGTTGGATGTTGAGCCACAGGATAATGATCGGCAGTCAGCTGTTCTCTTTTCTTGTTCTTGATCTTGGCGTAGACAATCCTGCCAGCCCCTGTGTATACTGCGTCTGAGGTCAAGGGCTTGACATTGGACTCGGACTTGACACTGGGCTCGGCCTGTACGGCGTCACTGGCATATATCCTCCAGCCCTGATCGCTGCTTGCCTTCAAAAATTCGTGAGCCGACGCAACCTTGAAAATCGGAATCGCTTCGGCGGCACCAGCCGCAGCCTTAAGCGCAATGTGGCTCCATGGGGCAGTGTTGTAGGCGAAGGTTACAATAGCGTTGACTCCGAGGAAATAAGCAGAACGTGCAATGGCCCCGAGGTTGCCTTCATCGAGCTGGTATAGATTAGTTGTGATGCTCGCAGAGAGAAAGGGAAGCGTACCACTCCATCAACGTAGAGAATCAATGGAAACCTCCACTTCTCCGAGTTGTACTGGTATTTATCGTTCTTGCCATTGACTAGCAAGTCTTCAGCGCTCTGTGTACCCAGCGAAACACAGAAGTACTGATCTTCGCGATGTGGGTATAGGAGCGAGGTGATTGGGGGGATAGGAAGAGGTGATGATTCTAGCACGACGCCATTGTGTGGCCGACCCCGGCTCGCCTTATCCATCGCCTGAATGTATTCGTCCCCGACTTCGTGGGTGATCCCAAACAGTTTGCGTTCTCGAACCACGTCCATGAAATCATTCTTGGCTCCTCTTTTCGAGTGAACATAGAGCCTGTACAGTTTGCGTCGGTTGCCCTTAATGGCAGCGAGTACGCTAGCAGTACCGTAAATAAACTCGGAAGCAGCAGTCGTGAAGGGCAACGATTCGGGACCAACATCCACATAGCTGGTAGCGATTTTGAAACGTTGTGTCTCGGCAGGTTGCATCGACGGCGACATCCTCATCGTCTTCGTCGTCATCGCCCTCTTCTTCTTCGCAGTGTACCCTTCTCTAGGGGCATCTGAGTATACCCCTGGTCTTCTATACCCCTCTTTAAACTCTTTCTTGTCTCTCCATGCTTTCCATTTGGCATGTCCTTTTTCGCCACCTTGAGCTGGATGTGGCCTCCAATGTCTCGACGCACTCTCTGACCTTTCAACCGTTTCTCTGCTTGGCCATGTGCCTCTTTCCGTTGGCCGTCCAGCGCTCCTTGACGACGAACCGGAAGTCGTAGTTTCCCGTTGCTTCGCATATATCTTATTGCGAGTCCCGAATTGCTCCCCCCGTGGCTCAGGTCTTTTGTTTAGAATTGTGGCTCTATCGCTCTGCCTCGTACGTGTGCGTGTGGGTGGGGGAAAATCGCCTGGAGGAAACACGTCCGAGGCACGACGTCTACCTTGCTCGATGGCTTGGGTTATGGATTTGTAGCGGCAGAAGGTACGGGGGAGGAGCGCATGCTGCGTGCGTAATAGAGTACCTCCAGCGAGGAGGACGTACACCATTGCCGTGTGGCCGGGCGAATTTGGTGACTGGATTGGGTCAAGAGCTGCATTTGGGTGGAGTTGGAAATGACGAAAACTCTTGACAACTTCAGCCCTACGGGGGTCTGTTAGCGTGCCCACGCGCGGTTTCACGTGATGGGAACTCTGTAGCTCACAGTTCCTATGTCTTGTAGACAGTCTTGTATTACTCATCAAGGAGATTGGGGTACCGCATGCGCATCAGCTGGTGCAACGAGCCGGCTCAAGGTGGATGAATGCCTTGTTTTGCATTTTACCACGGAGAGGCTCTGGGACAACGCTCGCAACGGCCCGGGTCCAAGAAACAGGAGTATCTGGGTCCTGGGTGCTTCGACACATCAATTTGTGTGCAACATGGCCGCATATAGTAGGTAACAAGGTACTACTATGTATATGTATATACCTCGGTGGCCTGGGGGAAGTGGGTCTGCGGAGCCGAGGTGCTCCTTAGGGGGAGGATGGCCGGAACCTTGTATCGTCGTGCCTGTTGTAGCCGGCGCCGCATGACTGTCGACATCTCACGTCCCTGTGTCGCTTGTCGCTCTCCACGAACGCCAAACTTGCCCAGTCTCCTATGTCTGCTCATAAACGCACACCATGAACGTCACATACGGCACCAAGGGTACATCAAAGAAGACGAAGCTGCTCTGGAAGCATGCTTCGCCGCAATCGACTCCCATGTACAACTTCCTGGAGAGCGTAAACCAGTCGTATGGCCTGAGTCTGGCGAATTATCCAGAATTGCAACAATGGAGCGTAGAGAACATCAACGAGTTTTGGCAAAGCACTTGGGAGGCTGTTGGCATTCGACATGAAGGAAACTACACCATGGTTGGACACACCGTTTCTTCGCCCGCGGGACACTGACGGTGAACAGGCCGTGGACAACAACGCGCCCATGTTCCCTCGGCCTGCCTTCTTTCCAGGCGTCACGCTCAATTTTGCCCAAAATCTACTCTTTCCCACCCAGGAGGTCCACCCTGACTCGCCCGCCGTCATCGCCGCGACAGAGACAACACGAGAGGTCGTGACATGGGCGGAGTTGAGAGATCGCGTCAAGCAGTGCCAGGCAGGTATGCTAGCACTAGGACTCAAGGACGGCGATCGAGTTGCAGGCTATGTTGCGAACCATACATACGCACTAGTCGCCATGCTTGCGGCCACGTCGCTGGGTGGCATATGGACGGCGGTCAGTCCAGATACGGGTGTTCACGCTGTACTCGAACGCCTGCGGCAGATTGAGCCCGCCATTCTTTTTGCGGATAACGCCGCCTTCTACAATGGGCGGAGTCATCCTGTTCTGCCAAAGGTAGGCGAAATCGCACGCGACTTGCCGTCCTTGCACGCTGTCGTCATCCTCCCGACGGTCAGGTCAGTCGCTGTTGATCTAGATCCTGCTTGCCTGGTATCTGGGACCGTTTACGACTACGCGGCATTCACAGCCTTGAACAACACGTCAGAGCTTACCTTCAAGCAACTTCCACCGGACCAGCCACTCTACATTCTCTATTCGAGCGGAACTACCGGCGCACCCAAATGCATCGTCCATGGCGCTATTGGTACGTTGCTTCAACACAAGAAGGAGCATATCCTGCACTGTTCGATTCAACCCGGCTCGCGTCTGTTCTACTTTACAACTTGCACCTGGATGATGTGGCATTGGCTCGTGTCAGGACTCGCATCTGGTGCTACGCTAGTACTCTACGACGGCTCCCCTTTTCGTTATCTTGACAAGGCGACTCCTTCAACGTCTGTTGCGGACGATCTTGCCATGCATCGCCTCATTGATGAATTCAATATCACACATTTCGGCACCTCTGCCAAGTACCTTTCCATCCTGGAGCAGAAGTCTGTCAATCCCAAGGCCGCTGGTCTTCGATTAGGGGAGCTCGAAGCCGTATACTCCACAGGATCGCCCCTCGCCCCATCAACATTTCTGTACGTCTACTCGTCATTCCCAGAGACCATCAACCTTGGAAGCATCACCGGTGGTACTGATATCATCTCACTATTTGGTGCTCCGAATCCTCTTCTCCCTGTCTACGAAGGTGAGATCCAGGGTCCTGGTCTTGGTATGGCGATTGCAGCATGGGACTACACCGGCGCGGAGATCTCCTCCACGGGTGAGGCTGGTGATTTAGTCTGCACGCGGCCATTTATATGCCAGCCAGTCACATTCTGGGGACATGATGGAGCGGAAAAGTACAGAAGGTCGTACTTTGCCACGTTCAAGAACGAAAAGGGCCAACCTATTTGGCACCATGGCGATTTCGTGCGTTTCGATCCCGATACGGGCGGTTTATGGATGCTGGGGCGGAGTGATGGCATTCTCAAGCCTGCTGGTATTCGCTTCGGATCGGCTGAAATCTACAACGTGGTACTCGAGCATTTTCCAGAACAGGTTGCAGATGCCTTGTGCATTGGCCGACGGAGACAAATTGACATGGACGAAACGGTTATTTTGTTCCTGAAGATGGCGGAAGGACATCAGATTTCATCTGATCTTGTCAGTAAGATCAAGGCCACCATCAAAAATGCACTTAGTGCACGCCACGTTCCAGCTGTAATTGACGAGTGTCCTGAAATCCCAATCACAACGAATGGAAAGAAGTATGTATCCCTGACTCCATGACTTGGCTCTTGTCGCTAACAGTAAATAGGGTAGAAGGTGCAGTTAAACAAATCTTGTGCGGATTAAATGTGAAGACCAGTGCTAGTGTTGCCAACGTCGAGTGTCTCGATTGGTATCGAGAGTGGGCGAGGACGCATTAGAAGTGCCCAGCATTCTGTTGATAGCCCCCTTGATTGCACTGATCGGCACCTAGATTAACGAGGAGACACGAAAAATCATGGGAACGAACACTGAGTGGAGGTGGCTACCCTTCGACTGTGAATATCTAACTGGTGCATGCCTCCAAATTGCATGATTCCCCTTGCTTGGACAGACGTACTTGTGCGTTTCTAGAACGACTCAGAGAGCATCTCATCCACCTTTGTAGATAATGCCTCCATTACATTGGTCCCAGCCTCGAAGATCGCTTTAACGACACCCATCGTTCCCTCGGGGTAGCGAACAAGCACGGCAATCGCTCCGCCCTGCTTTCCAACGCCGTCGCCCGTCCAACCGCGCATCACGACGAAAACGTCTTCAGCGCCAATATCGTGCTCGGTATTCTGAATGTGATTATGCGCGAGGAAGGCAATATTCTCTGTAGGCGCACGTCAGTTCTTCCCATCTCTGCGTCTCACCCAAAAAAAATAATCATAGGGGGTTCTGAAGACTCACGGCAGAGCACGGCCATCATACGCTCAAGCCTGAGGGCAATATCACGGACGTCGGACTCATTATCCGTATCCGCAACTTCGTGAACTTCACTACGGAAGGGACGCAGCAGCTCGTGTATGCGCAGCTCAATCGCGTTGGCGGGTGGGCCGGTTGCCATGGCGATTACAATAGTGAGTGACGCCGGTGGTATGTGATAGATGGGAAGGAGGGTTTAGATTGGAAAGGCAGACGATATTGTGCTAGCATGTGAGGGGATTGTGGTGAAGCAAGTGCGTGTGTTCACCTTCATATTTGCAATTTCACGCCAAGAGCTTCACGTATGAGATCTTCGAACCCACATTACCGCGGTAGAATCTCGGTTTATATATCCATTGATGTATGAGATGAGATCTCACTGTGCCTGTGTTTAGCCCTTCGCTGGTATTTGGCTTGAGCATGCAGCAAAACCAAATTCATTTTCTTGACGCTAGCCACAGCATCGCGATTAAGTACATTATCTGGTGAAGCGCTCTTCGCGGTAGTGTGAAAGAAAAGATATCGGGAATGCGCTGTTTGAGCTGCCCCTTTGGCTCCGACGCATGTTTGGATTGAGCCATACACGGGCCGGTATCGTAACCGTATTGGCTATATGGTGCTAGGGTTTCATTACGATTTATAACAGACGCAAAGCACGACAGAAGAGCAGAGTGCGGGGGGTTTTCTTAGACTGGGATCAGATGCATGATCCACGTGCCAAAAGTTCTCATGGAACGGGTTGGTTCTTGGGTCCCGTTTATTTTTCATGGCTTCGGTCGAACGATTCTATTCTCTAGGCACACGCTCTTTCACGTGGGCATGTTGTTGGCCGAGCTATGCCTATAGGGTGGAGTTAAGATCCAGGAACACTGGTTCATGAACTCCTGCTTGCTGGTCATTGTGGTATGTGCGGCATCAGCCATCTCCAGAAATGGGAAAGGACAAGGAAAAAGAGGGGTTACCTTCCTAAAGTGATGAAGGCAACACTTTCCGCTGGTGGTTTCATCTCGCACCACTCGTTCTTTCATTAAGAGCAAACCATGGTCAGCAATGTTTCTGGTGCATCAGCAAAGGATATGAATTTGGCACCTAAAAACCTAGCATGCAGTAGCTTCCTTCACAAATGATATAAAATACCCTCCCTTCCTCCCTTGGACTCATATTCCCTTTCATACAATCACCACAACTTCCACTTCATACAACCACCACAACTTCCACTTCATACAACCACCACAACTTCCACAACAACCACCACAACTTCCACGACAACCACCACAACTTCCACGACAACAACGACCCAAAATCAAAATGCGCATCCCACTCACCATCCTCCTCTGCCTCGCCACTCATGGCATGGCAAAACACAAGGAAAAAGAAAAGCATCTTGGATGCAGCATTGTCGAATCGGACGATGGCAACCCGCAGTTTGTCCATTGTTACTCGCGCTGGGTATGTTTGCCGTTCTTTAACTCTATCTTCCCTTGCCTGTCTCTAGGTATAGTACAGGGACTAACATGAAATGCAATCATAGCATGTCGGAAATCCTACATTGCCAGTAAGGTGGTTCAATGGGACGAAGGTCTAGGCGAAGACAGTGGGCGGGGGTGTTCTTCATCGGCGATGAAGAAACGAGCACAGAACAGGAAGCGGATGATCGGCATCTCCAAAATGAAGTCACAAGCGTCTGAAGTCTAGATTGAGAAGAAACTGAGAGCAATCTGGGCAATTGAAGAAGCTTTAATCAAGGAGCGTGACTTGAACGCCGTCAGTCCAGATGTTCCTGCTAGGGGTGCCTTCATCATCGCTGCCGGTTGGGAATTGGGCACTACTACGTCTTTTGCTTAGTTTTTGGGGGTTAAGATATAAAGTCGCGCGATTTTAGAAGGTCTGAATAGATGCGTTTGCCTTACAGTCACAGATTGGTGAAGACGGGAAGTGCTCCACTTCAATATTGCAGTGTCGGTGGCGATGTAGTGAATGGTTGAAGTCTGGCATGTGGAATTGCTAAGCAAGGCTAACTTACTCGTATTTGCATGAAAAGAAATGCACACAAGCCTTCTTACTGGATTGGGTCCGCTTGGATCCTGGTCACTGGATATTTTGTCGTTGTGGAGGGGTGAGATCACACGTCATGGCAACAAAAAAGACGCGACCTTATCGATAAACGACTAATCATTGACCCGTGGCGCACAGACCGCGATCTAGAAAAGTATAGCAACATCCAATGTCCTTCGTTACTTGTGCGCTAAAAAAGACATTGATGAGACCATCCAAGGCCCTTTACGCTCCCATTGTGAGACAGACCTTGACGAAAAAGCGAACATCTGCTCCCATACAAACTGCTCCGTATCTGGCTCGTGTTGCGGCAATGGACCTCTCCACAGGGGCAACTAATCGAGTGGGTATGTCAGGTGAAAGTGACTGAGCGAGTAAGGCTTACATCCCGTCCAGCAAGGCTCCCTACACCATGACACGCATGCCACGCCCCCAGACTTCATCCAAAGAGAGCACTGGCGATATCAAAGCATGCGAAGAGCCGAACTTGAAAGCGACCCCAATGTCTTCGACCTGAGTCAACGCGACAACTTCACAGAGGAGCACAAACATCTGTGGACACCCGCGGGCGTCATTCCTGCGTCGCGAATTGAATCTGCCTGCCAAGCGTACGCAGGAGGAATCCCCCTCTCGACTCCGGTAGCAGATGCCCCCATCTTTGAGCACCGGGAATTCCCAGGGTTGCAGGTCATCTCGGGGCTTCTGCCCGCCGAGACGCAATTGCTCTTCACTTCGTGTCTGATGCACAGAGATCTCGCCGACCCCGGGCACAAGATCAACATGCAGGCCGACTACAACGTGCCGTACCCTCCCCAGCCCACAGCCGAGCCCCTTCGCTTCGACAGCAGTTTTTTCCTCCGCGAGAGAGCCTCTGCAGAAGACTCGCTCACACCCAAAGTACCCGACAAGCACAAGCCTCTCAACACCGAGCAATTTCTCTACACCAAGCTGCGCTGGCTCACGCTCGGCGAGCAGTACGACTGGCCAACCCGCAGCTACTCCAAGCACGCGACGCCCTTCCCATCCGACCTCTCGGCGCTCGTGACCGGTCTCTTCCCGCACATCCGCCCCGAGTCGGGCGTCGTCCTCCTGTACTCTGCCAAAGACTTCATGCCCGTCCACCGCGACGTCAGCGAGATGTGCCAGACGAGTCTGGCCAGCTTTAGCGTCGGCTGCGACGGCATCTTCATCATGGCGCGCGGCCACGACAAGGGAACAGGCGACGACGCGCCCAGGACGGTGGCTATCCGAGTCCATAGCGGCGACTGCGTGCATCTGTCGGGCCAGGCGAGGTGGGCGTGGCATGCCATGGCGCGAACGATCCCTAGTACGTGCCCTCCGCATCTGGCGAGCTGGCCGGTCGGGACTCCCGGCGCGACTCCCGCCGAGGAGAAGGCGTACAAGAAGTGGAGAGGATACATGGGCACAAAGCGGATCAATGTGAGCTGTCGCCAGGTGTGGGACTGACAAGGTGGCGAAGCCCGCGAGGGGCTTTCACGAGGGCGGGCTGCTTGGGGATTCTTGCCAAGTCGGAGACGAGAGTGTCTTCCCATGGGCCCGTTACATCAAATCCAGCGTTGATCCGGATCTTTCGAAAAAGCACCACCATGCCACGGCCTCCAGTGGGTACCTCGTACGATTCGCGCCGTCACACAAGGTTGTTCTTCTCTACAAAAGCCCTTCAAGTATGCCGACCTGATAACCATGTACCGTACTTTACACCCCTTGTCATTACAACATGTAGCAGGGCGCTAGACAAGACTCACCCACTTTCCCTCCCAACACTCGCAAGCTGCTGCAACCGCCACCACCACCAATACCCCTAAAGATCCACTACCTCAAACCTCACCAACAGCGTACACCTAGTCTCGTGCCCGCCCAAGTCCAGCATGCGAATGAAGCTCCAGTCAGGAACGGCATACAGGAGCCGAACCGCCGCAACAGCAAAGATGGGGTTGCGCGCAAAGCTGTCATCGCTCTTGATGAGCAGGCGTAGGAAAACAAGCTCGTTGTCGTCGTACTCCCACTCGAGCACGTCTTTCCAGACCGGGTCGGTCGGGGGCGAATTGTCCTTGTGCAGGAAGCCGGTGAGCTGGTGCGGTTTGTAGGCGGCGGTTTTGCGCTTGGGCGGCATGTTGTTCATGTCGTGTGCGTGGACGAGCGTGCAGGTCAGATAGGGCTTGAGGTCGTCGTGGTTGCGGTCCGGGGGGAGGGGAATGTCTGTAGCGCCCGCGACGTGAAGGCGGAGCCGCTTGCGTCGTCCTGTGTTGAGTTTGCCGTCGCCCCCAGCTCGTAGTGCGGGGGGCTTGAGCACGTAGCCTCCGGAGCCTGCAAAGAGAGCTTCGTTGATTTGCGACGCTGCGCCAAAGGTTTGCCAGTTGAGCGCGCAGATTTGGGCGCCAATGGCCCAGAATGGCACGGGTTGGAGGTTCTTTGAGGAGATGCGGGTACCCTTGGGGTATACGCGCATCAAGTGGTGTGCATTGTGCCGGGCAATCTTGGTGCTGTTGGCGGGAAGATGCGCCTTCAATCCCGACTCGGAAACATTGATGAGCTGGTGATGAGGCGCATTCTCAAGATCGGCCTCGAACCACGAGTTGTTGACAGGCTTGACCGACTGCGCATAAACCCCCAACTCTGCCAGTTCCGGAACCAGGAGGCCTGGATTGGTGTGTTTCTTTTTCTGGGCGTACGCCTGACGAGCTTGCTTGTCCGTCTCCTCCTCGTCGGAGCTGGAGTCACTGTCGCTACTCTGCTGCTCATTCGGCAAATGGTATTCAACGATGACAGCGACCTTGTTTCCAAGCTCGGCGAGAGTAACATGCTGACGTTGGCTGGCGTTTTCCTGCTCGTTCGTCCCCTTTTCGCGGATTGCCTTGCTGAGTAGTCGGCTACCCCATACCTCCTGCATGATGTGGGCCAGACGTCGTTGACCCCGCGCATCACAATGGTTCTCGAGCGAGATCATAATCGGCGTTGCGTTCTTCGCGTCGGCAGCTTCTTTGTCGATGACATCACGAATTGTCTCACAGACGGCGCGAAAGGGTATGTGTGACGTAAGAGTCCATCCGTGGGTTACTTTCGGCTCGTCTCGGTTGTCATCGTTGTCCCAGGCATCGATCTCGACGCATCGCGAGCCTGTCCGAAGAGCAATCTCGTACGCAGAAGCGCGGGACTCGCCGTACAGCTGATGAGCCATCAAGTACGTGTTGTGAGATGAGCTGATGAAGTATTCCGGAAGCGGATGATTTCTATTGATGACATCCGGTGGAACGTTGATATGGGACTTGGAGACCAGCTCTCTCAAAGCCGACGGCGCCTGCGGGACGTCGACTCCTGCTTCTGCTTCCCCAAGAACCCTCTCTTCCACGAGAAATCGTCTGAGGGCTTGGCTGACACGCAGCTCGTCCTTTGTGATGTGCGATTGGCGCGATGCATGGCCGCCACCCGCTACTGTATCCGCATCAATTGCCTCGCCCTTGTCTTCATCATTGATTTTCGATTTTTTAGTAAATGGTCTCAGCTTCGAGATTTCCGAAACGAGCCCTGCCATCGTGTGCGACTCTTGCGCAATTTATGGAATGGTCGATGCTGGGTGAGATCGACGGAGGGGAAAGGTAGGCTCGGCTGGCTGGTGCTGGTGGGGTACCAGTTACCTTCCTCAGCTGGGGCTAGGGAATTGGGTCGAGGCCTGCGAACACGGGAGGAACGTTCGACTTGGGCAAGAGTAGCGATAGATGGATTGCGTTGTGCGCTGCGGCTTTGAAACGAGCGCCCTTGGTATGACGGTAGTTACAGGGAGAGGATTCGCCTTTCACTACGGCTAGTGCATCGGCGAGACACTATGCCGATTGCGGACTATACTTGCAATAACTATCGCCAATCGCTCCAACAGCCACTCGTGCAAACACCAGCCATTGGTAAACGTGTCAGCCACGCGATCGCCAGTGCGGTCCAACTCATTTCAAAGAATAATGCGT
>Ga0182210_1000100_pt1 | contig 16758 bp, 22 predicted proteins | sample G5R1MG_19_FD_129670 | JGI IMG/M metagenome (GOLD analysis project Ga0182210, IMG submission 129670) | Switchgrass phyllosphere microbial communities from Michigan, USA - G5R1_MAIN_03OCT2016_LD1 MG | ecosystem: Host-associated > Plants > Phyllosphere > Phylloplane/Leaf | place: USA: Michigan... | reverse complement strand
ATGTTTGCGACAGTGCATTCTCTCGTTTGCTTCCATGCCATTCAAATGGTAGCACCTATAGTTCCAATGCGTCCGCTGACAACATTCAACGCAACGAGTGGCAACAAAATCAACACAAGCCTCCAAGATCCAGCCGCAAAATAACCATACGCAGGAAGCAATGGACAGCAATCCAGACCACAAGTCTCCGTCTCCAAGGACAGGACACGAGGGCAACTTGCCCCAGATGCCCACGCCGCACCCACAGCCAACCATCGTTCTGCAGCCCGAAAGCGAAGGAAATCCCGCCATCACACTCACCGTATACAAGCACGAGCGCACCCCCTCCAACAAGCCGGAGCCGCTCGTTCGAATCTTCGAGCCCAGCGCTTTCATCTATGACGAGGACACGTGTACACGCCCAACCCCATTGTGTGCCAATTTAGCGGAAAGGGAAGAAGATGTGGGCGACGGTGCGCATATGCTGAAGCTAAGTTCGGAGCTAGAGGAGCACTTTCAGTGTCTCAAGGATGCGTTTGAAGATACGACGGGGCGGAGCTGGAGTCCGCTGACGTGCTGGGAAAGTGAGGCGTGGGAATGGGATGATGGAAATGAGGAAGAGCTGGGAATGTTCGACTGGATCTGAGTACCGAGTCTGTAGCCGTGGGAATATGCGGAGTGGTTCACATTGGCGGGGAGGTTTTCGTGTGCGGAAATTGCTGGATAGCGACCACATAATGGTTCGGGTTAGTTTGGTGGACCATATTAGATCAATTGCAGTGTGATTGAGTTGCTGATATCGATCCGTAGTTTCGTGCCTACGCTTGAGGCTATTCGAACTAGAATGACCATGCATCTTGGTACTGGTAGCGGACCGTTGCGGCCCCCCGCACAAATTTCACCGTTCTTAAAAGAATTTCTCTGCCCAATCCCTGATTCATATGGGTCACTTCCACGGCTAACTCTTCTTTGGCGCACGCTGGTCCTTGGGCAGTAAGAGTATAAGATCGTCTGCTTTTGTGCAGACTCCACGGAATCTTTTGTAGATTTATCACCAACCTCCCGAGTACTCATCACCCATCCATTGTAAGTACCCTGGATAAACGATGCCGATGCCATGCTAGACATCAAGCAAACTGACCAAGCGATAGATGGCTCCCAATATTGCAAAGAGATTCTTCCGCAGCAATTCCAGCGGTGGCAGCGATGCTACCGCCAACTCTAGCGGTCGCAAAGAGGCGACTGCCGATGGTGTTGAGGTGGTCCCCACCAACGAGAATACCCTGACTGTCCTTAACGAGGCAAATGCCGTCGAGCACACAGCCTACACGTTCTCCACCAAGAAGAAGTGGTGGATTCTAACCGTTGTGGCACTGTGCCAGACAAGCATGAGTAGGTTTCCCCAATACTTGGATCGAGCGACTATTCGTCATATTAACAAGCGACAGACTTCAATGCTGCTGTCTACTCCAATGCAATCGGACGTCTCAATGAACACTACAACCTCGGAAATAACCACTTCACCAACGCCAGAGCTGGTATGGCCTGGTTCTTGATCCTTTACGGATTCGGTTGTGAGTTGTGGGCACCATGGTCCGAGGAGTATGGTCGCAAGCCTATCATGCAACTGTCCCTCTTCACAGTCAACTGTTGGCAGATTCTTGCCGCCCTCAGTAGTTCCTGGTGGCAGGTTCTCCTCGCACGCCTTCTCGGTGGTCTCTGCTCTGCAGGCGGATCTGTGACTCTTGGCATGGTCGCCGATATGTTTGATCCCGAGGATCAACAGTTCCCGGTTCTTTGGGTTAGCTTGTGGTCGTGTCTTGGTTCAGGTGAGTGAGACTGCTTCCTTTCAACCATTCCATACTTGCTTACATTGCGCCAGTCATCGGTGGCATCTGCGGTGGTGCCATTGAGCAATACCTTGGTTGGCACTGGAACTTCTGGATCCAGTTTGGCTTTGGCTGCCTTGTTCAGTTGATTCATCTTTGCTGCGTTCCCGAAACCCGTTCGACTATTATGCTCAATGTGGAAGCGAAGAAGAGGCGCAAGACCGGCGCCAATGTCGAAGGTCCTACTGAGCACCAGAAGATTGACACACGTGAAGTCCTTGCCATCATGGGCCGTCCGTACAGTGAGTGGAACGTTGTCACCAATATCTACTACAAGTACTAATATGTCCTGCAGAAATGCTGGTTTGTGAGCCCATTGTTGGCTTCCTGTCGCTACTCAGCGGGTTCAGCGATGCCCTAATCTTCAGCTTCCTGGAGTCTTATGGTTACGTGTTCAAGGACTCCGCTTGGGGTTTCACGGCAAGCCAGCTCGGTCTCGCACTCTGCGCACTCTTCATCGGTTACTGGGCGGCAGGTTTCGCCTACTTCCCAGTTATCCGACGACACAACCAGCAGCGGCGCAGCGGTAAGATTTTGGAGCCTGAATCACGTCTCTGGTTTCTTCAGTACATCGTTCTGCTCCTACCCATCGGCCTCTTCGGATCAGCATTCGTAGTTACAGGCCCGCCAATCCCCTGGATTGCGCCACTCATTTTTGCTGTCCTCATCGGGTGCGCCAACATGGCGATTTACTACGCGACAATCGACTACATGGTCGCCGCCTATGGAGGCAAGTACTCTGCTTCAGCAACTGGCGGTAACGGTTTCTCGCGTGATGTCCTCGCCGGCATCTGCTCTTTCTATACCGGACCTATGTACCACAATCTCGGCGTCCAAAACTCAACTTGGGTCCTCTTCTCTCTTTCTGTTATTCTATGCATTCCAGTATTCGTCATTTACAAAAAAGGCCCACAGATTCGGGCCCGCAGCAAGTACGCCGAGAAGGTCATGCAAGAGCGTAGGGAGCTCGCAGAAGATAGGCATGTTATGGCTGAGAGGCGAGAGGTTCTGGAAAATGGTCCTGAGGTTTGATCATCCAGCGATAGATTGTCCTCTCCTTATCAGACACGAGGTATAGCGTTTTGCCAGGTAGGGATCAACGGACAAGCGATGTGTCTGCAACGTTCCCTGAGCCTCATGGCATTCTTTGCGATGCAATGTTATGTAAACTCGTAAAGTATACAAGTTGTTTCAATCAAGCACCCGAGTCGGGCTGGATTACCATCGACGTGACGTGTCCATCATCCTCTGGGAAGTCTGTGACATGACTCGCAAGCAGTGTCTGGACACGGAAATTGACACATGGCATGACGGGGATGCTTGTTAAGCGTGAGAAGCAATATCTGGAGATGAGAGTGCCATGTGTCGTATGTGTGATGATGAAAGAAAAGAGGGGGGGTGATGAGGTTTAGCGCCTATGTGTGCTCACTAGCGCGGGATTGGCCAAGTGCCTGTGTCTAGTGCGCGAACCCCTTCGCCTCGTCACTCTACTCTTAATGCTTTTGCATTACCTACTCAAATGGTCGTCACAGACTTTATCGCCAGCAGATGCTGCCATCTCCTTCCTAAATATGTCTCGTCAATTCCCGCTTGCAAATACTCGCAACTGGCACCTTGCCAACTAAATCGCGCGCTCGTTAATGACGCAGCCTTCACACTGCGCGTTCTGTGAACCCCCCTCCTGACCCCCCCCCTCCCGGTGTGGGGCAATGTCACTCTGCCAGCGCAGTCCCTACTATTTATACGACCGGTGTTTCCATGCGCCTTGCCAAGTGCGCGTCATTAAATAATGTGTGGCCCTGGCCCTAGCAGGCGACGGGCCTACCCATAAATTGATACAACATTCTAGGCTATATCAGGGTCGCACATCTATCTTCCAACCAAGAAAAGCATACCACAACGAGTTTTTCATGCGCAACATCAGACAATGACGTAACTTCCTATGCGGGATGTCTTAAGGCTCGGGCTGTAATCGTCTCCACTCCAATCAGCGGGGACAAGACGTGTCCAGGCACCACTTGTGCCCTGCCAGCTGTTCGACAGCATCCTTCAGCATCGAGGCCGTCTGGAACAAAATCGGTTGGGATTCCGCGTTGGATCTAGCCTTGTGATTTTTGTGAAAGTGATCATGAACACTCGTCAGCTTTCCAGGCACTCAGATCGTGGCTCCTGTATCTTAAAGCACTGCTGGATTCCCTCGCTTTACGAGCAGACGCTGAGCTCATCGCGATGAACAACGTTTATCGTCAACATGCGCGCGACTGTAGGTCGTGTAGATGCACACATGATCACGCGGGCACTCACGGTATCAGAATTTTGACCATACGAGCGTCGTACAAGCTCTCGTGTACACGCTTTTCGATGTCTTCGACGCCGCCAGAGACTTGTATGAGACCCTTGCGATCAAGGAGCTGCGCGGGTACGAAGGAAATCTCCGGACCAAAGGTTATTCTAGCTCAAAACGGGTCGAATATGTAAAATACGAAAATTTGGGTCACGAAGAAAAGATTCTCATGGATAAAGCGGCCGTCAAACGACAGTTCGATCTCGGATATCTAAAATTTGGTACCGAGTTTGCAACGGGCGACAGTAAGCAACCGTCTCATCATTATCTCCTTGGGTTGCTTCGTCACTACCCAGAAGCCAGCCGACCCGCATGAATTACTTCAGCGGGATTCACGGTTCTAGCCGCTAATCTTTTACCCATAAAGCTGACTGGGTACTACATCAGGTTTTGCACACACATTGCTGCAATCACAGATTATTAAACTTCAGGGCGTGTGAGTTTAGGTGCTCTTGCAACTTTTGGTTTTCAACTACTGATTGTACCCTCTCTACTCACAGATTAATCACGGCATTCCTATACGGACCCACGTCTACCGAGTCCATCTCCTATCAACTATCGAAGGTCAATGCAGCGTCAAGAGCTGTAGGGATGGCGACAGTGGATATTCTGAGGGACTTGCAATACCGGCAAGAAGAAGGCGTGCCTCTTACTCCTCAATCGATGCGCCCACAGATACCTCACCCTGCATTACCACATCCTACCCCGCTTTCAGGTGCAAGTAGTGGTATAGACGCTGTTTCGAAAGCTCTTATGAGATACGATGCGCCACTGGTACGAAGCACTAGTCCTGCCAACACCACAGTACTCACCCGGAGAAATACAGCTAAGCCGGATAGGAATGACACAGATACGACATCAATAGCAGAGGCAAAATGCCATGGGATGAACTCGGCACTTGGCGGCCTGTACTGCCCGTATGCCAGTGACTTGCAACGGCATAGAGATCTACCCCTTGCTTCCAGCATAACATCTAACCCTGTACCATGCTGTCCAAATTGCAGAGGAACTCTTCATATCTCAGCCGGGAAAGCATGGGAACTCTATAAAGAGGACGAAGGGTTCGATCGGTGTTTTCAAGTTTCTAACCGCTTCGTGGTCAAGTGTCACCGCGGCGGCCCGGACGGACAGTACGCTTGCGTTCTTTGTGCAGATAGTGGTTCTGTCAACACTGTCTGCGGGGATGTCAAAGCACTAGTGAAGCATCTTTGGTCCGATCATACCATCCGCGACCTCAAGCACGAAGAAGACATCGTGGAGGTTATAGAACAGCGCATGGGCAATAGAAGCGATAGGGAAATCGCAGGAGGTTATTCGCGAAGCAGCAGGCGGAGTGCCAGTCGGGCTTCCAGACGGCGACACAAAAGTCTGCCAGAATACAGCCGCGAAGTAGATGTCTTTGATACAAGGTCGCTGGAGCGCCATGCGTAACCGTTCAACATGTTGGGATAATCTTTTACAATCGATCCGGCGTTGTAATTTTTACTCATGTATCACTTTTGCCATAACTTCGTTGCTAGAGGGCTCATGAGAAGGTGCTCTAGGAAATAGTCTTACGCGGCTGCGACACTCGGTAAACAGCGCAACCCCAAGAACCATGGTGGCTTCATGCGTCACCACGAGGTCCCATGTTCACAGTGCAGGTCTATCGCGTTCACCGAGAAAATCTTTGGAATGCAGGACGGAAACGGACAATGCTCTTCTGAGCTTTCAACACCTCCTTTCCAACTTGCCCTTTACAGTAATACACGATACATGGCACGAACGCCGGATGCAGGTTTTGGAGATTGGACATGCCGTGATGCGCTCGTTGACATGCCGTGCGTTGCAAGGACAACGAATTCACGGGGCCCAGCTGGACCATTATCTACATCCGGCTTAGCGTGCCGCATCAAGAAGTGCACGACGTGCTCTGTGGCGTACATTTTCAGCGCTTCTCTGCTGCACCACTGATTGACACTGCTTTGATCGGTGTAGATGGATGAATTGAAAGCGGAGAGAAGGCGGCTATCAAAATGGGATGCCATTCACGCCCAGGGTGATGGACCTCAAATGCATCTGCCCGGCAAGGACTCTTGGATCTGGCCTTGGTAGCTCACGATCATTTGAAGAGTTACCACCATGTATACGGTCTGGGTACTTCAAAAGTCCTCGTTCAGGCCAAGGTATCTACGAGCCTAGAACACCCGTAGTTGCAAAGCGGGTGAGACGAATGGTACCCGGGTACATAGGTAGGCAATCTATCTACCGCAACTACCTACCGAAAGTCCAACCCAGCTTACTAGTTATGTATCATGGCAGTCAGCTGGGCTCACAAACAAGCAGAAGTCGACACGCGCAATCCACGACGAGATGTGAAAAGGAACATACAGCCTATGACCACATCATTGGACTGCCCGACGCCTCCTGGACGGCAATCACACACATCGTGTCATGCATCTGTACTTCATCCCCCGGTTCCAGTGGGGTATCAGGTGCAGCAAGGCCTATCAAATCACATCCGAGAGCGACTCCAACATCACAGGTAAGCTGACTGCCGATGCGTGCGGTTTCTCGCGGCGATGAATACAGGAGCGGTTGGTCGATGCTGTGAAGAGCGTGTGGCTTATTGCTGGGTGGGACGGCCAAAGGAGACGACGGATGGGCCGCGTTTGATTTACCAGGAGCAGCAAGGTCGATGACCTTGGCTGGCAACTAGAAAATGCATGAGGTTTTGCATCCGGTCCTGCCACCGACAAAAGGAATTGGGGTTGTAGTCGGGTGTCTTTGGACAGGTCGAGATCCGTCGTATAGGATTTGTCTCTGTGGAGAACATCCCACGGATAGGTCCTTGATCGGAATCGTCCAAGAAGAAAAAACCCCATTCCGCCACTGCCGAGCAGTCGGCCCTTTAACGAAGTAGGCATAGCGATGTTGACGATTCGATCCAATTTCTGGGGTGCGCGAAACATGGAACACTACCCTCTCAAGCCATACGATTAGCAGCGGTCCCATGGCAGCAAAACATTCGATTGTGAGAGAGAATCAACTCCGGGCACAACTGCGATGCTGACGCCGGAACCAAGGTCCTTGTCCTTGCCGCGTTGACAGCACCATACCTGTACGATCGGTATCTCACGCTCTCTGCACTCCTATCGAATGGACCAGGCAGGATCCAAAGCGTCAACAACTTCCAAGACTATGAGATCAAGTTCAAAGACAGACTCCGCAACTGTGAGGATGTGCTGGTTGACGAGAACATTGGCATTGCATTTCTGAGCTGTGATCCGGGCCGCGACCGGTGGAATACCGTCATGGTAGGTTCAATCGCATACTACATGGCAGCCCTCCAACCGTGCATATTTCACTTTCTGCGGGCATGATCTGATGTCGTGTAGGGCATGTTCCTACCCAGCGATCCAGACCGTGTCGGTGGAGACAGTGGACGAATTTGGATGTACGATTATGCGACGCCAGGTCTATCCGACTCGGATGCTCTTAGACCTCTCCTACTGACCGGATTCGATAACATACCGGACTTGCACCCTCTAGGCATCGACTTTGACGCCGCAACCTCAACTCTCTACGTGATCAGCCACTCGCGTACGCAGGGCCCCGTCGTCGAGATATTCCACATCTCCGTTGCCGATGCAACAGCAAGACATGTGCAGACGTTGAAACATGCACGGCTGCACGCGCCAAACGCTGTCCATGTGGTGGGAGCTGGCAAGTTGCTCGTCACCAACGACCATCACTTCCGGGCATCCGTTTCTCCCCTGCTCTCCAAGGTCGAGACATTCTCCGGACTTCCCGGAGGCACCGTGGTCTACATCGACGTGCACCACCCCTCGGACGCGCAAATCCTCGCGCGCGTGCCATTCGCCAACGGCATCGCGATGCTCAATGCTACCACGGCAGCCGTGGCATCGAGCTCCAAGGCTGGAATCTATCTGTACAAATTCCATCGCGATACGCCGCCCTCCTTGCAGTTCCTCAGCTACATTCGCACTCCTGCGGCGGCAGACAATCTCTCGGTCGACTCCGAGGGCAAACTCCTTGTCTCGGGACACCCGCACGCGCCCAGCTTGATGGTGGTCGCCCAAGGCAGAGCGAAATGCAATCTCGCGGGCACCCATGGAGAACAGAAGGCGTGCGAGTGCAGTGCGCCGAGTTGGGCTGCAGAGTGGAGTGAGCAGGGCGGACTGAACAATCTGTATAGCAATGACGGAGCCGAGTTCTGCAGTAGTAGCACGTTTGCGAGGGATGCGGAGAGGGGGGTTTCGATGATGAGTGGTTTGTATGATAGCGGGATTTTGGTGGCACGGGGGTGATTGACAAGGCTCGGGTGTCTACGCAGGGGAAAAAAGTTCTCAGCGCTTCCGCAACCCCGTGAGCCGGTTCTTCTTTACGAAAAAGTCAGAATTTGTCTCAAGACAGGCATCGCTACGTCAGGATTTGCCGGTCTCCTTCGCCTTGTCCCCAGCCCCAACCTTCAATTTCACCACCAGTCTCGTCTTACACGTATCCTCCTGCTCCTCAGTCCACGGCAAATAGCTCCACCTCCTTCCCGGACCTTGTTGCTTCAGCAGCGCTTCATTGGGGAGGCGCGGGTCGTCATTTCGGTAGCGGCCACGGCCATCAAAATGCGTCCCCTGGCTCGGATGCATAGACAGGGACCCGCGCGGCTCTACAACGAGCGCACCGTTGGAGTACACGACGACCACGTTCGCACCGTCAGCTAATTCCGTGTCACCGTTGATGGAGTGGAACTTGGGTGGTAGATGGGTGCGGTAGGTCGAAGGGTGCAGAAGGTAGCGACCCCAGCCCCGAGGCTGAGGCTCCGGGTAGAGCGGACGAGATGGCGGAGCTTGGCTGGTCAGTATACACCTCTCTATCTCTGGAAGCTCGTGGTTGGGGGGATCTCATACGACATAGCTGGCCAGCAGCGTTCCTGGGAAGTCCCAACCTCATGAGCGTGATCTGCTCCTCACTTAGAAATTCCCGAGGGATGCCGCGTAGGGCGCGGTAACGGTTCCAAGCATCCCAGCTCTGGATGAACAACGCCGGCGGGTCGCCCTCGCTCCGCATCCGCCGCGTGAAGTACCTGCGGCCTCGGAAGAATTGTGGCAGGCTCTCCGTGACAACGTTGGGCGGATTGTATAGGGTCCAGAACGTCTGGGCATACTCTCCCTGCTCAAACCATGATGGTCGCCAGTGAATGGTTTCGTTCTCGTTCAGGCCGGTGAGGATCAAAAGGTCCCTTTGGAGGCGCCTGAGCTGCGAATTGGTCTCAACTTGTGCCTGGGTCAAATCTTTCGAGACAGGAGGTCCAGGTAGCGACGGCTCAGATTGCACCCACGTAGCTCTGGTCGATGTTGTATAGGGAAGTGAATACTGAGAAGCCGGAGATGGTGGTGTGTTCTGGCGATCCATGCTTCGTCACTGGAAAGCACGGAAAGCGCACGTGGTCAAGCCGGGGTCAGCAGAGGTGTCGATAGAAAGAACAGATAGCGGGTTCATTTCCAGAGTCCAATATGCGTCGTACAAACACCAAAACTACCGTAAAACTAGTGTAGTGACAGTGAAGGATGAAAGAGAGAAAAAAAGTGCTTGCGTTCACCGGCAGCGTTGTATAAGCAAACATTCACAGATACCTATGTTCTATGCGGCTGTTACAAACCGAAAAGCCGCCGTAGTCACGACGGCAAATACAAGCTTACATCACCGTTACTACTCACACTGTCTGGTGAGGGAGGTAAATTAGAAACACCAGACTTACAATCGCAAAACAACGAATGGAAAAAAAAACTCTCTCCACCTACAGCAACACGATTCTTCAAACGAGTCCAGGAACCTATCGTCAAACTCAAATTTGCCTAATCCAATCACATCATACCAATTATAGGCACGCAATTCGAACCAGCAAACACAGCCTCCTCATGATTGCAGAAAGAAAAAAAAACACGGTCTATTGTCCGATACTATATCGTTGATTCCCCGCCTCTACACATGTACAGATAAGAAAACAACGACTCCAGCGGCACAAACATAGACGGGTATACCCCATGACCACCCCGATGCCCAACCCTCGTCCGGCTTGCCTCCAACCTGTCAAAACTCTGGATAGCAATGCAAGACGGCGAAGCGCAAAACACAATCGCTAAACTAGATATACGATACGATGCCGCTGTACATTGCGAACAAACAAAAAAGGCGCGTTGCCATGCGCCGCGAACCTGCTACGGCTGGACCGCCTAGTGCCCAGAGGTAGATAGGGGGAGTTGATCTTCTGAAGAAAGGAATGAGGAACCTGTGTTTGCTGGTTTGCGCCGAGGAGTTATGCTGGCCTGGGAGGTTGAACTTGGTAGCGAGGTTTGTGGAGAGGCGGACAACGGTGGGTAGTAGTTTTTGATGGTTTCTGCGATAGGCCATGTCGGTTGAGGGCCTTCCGTTTCCCCTGGAAACTCGTCATCTACCAGGGAATTAGCCGTCGGCCTGCTCCAAGGCCTTGTCGCGGACAAGGAGACGGCGAGCTACGAGAGGAACAAGGCAAGGTGCATAACACTACGCACTAGCCACTCCAAGCCCCTCACACAGTCTCTTTCGCCACTGCCCACAAACATCCTCGAACCCATCCAACACATTCGCGCACGCCCTTTTCGCTTCCCGTTCTCTCAAGCGGCGATCCCAGTCACCATTGTTAATGTAGTCTTGTCCCACTTGCGTCTTCTCGTTATCACGCTTCCAGTCCTGCAGTTGTTCTTTGCTAACCTTTAACCGCCTGGCTGCATTTGTCGTGATTTGTCGTGACATGTGCAGGGTGTCGTTGACGTTGGCGAGGTGTTGCAAAAGTTCACGGGTTGAGTTTGTGAGATGGGAGAGCGCGACGAGCGGGTCGGTGGAAGCGTGTGGAAGGAGTTCGAGAGTGGAATCTATGAGTGGGAGGAGGTCCTCGATGCTTTCGAGGTCTGGAATGATGGGGCGTGGCCCAGAGAAGGATGCAGCGAGCGATGTAAGTGTGCGCGACTGATGGGTGAGATGGGTCGTCAGGGCATCGTGAGCGGTCTTGAGTCTGATACCTGTTAGCATTTCGTCCGTTGTCGTTGCGGGGTTGCGCATGCCGTGTAGACCCGTTTTCAATAGCCATTTGACTCCCCAAGTCCCTCAACTGGTCGACGACCCTCTTGACCACCTGATCAGAGGCACTGCCATTGTCCTCCGTCCCTCTCCGCACCAGGCTTTCGATAGCCGACATCCTCACATCGAGCGTGTGAGAGATACCCTCGTTGTCCAGGTCGGAGTCTTCGCCGTAATCCGAGCCATCATAAAGCGAGCGTTGTCTGGTATGCTTGCGAGTCTTGATGGCAGAGCCTGGGCTCAGCCGAGGGGGTGAAGAGGTATGCATGGCCACACCACTGTCGCGCACTGCATTCGTGTTTACTGCACTGTCCATGCCAGACGATCCGTCGTGTTCGACCGCCGTGCCAATGCCAGAGAAGTCGGTTTCTTGGGTGACGTCCAACTCTTCTCCAAATTCTCCGTCTATGGGCCCCTCCTCATCATCCCATATCTCGCCGAGCTCGTCCGCTAGATTGCCCAAGCCGTTGCGGCCCATCCCCCCGTCAAAGTGCTGTGCGGGACTGCCATGGTCAAAGTCCTGGGAGGAGCGCGGTGTCATTGGCGAGTATCCCGAAGAGCGCCGGTTCATCGACTGGCGTCTGGAGGACGTATTGAGGGTCATGTCGAGGCTGGAAGGATGCCGGCGGTGCGACGATATCGGCCGGTGCGTCGGCGTTTGCGGTGGAGATGACATGCTGTGTGGGCTTTGATTCAAGAGGGGTGTGGTGGCATCGAGCGCCGGATTCGGGGGTGCGCCGAGGCTGGAGCGACAAAGCAGCGATGCGCCCTGACTGGCCGCCGCTCTCAGCGGCAAGCGGGTGGGTTTGGCTCTTCTCAAGACGCGTGGAATCGCGACTAGCGCCACGTACAGGCGAAGAGAGCGTGGTGATGTGCTGGCAGAGTTTGGCTGTGGAAGGGTCTGGCGGCGCACATGCAGGGTTCAGGCGCGGACCCGTCTCGTGTGACGTCGAACAATGGGCTGGCGAGCGGAACAGGCGAAGTGACGACGGTGACAAGGCGAGTGCTCTACGCTATGTAGTTGCACCAAGTGCAGTCTGTTGATGCGTGTCTGGGCGCCTCCCACGGTCGAAGAACGTCCATGGTTTGTTTGTTAACGCGACGCTTACCTCAGCCAGCGATGCCTTCCCCCGTCGTCACGTGCATATACATTTATTCTAAAGCCCAAAGGTCTGAAAACTATCTACAGCGAAGCCGCATGCAGAGAAGTCAGATCGTTTTCAGGCCCGAAAGAACAGCGGGAACAACAACAGTCGCTCCCAACTCCACGGACACCTGGACACCACGACGTCTTGCTACTGCTGCCCAGTGCGGCCCTGCACAGCCAACACGGTACCATGCTGCCAAAAAGAACTCCCTGATGCCTTTTGCCATGCCGCTGAAACGCAGGTCGGGGGGAGGGGGGATATACATTGGTTTTCACGGCGGTGGCTTCGTTGCCTCGAGACTGGCCAGTTGCTTCTTGAGGTGTGTGAAGAAGGACTGTCCGGACGGCATGAGGTGTGCCATGTTGTTACCTGGCCACGGTCAATGGTTGTCTAGGCCGATGCTGCAGGCCGACTCCACCCTTGACGCCCCATGCGCCACTGCTCCTCTTCGGAACAGAGTCGCCCTCGACCTTGTGGTATACTGAGGGTTGGCCTGTGGACTTGCTGTCAGCCGTGGTGCGCAAATGCCGTGCTGCACGCTCAAGAAATCGTACCGGCGGTGCTTTCGAGGTATTCTGCGCCACAATTAGCCTGAGTATCAATAGGTGCGTGTGGGTGTCCAGCAGGCTTGGCCAAATGCTGTGTTCAACTGCCTGCGCAAAGAACTGGTCGGTCACGTACTCTTCCTCAGAAAGTCCTTGACCTCGTTGGCGTTGAAGTCACGCACAGGGACGTGGTGCTCGGCGGCTGGACCTTGGACGGGTGATGTTATTGCTGCCGGTGCAGAAGGCTTCCCTTTGGGGCCCCAAGCCCCTCCCGAGGGCGCCGTCGTTGCCTGTGGTCGCGGGCCCTCCTTGGTGGGGGTGCTCGTGCCAGAGGAGCGGTCTTGATTCTGGCGGTTGGCCTGCCCCTGCCGCCGCCAGCTGTTGTCTTGGTTAGATGTGGCACGACTCATTCCACGCCGCAATCCAAGGCATACCGATTCTCACCCGCGCCACTCATGGTTAGAAACGGGAAGAGGGGGTGGGATGACTGACTGGAGGGGTAGGCGACAGGTCGGTGGAGGTATATATCATCGACGAGAGAGCTCTCGTCTTGCTGCGCGCGCGAACTGGGGTCTGTGCTACAAGGTAACTGGCCAATGACGATATGGCTCCGAGCAATCCATCGTCACCCTTCCCTACCAGCGCGCTGCTGCTAGCTACTTCAAGGCAGTTATGGGAACGAATTCACCATTGTCATCGCATGAGTGGCTGGAGAATTTTGGAGCTTAACAGAGCGCCTGATGCGTTGTTCCTCCACGGCAGAGGCTCTCTCCAATCAACACTGCATCTGGGTGTTTTTGCGGTGCACTGACGACAAGGGTATATATTGTATGCGGCTCTGTACGTCAAACAACAATACTAGGCTGACACTTCGTTTTCTTTTTGTTGTGGCTGATCTTTTCCAGGCTCCATCTTTTTCCACAGACCCAGGAATCCACCTCCAATGACCTGTTGGCCGACCTTGGGACGACATACCATAGCCCACTGTTCTTCCTGTCTAGCCACGTCTTCCGTCGACTCACTAGCTCGCGCTTCCTTGACGAGAACTGGGTCTAAAAATTTCTCAATTGAATAAGCGGACAAGTCTTGAGTTGCTGCTTCCCGCCGAGGAGCCCTTGGTCTGACGGCGCGTACATCCCATTCGCGAATCGTGCCTGCGCCAAGCTCGATAACCTGGTCGAGCAGGTATGGCATCTTTTGCTCGCGGATTTTTTCTACACATTCTACAATCTGTGTAATGCTCGGATTGAAGACAGCAAGAAGCCCATTGGTGTGCAATGCTGGCGCAACATTGGCAAAGTGACTGGTCGCGTTGGGTAGATCGAGTAATACATGACTCAGGAAAGGTTCTTGCGTCTTTCGCGATGCTCGTTGTGCAGCGATCCATTCGGAGACGTCCCCCACGTGGAAGTCGACGTTGCCGGCATACATACCGTGCCGAAATCCTTCCACGACCTTGCGTGCATGCTCAGAGTATTTGCTCGAGATGTCGATAGTATGTATGACCGCCCGGCGATTCGCCTTCCAGGAATTTCGCGCAGAGTTTTCCAGATCTACCATGGACTCTCCCAGGTATACGGCATCTTCAGGCTCTGCTTCCTGGCTCGACGTCGAAGACGGGACTTTAGGGAGAGGCGGGTTCGCAGCATGTATGGCTCGCGACAAATGTAGTGTCAGCGCTCCATGGCCTGTACCTGCCTCCAGGATCTCGAGCGGCGGCTCAGAGTTTGGCCCGCTCGCGGGCGTATCGACATGCAGGTCGAGCAGTGACACAATCAGGTTTGCGTCATAGGGATAAATCTCGGTGTTGTCAGCTCGACGGCACAGAGGCTTCCACGCTGGCATCAACGCACGGGAGTAACAAGACGCCGCGTCAAGCGGACGTAGTCTGCTAATGTTGGCTCATGCACGCGGAACGATGCGCCTCTTGAAGAGATTACTAGTTGGCGCGGCTCTTTGCCAATTATGTCGTCATGTTCGACGGAGCCGCGATGTGTGACCGAGGTTTTGGAAGGCCGCAGCCGGACCAAGCGGCCCTCGTGCGAAGCATCTCTCTTATCGCGGAGCACAGCATTGTCACCCTCTGTGGCAGCGTTAGTGAGCTGCGAAGTTTCGATGGAAGACAGGACTCGCCCTTGAAGGCGCGGTGCAACCTGATACCACTCGTGAACCGCCGAGGCGCTGGTATGCTGCAGGGCGATGAGCGTGGTAGCTGGTGGCAACAGCGAAGTCGCATTGCTTGACGAGAAGGATGCCTTGCAATGTTGCGAAACTTGCGCAGCGTGAAGCGAGACGAGGCGAGGAAGGAGCTAAACTAGGTATCTAACTGCCTAGTTCGGGGCGCTAAAATCCGGGGTATGGCCTTCGTCTCTGTCGAGATCACATGACGATGCCAGCCTCTCTATTCTGCCAGCACCACATCCTCCAAGTTCTTCCTTACAAACTTGGTCACTTCATCCAAGGCTGCCTTCACCGTGGCCGTCTGGTTCACAAACCCAATCCTCACATAGCCCTTCCACTCGCCACCAAAGGCCAGACTGCCAGGCACAAACAACACGCCCGTCTTTTCCAGCAACTTCTTGCAAAAGTCCACTGCGTCGACTGCTTTGCCCTCGCGATGGAACTTGATAAATGCCGTCGTACCGGCCACGGGCTTGACCCATTCACACTCGTCTTCGTTCTTGAGCACGAAGCGCTCCAGCAGCGCGAGATTGGTTCGCGCAAGCTGGATGTTGCGCGCGAGTAGAGCATGCACGGTAGACGCGTGCAGTGCGAAAGCAGCGACTTGCTCGTCGAGCTGCGAGACGGAGATTGTGGTGTAGTGGCGTGCTGACGCAATTTGCTCTATGATGGCCGTGTTGCGCGAGGCGAGCCAGCCGACGCGGATTCCGGCGAGAGAGTAGGCTTTTGACAGGGAGCCTGTGACGATGATGTTGGGATAGTTCATGGACAGGAGTGACGGGGGGAATTCCTTGTCAAGGGGGCTGATGGAATGGAAAAGGGGTCTGTAAACCTCGTCGCACAGTAGAGTAATGTTGTTGGAGGCGGCGATGTCGATGACTTGCTGCAGGAAAGACTTGCCTAGGATAGCACCGGTGGGGTTATTCGGGTTGTTTAAGACGATGAATTTGGTCGAAGGTTTGAGCAGTGCTTTGAGGTCGTCGATGGTAGGCACCCATTGATTTTCGGGATAGGCTTTCCACAGATCAACTTCGGCGCCCAGTTGCTTTGGGACTTCGTAGAGAGATTGATAGGTGGGGTAGTGGCAGATGACATGGTCTCCAGGGCCGACGAGAGCGTAGGCGGCGAGGTAATTGGCCTGGATGGCACCGGCTGTGGTGAGGATGTTGTCTGGAGACAGAGGGTTGGTTACCTTGGCCGAGTAGAGGCGGGCAAGGTTATTTCGGAGCTCAGCAGATCCCCGTATGGCGCCATAGTGGAGGATAGTGGATGTATCCAGGACAGAATTGGGTTTGGTTTCAGAGAGCTCACGCAGCTGGTCGATAGAGATAGAGGCACAGCATGTTTCGGCAACATTGTACTTGCAGTTGTTCTCATGAGCGTCCATCCACTGCGCATAGTTAGCCTTGCACATATTCCAGAGGTAGGTACATAGTGTGTGTGTGAACATGCGGGGTACTTACTGCCTCAACGGCGAAATCATCAATTTTGACCATATTGCAGTCCGTTTGCTACTTGGACTAGAGTTGCTTCTTTGAATCAGGGGCGATGCAACT
>Ga0182210_1000098_pt1 | contig 16822 bp, 14 predicted proteins | sample G5R1MG_19_FD_129670 | JGI IMG/M metagenome (GOLD analysis project Ga0182210, IMG submission 129670) | Switchgrass phyllosphere microbial communities from Michigan, USA - G5R1_MAIN_03OCT2016_LD1 MG | ecosystem: Host-associated > Plants > Phyllosphere > Phylloplane/Leaf | place: USA: Michigan... | reverse complement strand
GGCAGGTTGGGGTCCTGCGGGCTAGCATGGCGTCGGGAGGGAGCTGTGTCGGGGCTGGAAGGTGGTGTGATTGGGACTAGGGGTAGAAGAGCTGCGTATCGCTTTACTTCCCACTGCCTACACTATAAAGAGCTGTGGCTGTACTTTTCCACCTTTAATTTTACTTGGCCCTTACCTAAAGTCTTCAACTTTTGGCAACTGTGCCGAAATGGTGATACGACGCGGGTTTTACGGAGTACAATAGGTCCTATATATGCGAAATACCACCGACAACTCGTCAGTATATATAGTAGTATATCACCTATCTTTTTTCCATTGTATCTGCAGTGGCAGTGAAACAACATCATGCTTTATATCACTCAGCTTTTCCTGGCTGCCGCCTGTGTTTTCGCCTCACCGATCGAGCCGGAAAGCTTAGCGCCCCGAGGTATATCCCAAACTAAACCTTCTAATGGTAGTGCTAACAAAATAACGGCAGGCGAAGATTTTGTTTTACAGATAGAAGAAGCGCTTAAGCCTAGAATCGAAATTGGTAAAGATGCTGGCTGCTTTCCAAATGTAGCTGTTGACAACCAAGGACATCTCACGTAAGCTTCATCAATTCCTAAAACTACCAATCTAACGGAGATATTATCTAGTCCTAATGGCGGCTCTAGCTGTACATACGCCCCTGAAGACTGCACATACGCCCGGTATTTTAATAACCAGGACAAAAAAGTCTTCTCGGGCATAAGCGCAATCATGTATGCCTGGTACTTCGACGGCCCCAAACCTTACCCTCCCCAATGGCAAGTTGTTGTAAAATGGCTTCAGCCTATGAAAACGGGAAACCCACCTCCGCTCGATAACTACCAACCCGTACATATTATGACATCCACGTACACCGGTTACAAGGATGATCGTGATCCCATGCATTCGAAGGAAAGCCAAACAATTTATCGCGTGAGCGGGGGACTATCATCGCTAAGTCCTCAGAATGGGCTAATGGATTCGTCAATGGTCGACAATGGCCTGGTCTCCTGGGAGACTTTTACCATTCAGGCAAGAGATGCTGTCAATAACAAGGACGCTTTTGGAGGAAATTCGGCGCCCTTTTCAGACGCCCCGGCCAAAAATGACACTACAAAGACGCAGTTTCAGGACCATCTTAAAGCTGCATGGGAGGGTATAAAGCAACAATAGACCACGCGTCCCCTTTATCGCTGCCTTGACACCGTTAGTGCTTGTCAGGCAACAGGCTGCTATTTCGTTCCTACGTCAATCACCAACAATCCAACCCGACACTAGATTAGGCTTAGGGTCCTATCCCTCCAACTGTAAATAGTCATCTGGGGACCCTCATCCTTTTCAACATAACTATTCTGTGCCAAGCACTGTCTTTCCCGCGACTTTGGGCCTGCGGCTATTACACGGGCTGTACGTTCCTGTATAGTTCTTATCCTGGTAGATTAAAACTCCATTCTCTTGAAATATATACTTTTTTTACCAAATATATCCGGGCGCTAGAGCAGTACCCACACTTCTTAGAAAGCTAGCTTGTTTTTATTTACTTATTTCTTCCTGAAATTGCTTCAAGAACCACTCGGTAATAGCAGCGACGGTGGGATAGTTCCATATTAACGTCTGAGGTACCTTGATCTTCATCGTGCTCTGCAATTTTTGCCTCAGCGCAATACTCATAACACTGTCGACCCCAAAGTCGGCCAAGGGGATGCGGGGATCGATCTCTTCGATGTCCCCGATCTTCATGACGGATGCAATAGATTCACGAATCTTGATGTCCAACCAGGGCTTCAGTTCCGCCGTCGAGGTGGGGTGCGGGGCGTTGTCACCCTTCCCCTGCTCTGGATGAGCTGGCTGGTCATGTGCGCGAGGTCTGCGCTCCGCAATCTCGTCCAGGAGTGCGCATGGAAGGACTTCGCCTTCTTCAAAAGCTAGACTGCGTGTAACGACGGCATGATCGACGTCGTATTCGGATACGTGCTCCCACGCTCGGAATCCTTCCTCGCGGGTGATATCCGTAATGCCCTTACTTTCAAGCTCCAAGGTAAGGAAGTCGGTTGCAGTGGCCATGCCCAGGCCGCGCCAGGCGGTCCATTGAAATGCGATTGCATTATCGCCGTGGCTGCGACGATGAGCTGCAAGCACATCTAAGAAAGCGTTGCCAGAAGCGTAAGAACTTTGACCCGAAGTGCCCACAAGCTCTCCAATCGATGAATAGAGAACGAAGAAGTCCAGGCTTCCGGGCGGGAACGCCTTGTGGAGTGCGATCGCCCCCGATATTTTCGGTGACAATACACGCGCGAATGAGTCCGAAGCCGTGTCGATCAGCAGGCTGTCTTCCAGAACACCGCTAGCGTGTATGACACCGAGCACCGGAGGAAGCGATAAACGGTCAAGTGCGTTGATTAGTTGTTCGTGCGCAGTCTGGACCCCAATGTCGAGAGACACGACGTGAATGCTGGCACCCAAGCTCTCCATAGCCCTGATCCTAGCCAATACCGGGGCCATTTCTTTCGTTGCATTCGGCCACTCGCGACGAGGAGGCAGACCACGTCGAGAGATGATGACGATACGGCGCGCTCCCTTCTCAATGAGAAAATCGCATGTCTCGAGACCAAGCGCACCAAGACCCCCAGTCAGGACATATGTTCCCTCTGGCTTGGGGAGCAGAGACCGAGCACGCGACGGGGGGTAGCACTGGTTGGTAGAGAAAGGTCGCATGCGTGCCACTCTCGGTACACCGTCCAGGTATCGGATGATTTCTTGATCGTGCACATATTTGAATGGCATAACGGGGAATTGAGGACCCTCGTTGTCAATCATGCCGCCCCAAATATCAGAGTGCTCGGAGGCAACAACACGAGCAAGGCCATAGAGTGGTCCTTGAGCAAGCGCGGTAGCCGAATCCGCAGAATAAATCTTGTCCGTGATGATGAAGAACTTGGCTGACAGACCATTCTCCACCATGAATTTGACAGTGGACGCGACTTCCCATATGAATTGATGAGCAGCGTTGGCGACATCTTCAAAGCAATGGACGGGACCTGGGCAAAAGATGACTGCAGAGCCTCTACCGCGCAACAGGGTCGCTGCGTCCACGAGGCCAAGCTCTTGAGATGCCCTGAGCTTCAACAACTTCGGAATGTGGTGCTGGAGCTCGCTGTCGTACTTTTCGAGTGTGTGAATGTCCGGCGAGATGATGACGGCCTGTTCAACCACCAGGGGCTTTTCAGACAAGCGAGCTGGAACCCACGCGATTTGATGCACCAACCCGTTCATGCCTGAGCTTGATTTCGACGTCGCATCAACCTCAGTGAGTCTGATTGACTCAAACTTTGCTAAAAGATCACCGGTCACACCGAGGATGGCCACATTGGCAGATCGAGCCCCGGGATGAACATCGTCAGCCGCCGTCACGTGAAGGTGGAAAACCTTGGGTGGGGGAGAAGTGGAAAGTATGGCCACTTTTCCGATATGCGAAACGATGCGCAATTTCGGGTCATCGGAGAAGATGGTCGAGCCAACCGAAGCGGCTGCATCGAGGGTGGGAGCCCATGAATCAAGATTCCACGTCATGATATCGTTCTCGGGGTCATTATCAACGGTTACTAGCATCTCTTCGGAGTTACCGTAATGATGACTGACAGCCCATGGGAAGGCGATGCCAGAAACCCCAACTTTGGTAAGGTAATCAATGGAGAACGTATTCGGGAGACGAGTAGCAATGCGGTCAATAATCGCTTTGACATCAACAGCTGGAGTTTTCGGTTCCACAGGTTCCCTTTTCCAGGCAGCAGTGCTGTGCGTTACCCAGGAAAGGTCGTCAGAAGAGTTCAAACGCGAGGCGACTTTGACAGTGTCTCCCTGCACGAGAACTTGGACACTACGGCAATCCTCTGTGACAGCCAAAGGGATACGCAGTTCCATGTTGTAGAGTGCTGTTGCAGCAGTAGCATTGAGAAACGTATTAACATACACCGCTGCAGGGATGATATTGACGCCGTGGAGCTGATGGGGCCGGGGGAAAGGCTTTGTGCTGTCCTCAAGGGACGTCGTGAAGAGCGTTGTGTTTGCGCCGGCAAGTACGGTACGCTGGCCAAGCATATTATGCATGTCCACATCGTGTACGCTGAGGGCGCTGATCGATCCCGTGGATACTTCTTTCCAGAACGGCTTATGACTCCACTTGAATTTTGGTACATCCCTGGACCATTGATGACCAAGGAAGGCTGAAAAGTCAATGCTGGCACCTCTAATGAAAAGATCTGCCACGGCCTTAAGGAGGCATCTCTGAACTGGTTGCTCTTTTTTCATTGTATGCATTGTCGGGAAGTCTTCCAAACCATGTTCGGCCATCGTTTCGTCAATGGATTGTGCCACTATAGGATGGGCGGATACCTCCAAGAAATTCCTGTAATCGTCTTCGACAGCTGCGACGATGGTATTCTTGAGCCAGACCGGTCGGACCATGTTGTTGATCCAATATTCTGTGTCTCTTGATACCGTGCTGCGAGGGTCGGTCTGAGACGTTGAGTACAGCCTGATCGTGGGAGATTTGGGTTTGAGTTCATCGGAGAGTGCTTCTTTCAGTGACTGCGACAAACCTTCTAGCATTGGACTGTGGAAAGCTATGTCGGTTTTGACCTGAAACACTCTGACCTTGCGATCTCTCAAAGCCGCTATATAGTCGGTTAGAGGCGCAATAGCTCCACTGACGACGCATGAAGTTGGGGAAGAATCGATAGCAGCGACGATATCTGTCCTACCCTTAAGCTCTGCAGATACCTGAGCGAAAGACAGGTTTACTAGGAACATTCCACCAGAGCCCCTGACTGTTGCATAGAGGCGCGCTCGTCTTGCTACAATAATTGCTCCCTCTTCAGCAGTAAGACATCCAGCCGCCACCGATGCGGCTATCTCCCCTACGGAGTGACCGATGATTGCCTGGGGACGAATGCCCTTTGCCTGCAACATCTTGCTGAGGCCGACCTGTACCAAGTAGGTCAAAACCTGTATCTCATCCGATTGGTCGAAATTTCCTGTTCTTAGACTCTCGAGAGCAGAGTATCCTAGCTCGTGAACAATGATTGTATCCAGTGGGGCGACAGTATGGTGGAATACCACATCTGTGAGTAATTCTTTTCCCATGGCTGGCCACTGACTGCCATGACCAGAGAAAACCCAAACCAGATCTTTGTTGACATTACTTTCAAGTGTACGGCCTTGATATACCCATTCGCTTTCAGTGCCCTCAGAAAAGGAAGCCAAGGCCTCAGATGCTTCCGCATGATTGGATACAACGAAGGCAGCACGGAAATCGTGATGTGCACGGCGCTGTGCCAACGTAGATGAAATTACTCTCAGGTTTTCGTTTTTGCCTGGTCCAGAGATCCATTCGGCCAGAGCAGCGCTTTGAATGGGAAGTCTCTGCTTTCCTTGCGGTGCAGTCAACACCAGAATCGTCGGAGTATCATGCTCATGGGCGGCTGATGAATATGAATGTGGGGATTGCTCTATGATGGCATGACTGACAGTGCCACCATATCCGTAGGAACAAATGGCGGCACGGCGAGGACCACAATCATCACTCCAGTTCATACTCTCTTGGACCACATGCAGTCCTGACTTCTCCCAATCTATCTTTTTGTTAAGTCTTTTAAGTCTTGTTTGTGGCGGTATGACGCCCTTTTTCACAGCTAGGACAGCTTTGATGAGACTAATCGCTCCAGCGGCAGCCTCGAGATGACCCACGTTTGGCTTAATGGATCCTATCGCTGCTGGACTATCGATCGGACGTCCAGCCCCATATACTGCTGAAATTGCGGATACTTCGGTTGGATCACCAAGCGGGGTGGAAGTGGCATGAGCTTCGATATACCCAACAGTTAATGGATCAATGCCGGCCTGCTTCAATGCCTTTCTGGCAACCAATTCCTGGGCCTTCGCATTTGGTGCCATGATCCCGTTCGTTTTGCCATCCTGCGCGATAGCACTGCCTTTGATGGTGGCCAGGACCTGATCGCCGTCCATGACGGCATGAGATAACTTCTTCAAAATGAGGATTGCGGCCCCTTCGCCTCGAGCGTAGCCGTGTGCATCATCGTCGAATGAAAGGCAAGCACCGTCAGGAGACAAAGCGCCCGCAGCGCCCAGCATATGAAATAGTGCTGGAGACAGGCAGACATTTACGCCCCCTACAATCGCGACTCGCGACTCACCAGCAAGTATTGCCTGTCTCCCGGCGTTAACGGCGACCAAAGAAGATGCACAAGCTGCATCAACTGCTGCGCTTGGACCCATAAGATCCAAGTGGTAGGAGATCCTGTTGGGAATCCCATGGGCCGTCGTGCCTATACCCATCCATGCCTCGATATTAGGTAAATCTTCAAGTAATAGTCTCGAATAGTCGTCTGAGTCGACTCCAATGTATACGGCAGTATCAGATCCTGAGAGAGACTTTGGGCTGATCCCAGCGTCCTCCAGGGCCTCCCATGTTACTTCCAGTCCCAATCTCTGATGGGGATCCATTTGCTCAGCCTCTTTTGGCGAAATACCAAAGAACGCTGCATCGAAGTTCTCTAGATCCTTGATGAAGTAGCCTTTATTGATAGTCTTTTCGATAACCTTGGCGTTCCTTGGGTCTCGCCTGATCCAGGGCTCCCATCGCCAACTAGGAGTCTCCCCAGAGGCATCCTTCTTATCCATAATAAACCTCCAAAGCTTTTCGGGTGAGTCGTTACCACCAGCCGTACGGCACGACATTCCAACAATTGCCACATCCTCGAATTGTGACGAATCAGAATCTGTTGTTGAGATGGAAGATGCAAGCAAAGAATCATCGGAAGAAGAGCTAAAGAGCAGTGTCGGTGTCCTAGGACTATCAGAGGATGTCATGGTGGCAAATTCAGATGGTGATGAAAGTCCGAGATGTCGTTTGTTCGTAGCTATTTCCTGCGTTCTTGTATTCCTGCGAGGCTGGCTTTGGTTATTTAAAACACTATAGGATTACGGCCTGGAATACCTAGTCTCAGCGCTACGTAAACGGTGATTCAAGATCTGGGGCTTTTGTCATCCTCTGACCATCCGGCCTTGCTTGACTCTGCATATCCGCGGACCGACTAACGTTTGAAAATCTTCTGTCTAGGCTGAAGATCGAGTCAGCACATGGGAAATTTTGACCCATGTCATCTAACAACGTATTTCCAAATAAGGCTCCACACATACCCCGAGCTTATTTCACGGCATTCGAACATCCCAGGAGGAATTGTCAGCAACGCCACCAGGGAATACGCAGAAGAGGCACGGGTAACAGATAGATAGACAGAGACGATGGTAGATAGTATCGCTGTATCCTAATGGATATAGATAAATAGACGAATTGCTACCCCTTTGGTATACGATTCAGATCCCAATATACCATAGTATGTACGTGTGGGCGGAGTCGGGCCGACACACGGCTACACGACGCTGTACGGCCCGCTGTCTGACAGGAACCCGGGTCCACTCCGTATTGTTTTTTCATTAGGCTTATCACGAAAAATGCTATCTGTCTTCTCCCTTTCCTGTTTATGTAGCTATAGCTATCGAAATCACGATACATTTTTATACGGTCGTGCCATAGCTACGGATCCCAAAGACGCAGTACTATTACACGGGTAGTATCATCAAATAAGTATATTAGAAGGATGATAATCCCTAGGTAGACTCTGTCACTGGACTATTTACAGTAGGAAGGCTAAGGTACTAGGCCCGAACAGGTATTAGGCAAGCTCTATCGGGGTGCTAGGTAAGAACGATATAGCAGGTCGAAGGCGATAAAATAGCAAGTTACTGCATTTCCGGGAGGTTGTATATCTGGTCTGTGGTATATTATCCGTATAGAATGTAGTACTCTGAAAAAACAGGTCAGTGTCGTTGTAGAGGACAGATATACTTTTTAACTCTACTATAGGTAGTCTGTACAAGAAGGAATAATCCTAGTCGCCGAGGAAGGGCCTATACCGGCATTCTTTAGGATTATAATAATACCTAGTATAGTGAAATATAGTACTATAATAGTAAATTATTAATTTGAATTCTAGGTATAATAGTGTTCTAGGCCTTCTATTTCTACTTTAAAAAGTTACCATAGTTATAACTTATACCTACCTACCTGAATATTAAGGGCAAAGGGTAGGTTAATTTACTAGTAGGATTATAACTCTTCTATATAAATAACAAAAGAATATTGTGTAATTTTAAATCTAAAATAGATAATAAGCCTATATTGCCTCTGCGCAGATAGTTTTCTACACTAAGTTCCGAGCAACTGAAGATATTACTTCTGGTATAGACTATAGCAGATACAAAGGCAGGGGTTGAATTAACGGCCAGGCCGAGCGGAAGGCGATGCCGGTGTATAAGATCCACTTAGCTTTAATTCATTTACCAATTACTATATTCGCTGTATTTAACAAATGATCACGAATCATTATATACGAGGATTTCGTATAACGGTCGCGGCGTACAATAACTATTACACGTCTCCGTTGCGTCTAGTATAGTAGATTCGTAAACAGCGTTGTAATATCTCGACCATTTCAAGTCCATGCGAAAGACTCTAGATTGACATCGCTTGAGAGTCTGTATAAATAGGTTTTTTGTTTATATGCCGGCACGTATATAGTATAATACGAAGCGCACTAATTGCGGGGCATTACGGCTCGCTATCAGCGGCAGTAGAAGTCTGCGGCACAATACTGAGGGATCGCACGTGGCCTCGACTGCGCTGCGGGCCGAACCCTGCGTAATTCCGTACATCCGAACAGTGCAGGGAATGTGTAACGTGGCACCGCCGAATGCGACGATCTCATGTCCGACGTTTAGCTGGCAAGTTCCAGACCGCTTATTCTCACTTTGTCATTTCGAGAAAATGGGATTCAATTAACTCACTCAGCGCTAGCACACTGGGAATTTCATGAGGAAAGTCGGCTCCCGACAAGTGTAGTCCGGCAGAGTACGTAGTCAGGCTACCTGACATTTAAGATTGCTGTGCGCGAGGGCTGGGTATTCCTGTAGGTAGTATGTTCACGTAGTTGAATTCTTTTAGAGCTCGCTTACGCTTCGCGACACACCGTCTGATAATTGCCGATGCGCCGTTTAGTAATTGCCGATATGCCGCTTGATAACTGCCGAGACGCCATTTAATAATCGCCGACACGCCGTTTAACTTATGCCGCCTGACAAGTAGTTGAGAGTCACGCCATAAGATCCGACGGCAGGTTCTTTAACGGGTAAAATTTTTCAACGGCCGAAGCAGCATGTCTGTTTAAGAATTGTGCTCCGCTATAAAGCTAGGTAGGCTTCTTAACCAGAAAGCATATTTGTCGTACAACTGCATACCTGCTACCAAAAATGGCCGAAAAAATCACGAACACGGGGCAATACAAACTTCTTCTGTTCTTTAAGCGGAACCCTGCAATCGACCGGGCAGAGTTTAAAGCTTACTATGAAGCGAATCACGCCCCATTAATCATGGAGGTAGCCAAACAAGCCAAAGGACTTCTCCGCTACACCCGAAGGTATCTGGACCACGAGGCTTCAGACCCAGCATTAAAAAACCCTTTTACTACTTTTGGGCCGCTGGTACCAACTATCGACTTTGATATGGTTAATGAGGTTACATTCTCGAGCAAGGCGGATGCACAGGAATTCGAGCGGGCCCTCTACGGTATCCAGGAGAACGCAGCCAAGGCCTTGACAGATGAGAAAATGCTGTTTGATCCCAAGATGATGAGGGGGATGGTGGTAGAGGAAGTTGTATCGATAGTATAAGCTTTCAATTCCTGGTTATACGCTGTTGAACTCTGTCTGCAGTGATTGTAAATGAATATTCAGGTGATAGATTTGGGATAATTCTACCAATAGACCTAGACGAGACTTTCAGGACAGTGCCACACAGCATTTAAACCTAGTATTGAAGGAGACGATACTCCTCAGATGTGATTATTATTATCCCTACTATTCTTGAGTTTCGTCTAGATGTGAATCACTCACCACTCGTTGTCTATCCGCCTGCCCTTACCGGGGCGAAAAAACATTGTATGGAAAACCGAAGCCGTGGCAGCTTAGCACGTAGCCGTCTGGACACGTGGCTCTGTTCACAGCAGCATCACCGAAGCCTACTCGGCAGACGAACACTCAATTCGCTCTATCTCATCTCCTATCAATGTAACGATAGCCCTGATTTCTAGATACTGGCCGAGCAGCTGCTGAAGCTATTTGTGCCAGAGCATTATTATGGGAAAACCATCTCTACATTACCACATTTTCGAGCCAGTACGCGACATGTCAACTCCAGCATCTTCCGAGTTCCTAGTTATGGAGTGATCGTGTTTGCGTACTGCACGCCTCATCTCAATATCATATGAATAAATATTTGCTACACGCAGCTAACACTTTCTTACCTTACCACTCAGCGAGGTACGAGGACGATGCTTATTACACGTTCGTGGGTGGTCCCTGGAGTTCCAGCAAATTATGCCATTTCCAAGCATTGCCAGGAATCCAAGCGCGAGGAAGACGATACGCCACGTTACTAGTTGAGTGCTGTATTAAACCACATCATGTATACCACGTACCACTCGGACTCTCCAGACCGCCCCAACTCTGACTCCAGTTCCACTCACAAAGCCTCCTTGCCTGCAAGGGCGTAAGTGCCAACTCTCCATTCGTAACACCAATCGGATCAACCTGGCCCCATGCGCTCGTGATACGGAAATCCTCATCAGTGATCTTTTTCTTCTGCGGACTTTCGTCGCGATGCACTTTATCCTGGTATTTGTGGTTGTGCTTTAACTTTTTTGTAACAATTTCTGTTCCTGGAGTGTGTGGTGTCGCTTTTCGTTTGAGGTTGGGGCCAGGATTGCCTTCAGAGAGGGACATCTTCGGAGAGACTGGCTGGGGTTGGTACCATGAGGGAAGGCGTGGGATGCGAGCTGGTGCTGGGTTCGCTGGCATCCTAACATTGATGAATGGTCGCACGCTATGGGAAATGGCTATGGTGACGGAATATATTCGAAGTGATGAGAATTGATGTAATTTTTCTTTGCTTCAATCTTTGATGGTCGATGAGTGGAAGAAATGAAATGGTTTGAGCCTGGGGGTGTGAGTAGTCTCGTATTTGGGCGGAGAGGGGAACAAAGAAACAATAGAAGCGTTGAGGTCGAGGATAAAGCAGGTTTGTATTGCTTTTGGGTCAAAGGAATGCACAATGCTGTTATGCTGTGTGTATGCGGTCAAAGAACAGTCACCCTGTGATCTTCGCTATGCCTGGCTATAGATTTTCGGCATACAAGAGACGAGACCAAGTGTTGGAGAAAATGGCGAGCGATCCCAGATGATGCCTCGATGTTGCATCCAGCACAAAATGGGGCTCCAAGCCAAGCGGCAGCTCAAAGGCAGCTACGCGGCCCTGTAACAGGCCTTGCTAAGAGAGGGGACCGTGTGCCGGTTTCACCATGACGCGTAAGCTGAAGGAAGTGGTGATATGTGGTGACGAGCAGGTCAAGAAGACGTCAGAGGGGGCTTATGTGATCGCGTAAACGATGGGTAGAGGAGGCAGTGCTAAGGGCCTTCGTGGAACAAGGTGTATAATGAGAAATGTTGCGTTTATGAGCGGAACAATGATGCGACAACGAAATCATAATGATATCCATTCGTTCATCATTGGGGGGAAATGCTATGTGCGGTGGGAGAGCTATGTGGTGGATGAGCTAAGAATGGTTGGGGCGGGCGCAGGCGGAAGAGGCAGAAGCCGTCGCGACGTCAGCCCCAATACGCGTCAACACCGCAGCCGTGGTCGTATAATACTCCCGCAGCCGCCTTCTACCTCCTCTCCTTTGTAGAAACCAACCAGATCACCTCGCGACATGACGCAATGTTAGACGGGAATCTGCCGAGTACGCTTCTCTACGGCCATGGCCGTCACTCGCAGCAAGGGCAGCTCCGGATGGCTAACCCACGCTAGCTTTCTTCCTCAACGCGTCGGCGGACAAGGTCAAGCACCACGAGTCTTTCTTCTTCACCCAGAATGGCTCGGAGCTTGACGCCCAATATGCCCTCCACCACGTCGACCCGGCCTCCCCCGATGCCAAGAACACGTACGCCGTCGCCCTCTTCGACGCACACCACCCCGAGATACTCTATGGCGAGGTGCTTTCCAAGCCAGGCTGGACGCATCCAACCCTGTCTCAAGACGAGATCCACAAGAACGGGGGGGTCCCGCCACCGCCACAGCCCATATACCCAATCGAGTTCGCCATTCAGCTGTACAACCCGGACTTGCAGGTTCTGGTTAAGCACCAAACGTCCAAGTGGAGCAGCACCCTCAGTTGGGAGTTCAGCCTGCCTCAGGTCACGTTTCGCATGCCCAGTAGCTCCAACCTCGACCGCACCCTGACGGATCCGGCCGCGAATGCGGCCACACCCCGAGTGAATTTTGTGTGGCGCAAGGAGGGCCGGATGGGAAAGGACATGACGTGCTACATGACGGGCAAGTCAACTGACATCGTTGGCAAGAAGGCCAAGAAGAGCAAGGAGCCGGACATTGCCGTTGCTCTCTTCTCGGGGCTCAAGGAACTCACCGTCATGGAGCCCAACCTCTACCGTATCGACATCGAAGACTGCAAAGGACTCGAGGTTGTGCTGCTGCTGGGTGCTGCCGTCATCCGCGACCTGTTCTTCAGCGATCCAACGGAGCAGTTTCACATCAACAGTGCCAACCTACGCAAGAACAGTGGCGGCCTTCGAGCGCGCAAGGGATCGTCTCCGCTCGAAGGAGCTGGCGTGACGCCGCCTGTCATGACGCCGCAACCGCCCCCGCCGCCTGCCTATAGCGGCCCGTCGCAATACCCACCCGAAAAGGTTCCTCTTCAGTCTGCGAGTGGCCCGGCTGCCAACGCCCGGATCGCACCGCCTGCCTACTCCAACAGGGTTGCTACGAAACGCTTGTCGCTCCCGCCTCTCGCCACCTTTCAAGGCCGCCCAGTCCAGGTCCCACTACTCCCACAGCGTCCCGCACAGCAGCGACCGGGTCCATGGCTAGATCCACGGGCACAACGGGAGATGGATGCAGAGACAGCACGTCTCAAGACACAAGCCGAAGCTGAGGCACGAGAGCTGAAGCGCAAAGAGGAGGCAAATCGAAAGGCACGACGCAAGCAAGAACTGGCTGAGGAACGAAAGACAATGGAATTTCTCGAACAAGAGCGGAAACAAAAGCAAAGAGCAGAGCAGGAACAGCGGCGAAAGCAGGCTGATATTGACAAGGAGACGGAACGGCTGCGCAAGCAATATGGCCACCAGGCCCATCTTCAACGTCCGCCCCAGGCCCAACGACATTCCGTGCCCCTTATCCCACAACAATGGCAGCAACCGCAGTGGCATCCGGCTCCGCGACCCGGTCCAGCGCCGTCCCAAGCACCAAGAATGCCAATACGGGCCCCTTTGGTACAAGCTTCCTACCCCAAGCCCAGCGGCCATCAGCCAGTGGCAAGCCACAGTAGCTTCTTCGGCCATGGCTTCGCAAAGCCTCAGTCTCTCGCCAAGGCCAAAAAGAGTTTCTGGGGCCTGAGGACGCAGGGGGAGACCCATGGCGACAAAATCAAGAAGAAGAAGAGCAGCCTGTTTTGATTAGTACACAGCACTTGCATTTCATGGCGCGGCGTTCATGAGTTGCATAGCACGGCAAAAGCTGTTATGATGCCAGACTCTGGTCGCGACTCAATCAAGTGTTTTCTTGGCTCGACTTTACTCAGCTGCGTCCGTCCACGGTATAGGTACTTCCTTGCCGCTGTATGGAGGCGCTAGTCTGCATCCAAGCTAGTGCAGCACTCGATGAAGCGCTAGTACACATCCGCTCTAGTACCGCTGTACCTGCATTCTACGACCCCCGATGCAAACCAAACCTCACCGTTCGTCTGCTGCGACCCATTGCCGCCACCAGCGGCCAGCCTTGGAGCATCTTTCCATTGCGAGCAATCCATCCAAATCAAGCCTTGAACCTCGCTCAGCCATGGGTATTCTTGCGTCCCTCCCTGGCAGCCAAACGTCACTCTTCCCATCCAAGAAGCCCGCGGCTGGCCGTGCCAAGGCCAGAAACTTGCTCACTTGAGCACATTTCTCCCGATGCGGTCGGCAGGGTTCTCCGCCCTTGACACCACTGTCCACCAACTCCCTGGTTATCGGGGTATCGGGAGGACCGTTCCATGAGAGGCGTAGGCGAGGCGGCTGGTTTAGCGGGGTGAAGGGGTTGTACAAAGGTCGGCTGGTGCGCCCTCTCCTTACCGTCTTATCGTTATCCTCGACGCTCATCAACACCCCAGTACCCATCCTCCGTCAGCAAAATAGAGAGCCCTCCTCACCCCTCAACAATGCTGTCAATCACCCTCCTCGCTCTTGGCGCTCTTGCCGCCGGCGTCGACGCTCATTTCCGCCTCCTTCAACCCCCCTGGCGCGGAAGCTCCTTCGATGCGCCAGCCAGTCAATATATATACCCATGTACACCTCTCTTTCCTTCTTCTTCTCCTCCTCCCGTCAACTCGACCCCTCTTTCTGACACATTCCAGGCGCCAACGTGAATGAAACTACCTCAGTCGCCAACCGCACCCTCTGGCCACCCTCTGGCGGCTCTCTCATTATCAATGGCAGCCACCCCTCGGCCCTCACCTCGGTAAACCTGGCCCTCGGCTCCAACGCAACCAACTTTAATATTACGCTCGTCGGAATGTTCAATCAGACTGGCGCAGGCGTCTTCTGCCTCAAGGAGGCTGGCCGTGAGGGCCTCGAAGCAGGCTTCAAGCAGGCGGGATATTCGGGCTTGGATGATAAGCGCATCGAGGGACTTCAAGCGAGCGTGCAGGTGATCCAGCTGGGCCACAGTGGAAGTGCGCTGTACAACGTAAGTTTGGATGGCTACTTAATTCGCCGCTGGGAGCAGGGGCTAATGTGGCAATAGTGTGCGGATATCGTCTTCAACTCGACGGCTCAACTCCTCTCCGACGAACAATGCAAGAATGCGACGGGTGTGAGCGGCGTCACGATTCAGAATGCCAATAGCAACAGCTCGATGCCTTCTGGTTCGGCAGCACCGGCTGGAACCAAGGGTGCGGCGAGTGCCTTGATTCCTACCTTTGGTGGCAGTGTGGTCGCGGCCCTGTTGGCTTGGGGACTGCTGTAATTGGCCGTGGCATCTGTGTCACGGGAATGTCTTCTGGTCCGCACTTGGAAAATAACATGCAATATCATGACAACGCGATAACCACCGCTCCCTCTCCACGCAATCGCATATGAAAGCCTTCCATCCCACCTAGAAATATTTCGTCAGAGTCGATCCACTCGAGCAAGACCATGACAGAGCAGATGAACAAGACATAAAATACCAGCTCACGCCTCCATTATTCTGCACGATTTCAAAGAATGAGGACGAATGAATGTAATGCTGGCTAATCGAGTCGTCTCACGGTCCCGTCTACTTTTTTGACTTCGTTTTCCAACAAGATCTCATGTCCATCCCCTTCTCTCACCCCCTGCGCAACGACCCAACCAACTACTGCAACCGCAGACATGGTCCACCACGCCATCCCAACAATACCTATATCAAGACCTTGACCAAACACCCACGAGAACAAGATCGGACCCAGCGTTCTCGTCAAGCTGGACGCCGATTGGCCGATGCCGTGGACGGTCCCGAGCACCGACGGATGAGGGCTGACATTATTGATCAATATCGTTGTGCACGGCAGAGCAAACGTGCGTGCAAGCACTTGTACAAAAAGCACAACGGTCATCGCCATCCACACCCAAGGCCCACTGGCACCGGCCGGTGACTTTGCCCAGCTGGGGACTCTGCTCAGAAAAGGCGCCAGTGCGTAGCTGATGGGGAACAGGGCGAGGAAGACGCGATAGCTCCTGGCGGTGCCGAGACGATGCGATAATTTAGGGTAGAGAAAGAGCTGGAGAGTAATGCCAATGAATCCCAGAACCGCAAGAGCCAGCCCGATTCGCGGTGGCGGTAGTGCTAAACCGCCGGTAAAACGGATCAGACCATGCGGCTTGAAGCTGGGCGGATGAGGATGGGCAGGGTCGAATCGCGGCGTGGAGAGATAGATAAACCAGAGACTATTAAAGCCACCGACGTGCATAGCGAGGAGACCGTGAGCGAAAAGAGTGATGACGAGGTTGCGAGTCCAGATTCGGCGGAACGGCAATTTTTGACGCGGTGATTTGTTGGCGTCATGGCTAGCAGCTCCGTATGGTTCAAAATTCGCCGATGTAGGTGTGGTTGGTAGTTCGAGCGTTGCAGTAGCAGCCCATTCGTCGGCTGGGACGGCAGTGTAGCCAGCTTGATCAGCCCTGTTCTGGCGAAAGATGTGGCGATGCACCCAGCGGCCGATGCGAAGACCCGAGTCGCTCTTAACCTTGAAACTCTCGCTCGTCTCCTCCAGAAACAGTATGACGCTCAGTCCGGACCAAAGTAGGAAGAGAGCAGACATGAGGTTCGGTAATGCATACGGCCATCGTTGCATCCACCTCACACCGCCCTTACCACCCACCAGTGATCCGGGACCAAAAAGCGAGGGATAGCTTGCTACGGGGTCCGCAAGGAGGCCGCCTGTTCTTCATGAGCATACTTGTATAAGTGATTGTTATTCACGTACCAAGAATGGGCCCGATGATGACCCCAATGTTGAACGTGATGGGCAAAAGCAAAAAAGCCCGGCTCTGGTACTTCTTCTCCTTGATGATCTCACTGATCATAGTCCTCATCACGCCGATGTTG
>Ga0182210_1000097_pt1 | contig 16890 bp, 19 predicted proteins | sample G5R1MG_19_FD_129670 | JGI IMG/M metagenome (GOLD analysis project Ga0182210, IMG submission 129670) | Switchgrass phyllosphere microbial communities from Michigan, USA - G5R1_MAIN_03OCT2016_LD1 MG | ecosystem: Host-associated > Plants > Phyllosphere > Phylloplane/Leaf | place: USA: Michigan... | reverse complement strand
CACTGTCTACGACCACGGCCCCGCCTCTTGTAGCGTGTTTGTGGAAGTGCCGATGCCCGTGCTCGGGCTCCACGGCCTGTCGTAGGATGTCGGGATGTACCTCCACCATGTGTGGCTGGTACGAGCCGACAGCGGCAAGATATCGCCCCTTTTTGCGGCCTTCGGTGCTAGTGAGGTATGTGGCGGGAAATAAGGGTGTGAGGGAGGGGGTGGTAAGAAAAATCACTCTGCTTGCTCGTACTGTGCTCTTCAGCAATCGATCATACTCGCCGTGGATGGGCGTCAGGATCCGGATTTTAGGTCGATGAAGCTCGGTTGCTGGGTCGTACAATCTTTGAAGCAAGTGATGGACGCGCTCAAAGTCCCGATTGATAATATCCAAATGGTGAATCTCAGAATCTCGCAGCAGAAGGGCAAGACGAATATGCCAATAAGCTTGTGTACCAGCTCCAAACACAACTACATTGCGTACGTTGTGCCGTTTCTGAAACAACATTGTGCTTGCGAGTGCTGTGCGGAATGCTGTAATTTCTTCAGTGTTTATGAGGGCTCGTGGATTTCCAGAATCATCGAACAGTGTCAGGCTGCCCTTGGGCTTGGCACTTTGGAAACAGGCAGCGGATGGCTGCGATTCGACCGCAGTCGTTGTAGGCTGGTGTGAAAGCGACGACTTTCTCAATGATGTGTTGGCAGACCACATGCCGACCTTTTTTGCTGCACCTTCGGTACACAGCGTGATAGTCTTAACGCCGATACCATCGTTGGAAGAGGCGGGCACAAGAAACGTAGTCTGGCCATTGTTGCGCTTCAGCGCCGTACGAGGTGACTGATTCGAGGAAGAGCAAGCATTGGATTCTTCATCCGTTGTTGTTGAGTAGTATTGCAGAGCATCTGCGAGACTCTGCTGAAGATCTAGAACGTCCTGCCTAGTCAGTTGCAGAAGCAGGTTGCGAACGTCCAAATCAGCGAGGATTGTCAACGGCATCTTGTGGGATTAAGTACGGATCGTGACCATGTCGTATTCTCGTCGAGTGATTGAACTGAACGATTGCATGTACAGGGCATAACAATGCCTCAGAAAGTAGGTACCTAGGGGAGGGGCAGCCGGGAACCTGCGGCAGTAACGGCCAGTCTCTTCGACGCTCGACCTCAAGTCCCACTGCAGCATTATTCATCACTTGTCACACAAGATGCTCAGTAATGCTCGGTGGCGTGCGTTATCGTAATAGATTTCAGTCAATGCAGTCGTGGGCAACCGCTTTTAACCCTCCTAAACTCCGTGGTTTAAACTGCCCATGTGCAGAGATAAGAGACACGCCAAAAAAAATCGTGATGAACCATTAAAGAACACTTGATACGATCCGTCTAGATCTTGATAGCGCTCTCAATGGCCTTCCTACGCTTATCCATGCGAGCGTTGGCCTTGGCCCCCATGATACCACCACCCCAGTGGCGCGAGGCATCCTTGTGGTGTGACTCGAGGTAGCCGTCGTTGACGGCGGAGATAAGCTTGGAAAGCTCGTTCTTATCCTCGGAGCGAACCTCAGTGAGCGCGAGGACAGCAGCTGTCTTCTGGTGGACAACTGTCCCGAGACGGGCCTTGCCCTTGACGATGACGTATGGAACACCCATCTTACGACAAAGAGCGGGGAGGTAGACGACGAGCTCAATAGGGTCGACATCGTTGGCGATGAGGACGAGCGCGGCCTTCTTGTTTTCGACGAGGCCAACAACGTGGTTGAGACCGTATTTAGCAACGTAGGGTTTCTTGCTAACATCCTCCTTCTTTTTGCCTTCGGAGATAGCCGTGGCCTCCTTGGTAAGACGCTCCTTTTTCTCAGGCTTGGTCTCAGGACGGTACTTGTTGAGCAACTTGAAAGCCTGGGTAGCGACTGTGGTACGTTAGACTTATTTCACGATGATTTCTCGTGGGCATCTTACGGTTGCGGTCAGCGACGTGCTGGAACTGGGCAATCGCCGGAGGGACCTTCAGGCGCATGTTGAGAATCTTCTTCTGGCGCTGAAGGCGGACGTATGCGGGCCATCGGACCATGCGCGAAACGTTGCGCTGGGGCTGAATGTCCTGGCCGATGCCATAGTTGCGGGGGCGCTTTTCGATAAGAGGGTTCTGACAGTGTCAAAGCTGGCAGCACCCGCATCAAGTTCTCGTACATACCTTGGCGGGCTTCTTGCTACCACTAGCCTTGCTCTGAGGGAAGGGGGCAGGTGCCGCTTTCTTTCCTTTGGGAGCCATCTTGAAGTGTCGAGGCTGTCATAGAGAACAGGAACCATTAGCGATTGTCCAATCCACTAATTGACTTCTGAATCTCGTAAGAGGAGCGGGCATTGCTGCCAGCTACACTCTAGCCATCTGTGTTGCAACATGCTTCTTTCGAAGGCACGCGATGAATTCACTGCCGAGAATCCATGTGTTGGGTGTGCGCTTACCGTTGAACTGGGCGGCGGTCGACGAAGTGGAGATTGACGGGGCTCGAAATCAGAGGTCGCGTTTGGGAGGAGGAATATTCGAAGCGAGTGTTGGCCGGAACATTGTAGCGCCGACGCTAGGGGCTGCCCAATCGCGGCCCGTGGAGCCTTGGACCACCTCACGACTACAGGGACGCTCGCTGTCGACACAAGATGACAAGTGCGGTCTCAACGTCGACGTCGGTGGCCTACGGACGCTTCCACCATTTGATTATCATCTTCTGCTCATGGAAGGTCTTGTTACTTGCTCTCGCGGCGTTTTGCCCGGGCCCCGGCTACGACACTTCGGCACTCGTTATGCTCGATAGCAGTATTAACCGGCATCGAAGTTTTACAGACTTACCACGCATTAGACGCCTCGGTATCAACTTGTTTCGTTGGGATGCGCTATATTTTGTGGATGCGGCCGAGCGGGGTTATGTCCATGAACAGCAGTGGGCTTTCAGCTGGGCTTACTCTCGTCTTCTGGGAGTGTTGGGCCAATGTGAGTGATCTCCCCAACTGGTGCGCCTCTGGATTCATTTTCAGCAGTCTTTCCCGGCACTGCGGAGTCGCCGTTGCAGTGCTACATTGTGGCTGGGATCATCCTCTCCAACGTTTGCCACCTTCTCTCAGTACTTGTCCTCTATCGCCTTCTCATCTTAGTCTTGGGTACGCGGCAACAGCGCCACGTCGCCTTCGTCGCATCCGTACTACACATTTTAACACCTGCATCTCTTTTCATGTCTGCGCCTTACGCAGAGGCACTCTTCTCCCTGCTTAACATGACGGGGATGTTGTGTTATGTGCATTCTAAACGAACAGCTCAATGTGGGTATACGACCGTACAGGAAGATGTGTACAAACTGAGCTCCGGTGCCCTTTTCGCATCAGCAACACTGATCAGAAGTAACGGCTTGCTGAGCGGCTTGATCCTTCTGTGCGATGCCATTGGCTACTTATCATGCATTTTCTCATGGCGGCTAGATTACAGCGATGTGAGAAGATTGCTTGTCACAAGCCTGGCCGGCTTGTTCGTCGCTTGTGGGTTCGCTGGTCCACAGTATGTGGCATATCAGCAGTTTTGTGGGGCAAGCAACCTCGATCGTAGGCTCTGGTGTGATAGGAATATCCCAAGTATCTACTCGTGGGTGCAAAGTCATTACTGGTAGGTGCTTCCTTACAATACACCAATCTACCAATCTGATGTATTTTAGGAACGTTGGGCTTTTTCGTTACTGGACAGTGTCAAATTTACCACTTTTTCTATTGGCGGCACCGATCCTATGGTTACTACTAACTTCAAGCACTACGGCTCTTCATACTGGCATTCAGGAACTACGAAATCGTAGTCATAGCGTCGCACGCCAGCGACCGACCCTTATGGCATTCAGCCTTCCGGAAATAGCGCTGCCGCAATTTGTGCTAGCTGTCACTGCCCTAACGAACTTTCATGTTCAAATTGTCAATCGAATTGCTTCCGGATACCCCACTTGGTACCTAACGACTGCACAGTCGTTGGTGGATTCTCACCACATATCCTCAATTCCAGGACCTCCGCTAAAGGTCGAATGGGTTGTCCGAGGCATAATCATGTATGCGTTGGTACAAGGCATATTATATGCGAATTTTCTGCCCCCTGCCTAACTAATACGGCTCCCGATTACAATCTAAGGGGTACAAAGGATGAGTAAGCGAAGTTATATTTGATAGGATATTGTTCGTCAGATACAAACATCATCACCACTGCCTTAAGAAGCGCCTCATGTTCGACAAGCCCGACTATCTGGTGAAGGCAGAAGCTAGCAATCTTGGCAATTGTTGCTGGGATTATTATATGGATCAGTGTCTTCATATACGCTGGCTTTTTCAATTATTGGCTCATCCCTTGGTAGACTGAGGCCATGACCTTACGGTGGAGATTTCCGTTCTTTCGAGGTTTAGCCCTTACCCTTCCTTCCACAGTTCTGCGGATTTGGTGAAAATAACTCAGGTGCAGTCACTGGAAGGAATAACAGCCACAATATCAAGAAACTCAAGAAGAGTAGATGAGGCGCTGGCCCCGTTACACTTGCGAAATTGTGGCGTTTCGTAGGAGTCGTATCAGCCATCGCGTATGGTACAACCAGATTACTGCCATAGGCATTGCGGGCAAACTGTTCGATTACATCGACCATACGTTGAGATGCTGTTAGACTTGATACCTTTTCACATCGTGTGATAAGTGAGCCTTCTCTAAATCAGGGTAACCAGTCACTCGGTATGCAAAGTTGGTGTCTTGTGCAGCGTCCAACGCCTCCGTCAACTTTTCTACAACTGGTGGGCGTTCAAGTGTTACCTTGGTATGAGCGGCCATGTTCGTCCAAGTAGTACGCGTGCAATGCGTACAGTAAAGGGAATAAAGCCTCTTGAAGTCTGGCAAATACGCCACTACCTACCGCAGAGACCCTATCAAAGGTAGCTATGTTTTCTAAGATCTCGTGACTGAATATTGGCCATGGTAACAACAGCTGTATATAAAGATAACTCATATTCCCCCACCTCGTGCAAACAAACAGCAGCTCAAGCAATCACCTAGTATCCCAAAGAGTCAACATGATGTTTACTATTACGACAGCGCTTGTCTTCTCTTCCATAGTCATAGCGTCAGCCCTCGATCCTAGACAGCAACAATGTAACGAGGACGGTTGCTATCGTGCAGTCTGGGGGGATGGAAGTGTACCTAGGGTTGTTCGTGCAGCCGAGGACTGTGAGGACTACTTGACGACTAGCATTATTTGGTACCCAGTGTAAGTGCAGCCTCAGATCGGAGGATGTATTCTCACAGCAGTATTCTCTAGTGTCACAATCACTCTTCTGACCAGAACTACCTCAACTACCACTGCGCCATGTTCGACGACTTTATCCAACTTCCAAGCACTTTCAACGGAATACGTCCGCACCTCTATCGCTGTCATGGATGCTGCACTGGAAGCCATACAAGCAGTGCCGACTGAGTACCTTACAACTACGTCCTTCGGGCCGTTCCCATCGTATGCAACACAGGCCTGCATCCGACCATCGTATGTCAGTGCTTGCTCATGTGCCGGTGTTTCTCAGTCAGTCGTCACATATCTGGGAACGGTAAGTCTTTGTCCTGTTGTACATGGGAGCCTCCTAATCAAAGAGCACAGACCACGACTGCCACTACGACCACGACTTTGACGGACATATTGACTGGGAGTGCTTCTTGCTCTGCTGCTTCAACTTCTTCGCCAGTGGTATCTAGTTCTTCCTCGACGTCGAATAACGTGCCGTCTTCAGTTAGTAGCGCTTCCAACAGCCTCGGGTCTAGTACACCAATATTCTCCAGTGTTGAGTCTTCTAGTTCGTCCACAGGCTCAACGTCAGCTTTGACAAGCATCTCCAGCAGCTCATCGAACATTTCATCGGCCACTACTTCCAGTCCATCGACGTTGAGTGGGCTAACTTCGAGCTCGTCTGCTTCCAACGGCTTTTCAAGTGCAAGTCTCTTGTCCAGTACAAGCACCCTGAGTAGCTCTGAAACCGACACTTCAACTGCGTCAAGCCTGACCAGCACCATTAATAGCTTCTCGTCATCCTCAGACATTTCATATACAGATTCAAGTGTATCTTGTACAACTCCTGTCACGGCTACATCACCGAGCAGCTTGGTTCTCTCTTCAAGTCTTCTCACAACATCGTCGAGCAACTCATCATATAGCACAAGTTCCTCATCTTCTCCAAGTTTTGGGAACTCCTCATTTACTCCCACTTCTACCTTGAGTAGCTCATTCAGCTCTACAAGCGATCTATCCAGCACGGATGGATCAAGTAGCACCCCAGTTTCTTCTTCTGTGGACCCATCTTCATTATTTCCGAGTGTAACGACTGCATCACCAACATTTTCATCTTTGACTACTGGCACGGAATCTGGGTCTTTTTCTAGCAGTTCGGGAAATCTGTCGTTGTCTTCTTCAAGCAATACTTGGTCCTCGTCGAATTCCATTTTGACAACGTCTTCAGCTGCTTCTACTAGCAGCGACATCACACCGACCTTCTCTACTAGCAGCGACACCACATCGCTCTCTAGTGGTACAGCAGCAACACCGACAACAACAGTGTCGAGTAATTCCTCATCCTCATTTTTGTCTGGTACTTCTACCTCTTCTGCATCCTCGGTTGTTACTGGCTCATCATTCTCATCCGGGAGCATCTTACAATCATCGACCTCAAGTGTGACGGCATCATCCGATGCAACCACCCTCAGCGATTCATCGACAGCTCCCAGCAGTGACATCACGCTTTCCTCCAGTACGCGCACAGTCCCAACAACAAGCCCTACCGAAACCTTTAGCACCTCGAGCTCAGTGAACATGACCTTGTCTTCATCGAGCACATCCACGGGCACTTCAGACTCGTTTTCCATGACCACGACTACGCTGACGTCCCTGTCGAGTGGCACATTTGTGTCGTCTACTTCGTCGGCATCACCCTTCCCACCGCCCGTCTGTGGAGGTCATGGCGTGGCCCTCTGCGATGGAGGCTGCCATGATCTGAAAACCGACATTGGGCACTGTGGCCGCTGTGGGAATGCGTGTGCGACGGGGCGCGACTGTCTCAACGGCGTGTGTACCTCGCGTCCGTGTGACTCCCGTTGTAACTTTGACCGTATGTGCGGTCCCAGCGACGGCTCTGTCGAGTGCGTATGTGGGTCGAGCGTTGAAGGGAATGGCATCTGCTTTGACAAGAACAAATTCAAGTGCGACGACACGGCGCTGCCAAGGTGTAAGCTCAGCATGGACTGTCCGGTCGGCAGCGCATGTGTGATAGAGTACTGCGATTGTGGGACGGCCCCCAGCAGCGGCGTTTGTGTCAGGACGGATGGATGTGGCGATGGCGGTGCAGACGTGTTCGGGGCTTTGGTCAAGGTAGGGGAGACGGAGAGACGGAGGAGGGTGACCAGGGACGGCGTGATGTGAGATGGCCGTGAGATGGCGTCAGGTGGTGGAGGATTGCTGAGGAGGATGATAAGGCGGGCATGGCAAGAGGCAGAAGGAAGTATGTAGAAGCAGCAGCCACCAAAGCAAAGCAGTCGCCGTGTCCCTCACCAGGCCTCATCCAATGTCGATCAGACGGGCCCCCGCGGGGTAGTGTGATGGTTGCAAGGTTGCACTGTGGGGAGGATGGCGCTGGGCTAGCGCCACGCGGTTGCCCCGACAATGGCCGTGGCTGTTTATCGCTTGGCTCGACGAGACCTCCACCTGCCCCAGTGTCGGCCATCGTCCGTCCCCCGCCCCAGCCAGCGCCTCGCGACTCCGTATTCTTCAATTCTTGATGGCCATGCAAGACCAGGCTATTCCCACACATACGCCCACGACCGCCCCCGGCCATCGCCGCCACAAGTCGGCTGCCGTACTCAGGTCTATTATTTCCTCGAAGGGCCACAAGCCGCCGCAGGACGGCACATGGGCGACTCCCCACAAGGGCTTGCACAAGAAAACGCCCAGCTCTGCGTCGCTGCGGTCTCTGGCCGCCTGCGCCGACCAGCCCAGAGACAGCCAGGAGCCGTCCGAAGCGAGGCGCCCGCGCAACGCCGACGCCGCCGCCAACAAGCCCAAGAAGGCCAAGTCTTCTACCAATCTCGCCGCCATGTTTGGTAAGAGCCGGTCCAGGGACCGCCAACTGTCGCCAGTCAAGGGGCGCAAGGACAAGGAGAACACAGCCCCGCCAAGCGGCACGGCCTCGTACGGGCCTCCACCGACACCAATCTGGGCCGAGTTCAGTTCACGCGCCCAAGCCACCACAACTGCCAAGGTGCCCCTCAACGACCACGGTCCGTCCCAGAAGCGATCCGCAGCCAATGAGCGCCCCAAGTCCATGGTGGTTCCCAAGACGACCTCGACCGCATCCTTATTCGACACCCTCTCTCGCAAGAAAAGCGGTGAGCGTGTCCCTCTATCCGACACAAAAGGCAACGAGAGTCGGCAGCGGGACAGCTCTCCCACCAAGGATGCCCTCGCAAGACCGACTCTTGGGCGCGCAAGCACTGAAACGAGTGGGAAGGATATCCAGCTGAAGCCTATGGCACCACTGCCCGTTGCGACCAAGAAGCCAAATAGAGTCATGGCCGCTGTGGCCGCTTTCAATGGCAAGGCCAAGCAAACAGAACCGTCACCTGTTTCTCCCACAAAGCTTGATCCCAAAGTGGTCGACGCCGAATTCGAGGAGGTTCTGGTAAGTTCAAGTAACAGAAAAAACAAGGCGGCCAACGCTCACAATGACAGGAATCACGAAACATTCCGACCCATCAACGGGGCCAGATGCGTACCTTGAAGATCGAGGTTAAAGCTGATTTTGTTCGCATGCACAAACTTGACGCGCCACAAGTCTCACGCACCACATCGTCACATTCATCCATCAACGAACACACTAATGCCCCGCCTCCAAGGTCCTCCAAGTCGTGGAATAGTTCCCCGGACGAAGATAGCATCTCAAGCCAAACGAACAAGTCGACCAGCTCAACCAAGCGTGAGCGTCCAAGGAGCAGAACATTCAACTTCACCAGAAGTGACTCCCCGACCAAGAAGCAAAAGGGCGAAGTAGGCGACCGCAAGTCGTCTTCCAAGCCCAGTCCAATTCCAAGGTGTCCTTCCACGCGTTCATTAGCATCCAATTCCTCTGATCGCTCCGTCTCCAACGGCGCTAAGACTGTAAAAGCCGATGAGTTCATATCATACTTGAAGAAGACTGTAAAACCCCAGGACGCAGAGGTTGGCAAGTTGCATAAACTACGGCTACTGCTTCGGAACGAGACTGTGGAGTGGGTGGACAACTTTATAAAAGACGGCGGGATGACTGAGCTTGTCGGCCTTCTCCATCGCATCATGGAGATGGAGTGGCGTGAAGACCACGAAGACACTCTTCTTCACGAGCTCCTGCGATGTATCAAGGGGCTGTGCACCACGGCAACTGCGCTCAAACAACTCAGGGACATATCAGTCACACTTTACCCAGCTTTGCTCGCCATGCTGTTTGATGAGGAACATAAAGGGCCAAGCGAGTTCACCACACGCGAGCTCATCATCGAGATAGTCTTCGCCCACCTCTCCATGGCACCAGAAGACGAGTTGGAACATCGTGCTTACGAATTGCTCCAATATCTCAAGGATCCAATCAAGGAAAAGGAGACATCTACTGTCCCTTTCATCTTACAAATGCATCAATCGCGCCCATACCAAGTATGGTGTAAAGAAATCTCAAATGTCACCAAGGAGGTCTTTTGGATCTTCATCCACAACCTCAACGTCATCCCCGTCCCTCGCCCGTCCTCCTCGGACAAACCAGCAAAGTCTTACGCCAAGACGCATTTTCCCGGTCAGCGTGCCATTGTTCCTGCAGCACCGTATGTAGGCGGCGTGGAATGGGATGCCACAAATTATCTCGCTACTCATATCGACCTCCTCAACGGCATCATCGCTTCACTGCCGTCCACGTCAGCCCGCAACAATCTCCGTCATGAGCTCAAGATCTCGGGCTTTGAAAAACTCATGGGACACATCCGTGCATGTAACCCAAAGTACTATGGCGCCGTGCATGACAGTGTCAAAGTCTGGGTTGGTGCAGCTCTCGCGGATGGCTGGGATGTGAAGACAGTGCGCATGGGGGCGGCAGATGGCAAGGGAAGCGTGAGTCCTATGAAGCCGACCCCCAAAAAGAAGGTGGAACCGCCGCCACAACTACTGGCACCCAAGATGGATTTGGGACTCGGACTGGGGTTTGAGAAGGATATTGCTATCGGTGATTTGGGGACGAAGGATGAGGATTGGGTGTAGAGAGCCAGCTCTGCCACGTGGTTTAGCACGCTCCTGCTGTCATTTGGTACGTGACTCGGCCCCCTTTGGATACACACATTGCTCCTGCACTTCCGTGTGCTCCACACCACCCGCGGACTGAGCGTTTGCGTCGGGATGACGCTTCATGAACTTTTGCTTTGACATGGTCACGCCTTTTCTCGACTTCCTTCCCTCTGTCTTGGCATCGTTGCGCTCAGTGCCGCGATTAATGAATGAAGGCATGGTTGATGAAACTTTAACGAACGAGACGGCTGGGTCATATTTCTGGTGTAGTGGGACAATAGGGGTGTGTGTATACGCAGTCATGAAAGTTTTACCTATTGGTAGGGCGTTTCCGAGGGCGTTTGGGTAGGATTGAGGGGACAGGGCGAATATTTGAATCTTATTCCTAGATAAATTTCTTGTTTTTTGCTTCATTCGTGGGTGGACTTTTGCATATGCTTGACACAGGATAACCTTGGTAGGTCCATGGCTGTCCGCTAGGTAGCTAGACGGTATCCGCGCGGAGTCGTCCTGTCTTCCTAGCTTTTCAAAGGAGGAGAAATCCTGCGTTTCACAGGTCGCATGATGGAACGTAGTCAGCTACCCAGTGCCGCTCTGGCAAGCTGCATTCTTCGACCCCATCCACCGTAGATCCATCCCACTGCATCGGCCATGTCGTTGCGGTAAGGGGTCCATTCTGGAGTAGCGTCAGACACATGTTGGTGTCGAGGTTCCCCTGAGTCAGATGAAGAGACATACCTTCAGGCATATATCCCCCTTGCCTTCCCTTCAAGTCATTCCAGCTGGTCTTTTGCGTCAAGCCCAGTTGAACAGCACGAGCTCTTTTTGCTCGCTTCGCCACAATCCTGACTTCACCCTTCATTTCCTGCTCAGGCGTCGCCAGCGCCTGGTTGTCGATGACCTCGTGGCCCGGTCTCGCCTTCCAAGCTTGCATTGCTTTGCCAGATTCTGTTCTCCTGGTGCCTGCGGTCAGGGGCTGCGTACAGGGCACAAGATACATGGCCACCTCGGCGTCACACTCCCCGCCGCCACGATCCCGTGCTTTCAAGAGGGCATCCCAGTGCTCTGGCTGAGCGAGACGTTCCCGTCGCGCATCGTACCCCGACGTCATGAAATCCGTGCAGGGCGTGATATACGTCAGTTCCCTCCACGCGTCGCTTTTCAGCCACGCTTCAATGTCAAAGTAAGTGGTGAGGTCGCGCCACCCGTCGCCCAAGCCAAAACCGTGCCAGCAGTCTTCCACGACCAGGGTAGTGAGACAAAGACCAGGGAATAGCGTCAAGGCGTTGGCGGCATAATAGGTGGGGTAGTGTTCTGCTCGACCGGACACGTACAGGGGAAATGGGTAACCGCAGACGCGGATGTGTCGGAGCCGTGCTATCACGCGTTGGTCTAGGGAAAATAGGGTTTCGAGGAGGTTTTCAGTGCCGCGAAAGTGCAGCGTGATGTTCAAGGGGAGGTGGCGCCATGCTTCGGCAAAGATTTGGCGGTTGGTAAGGAGGAGAGCAATGCGAGTGGAGGCGTCGTCTCTCCCCAATGCTGTGCTAGCGTCATGGCCAAATCCATGGCGTATGGTGTAGCTGCTAAAAAGAAATCCATATATCGCTTCCCTGACCTCCACAGGTATTGTGAGAAGCGTTGGACCATGCATGGTGGTGTGGGTGGGACGTTGGCTCGGCTTTGGCAGGTAAATCGGTAGTAGCGTTACGCAGGGACAACGATTATCAACGAGAACGAGGAATTTCCTCTCGATGCTGGCTTTGCCTCCCAGCAGGTGCCCCGTGACCACTGGCAAGGCGGGAATAAGGCGACAGCGTGACGGAGTCGATGCAAAATGACAGTGGCAAAGAAAAGTAGCTACTAGGTAGGTGTAGTACCTTGTCTATGAACCATGCATACGGCGGCGTGCAAAGAGCCGCACCCGGCGATGGCATGCCGTTTGAGGAGGGTTGGTAACGCTAGAGGCGAATGACCGAGGAGGCTGGGCGCTGCAAGAAGACGCAACCATCCCAACGACAAGGGGTTTTATGCATGTCAATGGATGCTTCACATGTCACGCGGGGTGCACCAACGATCGTGAGTGAATAGGTAGTGATGATGATGGAATGATATGTCGCTGGAAGGGCGGCGACCTTGCGGATCAAACTAGAATGCATTGCGGATCGTTATAGAAGGATGCCTTTCGCCACGCTGGGACGGGTTCTGTATGGGTATCGTCGGTGCGCACTCTTCTCTACGCTATTGGGATGGCCGGTGTCAAGGGGGTCGTGTCAGGTCCACTTGAAGCGGCCCAGGCCTCGCTGTTGCTCTTCGCGCAACTTCTTCTGCTGCCACTGCCACTCGACCAGCACCGGGAGAAACTGCCACAAGTCAAAGTCGGGCCACAGGCACTTGAGGAAGACGATGGAAGTGTCTTGGTGACACTGCCAGAGCATAAAGTCACTCAGACGCTCGACCCCCGACGTGCGGACGAGCAAGTCCAAAGGCGGGGCATCCGCCGTCATCATGTTGTCCGTCAGGGTCTGCGCGCAGATCGCCTCCGGGTCGAGATAGGCCGGGTTGTCGGGCGACTGGTCTCGCTCCGGCGGATTCACGACGGTGGCGGCCGAGGACGAGCGGCCGTCGTCGGCGTGGGCCGTGTCCTTGGCACCATGTGCAGTGGCGGGCTGCGGCGTGTCAGGCTGTTCGGCGCCGCAGTCGGCGTCGTCGGCGTCGTCGTCTTGGTCGTCGTCGTCGTCGCACATCTGCTGTCGAATGTGCTGGGCAATATGTGACTCGGAGAAGGCGCGCTTCGCGGGCGGAGGCAGGTGGATAAGGGGCGTGCGGTACGTGTCGACCGTCTGCACGACGGCAGCGGTGATTTCGTGGCGAGCCGTGTAGGGGAAGCAGACGTTGAGTACGGCGTGGGTGTTGTGGGCCGTCATGGCGACGGCCTTGTCGACGGCGGCCAGCACGTCGGGCTGCACCAGGTCGCGCTGTCCCAGGACGCGGACGGCGGCGCCGTAGCGATCGAGCAGGGCGCCGTGCTCGGCCAGTTGCTGCAGCTTGACCTTGGCCATGGCCATGAGGGCGTCGACCTCGTGCTGGGAGCGCTTGAAGTTCTCGATACTGAAGGCGTAGATGGTGACGACGCGCACGCCCGCCCGGTAGCACACCTCGAGGATCCGTGCCAGCGACTCGAAGCCCAGGTTGTGGCCCTCGACCGTTTCGATGTGGTGGCTGCGCGCAAACCGCCGGTTGCCGTCCATGACGAAAGCGACGTGCTGCGGCACGGGGCCCTGTCGCAGCGCCCCAATGAGCAGCTCACGCAGCCGCCGCACCGTCCACGTGACGGGCGGCGACGTGGCGAGCCACTTGTGGATGCGGGAGTCGTAGAGAGAGCCCATGGGCGGCCGTGGTGGTGGTGCGGTGCAAGCAGTGCGAGGGCCCTGCGATAGAGGGAGAGCTGCAGCAAGGGCGGGAGCGAGGCGCAGGGCGGTGGTGGCGATGCGAAACTGTCTACATAGTACTGTGCTATGGCCTGTAGACGATAGAGTAGGTAGGTGTAGGTGTAGGTGTAGGTGGTAGGTAGGTAGCCGTCATGTCGCCGCACAGCCGCCGACTGCCCAGTTGTCTCCGTGGGCGCAGGCGCAGGTCATTGCCTGCGTGGCTGGTGCGGTGGCGGCGGTGGCTGACGCGGCGCTTGCAGGCTCCGGTCCGCTCCGTACATTTCTTTGCCACGCACTCTTCTCCCGTCTCCGCCTTCCGCCACCCATCACCCGCGAGCCTCACTGCCGCGTCACTGCCGCGTCACCAGTGCTGGCCTCGTCCGCCACGCGTCTGCTCTACCGCTTACTGTGGCGTAGTGCCGCAGTCCTCGCTGCTCGCTGCTCGTTGCTCATCGCTCGCTGACGGGCACTGCCATGGCGGAGCACGCGCACGGCAACATGGCCCAGCTCGCCAACCAGCTCGCCCAAGGCTTTGCAGCGCTGAGCGATGAGTACCAGGTCCTCATGGATCAGCACCAGCAGCTCGAAAGCAAATTGTCTTGGGCCAAACAGCAGGTGAGTCATGGTTTTCCTCTCCTTGTCCCCTTTCATGATGAAAAATCTTAGCTCTAGACCTGCAGCTGCAAAGCGGCTTTGACAGACAACAACCACGTATCCTGATCAGGCTCCAACCGACTAGACTCACTGCGCACTTATCGCCCATGTCCGAGCTGACCCGTCTGCAGTATCTTGACCTTTTGAAACGTTTGACGCCCTCGACGCTGTCACCAGACCATCTTGCCTTCCTGCGAGATCTTGAACATGTCGGTGGCGACCTGCCGCGGGCATGCATCAACGTGGTCGATCAGCTTGCACACAGCGAGGATATCGAACGCAAGAGTCACGCTGTCGTCATACATAAGGCCCAAGAAGCCCTGCGCCAGCTGCACTCGACCAACGAAGCGTTGGTTGTAAAAATCTGGAGCGGGCCATCTGCTGATAATTCCACCATGATTTCTGAGACACACAGGAACACAGTCAAGTCACCTTTTGAAGAAGACTTTACTGTGCCAGGAATGCCGAGTAAGCTTGATTGTCCCTTTGCCGCTACGACAGCTCCACATAGTCCACTTGCTACACCGCGTAGTTCGACCTCCCGACGGAGTCAACCGGGCAGAAGATCACATCGTGCATCCTTTAACGACCCCATTCGCGCCGAAATCTGCGGTAATGACATCACTTCAGGGACTCCCTCTGTAGCTGCGTCTGGGTCTGCTGCTGTCTGCCCCATACGATTCATGAATCAGCATGATCCTGAGGAGGTTGCCAAGTATTTTGAGAAACACAAGCACGAGCTCCCACGCAGTCATGAGGTGTGCATCACTCGATTCCGGAGCAATGCGGAGCGCATAGAGACGCTAGATAAAAAATACGGAAATTTGGTCAACATGATTCAAGGACTGGGGCAGAAGCACCAAGCTTGGCTTCCAGAGGAGCCCGACACCACCGAAGAAAGGCCTGGAGACGCACCCGAGGTCTTGGTGGATGCGAAGGCCGATGCTAACGTTCAAAGATGGGCCACCGCTGTCTCGGCAAGCCTGCAGGAAAGTACCCCGCCGCCCGAACAACCGAGCGTTGAGCAAGACCCTGACGAGGCACGTATTGCACACTTTGATCGACAGCTCAAAGAAGTTAGAGTTGGGGAATCGCCCAGTCGACCCTGGGGCATCACGATCCCGGCCAAATATACGAATGCGGACAGTTCATCCTCTGTAGGCTCTGTTGCCACTGCATCTCCACAGCTACCTACCGAGCTCGGGCAGACGGCTAGTCCAACACCGAAAGCCGGCGGTACATGCCCCTTCGATCACCACGCTATGACGGCCAAAATGCCCATAGCAGCTGGTATCGCCTCTGTGCCGCAACCCCTTCCTGACCCCGCCTACGTTCCGGAGCCATCTCCACCGCCACCGGAGCCTCCACAGTCATTGAGAATGCCCGGCGCCCACGACCATGGCACTGGAACCCCCAACGTGATCCCGCAAATGGTGTTCAATGGCCCAGTGTTTCTCGGTTACCCACCAGACCAGCTGATGACGCTGTTGCAAAACAGCAATTTAGGGGCTGTGCTGCGATAATGCTTGTTGACATGGGCGCCTTCAAAGGATGAGTCGCTTTGAGGTATGGTATCATAATTCGAGGTAGGCTTTGAATGAGTTGCTTGCTCTTGGAGCACATACTGTCATGACGATTCTGTACCTGTCATGGTCCATGCCCCGCTTCGCGTCACTTCTTCTTGAGATCCGTCATCCATGTGCGAACGCCTTTGGCGCTGTCATGTGCAGCTCGAAACACTAGGATGATGTTAACAGAAGAGTACTCGGCTATGGTGAAGTACGTACGCTGCCGCTCGTTCTCGTCGAGACCACGCATGAAGTCGGCGCCCTCGCCCAGGGCTCCTCGTGGATTGTGAGCTTGGTCCGCTATAATGGCTACTCGAGACTTGAACGACTGTGTGCTGTTAGTGGCGAAGTGAGATGGCGCGTGGGAAGGACACGTACATCGGCCAAGACGTCAATCATGTCGTCTTCGTCGAATAACTCTAGGATTCGTGCACCGAGGTTGTAAAAGTGAGGGGCTAGGGCTCGGAGATCAACGGTTCTTGGGTCTGCTTTCAGGGCGTTCATAACGCGCGGGGCTAGTGCGGAAGGGGTATCCAAGGTGACGAGGGCGGATGTATTTAGACTTTGGCTGCCATAGAATGAATCAACCTGTTTCGAAGCATGTCCAGAAGTCGTCACCTTAACGCGAGCATCTCAGCGAGCCACAGCGGGAGCTCCACTTTCGAGCCCTGGTTCATGTCGCCGCCCATGTTGCCTTCGAGATAGCCCAGTCCAGGGACAGTGAGCTCGAAGGTGCAGGGCACCTTTTGGGCGTCGGTGAGAATAGCGTCGACATCGTAGTAGGCAGCCATGATGGATTGGGCCGGCGGGTGAAGGAAGCGGCTGGAGAGCGCGTCGCGTGTGCGGTGGCGGAGGTCTGACCAAGGATCAATGGTGCAGACGGCGACGTTGAGCGTGGCTGGGCTAGGTTGGCCT
>Ga0182210_1000096_pt1 | contig 16952 bp, 11 predicted proteins | sample G5R1MG_19_FD_129670 | JGI IMG/M metagenome (GOLD analysis project Ga0182210, IMG submission 129670) | Switchgrass phyllosphere microbial communities from Michigan, USA - G5R1_MAIN_03OCT2016_LD1 MG | ecosystem: Host-associated > Plants > Phyllosphere > Phylloplane/Leaf | place: USA: Michigan... | reverse complement strand
CTCGACCCACCATGGTGGAGCCATTTGAGCACCTTCCGATTCATTTCCCGACAACTGTCTACCTTAACCTTACTTGAGTCGTGCGTGCGCGCGCCTCTCCCGTTCGTCTATCGACTTGGCACGCGCGCCCCGAGACAAAGAGTGATCAGAAAGCCACTCACGTGCACAAGCTAGCACGGAGGGTTCGGATTGCGAGGCTAACGATGCAGTTAGCGGCGGGTGCTAGGGCGCAGATGTGGCTGCTGTCAGCATCACTGGTGACGGGTTACAGGGCAGACCTTCGTTGAAGGAAAAGAAAGGAAAAAGGAGAGAATAACTGAATGCTAGAATGATAATACTAGTTTGTGGTCTCACGCTATGTTTACATTATACCTCCCCCCTTTGTATGAATAACACCCCTTGTATGAGTAGAAAATGGCTGGCGACTATGGTGCTACGCGCCCTATCTAAACAACATCGCAAGCTCCCGCCTCGCGAGTCAATTATGTTGTGAATCAAAATCAATCTGGTGCCCAAAACTTAGTCAACTGTCCAGCATAAGCAGTCCCTCGTGCTCCAATCTCCTTAGGCTATCAATATCACCGCCTGCCTCCATGACCGCCTTCATTGCAGCCTGACTGAGCTTCCGTCTCTTGTCTGCTGCCTCCTTCTCACGACGCGCTTTGGTCTTGCTGCTCCCACTTGGCGCCACGCCAGTGAGAATCTTCCGACTGTCGTCAGGTGTGAAGTTGACAAAGCCTGATCCACCGGTTGACTGCTGCCGTGATGATTGCAGCGACGCGTTGCTCGACTTTCGACGAGTCTGTGCGGTACTTGAGTGGTTTGCGCGATGATGTTGTGTGTATGACTGTCCAGATGGCCTGCGGCGGTGGAAGCGCGGCTGTGGATTTGGTGATGGTGTTCTCGATAGTGGACGGTGGCCAATGTTGACCATGTGTTGTTGTTGCAGTGGTGGTGATGTATACATGGCAGGGTAGCCGGCCATGTCGTATGACGAAGACGGTGTGCCAGACATAGCAGTCTCGCCCACATCGACACCCAAGCCCATTGGGCCAAATTCCCCAAAGGACGCGGTGTCACATGAAATCCCCAAGCCGCCCATAGGTGCAGTGATGCCTGTGTTCTGGCCTGAAGATCGTGAAATCGACGATTCGCACGAGTTGGTGGTAGGATGATGTGTTGAGTCGTTCCACCAGCCAGCAGTCTTGCTATTACAGAATTCAGGGGCTGCTGAGAAACCGACCTCGAGCGTGGGTGATGTTTCTGGGCCCCATGTTGTCATGGGTAGCCTGCTGGAGGATGGTGGAGTGTGTAAGGCTGAGAGAGCCGCGCTTGATGCCGAGGAACTGTATGCGAGGCCCATGTTGATGTGGTATGTGTTGCTAGTTTGTGTGGAGATTCCAATGGCAGGGGAAGCTTGTGGCGTTAACTGGTAGTTTGAGAAGTCGATGCTGGAGGTGTGCGGATCGTCGCCGGTGAGTGGTGACCGGTTGATACCACAAGGCGGGTGCTCTTGAGCAAAAAAGCCGTTACTGTTTTCGTGCGGAACGATCCTAGAGGATGGAGGAGGCGAGGTAAGATCATTTGGCGGTGCCTGGAATTGCATTGAGTGTGTCGTGGCGTCCATCTTGCGCGACCAAACATCCGTGATCGGCGTCCTGTAGTACGAAGATTGCATCATCTTGGTGAAAGATGTTGATGCAGACTTCTTGGGTAGCTTCTGAATACCGCTGGAAACCGAGCGGTCGTTAAAAGATACAGCCTTCTTGACTGTTCGCGGGGTATTGAGCTGTGGTGTGGGTGGTCGTGAAGTGGAGCGCAACAACTGGGTTAGATTCTTATCCAATCCGATATTGTCTTCAAGACTCAGCGACACCGACTCTCTGGGGGATTCTTTGTCTTTTGATTTGACTTGGAATGAAGTAGATCTATCAGGAACGGATGAGGTTGGGTTTTGTTCACAGTTCTGGAGAGCCTTATGCCAAGCATCCGCCGTGTCCTGATTGAGCGTAGGCGAAGACGAGGTACTAAATAAGTCGCTCCCATTCGATGAAGGAAGCTCAAAGAGACGCGAAAGATCATCGGAGCTGGACCGGTCGGCCGTGGAGTCGCTAAAGTGCTGAAGATAGTCTGTCTCAACATACTCCTCTAAGATTTGGTCCAAGTCGGCCACTCCCATCTCTTTGTCGCTGATCGGCCGCATTGGTAATGGCACGTCGGAAAGTGTGTAGAGTAGCGATGTCATGAAGCGCGACTTTCACGTGTCGGTATGACCAGGTTGCTGGTAGTAGAGGAGTACTTCCAAGAGGCAGGTTTTGGCGATATGAAGGACAACCCCAGGCAACGCGGTGGATGTAACGTGTACTTGTGCCTTGCAGGTAAGGACGGGAAGTGATGCGAAGTCTGCAGGAACAACTCTGTGCTGCGCTGGCCATGCAAAGACAAATAGCTATACAAACTCACCTACTCGATATATACTGTTGCGTCCCAAGTGGGCAGAGTTCCTGCCAGCCACGCCCGCGATAGGTACATTCCATCTCTACTGAGCGAATCAGGGTGGAATGTAGGCTGACCTAAGCCACAACCCTTATGTTTCAGGCAATTTTGTGGCGTCTTGCACCTCCAGAAGGGCAATCGTCAGGTCCAAAGCCTGCGGTGGCCGGGGAATCCGCGACGCGGATTGGTGCATGCCGGATGCAGCCACCATTTGCCTGTACAGGTTACATTCCCAGAGGGCAATCGTAGACGTCCGTTACACAACGAGTGGCTTGTCTGTGCTCCTTTGTTGACAGCTCACGGCACTCTGTGCGCACGAGCGGGGTGGTCCTGACGGAAAGAAGGCAAATCCGGCCTCGTGGTGGCTTCGAATCGCGAGGGTTGACCGTCGCCATCGCAATCTTCGGGCCAGTTTTTCGTCGGTGTCGTGGCTAATGATGGTCTCATCGCTAACCTGCCACCCACTTTTACCGAGAGACTGGAATGCAAATGCTATACATGCTGCAAGCAGGTAGAGCGAAGAAATGTAGCAAGGAAACTGACAGGCCTGATAAACGAAAGCTTATGCCTAGGAAAGCGTAGTCGATGGGATGAAATGAGACTAGTGACGGCCCAGCAGTCCAGAACAAAGAAACTTCACGCGGGAGCTTACAGCCGGGGTGGGAGGTGCGCCCACACTGGTAGTCGCTGTGGGGTGTCGTGCCGTAGTGTGAAAGGAAAGGTGGCAACGAGAAGCGCACCTCTCACATGAGATGGGGTGAACTCAGGAAGCTGTGTTCCGGATCTGGGCTTGGCACTGACTAAGACCCACTACGCCTCAAACGCCCTAGGCCAAACGGTAGTTCGATGGCGGGCCGATTACAGCGTCGGGTCTGGCCGTCGACGTCTCTATTACTTTGATTCGCTCGCCATTGCCACCGGACATTGCTCGTAGATTTAATTTAGGCCCCAGACGACAGTTCAGCGCTACTGCCTATCAGTATGGAAGACCGATCTTAGGAGCCGGTCCGGAGGACTAAAGTACCTAGGTACACCCTTGCTAGGCACATGGAGTAGGTAGTAATGTCGCTGCAAATCAGTCATGTAGTCGTCCAGAACGCCAATGTGCATGTCATGAGACACGACTCACCCATGGTATTATCTGGCATGTAGGTAAAGCGCCATGGTTGTCCCTTCGATCCATCTAGCAAAGGCTCAATGCTTTGTGAGTCCCGAACTTTACACGCGATCGTGGTATGGCGTCTATGTTGAACCAGGCAAACAAATGACGTTTCCCTTGGTTGACGTAGGAGTTTTCAATATGAGGCCACAACAGCCAACCGCGAGATGATGTAGTGACAGATTCGATAGTACCTAGTACATGAATGGATCAGTCACTGTCCCGTTACTCACCTAGTGTGCGGCAAGGCGGTCTATTTGCTGACTCTAGCCTTGGGTCAGATTGTTTCCGCAAGTCCCTAGCTACCCTTCAGAGGCTTCCTCTAGTACCGTGCCAGAGGCAGGCCAAATCGTGATTGTACCTGCGTTCGTGGCGAAATCTCTATAGGAAATGCGATCTATACCCTATTTATAGTAGGCTACTACTTCATTGTACACCGCAGTTTGCGTATTCTACCAACTCGCCAAGTACTTGTAGATCATGCGGTTATTGTCTGCAACGGAAGGGCGTTCATGGTGCGGTATTAAGGATTGGTCCGGACGATTTGCACGGCGCTAGAGGGGCGTCTTTCGGAATACAGTTCTACTAGCTTCCGCAATTCTGGCACTTAATACCTGGCGGCTCGGCTTTCTGCTCCCAAGGTGCGAAACGATACGGAACTATTCCTCGTGGCATTCTACTGGCGTTTGGATAACGTCATGGTACGCAAAGTTTGGCCTGGTGACGGGTCTGGATATGTGGATCCGATAGTGCTACGTGTATATTATAGGTAGAAAAGGCTGACACACGCTCGCACGGGAGAGATCCCGCATCCCGTCGGCTATTGTTTTTATAGCGAAGCGGCGATGAGAATAATTCTGGTACTGAAGATGGCTAGTTGACAATATCATAGCATACAATCTTGCAAGAGCAACGTGGTGCAAGATGTGAGTTGCCAACCTCTAGAGTCCATGGTTGAAATGACAAATTTGCGCCGAAATTCAAGTATGAATACACATCTTCCGGTAACTGGTATCTGTGGGGCACGGAATCAGATCAGGTCGCGCGTCCAATATTATCAATTGCCGCACACAACGTATGAGGTCGTGGGCCTTTTTCAGCACCATTATGAACCAGAGTATGGCTTTTCCCCACACGTGCGGGACCTATAACGAACCATTCTGTCCGGAATTTTCGTGATGGACATAGGATGATGTAGCTGTTTGTGTTCCCAATCTTCTCGCGAGTACATATTGTTTCTATGTACATAGACAGAAGTGTCCAATAACAGGCAGGCATGGTGCAAGCCCAGTGCAATAAGGCTTTGGTATCAGCTACATCAAGCAATACATTTTCATGGTTTTTGTCTACATGACGCTATATCAGGGAAATCACGAGGCACTAAGGAACTCGAATATGACAAGCATTTTTTATGTAAGGGAATCATCGTCTAGGCTTCAGCTGGCATTTGAAGAAGATGTTTCATGTATTCGGCTCCTTCCACTCGTAGCAGAGTGGCATAGGTGTTTTTAGGACCCAAAGACTAATCTGTAGTACGATGCAGAATTGTGTCAAGTTGTAAAAGTGTTGTAGTTGCCACTTTGTTTAAGAGAAAAGACATGTTGCTTAAAGTCATGTGTTTTCGGACATGCCGAGAAACGATGCAGAACCAGTCCATCCTAACCACTTCGTCAATCATGACTACATGGAGTATGTACAGATATCTGATGATAGGGCACGCAATGCTAATCAGGAAGATCTGGATATTCGCCTCCCAAAAGGGAAAGTATTGTCGCCACTGCGATGCCATTTCCAAAAGGGTAGTAGTGATCTATCGATTGGTGGATTTCCGGGTTCCATTGCTTGAACCCACCTACACTAGGTAGGTAGGACGTTTAACCACGTGATAATCGGGCCGGGCCTGTCTCGTAGACTTTCGTCGCCTGACAAGCACTCCTGTTGGATTTTGAGTATAGGCTCTGGAGAAAAACAGTCTGAGAGAGTTAGTAATCACCCCCTGAGCAGATTTAGTAACCAAACGTAGTTTCACGCCAAGTAATCAAACAAAACAAATTGCTAGATTCGTAACTTGGGGTGAGAAGTCGGCATATCCTGGCAGGCAATCATAATATGAAATGAATCGGGCTAGACAGTCCGATATAAAGCTCGTCGGTACCATCAACACCACTCTGAAACATTCTTGCTGGTCCGGTATAGAGGCTCAGGTCGCACGCACCACATCATGCTGGCTTTGTTCAAGTGTCCTCAGACGCAACATAGAACCTCATCGGTGTATACGCATGTGGACCGTCCCAGCAGAAAGGATACTCTATCGCCTGTTTAGCTCAGGTTTAACGTTACATACTCGTGGACAATCAACATATGCGATGTGTGCCGGAAACGGACTGTCGCAATGCGGTGGACCATCAGACCACGGGTTCCGAACAGCTGGGAACTAAGAGGTGTGGGTAATGATACCCAAGGTGTGTGCGGAGGCGAATGGAATCCGTTCATTCTATGCTGTAACGACGTTTACAGGTAGGTCTCGCGGTGACACTCGGTGGAATCCTCAAAACGGTCTGCTAGGCAGGTAGTTCATGGCCTCAGTGCTCGGTTCGGGCGGCTAGGTTGAATCGACGCTTAACCTTCCAAATACGTGCATTAATGCGAGGCTGCCGATATCTCGTGATGGTGTGATGATGTGATGGTGTTTGGGGTCGATGGACTCGGACCATGTGCCCGTGTTGTTGCGTGTGGGGGGTGGCGGGGGTGGCGGGCCGAATTGGCCAGTCTTGCATGTCTTGGCAAGGAACAGCGTCACGTTCTGGCCCCCCAAGGCGAGCGCACCATGCCACGACGTTCGTGGTGCCAGGTAACGCGTTCAAACAGTTGCTCGACATCCTCATCGGACTTTTGGCAAGAGGCCCGCTCATATTTTTCCCCGCAATGGATCCGGATACACCTATACGTGCTGAGCCCCAGCCTTCGGTACTCCGTTGGATTCTAGGATTCCTCATGGGTCTGTCACATCTAACGATTTGCGTCGGTCGAGTGTCCGACTGACGCTGCGTTCAGTTGGTGCTTGCTGGGGCTTAACAACACCTTTCATGCGGAAAGCTGCAATGTAAGCTCCGCTGAGACTGATAGGACTGATCCCTAGTAGTAATATCGCGATACAGGAACTACACGCCTCCTCCTCGACCCTCCCTTGGCGATCTGAGCAACTCATGGATAAGGAGAAAGGTGCTTGGGATATGGTACGCTGTCATTGGCGTAGTGAGCAGGCCCGCATATGCTATTCCTCTGCTATTGAACGTCACCGGCAGTGTGTGGTTCTTCGTCTTGATAGGCAAGGCGGAGCTAAGCCTCACCGTGCCAATCACAAATTCTCTGGCGTTCCTCTTCACGGTACTTGGAGAATGGTGGGCAGAGAAAAAGGTTATCAGTAGAGGTCAGTCATAAAGGGACGAGTGTGCTACCAAAATTAACGTACGACAGACACTTGGATAGGCATGGCATTTGTGCTGGGAGGAATCGGCCTCTGTGTACAGAGTAAGACGTAGCCGCATTCATTTTGAAATAAAGGTCTATCTCCCCTTCTCCAAGTACCAGGTAGAAGGAGAGGTCCTCTTCATCTGTTACGCGAGGATTTACTATCCCTGGGCGAAACTTCGCCTTCCCTCCCCTTGACGGGACACCGAAGAGGAAAAAAAAAGGATTCATCGTAAGGTACTATTCTGTTACAACAATATCTATGTACCATAATTTCACCAGTCCTTCGCAATTCGGTTACTTGCTTCGGCGCTCTTTATTGTCTTTTCCTGAAACAGTCGCGAGAACCCCTGCGTAGGCGGTTGCAGCCAGTTTTTCTTATCATACTTCTGGTCACCCTCGATAACGTGGAAGGTGTAGATATTCCGACTCTTCCCACTGATGTTTTTCTCGCTCTTATGCAGGATGTTGCCATGGATCAGTACCAACGTGCCTGCCTTGACCTCGCCCATAGTATACACCTCATCCTTCTCCACAACCTCGTAGTCATTCTCTCCATTCGTCGAGCCACCCAACTCAGTTTTGAGACCGGTAGGAAAGCGCTCGCCGTCGTTATCGACGAAACCGGTTCCCTCATTGCCTGCCTCACCTATCCTTACGAACCGCTTCTCTATCGCAGCGCGCCGATGACTTCCAGCCGCAAAGCTCAGACATCCGTTCTCCTGTGTTGCATCCTCCAGCGCATACCAAAATCCTACTGCACTTGGCGGATCTGTATATAGGAACGAGCTATCTTGATGTGGGGGCACTGCGCCACCAATCTCGGGTTGTTTGCAGATGACCATGGACTGAAGCACACGCGGGTCGCGGAAAGAAAGGGACTTGGCAATGGCGGCATTGCGTTCAGAGAGCGAGATGGCGCGGAATGAGGGCGATAACTCGTGAAGATAGTGGCCGATCTTATTGATGGCGCGGTGTTTGGGTTTGGTCAGGTTGCCAGACTTGTCAAAGGCGTCTTGGGTGGATTAGCACAAGTTCAAAGGGAGTTGTCTCTCGCTCCAACATACCTTCTTCAAAAAAGAATCTTATTTTATCGCCCGATTCAAGAAAATACGAGTCGCCTACGTGGTCTGCACCGTCGTCGCCGCCAGTTAAGAACTTCGTCATTGGGTGGTCGTCCAGCGAAAACTTGTTCAGCATTTCATTTGTGTCCTCCAGCAGCTGCTTCACGGTGTCTTGAGACAGCGCATCTGGTATCAGCAGATAGCCGTTCTCGCAGAAGAAGGCAACTTGTTCGGGCGTGAGCCCTTCAACTGTCTGCACTGTCATGGCGACTGATGGGAGTATCGGGGATTGCAATAGTGTGGTGAAAGAGACCCAGAAAGTGACTGGACGCTAGATACATTGGCGTGCTCAGGAGCCGTGTTCAAGAGCCGGCGCGGTCAGTAGGCGTCGGGGATGACCGTAGTCTCGGACAAGGCGATGTCTAGACTCTCTATACTCGGGCCCACTTATCTGAGTGGTGAGCTTTCCTACTGGCGCCATGAAAAAAGGCTGGAACTAGGTAAGCTGGTGGCATTCCTTGGTTACGTCAACTTGCACGTGATTTCTGCGAATCCAGCGGCTGTTGTTGGGCCCAGAAAAACATAACAATCTTGGCAGTCATTGATCGATGGCGTTGACATCAATCAAGTTCTGCGGTATCGCTGTACTGGGATCACGGGATCATGGGCTGTCTCATCGTGAGCTTTCCTCCGGCCTTTTCCGAAGCACTGCCCAGTTAGGGATCCCCTTGTCCACCGACATCTGCAATCGTGAGCGGCACAAGCATTAATACCGAACACAAGCGCCCAGAGTCGACTTCTCCGATGTTTGAGGGCATCGCGCTTTTTCGCTTTGTGTGGGTTACATGTAAAGCCCGGCATTCTCGATTGTTGCACGGTCAGCTACTGCAAAATATGCACAGCTGACCTGACCAAGACGCGCCTTGTTTCTGAAATCACGCTCTACCTCTATACAAGCCCACACCCGGCTCCAGCGTTGCACGTGTGGTAAGAATCAAGCTAATGGTGGAGTACCTACCAATCCTTGGTAACCGTGAATAATGTAGAACACCCAACGTACAGAGGTCTACGAAGTGACAGTGTCTACACTCTTATTCCCGCTTTCCGCAGTGCAACGGCTCGAATTCCTCGGACAGGGACCAGTGTGACATATGCAGCCACCGGTAGGGATACACATATAGTGCCTCCACCAACCTTCGGTCACCGTGTTTAGGCTATGAGTAATATCACTAGCTACGCTCCTCCTGTGGCTGCTTACTCGCTGTAGGTGTCGTGTGAGCTAAGTGGCTCGAATCATCACATACAAACTTGAATAGCTATGTGTAGCTACAATCCAAGCAAGCACCAACCATATCTTACGCTTTACTCCATCTGTAGCGGCATATGCTTTTAGCAAATTCTCAGAAAGCCAGGCCCTTGCTTTGCTGACTACGCCCTATGAGAACCCTTGTTGGCAGGCTATATCAAGAAGTGAAGTGCCTTCTGCAACCCCCACCATAGTATATGCAGGGTAGATGTACGTCGCACTCAATTGTTTTTTGCAGGGATAGATCCTGCTCGGGAAGTATTGGGGACTTGAATGCACAAATAATTCATAGACCATAGTCCTGCTTCGAGGTAAAGCCCGAGTGTATAAATTGCGGATGGGCCTTTATTAAAACGCAACTTTGTACTGGGAAAAAAAAATCTCTTATCGACACTGTTCCGCTCTGTCACCGCAAAGTTTTATCATACAGCCTTTCTGCCCTCCCAGAACCACCTACTTTTCTCATTCAGAGCAGTGTCGTGGCGATTTCAAAGAGCAAGCATGACTAATGACAATAATTCTGCTTCCCCCCGTGAATATAAACATCCATTTACGACAACTCCCGACAATGGAAGTCCAGAACCGATTGCAGTAATTGGTTTCGCACACAAGCTTCCTCAAGATGTGGCATCTGCAGACAGCCTGTGGAAGCTCCTCATGGAACGTCGCACCACTATGACTGAGGTCCCAATGAACCGGTGGAATATCAATGGTTTCTACAGACCGCATGGCAATCGACCCAGCACAGTGCGTGTATCATGTAATGTTTCAAGTTCTGGCTAATCTCTCGGTAGGTTAAGAATAGAGGTGGCCATTTTCTCACCGATGATCCTGGAAGATTCGACGCGTCTTTCTTCTCAATAACACCAGCCGAAGCGGAGTGTATGGATCCTCAGCAAAGATTCCTACTTGAAACGAGCTATCATGCCCTAGAAAACGGTGTGTTATATGCGTATTCAGCCTCATAAGCCAAAAGTGTAACTGATTGTGAGTCAGCGGGAATTTCTATGGATACTGCCATGGGTTCGAGTACATCTGTGCATGTTGGGTGTCTCCTCCAGGAGTACAGTCAGATATCGCAGCGGGATGCAATGCCCGGAACCTATCAGATCATTGGCTCTAGTGGATTAGCCATGCTAGCAAACCGGGTCAGCTGGTTTTACGATCTCAAAGGTCCAAGCATGACGATTGATACAGCCTGCTCCGGCAGTCTTGTAGCGTTGCATCTTGCCTGTCAAGAGCTTCAATCGCGCTCTGTGAGTATGGTAAGTGCATTATCGCGAGAGATTTCACATCAGAGTCTAATCATAGCAGGCGCTGGCATGCGGTAGTAATCTCTGCTTGCTGCCAGACTCGTGCTCACTTCTAAGTCAACTTAATATGATGTCTCCGGATAGTGTCTGTCATAGCTTTGATGAGCGCGCCAACGGATATGCAAAGAGCGAAGGCTTCGGCGTCTTAGTACTCAAGCGACTCTCACAAGCCGTGCAAGACGGCGACACAATTCGTGCAGTCATTCGGGCAACAGGGTGCAACTCAGACGGTCGAACACCAAGCATCACATCACCAAGTCAGAAGGCCCAAGAGAAACTCATACGTGATACCTACCAACGAGGAGGGCTATCTCTTGATGCGACCCGTTTTTTTGAGGCTCACGGCACGGGAACGCCAGTGGGCGATCCCTGCGAAGCCTCTACTATCAGCAACATATTCGCGACTAGAACACCCACGGATCCAATGTATGTTGGCGCACTCAAGTCCAACTTGGGCCATTCAGAGGGGGCCAGTGGCGTAGCCGGGGTGATCAAAACTATCCTTGCGCTTGAAAAGGGTATCATACCACCGAACGTGTACGAGCGCGTCAATTCGACCATCGCATCTGCTTGTCCCAATTTGAATTTCCCTTCGTCTCCAGTCGAATGGCCGACTGATGGCGTCAGAAGAGCTTCTGTGAGTGCATTCGGGTACGGTGGCACAAATGCGCACGTTGTCATCGATGATGCTCTTTCATTTCTCGAATCGCGCGGAATTAGAGGCCGGCACTGCACAAGACGAGTTGGGCCGAGAAAGAGAGCTGACTCTCTAGTTAATGGGGATATCGATAAGAAACCGAGATATAATGTGCCCTCGGGAGATAAATGCAAGTCCTATCCAAGGGAACTAAGCGTACCGGTATCGAAATTGCTGGTACTATCAGCCTTTGACGAAAGTGCGGCTCAAAGGTCGATAGCCGCTCACGCAGGGTGGTTACGAAGTCAACTATCTATTAATCCCTCAGCAGTAGATCTATCTGACGTTGCTCACACTTTATCGCAAAAGAGAACGTCGTTTCCATGGAAGACGTTTTGCGTTGCTGAATCCCAATCCTCTTCAGAATACACATGGTCGACTCCAATACGATCCAAGCAACGAACTCATCTATGTTTTGTGTTTACCGGACAAGGTGCGCAATGGTACGGAATGGGCCGCGAGCTACTACAATATTCGATATTTCGTCGTGCCATGGTAGATGCCGATAAATATTTCCAAGCATTGGGTAGTGGCTGGTCTTTGTTAGGTATGTCGACTTTTCTCACATGATGCAATTCAAAACCGCTAATGTAGTGTAGAAGAGCTATATCAACACTCCGAAATCTCTACACAACTCGATTCGCCCGGCCTCAGCCAGCCGCTATGTACAGCGTTACAGGTGGCACTGGTCGAGCTACTAAAATCGTGGAACGTTAGTCCATCGACCGTCATTGGGCATTCATCTGGCGAGATTGCTGCTGCATACGCTAGCGGTATAGTATCTAGGGAGTCTGCATGGATGATTGCTTATTTCAGAGGGTTGGCTGTAGTAATCACTCGCGAGATTCTGCAGTCCACAGGGGCAATGGTAGCCGTACAAGCCACCCTCGGAGACCTGGAACCAATACTGGAAAATCATAACCATGTTCATCCTACGGATTTGGCAACTATCGCTTGCTACAACAGCCCCTCGAATCTGACCGTCTCGGGATCGCGTGATGCCATCGCTCGACTCGCGCGTACGCTGGCGGAGCAGAGCATCGCCTACAGAATCCTCAAGGTAGACGTGGCCTATCACTCGGAGCATATGAATACGATCGCAACCGTTTACGAAAGGTTACTTCGATCCATTGATCCGGGAGAGCAAGGAGATGATCACACAAGATTTGTCTCCACTGTGACTGGGCAATATCTGAGCAATGTTGCGGTTCTAAGAACACCTGCATACTGGGTTAAGAATCTTTCATCGCCTGTCCAGTTCTCAAATGCAGTCACGGCAGTTTTGGCTGGTGGGTCCGAAGGGAGACAGACGGCTGACTTGATCGTCGAAGTCGGGCCACACTCCGCACTGCGCTCACCACTTAGAGACATGCTGAGCGCGAGTGGCCGGACCTTAGCTACAGACTACTGTTCGGTCCTATACCGTGGCCGATCCGCAGACCTCACAGCATTGGAATGCGCCGGAAAACTGTATACGACGGGCTTCCCGATTAACATTCTGCAAGTCAATGAAAATACTGTCTCGACCCCAAAGATGCTGACAAACCTTCCCTCATACCCATTCAGTGACAAGACAAAGTATTGGCTCGAAGGAAGAACCAGCAAGCAGTACCGTTTTAGGGAACATCTTAGTCACGAGCTCCTTGGAACGCGGTCCGACGATTGGAACCCCCACGAGGCACGCTGGATTAACCGTATTGTTCTCGATAAATCTTCCTATCTCAACGATCATCAAATTAATGGCGTTGTCCTTTTGCCCGCTGCGGGTATGCTGGTTATGGTCATCGAAGCCGTTCGACAGCTTTTCGCCTCCGATAAACCCGTGCTCGGCTACAAGATGAAAGACGTCCTCTTCTTGAACTCCATCACCATCTCCCCAGAGTCCAATGGCACAGAAGTGCAACTCACGGTTCGTCCTTCAAAATTGCCCGCTCCTGCAAGTAGCCCCGGATCCAAACTCGAACCATCTTGGAGTTACTTTTCTATCTTTGTATATGAGAGCGCTGGTTGGACTATGTGCTGCTCAGGGGCAATTGCGGTCGAGAATCTGCATGACAATGGTACTCCGAAGGCGATGGGATATGACTATCCTTCCGAAGAGGAGACAAGATCCCACAAGCGTGCCATGGAGACCTGCAAGACATGTGTGGACAGCCCTAGCATCTACAATGCCTTTGAAAAGGCCGGGCTTGTATATGGGCCCCGTTTCCGGGCTTTGGAGGATGTACGAGAGACTCGAGGAAGTGAAGCTACTGGTGTGGTCAACCTCCAGCATTGGAAGTTACAAAATGAGAACACCCCCGCCGACCCGCATCTGATCCATCCTGCTGCACTGGATGCGATACTTCAGCTGTCCTTCCCTGCGTACTCCATTTACGCAAAGACCGCATCCGCCACGACGCTGCCGACAGGTTTCCGCAGCCTTTGGATCGCAGAGAGCTTAGCAAGCGCTCAGCCAAATTCAAGAGTAACAGTCCATGCAAAGGTGGCTGGCAGAGGGTTCCGAAACAAGACGTTCGCCATCACAGCGGCACTGGCTGCTTCGGAGGAGCTCTGCTTCGGCGGTCAAATGGAAACGACTACGATTGGCCGTGGTACCGCGTCTCATACGAACGAGACGACCACCAAGACCCTGTACAAGATTGAGACGAAGCCGGATATCGATCTTCTGCCTCAAAAGAATGCAAGTTCTGAGGATGTGACACGCAAAGACCCAAGCATGCATTTGCGTCTCTTCGCGCACAAGTATCCCCATATGCGCGTGCTAGAAATTGGCGCAGATACTGGTACCAGGACCACCTATGTATTGGACGCTCTAAAAGCCCGGTTCGCCCACTATGTTTGCACAGATGCTGCGCCCATTTTCGCCTCCGAGGCCAAGAATCGATTGGAGTCGGCCAAGATGGTGTTTGCAGTTCTGGAGTCTGGCAGCAGCTTGGCCAGCCAGGGATTCGGAAATGGTTCGCTGGACCTGGTTGTTGCTCCCTTGGTATGTGTTGCCCTGTCTATCTAATGCAGACAGCTGATCTGTCACAGTATATTACCAGAGATTTTATTCAGATCCAGGATCAACTTCGGGACTATCGCAATCTGCTTCGACGGCAAGGCCGTCTGGTGGTCTTTATAGAGCGACTTGATCACTCGACGGACACATCCGATCATCTGGACCAAGTGCTCATAGATGTTGGATTCTCGGGCATCGATGTCGAAAGTCAGATATACCTAAACGGCACTGAGAACGCATCTACTGTGGTGATATCAACGGCGTTGAGTTTACCGGAGCAATCGCATCCCGCTGTTCATGTAATCTATGATCAATCTTCCGCGACCCAGGAGAGTCTGTCACGGGAGTTGAAAGACACACTCTCTTCAGACTATGATATAGAGTCCATGGCAGTATCCTGGGAGGCAGTGAAGGAGCGCGAGCTCCAAGGCACAACCTGCGTTTTCCTCGCAAGTCTCAACACTCCCATCCTGGAAAACATCCAAGACGAACATCTCCAGATACTAAAAGGCCTCATAACGGCGACTAGAACACTCATCTGGGTCAGTCCCAACACGCACGATATACATCGCAGCCCAACCGAGAGTCTCGTCCCAGGACTCGTGCGCACATTGGCCACTGAGGCCGAGGAGAACCAGCTCGTAAGTCTCAGTCTTGATGTTGAGAAGGGCATTCAGGCCGTGGCAAGCCAAATCATCAAAGTGGCTAGAACATTCTTGCAGCACCAGGCCGTGTATGAGGATGAGTACGTCGAGGTTGACGGCGTCCTTCACATCCCACGCGTCGTTGACGACAAGATCATGTCAACTCATGCAGCGCCTGAAGAGCAGTCGACGCGAACCGTTACGAAGGCGTGGGACGAGTTGGCGAGTCCTCATTTGAGCATCAAGGCTGCTGGTCACCTAAACACGCTGTACTTTGAACAGTCGCCACTCAACGACGGCGATCTCGCAGCCGATGAGGTGCTCGTGGAGGTGAAGGCGGTGGGTGTAAATAATCGGGATCTGCTCGTTGCCCTCGGCCAAGTTCACGACGAGGCCTTGGGAAACGACATCTCCGGCATCGTACGACGCGTTTGTGAGACGAATGAACATGGGTTTAACGTTGGTGACCATGTGTTTGGCGTCACGAGGCATGGCATTGCTCAGGTAGCTCGCTGCAAGGCGTTTCAGCTGATGAGCGTGCCGCAAGGGATGCCCTTCGTTGAGGCGGCGACATACCCCGTCGCCTACTGCACGGCATATCACAGCCTGTTGAACTGTGCTAGGATCCAGGCGGGCGAAATGATCCTAATTCATGATGGAGTACGGAATCAAGCAGCTATTCAGATTGCACAGCTGTACGGTTGCGATGTCATTGCGACAGTCGATTCAGCTGGAGACCAGCAGTACTTGCTCGATACGTACGGAATCTCGTCGCATCTACTCTCCTCCCAGTCCGCTAGCTTGGCACAGAGCATAGTTGTCCTAGCAAACGGACGCAGAATTGACGTAGTGCTTACTGCAACCACGAGTGGGACTGTGGATGAGCTATGGGACTGCCTCGGTCCGTTTGGCCGCTTCGTCGCGATTGTAGAGAGCGATGCGTTCACATCGGCCGTCAATGCTGCAAAATCACAGGGCAGGGCGTTGTCGAAGCACAATTGCCCATGTATCAACGTCGACATTCAGGAGCTCATGCAACACACCATGTTCGCTGATGTCTTCGGCAAAGTGTCCCAGCTTGTCGAAACGAGGGGGCTGCCACCACCCACACGACTGCAAGTATTCAAGCAGAGTAGCATGGAAGCTGCTTTTCGAGCAGTACACGAAGCTGATCGAAGGGGTAATGTCGTGGTTGAAATGGCGAGCGGTGAGAGGGTGGAAATGGAGCTCGCTCCCAACTCCAAGCCTTTGTTCGACCCCGAGTCAACGTACTTGGTCGCGGGTGCATTTGGGGGAATCGGAGGCAGCATAACGACATGGATGGTGCAAAATGGAGCCATGTACCTCATACTTCCCTCTCGGTCAGTGGTTGAGGGAACCTCGTCAGACCGCGAGTGCTTTGTGCGCGACCTCCGATCTGCTGGGGCGACTGTGAAGGTTCCTGTGTGCGATATTGCGAACCGAGGGCAGCTGGCGGATGAGCTTGGCAAACTGTCTACTATGCCTCCCATCAGAGGGTGTATACAAGCAGCCATGGTACTTCAAGATTCGTCCTTTACGAACATGACGGCGGAGAAGTGGAACAAGGTGCTGGCTCCCAAGGTGGCCGGGTCGTGGAACCTGCACGACCTTCTCCCTACTAACCTGGACTTTTTCGTTATGATGTCCTCTTCAACGGGCATCATGGGGTCTTTTGGCCAGTCCAACTACACGGCCGGCAACACGTATCAAGACGCACTGGCAGCGCATCGCATTCGACACGGTCAACGTGCTGTGGCGCTTGCCTTCAGCATGGTCG
>Ga0182210_1000094_pt1 | contig 16977 bp, 19 predicted proteins | sample G5R1MG_19_FD_129670 | JGI IMG/M metagenome (GOLD analysis project Ga0182210, IMG submission 129670) | Switchgrass phyllosphere microbial communities from Michigan, USA - G5R1_MAIN_03OCT2016_LD1 MG | ecosystem: Host-associated > Plants > Phyllosphere > Phylloplane/Leaf | place: USA: Michigan... | reverse complement strand
CAGAACGCCCGCAGTCTCAATCACCCCCCTGGTCTGCCCATCCTAGAAAGGACAAGGCTAGAGTGAAGTGAAGACGCAGCCGACAGCTTACAACTGCCACCCTGTTCCTCTTCTTCCGCTGACTCCTTCGGTCGCGAGGATCCTCATGCACTTATACACCCTGTCGTCTCTGCTTCACTGCCTGGGCACCCGTCCAGCTGCTGGCACTTATCAACGCACGATTCAGCACCGGAACAATTGGATGACCCGAATGACGGTCCGCCACGCCACTTGTCCGTGATTGTTGGACCATTCGCTGGGTCTGGCCAACCAGAAGGACTGCACATCGAATACGTAGCGCACCACACGACTGCCACTATGCCCGGGATACTGCCTATGAAAGTAATCAAAGTCGGCACAAGTTGCCAGGCTCGCATCGCCCAAGCATGCGACCGATGTCGCTCCAAGAAAATACGCTGCGATGGCATTCGACCCAGCTGTACCCAATGCACCAACGTGGGCTTCGAGTGCAAGACCAGCGATAAACTTAGCCGTCGCGCTTTGCCCCGTGGATATACCGAGTCACTTGAGGAGCGTGTAAGAATACTGGAAGGAGAGGTGCGGGTGCTAAAGGACTTGCTTGACGAAAAAGACGAAAAAATTGACATACTTTCTCGTATGCACTCCCGTTCTCCACCAGCACCTACCAGAAGACTGTTACTCCATTCACCCGCTTCTTCCGAGACTCGGGACGGATCCCAAGAGAAAGATACCAAATTCAGGGTTCAGCAAGTACCGTTCCTACCCGAGGACGCACGTAGTGATTCTTACTTCACCGGCGGCTCGAGTGGACAAACACTTGTTGGTAGGGCCGTTCCCTTATACAAGTGGCATATTCACAATCTAACAAGGTGCAGCGGCTTTCAAACAAAAGGCTCGAGAGATCGGCAGACTTTCTACAAACATCAATTCCAATGTCTTCTTTGGTGCAGGTGCCAGTCACAATCCACCCAAGCGCATCATTTCATGCGTAGCCCCTCCTCGACTGGTCTCGGATCAGATGATTAATATCTTCTTTCAAGAGTGGGCTCCGTTATTCCCAATCCTCCATCGGCCATCCTTTCTCGCCCTGTACGAGCAATTCACTACTTACCCTCTGAATCTGAACGATCAAAAGTCAATTGCCATGCTCAACCTTGTCTTTGGTATTGCAGCGCTTTCGAGTAACGTAAGTTGAATTTCGTAGCATACTTTGGGTCTCTGCTAACATCAGATAGACTTGTGATGGCCAGTACATTGACTCTTTCGAAGTGCAATGGCAACGTGCCGTTGAGAGTTTCATGATGCATAATGACGTTGTAACTCTGCAATGTCTGGTTCTCGCCCAGATTTTCTGCCTGTTGAAAGCTGATTATTCTCGGCTTCTGGTGTACAAGGGCTTGGCTATTGGTCTAGCACAACATCTAGGCCTGTACCAATCTCAGAGGCGTTTTACCCTTGGCGCATTGACCTCTGAAACCAGAAAGAAGATATTCTGGTCCCTATACACCGTTGACTGGTAGGCCTTCTGCGACGAGAGGAGGCGGTACATCGCTGACCTTAATAGCCTCTCTGCTGCACACCTTGGATTGCCCAAACTCATCAGGGAAGAAGATGTCTACTGCGAATACCCCGTCGATGCGGATGACGAGTATATCACCGACGAAGGCTTTTTGCCAAACCCTCCGGGTGAATATACTAAATTGTCAAGCGCTCTGGCGCTCTTCCGCATGGCACGCATATTGTCTAAGGTTCTCGTCGAGCTCTACCCTGCATCAGATTCGCATGAAATTTCTCTCGGTATTATAGCATCACTTGCCGATGAGCTAGAAGACTGGAAAACTAACCTCGCACCTCGTCTCAAACTAACGTTTGTGCAAGACAAACCGAGCACCAAAGTCACCAGTAGCAGTTCCCTCGTTCTTGTATGTATCACCAGCAGCAATAAAATGCGACGACTGACATTTCATAGTCATTAGCATACCATCATGTTCGCTCGCTTGTTTACCTTCCAGTGATTGCTGCTAATCTTGGTGACAAAGGCTCTTCGGCCGTGGTAGCCGTTGGGAATGCCTGTAAGCACATAGTTCAGATTGTGGAACTATTGGACGAGCGGAAGCTAAGCTTCTCCTTTTGCCTCAATCGCAACGAGGTTCTCGTGCAGGCTGGATTTGGCCTTCTCCTCGAGAATCTGAATCTCGCCCGTGATGGTCAACTCATCAAGGATAGCAACCGCCTCATCTGTACTGTTATGGATATGCTTGAAAGCGGCAACTGTGCTGGATTGGACGAGTTCCGTCGCTTGGGTTGCAGCATCGTCGCTGTTCCTAGCCTTGTACAAATGTCTGCACCTCACCTTCCGCGTCATACTTCTAATGGCCATACTTATGCACCATCGGACACCTTGCGTGCCACTCAAAAGTCTCTCAAGGCCATCGGAGCACGGTTTTCTTCTATCGCCCTTAAGACTCGCCAAGAGCCACAGGAACCTCGTCGCGCAACCCTCCCAGCCATTTCACCTAACGTTAGCATATATACCAATCCCTCATCTACAAGCTTGTCGTCCATTTATTCGGAGCCGCCTTTTTCTCACTCAGAATCGAGCTCATGCCCAGCACCTCACCGGGCGTCGTTCTCCACCACTAGTCAACGACAGCCGACTACGTCACCTGCGCTACATCCACATCGTAACATTGACTTTCTTTCTTTTACCGACGAACCTCTTGGCAGTTATTCCTTACAGAGAACTCATGGTAATAAGTCCGAGATTTTTACTGCGGATTGGGAGGGTCTCCTATCATCTCCGGACAACGGTCAAGCGAACATCCATGATACAATCTACGGTCATATGCGTGCAGACGCCCTTTTGGATGTAAATAAAATTTCTTTCAAAAAAGATCCCAACACATGGGCCTGGAGCAGCGAGCAAGCACCTCCACCAAAAAGTGTATTGAGCTTCACCGACGAAAGCTTGACTAGTGGAGAAGATTTCAGCAGTGCTGCCTGCGATTACGGGTCGACGCCTGGAAGTGATAGACTATACAGTGGTATCATGATTCCTAGCAACTTCGATGTAGCGACCGCCGCTGGACTCACTACCTTGGACGGTAATTTCGGGCTGTAGTCAATGACGAAATGAGAGTACTTTCTTCAAGAAAAACGCGTGTTCACATAACGGAGTTGTGTTGTTGGTACCAACTCTAATTAGACATTCGCTTCTTTTTATTCCATCGGATTCTCCCTAGAGATACCAAGCCATTTTCGCACCACAGGATAGTCGCGTGTGCATGCGGGAACATGTTTTACCTTGACCATGCGTAGTTGATCCGCGACACCGCCTTAAGGCACTTGTATTTTTTCTTTCATTACCAATAGTCCCAAGTAGACATCTGTAATTTCCACTCCAAGACAACTAATATGACACTCAATATCTCCACAAGCATCAGTGGAGCAAAAAAAAGGGTCTTCTCATGTCTATACCAAAAGAGCCGCGAGCGAAAAAAAAAAGCCGAGATCTTTTCTCAATTTTCCAAAATTCGGGGGCAAGCAACACTAGCAACAATACCTACCTAACAGCAAGACTCTACCCGAATCCCGCCTTAGCGTTCTTACCAACGCCATGCACCCCAGACATCGTGACCGGTTTTGCCTCGGAGGTTGCTCCGCACACGGCTGTATCCGACTGGAACCCCCGCTTCTTCAAACATAGAGTACCTATCCTACCTACATGGTAGGCGCCATTCCTGTTTGCAGCTGCTTGGCAAAAGTGCGTGATATAATGACGGGATGAGTTGCCAGATAGGCTGCAGAGCTGGGAGATGGTGTGGAGTTGGCAAGAGCATATGATGAAGAGGTGCAAATGGGCATTCATGGTTGCATGTATTGCACACGACGCTACAAGGGTGCCCCTAGTTTGTGCCGAGAAGAGGGCGGCGGGGCAATAGAGAGCGGCGTGGTAGAGGAAGCTGGCAAATTCACATATTTATAATCTTGCTATCAGGAATACATATGTAGTAATATTTCGCCTTACCTATTGCATTGCACTTCCCTCTGCCCAGAGTTACCTACTCGTTTTCCAAAGAACTTGACTTGTTGTTGTGGTGTTGTGTGACATCATTTTCCCTACATCATATAGTATGCTAGAAGGAAATCTTGCGCCCTCGAAACTGAACTCAATTCGCAACCTAAACTCCAAGAGTGAGGGTGAGCCCCTGCAGCATGTGCCGTCTGTGTTTGCACTAGCGTGGAAGTCTGCGGGCCTAAGCATAGGCGCTAGTTTGATTAGCTCATGAGTGGATACCGGCGCACGTGGAAGTTTTGTGGGGTTTGGTCAAGGTTCATAATCCGAGAAGTGTCGACCCGCGATGAGGAAGCAAATCTGACAAGGGGTGTTTGTTTGTAGCGAGTTTTTTTGGCAATGCAATAACAGAGAAGACCATGATATGAGGCAGATATCGCACTCTGAGGTATACCAGTCCAGGCGAGCAATGCTGAAGCTCACGCGCAGCACGTTCAGCAATCATGATGATGAGAGAAAGGATCAGGAATGCGGAATGGTAACTGTGCCCAGATTTCTACATGGATTCCCATTGCCGTGGTAACCTTGTCGGTGGCGCAGGCCCGGCTCTTTTCTACACGGTGCAGATGCCGGAAATCGGGCCACTTAAAATCTGGGAACGTAGAACGTATGTAAGCCGTAAACCACGGCGACTTTCGATGCTCGGTCCTCGGGTTAGAAGCATAGTTGTTCTAGAGCAACCAAGAGTAAATTTGGGCTGGATGCGTCATGGCTCATAAATGTAGGTCCCAATTCTGGAGTAAGAGCTCTAAGCCATGATGCTAGCGGCCGATGTGCATTGTGAATCTGATCGACAGTTTGGACCCGCGACGTTTCGGGACACCTGCAATGGCGCTTGGGACAACGTGTATCTTAGAACCGTTAGTATTTGCGAACGGGAACTTATGTGCGGTTCAGTATTGGTTAAGTTCCTAGAGTATACGTCTGGCAATCAATAGTCTGCCAGTAGTATAGTCCTTCCCTCGTATAACAAATGCTATGAGGAACGTGCTAGCGAAGAAATTCGGCGTTTAGATAGTCGACAAAGACCTCCTTGATCCGTGCTTTGGAGAAGCTGTGTTGGCGGTTCAAGGTGATGAATTGGCGGCGTATGCGCTGGAGCTGGGGGAGGGTCATTGGTGTCGCGGGCAGCTCAATGAGCTTGTTGACATCTTGCACTCCGATCTCGCCCCCTCCTTCTCCTGCATGGTCTTTTTGGTATGTCATGATCTGCGCGAGTATGTCGGATGTTGTCTTGTCGAGCTCATACAGGTAATTTTGCTCTGTGGCCGGTTTCTGGCCATGTAAGCGAAAGAAATAGGTGGTTAAGCTCGACATACGTACCAAGACAGTTGCCAAGTTTGCTTTGACGAGCTTTGCCCTACCATCACTTCCAATCAAGGCGTCCCATATCTGGTCATTAGGCGGTGTTGGGTCTTCCTCGACTACAATAAAAAGGGGGCTGTCCCATCTGGCCATGCCGTTTGGTTCTTCGTACCGGAAGATAAGATTATCAAAGTCTTCATCGTCATATGCCTCGCCCTTCTCCTTGTCCTTGACGTTGTGCTCGCGACATCGTTCGGGCTGTGTGCCTACATGCAGCTCTGGGGCTATCAGCGTGCGAGTTGCGTGATGCAGTGTCGAATACTAACCACGCAGCTCGGGGTTTGCAGGGCTTTGGCTTCGCAGTAGAGCTGATACCGGAAGCCCTTGATGTAGTTGAGGCCATCTGCAATGACGATATCATCGCGCGACAAAACCCGCTTGACGGCCGAGTATTCCTCGGCACGTGCGTCCTTTTCGGCCTTCGCAGTGTGGTAGACAGTGCGGGAGAGGCCAAGGGTTTGGTCGTTGACGAGATGGACTTTGAGGCGGCTGACGCGCGCATCCGTGGCTAAGCTGGCAATCTTGGAGTCGAGGTAGTCCTTGAGCTGGACGGCCCGTGTCGACTTGCCCGCCTTGGGATATCCTGAGTGCCGTGTTAGTGCGTGCTGTGGGCTGATAGGGATGGTAGGTACCGGATATCAGGACAAGCTGCACACGTCAGTCGAAGTGGTGCCGGGGAGGGTGCGACGAGAACTCACTGGCATGTTAAGGGCGGCGGCAGCACCGACGCCTGTCCTGTCCTGGGAATCGCACAGTAAGTGTGGTACAGTTTGGAGGCGGAATGGGTTACTCTGCTCCGTCTTAGCCCGACTTCTAGAATCAATTTTCGGTGGAGCACCGAGTGACGCCAGACTCAAATATTACGAGCCTCGGCCCAAATATTGACCTGCGTCTGCTTTCCCTCCCCCTTGCTCCTGAACAGAAACCCTTTCTCCAACGGCCCGGCCGCGTTCAAGGCAGTTAAATCAGCCGATTCACTGCCTCGGGCCCAACCTGGTCATTGTCACTTTAACCTGCAGCACGCTGCGCCGCTGCACCACGAAGCCCCCGCGCCGTCCGACGTTATAACAATGTCAAGCAGACCACAGCAACCGTACGGCGCCCCCGCTCGGCCTACCTTTGCTCCCATTCAGTCGACAGCTTCTACACATTCAACAAGCTACGCTAGCACCAGTTCTAGTACCACCATGTCCACCAGATCGTCCACGGCAGCCTCGGTCCCGCCTACGTCGCCATCCACTAGCCCACAGCAACAAAACATGTTTGGCTCGTTGAACCAGCAAAATCAGCATACTCAGCAACCCCAACAGCCCCGGCAGCGGCCTCAGGCTCAACGGAACCCCAGCTTCGAGTATCAGCCCAATCGCTCAGGAGCAGGCCAGACTGCTGGAGAGACGGCCAACTTCCTCGCCCAGGCGTCGCTACTCGCCGAGGCGGCCAAACGAGCACAGATGGCTTGCGTTATGCGCGACCTGGATGGCATGGAGCTGTAGCCTCGCCAATATCTCCAATCATCCGCGCCATTTAAGAGACCTGCCGGCTTTTGGGCGGCAGGGTCTTCGCCCGATCTCGCATTCAAGTGGGTCTCAGACAACATGGCCCTCAATCTCCAGAAGCTATCGCATCGCCCCGCACTCTTTGTCCGCCTGCTAGAATCAACTCATCCATTGCCCCAACTAGAGAGCGACATCTCTTCACTTCTGATCACTCCGCTTCGCATCGCCCCATGCCCTTACCTCAGCTCCATTCCGCCTGTACATATCATGCCATTCGGTCCGATCTGAAACTTTGCATTTCAGCCCATTTCATAGCTCGACGTTTCGCGGCGTACAGGCTTGATCAAGACTTTGCTTATCTTCACATGTCAATGATGAATTTCTCAGTGAAATGTTTGCGGTTCGCGTCTTCGGGGCAACGTTGATGCGCCAAGGCAGCTATAGATGGGATATGCAGTATGCATGCACCTGCAAATGATAGATTATACTTGCATACAACGTTGCGTCTGTAGCTGTTGGAATCATACTGTCATGGTGAACATGTGGCCTGATGCCGATGCCTTCTTTGCTGCCAAATAACTCATGTAGCAATAACCATCGCCGACACAAACTCCCGTGGCATTAGAGGGACCCTACGTGGGAGATAATCGATGCAAAATTACCGCACATGAATTGCACAACATGGTATTTGCTGAACAGCACTCTATACTAAACATGAAAGATGGCAGTTGCGCACTCAGGTGGTATCATTCCATCTCATGCAGTCAATACACCGAGCCCCCCCCCCCTCATCAAAAGTCACACGCCTGCGCCAGCAACTCAGCCAACTCTTCTAAAGCGGCCCGATCTACCTCATCAAACCCCTCAAGCTCTGCACAATCCACATCAATGATAGCTACGACCTGCACCCCACCGTCAGCACCGCACCTCCCTCCAATCAAGCAAGGAAGTCACTTATCCAAGGAAAGATAACTTGAACCAGGAGCTTCCCTACCTTTCCCGCCTGAATAACAGGCACAACAATCTCGCTCCGACTCAAGCCGTCACACGCAATATGGCCCGGAAACTGTTCCACATCCCGCACCACCTGCGTCGTCGCCTCCCGCGCTGCGGTTCCGCACACGCCTCTCCCAAACGCGATGCTCTGGCACGCGACTTGGCCCTGGAAGGGGCCAAGGAGGAGCTGCGAAGGATTGCACGGGTCGGTGAAGTAGAAGCCTGTCCAGTTCACGGCGCAGGAGGGGGATGGCAGAGCGTGGTACGCGTGCCAGAGGAGAGATGCCGTGTTTGACAAATTACTGCGGCGGTAGTGAGTTGGTCAGCTGTAGTCATACATGACAAGACATCTTTAGGCGATGTAGAAAGGTAGGTGATGTACCAGACCTAGATTATATGACGTTAGCAAATGCATGGCGCGGCATGGCGAAGAAATAAGGTGAGATAGGTTTGACAGTGTTGTTTTGTTCTGGGCCTTTGACATACCCAGTTTCTCTGACCATCAAACAATAAACGTGCTTGCTCAAGTACTTGAGCATATACTTCGGTCTTGCTCAAGCCAGCTGCAAATGCGGAAGAATCAGCATGCACCTATCGAAAATCTCTCCATCAGCTTCAGTCTTTGTGCAGAGAAAGTGTCAAGCAGTTATTCCCCCTTGGACTGAATGATCCGTACCATGATTGCTGTGTGGCTATTGTCTTTCTTGGGGACACTACCCCTAGGTAGTGTTTTGTTATTGAAAGCGTGTTTTGTCTTTCGAACTCTGTACTCACAGGTGTGGAAACCGCGAATGCTTGCGCGGCCCAAAGTTGATTATACTAGGTAGTGGTCGAATGGGGGTGTATGGTGAGTTGAGTTATGTTGGTTCCCCTGCCATTGGCAAGCGTGGAAGGAAAATGTAAAATGGCGTGCTCTGGCGTCGGTACGTTCCAAGATGAATTTACGTTGCCTAATGCACGTCAATTCATTCGCTTGGTAACATTCCGTATTGCAAAGATAAAAGTTCGAGATTTTGACATTCTCATGGGCAAAGAAGTAAATGACACGATCATCTCCGACCTTCAAACATGCTTTTCTTTCTTCTGAACGTTGCCACGTGCACATGGGCCTTCTGTACCCCTTGATCAATATATCACGTGCTTTCGCATCACGCTAACACTCCCCCCCACGCGACCCCGACGCGTCAACCTCCACCCCACCCACAAACCACCACCTCTTCTTCAGTTCCAATTAAAATACACTCCAACGCACCACACCAAGGACGTCCACGAAGTTCTCACTTCTATATAAACAACAAAAGACCAGCAGAACCAATAATAATGGACCACCCCCAAACCCCGCGCATCCTCGCCCCCCACCTCTCCCAATTCCAACACCGCATCGTGCGCATCCTAGGGAAAGTCGTCCAACTGCGCGGCGAACATGCCATCATTGACGCAGGCGGAAACATCGACGTGGTGCTGAATCGCGTACGTAGAATCGGTTGCTTGTGATCTTGCCCAACATGCCCCTCCCTCCCTCATTGCACAGTATTTTCCCCTATGACGAACCAAATCGATTAATCCATGCCGTGGAAATCCTTGCTGACGCAGTTGTTCGTGCGCGGTGGGTTTTTAGGACGCGCATCTTGCTGTTGGCCATGCGGTTGAGGTGATTGGCAAGGTGGATCAGAATTTGCATGTCAAGGTGCAGGCCGCGACGGATTTTGGGACGGGCGTGGGTAGGTGAATAGTTCATTCTTCTCCTCTTTATTTCTTGTTTATCCTTACTCGTCTGTCTCCTTGTCGATTTGGGGTAAGTGAATTGGTGGGTGAAAAGCTGATGGTTTCGATTCTTTCCAGATTTCAATGCAGCAAATGCGGTGGTCGAGGCTACACATCGACACAAGGAGATTTTTTACAACGGGGAGTGATTGGGATGTGGGCTTAGGATTTGAAAGGAAGAGTGGAAAGGTAGGAGGAGACGGCCAATATCGGCGTTTGTCCCTGGCATAGGTATGCACCTTCTGCCGTGGATACACAGGGACCCGGACACACAGGGACCCGGACAAAACCAATTATAAAATACGGTGGTGGTGTCAATTCTACAGCCAATACTTGCCAATGGCAGGCTGGTATCTCGATCCCCAACGCCCCACCGTTACACCATTATCGAACCCTCCGAACCCGCATATATGCTGCAAATATGTAATACGATCCAAGCGCAGATACTACACTAGCTCAACATCCCAAACCTTCTCAAAGTTTGCTCCTCACACCCTCCAGCCGAAACTTGACATCCTTCAACTGCTTCCCCACAGGCTTCCACGCCTCAAACATACCCAGCAGCTCCTCCACTTCCGCCCCGAGCTCTCTCTTCACAAACTCCTCCTCCAACAACCCTCGCATAGCCCACGGCAAGAAAAACGGATTGACATTCGCACTTGTAGCAGAAGGTTCGTACTCCTTGACCCGCAATTTATACAGATCCTTGACATCGATCTTGGCGCCAACATCAGGGATACTAATGCCCTGAAAACTACCTGACGTGTTGGGTCGCTGTTGCAGTGGGATAGGGAGCGACGTCGTCTCGAGAGCGTGTTGTACGGCGAGCTTGTATACGGCTGGATCTTCGTAGACGCGCGAATGGCCCTCACCGCCGTAAAGGGAGCCTGCGAGGGCGGGAGAAAGTTCGCGGATGAGGCCGTGGTCTGGGAGTCCGAGGTTGCGTAGCTTGAGTGAGAAGCCGACAAGGTGGGTTAGGAAGTCTGGAGCATGAATGCGACCGTCTACGAAGACGGCGCGGTATATGTAGGGGTGGGAGAGGGTGGAGAAGGTTGAGGACTGTGAAGTTGGTTAGATGGGATTATCGGATTGTTGGGAACGAGTTTCATGACTTACTTCTAGCGAAACGAGCTGGTCGTCAATGCTGCCAACGTAGAGGATGCGCACGCCGAAACGTAGGACTTCATCGAGCGCAGCAAGATACATTTGACTGACCAGACTTTTGGGGTTGGAGAACTCAAACAGTTCGGCAGCAGTAGGGCCAAGGTACTTGGTTTTGTACTCGATAAATGGGCCCATGTTGATGCCAGCCATGGCACACACGCCAATGCGAGCAGCATTCACGCAGCCAAATTGGATCAACTTCGCGACCAGCATCATGGCCACGGGTACACCTTGCGAATGGCAGGCGACGAGAATAAAGTCTGCAGTTTTGATATGATCAATCCAATTGAGCAGCAATTTCCATAAAGAGTTGACACGCTCAGCGACAAAGCCTTCGCCTTCCAAAGCTATCTGCTCAATCTCAGGCATGTACCCGTGAGCCTCTGACCAATCCTTGATGGCTGCGGCAGCCGCATTGGCGAAACGGATCGAGGTCCCAGTGGGCTGTCCGATCACTTTCTGGATGATAGGGGCAGGAAAGAATCCATGTACACCAATTGCCACGGCCTTTTTGATCCGAGGCGGTGCTGGGTTGATGTGGAGATGCGGTGAGGCAGGTTCTCCGCCGAGAAAGTATCGACGGACTTGTTTCCAGAAGCTAGGCTGCTGTGCCATCCGATATGTTGACCTAAATTGAGGTAAAACAAGATCTCCTGGTTTCGACTTGCGGTTAGCAACTGGCTTAGGCACAGGTTGAGCAACTACTGCGGGCTCTGATCGTGATGGCTCTGGCACAGGCGACGCATTGGTCTGCGCATTGGTCTCGCTAGACTTGGGTGTACTCTTGAGGTCTTGGGTGGGGTCTTTGGTAGTGTTTTGTGCCTTGCGTCGCCCTCGCAAAGAGGCAAAGGACCTCTTCGCGAGGGACTCTACCTTTGGCGGCAGAGGTTCAGTAGGGATTTCATCCTCTAGCCGTTGCTGTTCGTTAAACTGAGCCGCTTCTGGTTTAGACTGGGACGGCGTATCCATGACCGCGACCTGGCCGACATGTTTCTGGGGGCCGCACTGTGCAGACTTAGCGTCATCTCCTGAAGCGCCTCTGTACCAGAAGGCCCATGCTGACGACTTTGGTGTCCCTGAAGCAGAGGGGGAGTTTGTTGAAGATTTGTTCAGGGTGGGGTCTGATGTAGCCTCAGTCACGGCGGAATTTGTTATAGCTTCGGCCAGGACGGAGTCAGTCGTTACATTGGTAGGCGTTTTAGAATCGCCAACGGTGTTCGTCGCGTGTGGCTCGTCTGACACTTCGGGCGCTGTTTCAGAGACTTGGTTCAGCTTCGTTCTGGGCACATGACTGGCTCGGGAATTCTGCGCACTGCTCCACAGCCTGAACCACGAGCCGCCAGATGTAACTCCAGCCGGTGCGCTATCAGCTGCATCTCTGGCCTGTTGGGGCACTGTTCCCGCCGGCGGGTCCTTGGTGTTGCTATCGTGAGTCTGCGGACAAATGGTGGTGCTTCCAAGGCTCTTTGTGACCATGTCTGGCTCTTCCGAAGGCGTTGGCCCAGGTAATGGAGTGTGCTGTGCCGTTTCCACATTATCGTGCTCATCCCAGCCCAGCTTGGCCGCGTCTGGATGGCCGTCTGGCCGCGACCACCAGCTCCGCCAGGCCCATGTGGATGCTGTGGGAGCTAGTTGCGCCGTCGAGGGTGCGGGCTCAGGTGGCAGCGGGGGCAGCGGGGGCTCGTCGATGCGCGTTGTGTCTGGCTTGGTCGTGTCTGGCTTGGGCGTCTGGTCCACCATGCCGCCTGTGGACACACTGACCTGGGTCAGCGAGGCGGCGATGATGCTGCCTTTGGACGACTTGCGCTTGGTGAGGAAGCGTTTGGGCGAGTCGTCTCCCGGCGTGGCCGCCTGCTGGTCGGTGAGTTCGCTTGTGGCACCGCCGCGGACGCCGATACTATCGGTGGCCGTCGCTACCAAGGCCGGTGCCTTGGACCGCCAGCTTCCGGTGCCGTTCAGCCACGTGTTTCTGCTTCCCCGCAGCGTCTGTCGACTGGGTGTCGCGGGCGGATACGGGTCGGGTGTGGCCGTGTTGCGTGGCGCCATGGAGGGGGGAAGGTGGGTTGGGATTTGGCGCACAGGCGTGCAGGAGAGTCGAAGTTGCTGTGCCAGTACCCAGTCCGGTCACATCCATAGCCACACTCGTCGACTCGCCGTCCCGTCATGGGGCCTAGGCCCCAGGCACGCGGCTGGCCATGGCGGGAGACATGACGTACGGTCGACCCCGTGCTCGCGCGCCCGCCGCCAAGCGTTGCCGCCCCGCTGGCCCACTCCCGCCTTCCGTTCTGCCACCGCCTGGCGATCGTGGCGCCCGGCCGTCCCAAAATTTCCTCGGCCCCTACGCCTATGCTATTGCAAACCACACCCTCGCCGACCCACAGCCATGGCGATCCAGAAGAAGGTGCGCATCGGGATAGAAATATTGTTGCGACGACGCTTACATGACTCCAGCACGGAAAAGGCCGTCTCGACAAATGGTACAAGCTCGCAAAAGAAAAGGGCTACCGCGCCCGCGCTGCCTTCAAGCTGATCCAGCTGAACAAAAAGTACAACTTCTTGGAGAAAAGCAAGGTCTTGATTGATCTGTGCGCCGCTCCCGGGTCATGGTGCCAGGTCGCCTCAGAGGTGCGCATACACCTACTGCCCGTGCGTGTCGCTACACTTAGAGAGACTCACCCTGCGCCAGGTCATGCCCGCGGGCTCCCTCATTGTCGGCGTCGATCTTGCACCCATCAAGCCCATCCCGCGATGCATCACCTTTCAGAGCGATATCACCACAGACAAGTGCCGGGCCACGCTGCGCCAGCATCTCAAACACTTTAAGGCGGATGCCGTGCTTCACGACGGTGCCCCCAACGTCGGAACCGCCTGGGTCCAAGATGCCTTCTCTCAGGCCGAGCTTGTGCTGCAGTCCATGAAGCTGGCCACCGAATTCTTAGCGGAAGGCGGCACCTTCGTCACCAAGATTTTCCGCTCCAAAGACTACAACTCCTTGCTATGGGTTTTCAACCAGCTCTTCACAAAGGTTGAGGCCACTAAACCTCCATCGAGTCGCAATGTCTCGGCGGAAATATTCGTCGTATGCCGCGGCTACAAAGCCCCAAAGAACCTTGACCCCAAGTTCCTAGACGCACGCAGTGTCTTTGCTGAATTGGCCGATCCCACGCCCAACAACGAGGCAAAGGTCTTCAACCCCGAGAAGAAGAAGCGTAAACGTGACGGTTATGACGAGGGGGACTGGACTCAATTCAAGGAGGTACCCGTGTCGGACTTCATTCAGACCACCGATCCTATTGCCATGCTGGGAAGCCTCAACAAGCTCAGCTTTGAACAGAAGCCAAACGGGGACATTGCTATTGCGACGATTGATAAGCTTCCGGATACCACAAAGGAGATCAGGGACTGTTGTGCGGATCTCAAGGTCCTAGGCCGAGCTGACTTCAAGCGCCTTCTTCGTTGGCGGCTAAAGGTGCGCGATATCTTCGGCTTTTCTACCAAGAAGCAGGAAGAATGCAGCAAGGCCAAAGATGCCGAGGCAAAGGAAGGCGATGAGGTTGCAGAGATTGAGGACATGGATGAGGAGATGAAGATCCAAGAAGAAATGGAGCGACTCAAAGATAAAGACTCCAAATTGCGGAAGAAGCAACGACGTATCGAAAACGAGCGAAAGCAAAAAGAAATCGTTCGCATGCAGATGAACATGGCAACGCCCTTCGAAATTGGTATGGAACAGGCTGGCCCGACTGGTGACGACGCCATGTTTGCACTCAAGGCTGTCGACAAAGCAGGTGCACTCGCAAGAATTGCTAAAGGAAAAATGGGCCAGATTGTCGAGCGTGAGAGACCTGACGAGTCGAGCGAAGAGGAAGTGGTTACGGATGACGAAGAAGACGCCCTAGAACGAGACCTCGATGCCATGTACGGCGATTACGTGGAACAAAGATCAGCTCGCGATGCTAAATACCGTGCAAAGCGGGCACGCGGCCAAGACGAAGATGGCGAGTGGAATGGATTCTCAGATAACGACAAGGACATGAGCGACGACGAAGAGCTCGTACAAGACGTGGATAGTGACTGGAGTAGTGAGGACGAAGACGGGCCGAAGACGCTGATCACCGATCTTGATAATGAGAACAAGACCAAGCAAGGTCTAACCAAACGCGCTGCCCGGTTCTTCGACCAGGACCTTTTCAAGGGCATCGATGGCTTGGAAGACATGGACGAGGACGAGGATAGTGGCATCGATATAGAAGACAACTCTCAAGTCAAGGCTGAGACAACTGTCGTGGCCGAGCCCGAAAGAGAGCTGCCTGTTCGCATAACCAAAAAGAGCGTAATTATCCAAGCCCCTCAGGATGACGATTCCTCGGATGATGAAGACAAGATCGAGGAAGTCAAACGCGACGAAACCCAATGGGAGCAAGACTCTATGCCCATGAAAAACGGCAGACCCGACATCGACATCATCACCGCTGAAGCCATGACACTCGCTCACCAAATGGCCACCGGCCAAAAAACCAAACACGACCTCCTTGACGACTCCTTCAACCGCTACTCGCTCCGCGATGTCGACGGCCTACCCGACTGGTTCCTCGACGACGAGAATCGCCATTCCAAGCTGCAACGCCCCACCACCGCCGCTGCCGCTGCCGCCATCAAAGAGAAGCTGCGCGCCCTCAATGCGCGCCCCATCAAAAAGGTGCGCGAAGCCCAGGCAAGGAAGAAGTTCAAAGCCGCGCAACGCATGGAGAAGCTCAAGAAGAAGAGCGCGCTTCTGGCCGACGAAGAGGGTATGACAGAGAAGGAAAAGGCGCAGAGCATCGCTCGACTGATGAGTCGGGCGGCCAAGAAAAAGCCAAAGGCAAAAGTCAGCGTTATTGTGGCAAGGGGCGGCAACAAGGGCATCAAGAGTCGGCCAAAAGGAACAAAGGGCAAGTACAAGATGGTGGACGCAAGGCTGAAGAAGGACGTTCGGGGTGAAAAGCGGGCGGCGAAGCGGAACAAGAAGCGGTAGATGTTTTTTTTCTGTGCTGTTTTACAAGATGAAAAGATATTGGAGTACCTGGTGCACAACTGGGCTAAATTTAGCAACTTGATACATTGAAAATACATAGATATGCAGGAGTGATGCTACATAATCGACCCTTTCTTGTTGTCTCTGCTTCCCACTTTCTATACATGTAGTTGTGCAATCCACCTAAATCTATCTACTTACCACAATTACTCGGCCCTGTCCCGCTCACCGCCTCACGCAAAAAAGTGAGGCAAAAATTGCCTCTCCCCCGGAAAGACTCGAACTTTCAACCTCTCGATCGCAAGAACCCATGATGGATTTGTCTAACAGTCGAACGCGCTAACCAATTGCGCCACGGAGGATATTTTACTTCCAGCAGTGAAACACGTGATATGGAGATTTTGGAAAAATGTAGGGACTATAATTAGAAGATAGCTTATGAGGTAGCAGTAGCATCAGGAGTAACAGGATGGACAAGCTGGGTTTGCATGGTTATTTGGGGAAGCCGAAGATAAATCACGTAGATGGACAATATTCGCCAAAACATAGGTCTGTAGATCAGGGGTACAAGTGGAGATGAACTGGAACAAGGGTATATAGTTGCTGTTTCAACCTATCCTGTATATAACTGCCTCTCTTTATGCAGAATTACCGTGGCGGAGAATTTCAGCATAAAAAGTGTTTTGCAATGGCATCTGTTTGCTGTGCATATATCCAGATTCGAGATATGTATGTACACACCAGCATATTACTTGCTCTTGCGGCCCTGCTTCTTCGTCTTCGTCTCCTTTGAAATATACGCATTATTGTCCTCGGGTGTGATTTGGAACTCAGGGCTTTGCAGATCCACGTAGCCCCGGATAATGCTCTGCGTAATCAGGTCTCTGTTATAGCAGGTGATGCTTTCTTGCATAAACTTGTCCATGTCCGGGTCTTGTTCATCTTTTGCAAGCACAACGATATTTCCACTCTTATCCATTCTCGTCGATGTAACCTTCTTTGCGCCGGCAGCTTTGCAGACATTTTCGATATCAGTGAATGGTTTGTATATAGCCTTGAGACTAGAGGTAAAATGAATGGTG
>Ga0182210_1000093_pt1 | contig 17009 bp, 15 predicted proteins | sample G5R1MG_19_FD_129670 | JGI IMG/M metagenome (GOLD analysis project Ga0182210, IMG submission 129670) | Switchgrass phyllosphere microbial communities from Michigan, USA - G5R1_MAIN_03OCT2016_LD1 MG | ecosystem: Host-associated > Plants > Phyllosphere > Phylloplane/Leaf | place: USA: Michigan... | reverse complement strand
GCATGCCCTCGACCATGATGCGGGCCGAGACATCGGGCCGCAGGGCGAGATCGTAGTCGCGGATCAGAGCCCCGCCGAGCCCAAGCTCTTGATCCGCCTTCGCGTAATTGTAGGCCCAGGTCAGCTGGACGTCGCCGCGACCGTACGCGACCTGCCCGCCATGCTCGCCCGCGACGCCGTAGGCCCGGCCCTTGCCGCGACCGATCTCCCGAACCGGCTGCATCGCGTGGGCGGTCTCCCAATAGGAGGTGGCCAACCCATAGGCCGTGTACGCGATCGGCGCGCCTGCCGACCCGAAGGCGGTTAGCTTGGCCTCCATGCCCGACACCTGCGCAGGGAGTAACTTGCCGCCGAATAGCGGCCGGACCCGAGCGAAGAAGGCGGCAGGCTTCGCCAGGGCGCGCGGCTGCGGCCCGGCCTTGCGGTCGGTCATGGTCGATCTCCGATGATGTAGATCAAGACGCAGCGGCAAAGGCGGCTTGCGAGCTCGATCGCGTTGGGTCAGCTTGAACTGCAGGCCGGCCACCGGCTCCTGCAGCGACTACGCCTCGCACGGCTTCCCCTTTTCAGCCGTGTGAGGCGTTTCTTTGTGTGCTTGCCGCGATGACCCGTGTGGCCTGTCGGCTTAGGCCCATTGCGACTTGTGCCGAACAGGCGCATCGATGGTGGGAGGCGGAGTCTGAAACTCCCCGTCTCGGCGTCGCGCCGCCTTCCCCTACGTTGAGCGGCGCGACGTCATCTTCATTCGGCTTTCGATGGCGGGATCAGCTGCCCGAGGAAGCTGCGCGAGGCGGCTAGCACCACCTTCATCGCGCCGAACCCCACCCAACCAGCACTCGTGCCGAGCGCCAAAGTGATGGGCACTGGCAGACCATAGTGGGTCGCTGCCGCCCCGATCAGCGATCCGAAGGCAGGTAGCATAGAACACAGGACAAAGAGGTCGCGTCGTGTAACCGGCTCGCCCGCCTCGATCTTGCGGCCCATCTTCAGCACCTGCCCGGCCGCAACCGCGAACGCAGCGAGGATGTATGCTTGCCAGTCCTTCACAGCGTCACCACCCCGATCCCGGCACCGGTGCCGATTAGAACTGCCGAGACAAGGAAACTCGCTGTCCGCCGGCGGGCGGTTGCGGCGAGGACAAACGACATGCCGGTGACAGCAAGCACAGCGGCGATGCAATCAGTCACGATGTCGAAGGTCGACCATCGGTCGGGTGCCGCCGACACGAGCTTCACCGCGTCGCCAGCGGAGCCGGCCGCATAGCCGAAGCCGATCATTACCGCTCCGCCGAACAACAGGGTCGCCGACCAGGGCGTCTGGATCGCACCGGCAAGATCGACGTGCAGCTGATCGACCGCATGTCGGAAACGGCGAAAGCACGTACGCCGATCACCGTCGCAGCGTGCAAGGTGCCAAGCCGCTCGTCCGACCGGGCCGAGCCACCCGCCGGCATCAATCGCGAAGCGCAGCCCGAAGAGCATCATCGACCAGATGGCGATGACGCTAACGACGTGACCTAGGGCCGTCATGTTCGCAGCGCCACCGCATGAAGTAGCGCCATGCCGGGTACCAGGCTCTTCAACTTGGCGGTGACCCGGTGGGGCACCCCGTCGATCGTGAGTGCAGCGGGCACAACGCGAGGTGCGTTACCGACATAGGCGAGCTCGATCACGCCACCCTTGGTCCGGCTCGCCGCCGGGCCGGTGTAGCCGGCGACCTCGATCTGGACCGTGCGGCCGTTGTCGACGGTCCCAGTGACGATCTTCTCTTCCTGGTCGGTCATCGGTTGATCCCCTTGATCACGTAGGTGCGCTGCTTGCGGCGCGGGGGTGTGGAGCTGGTGGTGACGGTCAGCTCGAGCGCGAGGTCGACGCCGGCCGCGAACATTGCGGCGCCCTGCAGCGCGGCGTCGATCGAGGTCCAGAAGGTGAGGTCGAGCCCCACCAGCGTCGGCGCGGGATAGCCGCCGCTACCGCTCTTCACGATCAACCCGGCCGCGATCGCGTCGGTGGTAGGCGACAGGGTGAAGCTGGCGACGTCCTCGTCGGCGTAGAGGAAAGGCGTCGGCTCTTCGCCGGCAGGACCACGGCTGAGCGGGATCTTCCACTCGAGCACGTCCGCCGGGTCCATCGTCTCCTTGAAGACGATGGCCGTTGCTGGGATCGGCATGATGCTGGTCCTTCAGGTTCGCGCGGCGACGCGCGGCGCAGTGTCGTAGAGCACGGCCGCGGTGCGGCCGGCGGGGGTGACGATCGGCGGGATGTACATGGCCGAGCGGATCACCATCCGGTTGAGGCTGGTCGGCACCACCGCCTTCCCGGCCGTCACCGCCTGGACCAGGTCCTGCGTGGATCCGTCGTCGAAGGTGTAGCGGATCGTCTGCGGGCCGCTCTCCACGCCCTTGCTGCCCCAATCAAGCGTGAGCGTTTCGGCCGGGCGCGTGGCGGGCGCGTCGGTCGTGGGGATGTAGCTGGTGGGGCGCGGCCCGGCCTCGAGCTGCGCACCCCAGATGAAGGCCGATCCGACGCCACCGTTCGGATCATTCATCACCGACACGTTCCCGCTCGCAGGCGTTAGATTGTACGTCACGCTGATCCGGCCCCATGCCGCCGCCACAGGGTAGAAGTTGGCTCCGTGCTGCAACAGCCGGATCAAGCGCGCGACGCCCGTCCACCGCTGGTAGATGGACAGCGTCGCGGGGACGATCGTCGCGTCGACGGTGCGATCCAGACGGGCTAGGCCCTGCCCCATCGGAAACGACAAGCGATCAGCGGTCTTGGTATTGTCGGGCGCGGTGGCTGCGTCGGCGTCGATCGTGATCGCGTTGCCCGTATCCCACGGAAAACTCCCGAACTCGCGGCTGCGCGTCAGGACGTTCGTCCGCTCGGGCTCGACCAGCAACCCGAGCCGCGCGCCCGTCACCGGATCATGCTCAAAGCGCGGCGTGTCGGCTGCGGTGCCGAACTCCATGACGCCGGACGCAAGACCGCGAACGCGCGCGCTGGCGATGATCTTCGGCCCGTAATTGGAGGCATAGACGTACACCTTGCCGTGCGAGACCACGCTGAACCCGTTGAGGTCTGAGGTTCCGTCCGCGAAAAACAGGTCCACGCCTGTGACGGTCGGTGTCACGCTTGGCACGATATGAGGGGCGTCGATCACCATGATCTCGCCCGGTCGCGTCGCCGGTGTAGCGGCGGTCGGGATGTAGGACGATGCGGTTGCGCCGACCTCGAATTGTAAGCCCCAAGCGACTAGGCTGGCGGTCTGATCCGTGTCGGTGACAAACGGGCTGACAACTGTTCCGGCGTACTGTCCCAACGAATATGTTAGGAAACTGCCCCCAGCAGTCTTGACGAGAGAAAGCCGCTTAAAGGTTTCCGAAACCACTACGTTCTGTCCAACGATGTCACTATCGTATGAATAGTGCATAGTCTTCAGCGGCGATTGAGCGCGGCTTCGGACGTAACAGCTTAGTGCAATGCTCTGCCCCTGCGGCACGGGATAGCCGGGCTGGGTGACGGCGTAACCATTAGGCGCCGTCCCTCGATCCAAGATCAGCAAGTCTGCGGTTATGGTCCCATCTGGTGCGGCATCGGTATTGCGAGTGAGCGAAGCGGGAACCCCGCCGCCGGTGTTGATCGGATTTACAAAGCCATTGCTGCTGTCGTTCACGTAATTGGTCCGCTCGGGCTCGAACATCACCCCGCGACACACGGGCGGGACATAGACCCCGGAGCCGGTCGTCTCGACGTAGGCCAGCGCGACGGGGCCGCGATTTAGCTGGCGGCGACGCGCGTAGTAGGTCTGCGCCGGTGCGGCCTGGCCGTCAGGCACGACACCCGCGTTATGCGTGCCAAACCCCCAATACTGCCCACCAAATCCGGGTGAAATATCGTACCGCTGCCACTCGGTCGTTAAAACGATACGCTTGTAAGGAACAGGACCACTATTCTGTCCGATTATATATAGCACTTCGCCGCCCACTTCGCCGCGAAGGTCAACGCTGTAGGTGCGGGGCATACTATCGTTGAAGTTTTGAAAGTACTCCACGTTATAATTTCCAACGCCCGTTGACCCAACGACATACTTGGTGACCCCGCCACCCTGTTCCGTCGCCACCATGTTGTTCTGGTCAGAGTAAAGGAACTGCGACTTGGCGCTGTACTGTATCTGGTTTTCGATAGGCGGTTCATAGTCAAACCGCGCCACGTCCGCCGCCATCCCCTTCACCAGCGCACCGCTCTCCCCACGCCGCGACCAAGGACCGGCTGCACGCTGGATCGACACGCCAGCGGGCAGGACGCCCGACGTGAAATCGAGGACGGTGTCGGGCGAGTAGGCGGTGTGGCTCCACGGCCCGGCTGCGCGCGTAAGGGTGGCGCCCACGGGCAGCGGCCCGCTGGCGAAATCGAACATCGCAGTCATGGTCTCTCCCTCAGGCCGGCCAGACGATCGCGGCAGCAGCTGCGCGCTTCGCCGCCGCGGTGGTGGCGGCCTTGATCCTCGTGCAGCCGACCGCCTCGACCGCGCAGATCGCCGCCGTGGTGCCCGCGCGGGTCACGCCGGCACGGAAGCGGGTGATCGCGTCGGCGGGCTTGTCACCGAACGCGGCCGCGTCGGCGATCGTGTGCGCGAACCGCACCGCCTGCGTCGCTGGCGCCAGTGCCGCGAACGCCACCAGGATCGCCGACAGCGGCGAGCCAAGCGCGTCCCATGCGACGATCTCCGCCCGTTTCTCGGCGTACTCGGTCTTCTTCGCCCCGCCCGAGGTCAGCAGCAGCATCTTGCGCCGCTCGGCCTCCGCCTTGATCGTCGCCAGCAGCTCGGCCTCGACCTCGGCGATCGTCTGCGCCTTCACGAACCCGCGCAGCGTGGTCGACCAGGAATAGCCCGGCCCGGCCGGTTGGCGGTAAGCAGTCTGCCCAGCCCTCACCTTGGGCTGCTCGGTGTAGCCGCTGCCGACCACCTCGCCCGACGCGTCGTCGACGATGATCCAGCTCATCAGCTCGACACCACGAACTTGTCGTTGTTGACGCCCGGACCGGATGGGGATGCGGTCAGGCTGAACTCGTAGGTGTCGGGCGTCGGCGGGGTCCACGAGCCGCTGACGTCCATCACGATGGACGTGTTGTAGGCATCCTGGAAGCTGCCCGACGCGGCGACGAAGTAGGCGCCATCGCTGACGCGGCGGGCGTTGACGTCGACCTGCACGGTCCGCCCATCCTCTCCCCGGCCCAGCCGCACGTTCCGCCGGGCCGAGATCAGCACCGCGTTGGTGGCGCCGCAGTAGAGCGTCAGCGTCTGCGAACAGGTGCCCGCCACGCTTACCCCGCCCGCCCCGGTAGCCGGGGCGCCGGGCGTTCCGGGCTGACCGTCCTCACCGTTCTTGCCGTCCGATCCGCGGGGCACAAAGTCGACGTCGGCGATCCGGGCGCCGGGCGTCATCAACGAGCTGTCGAAGTAGAACAGCAGGTTCCCGGCGACCGGCCGGCTGCCGGGCATCACCACCCCGTTCTTCGTGTAGGTGATGGCGTTGTTCGTGTAGACGACCGTCCAGCGGGTGGTGTCGTCACAGGCGCCGAAATCCTGGACGAGGTTGCCGCTCTCGAACGCATAGGCGTTACCGCCGGCGCGGTAGACGGCATAGTCGATCGAGTTGGGTCCGGCGTCGGTCAGGGGATCGGTGTTGAGCCCCGCCATGACCTGCCCGCCCGACGTGACCAGGCGAAAGCTCGCAACCGCCCCGGCGCGGTACCCGACGGTCGAGAAAGCGTCGCTGTCCCACTCGGTGGGCCCACCGTTCTTGATGACCTGCTCGCCCGCGAGCACCGCGGTGCCGCGCGTCGACATGCCGAACTTCGGCCCCCGGTAGGGCGACCAGCTGTAGAAGATCGGTGACGCCGGCTCGTTCGGTGACGTGCCGGTGCCGGTGCCGACATAGGCGCGGGTGCCCGGCTCCGCGTTCGTGAAGTCGACCTGCCCGTCGGGCGAGTTGGCGTAGGCGAAGTACGTGTACCAGGTCGTACCGTCCTTGCCGTTGTCGCCCCGCAACCCGTCGGTCCCGTCCTTGCCGGGCTTCCCCGGATCGCCGGAGATCCGCACCGGCGTTGACCAGCCGGTCAGCGGAGCAGCATCGCGGAAGCGCGCGAGCGACTGCCAGAGGAAGTCCGAACCCGCAGGCGGACCGCCGCTCCATCCCGACGGCGCTGGGCCGGTCGGCGTGGCCGGCTGCGTCGCCGATCGCGTGAAGATGTAGGACGTGTACTCGCCGTCGACGCCGGGCAGCCCCTCTTCGCCGACGACGCGGACCGCGGCGCCGTAGGTGGCGCCATTGTCGTTCGACTGGCGCAGGAACAGGTCGCCCTCGCGGAAGCCGGCATGCCAGCCCGTGCTGCCGTCGACCGACCATTGCGTCAGCAGCAACGGGGCACTCGCGCCAGCGGTGCCCTGCTGGACCTTGGCGACGGAGATCGTGTCGCTGAGCGTCTGGCCGTCCTCGGTGATCGTGCCGGTCACCGCCAGCTGCCGGCCGTTCGGCGCCGCGTTGATGACCGACAGCATGTCACCGGCGGCGAGCGTCAGCGGCCCTTGCGAGTCGACCGTGAGATGCGTCGTGCCTGCCTGATCCTTGACGGTCCACGTCACCTTGGCCGCAGTGTTCTGCCGTTGCGGCGTGAAGACGATGTTCTGCGCAGTGCCGCCCGGTGCCAGCGCGCCCGATGCATCGAGGGTCAGGGTCTGGCTGGTCGACGTGACGGTCAGCAGCTTGGCTGCCGTGCCGTTCGCGCCCGCCTTCGACTTGCCGAGGCTGAAAACCTTGTCGATCGTCGTGCCGGCATGCTGGCCCGATCCGGTTGCGCGGATGGTCAGGGTGGCGCTCGGCTCATTCGCATCGAGCCCCCCCGTCACCGTATAGCTCTGCCCATTGTACGTGACGGCGAGCGCCTGCGGGTTGCCATCCGGCGCCGTGGACAGCGCGAAGGCGGCGGACTCGTCACCGTCACCGACGAACACGCGGAAGCGGCCGGTCGCGCCGGCATAGCTGGTGACCGCGCCAGCAGCGTCCGCGGCAAGGGTATGACTTTCGTTGGTCAGCAGCGCCGAGATCGCAGCCACGCCTTGATACGAAGCCGTCGTTGCCGGTCCGATGACTCGCCGGACACTCGCCACCCCTCGCGAGCGATAGCTGACAGCCACTTCGTACGCCGTGGCGGCCTGCACGCCGTTGATCACCTTCCGGGTCGCGGTCGGCGGATCGATGCCGTCCGATAGCCAGCCGGCGTCGGACGCTTGCCCGTTCACGAAAGGGCGATGCTCGAACACGGCTTCCGTCGCGGTGGGGAGATCGACGGCGCCCTCTACCACTAGCGCCGGCACGGTCACGCCGTCCGACACGATGCTGATGGCGGCGATCGACCAAGCGTTCGGACCCGGCGCAGGAACGACGGGCATGCCCGTCACCCCCGGGGAAGGCGGCGGCGTCGCCGTCTGACCGAGAGCGAAACCATGCTTGGCGTTCGTCTCGGATCGCGCGGTCATCGTGACGATGCCGCTCGCCGGCTCGAGCTCACGGTTGAGCAGCAGGATCGGTTGCCCGTTCAAACCCAGCTCAGTCAGGTCGACGCTGACGCAGTCACCCGGCTTGAACCCCATCCACAGCAACCGCAGCGGCAGCACGATCGGTCCGAATTCGCGCGCGTTCTCGATGTCGTAGCGGACGGCGGTGCCGACCTGCGGGCTGTTCTGGATGAAGGGATAGTCGAGCAGCTTCGACCGCTTGCCGCGATCCTCGGCGACATAGGCGGGGACCGTGATCGGCGCGCCCGGCAGCAACTCCCAGTTGTTCGCCTCCAGCCGGTACCGCGGGGTCACCGTGTTGAACCGGTCCCGGCGCGATCGCGTAGCGGCGACCGTCGCCTCGCCGACCACGTCGTCGATCCCGATCCGCGCCAGACTGACTTTCGGGCAGTTGACCAGGCAGCTGATCCGCGCGCCCAGTGCCAGCGGCTCGCCCATCCCGGCCTGCAGGATCTTCTTCAGGCTGTCCCACTTGCCGTCGCCTGAGAAGATGACGCCGCCGACTGCCCAGCCGTTGGCGGCTGCCACGTTCGCACCCTCAACGAAGCTGCCGACATCGACCGCGCCGATTGGCGCGCCGATCCCCATCACCCGTTGCCAGGTCGAGCCCGCGACGGTCGGGTCGCGCTGCCACAGCCCCAGCGCCCAGCCGAGCCCGACGACGTACGGATCCTCGCTATACTCCCAGGTCGCGGTCGCCGCGTCGAACGCCGCAGTGTCCGCAGGGTCGGCCCAGCGGTGCGAGCCCGATCCGCCCGGATAGGTGCTGTCCTTGCGCGGATCGTAGAACTTGCGTCCGCGCACCGTCCACATCGGCGCGGGCACCCCGCCCTGGTACAGGTTCGACTTGGTGTCGAAGCGCAGCGTCCACGACGCGGCCGCCTTGCCCGACAGCTTGTGCTGCGCCGTCCACCCGGGCGGCGATCCCGCGCCCGCTCCAAACCCGATCGCGCTCGCCTCCGGGATCGCGCCGAGCTGGGTCATCGACCACATGAAGCCCGCGAAGGCGCCGATCGCCGCGCCGGTCCCGCCGAAAAAGGTCGGCACCCGGTCGACCGTCATGCCCTCAATCCCGTCGACCGGGCCGAGCGACAGGCCCGCCACGAACGCTTGCCGGTCGTTGGTCCCCGCATCGCGCGTGTCGAAGCCGCGGCGAAACAGGATATTGCCGGCGGTGCCGGTGCGGCCAACAACGACCGGGATTCCGGCGTCAGGGTCCGCTCTGAACTCGGTTTGTGAGCCTGCGGCCTCTGGCGTGGCGGCCTTGGGGGCAGTCAAAGCAGCCCCTACCGAGAGAGCAGTCGCTGCCGCTGTGGCTATGCTCGCGACTGTTCCTGCTGCAAGCGCGAGCGCCGATCCAGCAGCCGCCACCGCCCCGACCCCCGTGGCAATGGCAGCCACAGCCGCGACGACAATCGCGGCTTTCGCCAACGTCTTGCTCATCGTACGTTCTCGCAGATTGAAAGAGGGGAGAACAATGCGGACATTGCTCGTTGTTTATGGGTGCGTCGTCCTTGCAGGATGCGCCTCAACTCAAGAAGTGCTTAGCGATGCACCCAACGAAGTGTACCGATCGAATATATCAGCAAACGAGGTAGCGTTCTGCCTTGCCAATAAGAACAACACGTCGCCGCTCCAACGCGATGACGGCTCGCGCGTGGTTCTTATCAAGAATGGGTATGGCGCCGTGTCTCTGGCGTTCTCGATTTTTCCGGAAGGCACAGGTAGCCGCGTCGAATACCGCAAAAAATTCGGTATCGTTGGCGCGAAGTGGAAACAGTGTATCGGCGTAAATGACTAACTTGTGCTGGCGGTCCGCTCGCGGGCCACCACTTAGCCAATGAGCACACCCTGCAAAGCGAAGCCGCAACCAGCAGCAAACAGCACCATCGACAGCACCGACAACAGAACGCCCAGAGCGTACCACGCCTTGCCCTGACCGAAGTATCGCCATTCATCGTTAGTCGGCTGCTCGAACACGCCTGAGCGCCGGATGCGCTGGTGTCGCCACACCTCCCGCATCGACATGTTGTAGAACCGGTCTTGCGACACGAACGCGGCAACGTGACAGACCAGCCCTAGCACCAGTCCGGCGACGAAGCAGGCGAACCCCCACCACAGCCAACCCGCGTCAAACTGCGCCGTCCGTGCGCCCCGCGCGACCAGATTGCCGACGAAGGTGAACAGCGCCACCATCGCTCCGCCATTCGCCAGCAGAAGCGCCTTCAACGTCGCGTCGGCGATCGACCACTGGATCTTCACCCGTTCCGCCGCGTCGGCGCGGACGCCCGCATGATCCTGTTCCGCTTCGCGGCGGATGTGATCGGAAACGATCTCGTTCATGCCACGCCCGTCCTTTCGCCGTCATCGGATACAAGTTTGAGCCCCACCCGCCACATGCCGTTCGACTTGAGGTTCGGCACGCCGCACTTCGACATCGCCGCGCCGAACGCGAATAACGACACGATTGTCGCGGCGTCGTAGTCCCGCTCGTGGCAGAAGCTGACATAGTCGGCGTGTAGTGCCGACACCCGTTCCCGGTGCCCCGGCGCCGCCTCGACCCGATCCGCCATCCAGTCCGCGATTGACCCGTTGATCGCAGTCAGCAGCTGCTGCGCCACCCCGACGCGGCTCGTCGGCGCGGCCCGCGGCGGGATCACGCCATGCTCCACCAGGAACGCGTCCTCCGCCGCGTCACCGCGAAGCGCACCGATTCGTCGCCCGGTGTTTAGTGCCAGCTGTAGGGCCTGCACCGCCCGCGGGGTGGAGAAGAGTGCTTTAGACAACAGCGGCGACCGCTCGTCGTTTTCATTTCCGTCTGCCAGCGTCGGCTCCGCTTCGCCGGCCTCGACCATCTCGAACCGGCCCGTTCGATGCAGCGCCGGCAAGACCTCTTGCGTCACCCACCGCCGGAACCGCTTAGCCGATGGCTTACGGCTGGTGAACACCAGCGCATAAACCCCCGATTCCGAGATGATCGTAGTTTCCCGGTCGCGGCCGATTGCGTCGGTAATGCCGACGCAATCGCGTTCGTCCTCTTCCAACCTATTCATTGCATCACGGGCGTTGCTGAGCTCTAACGCCGAGCACACGTCGATGCCGACGAACCAAGCCGCCCCGTCCCTGTCGATCGCTCTGATCAGCTGCTCGCCGAACCCAAAGCTCTGCATCGTCACCGCGCTCATGCCGCAACCTCGGCTTGTAGCAGTCGGCTCAGCCGTCCGACCTCGTCATCCACCAATCCTAACAGCGCCGATACGTGCTTTAGCCGCTGGCGCTCATATCCCGGCTGTCGGAACCAGAAGCCCTCTGTGTCTGCCGCCTCGTCCACGGTGTCATCGATACTCCGCAGCAGCGTGCGGACACGATCCAGCTGGATCAGCGCCTGGTCTGCAAGCGGAACGAGACGGGTGATCTCCGCCACTTCCAGCACAATCGGGCGGGCGGTAAATTCACGGTTTTTTCCGGGTGACGCACCCGGAGAGCGGGTGCTACCCGCCATGTCAGCTTGTTGCATCGGTGCCTCCGGTGCGATGGGTTAGAGCCGGAGCGCGGGTGACCGCCCTTGCTTCGGCTCGCCTTTTCTTGCACCATCAAATTACGATGTCAATTACTGGTTCAAGAAAACGGGGCCGCCCTCCCGTCGGTTCAACGTCCGTCAACGCTCGACTGCCGCCTGACCAGCTCGCGCGCCTTGACGCGTGGATTGCGAATGAGCGTGGGTCCGTCACACGCCCTGAAGCGCTTCGCCGCCTTGCTGCGATTGCCCTTGATTTGATCGGGGTCGAGCCATGTCCACCCTACCGCTACGGTCAACGGGTACGTCACGAGCAGTGGGGACACGGTATCGTGGTTCAAAGCGTGGCGCTCCCCACATCTGTGGGTGGCGAGCCCGATTGGGTTCTAGCGGTACGCTTCGATTACAACGACGACGAACGCCACGTTCACAGCCGCGAGCTGTTGCCACCCGAGTTCGCCGACCCGCGTAGCGGCTATATACCCGCGCGCTGATGGCGCTTAGGCTGGTACCCTCCATGCGTTCAGATAGGCGACCGGCTGCAGCACCGTTACGGCCACTACGTTCTCATGGTAGCCAGCCACCCGTCCGTTCCCGAGCGCGATCGTAAATGATCCTAGCTTCGTATCGGCGGGCAACTCGACGATGTCGCCCACCACCACAGCGGCCGGCGGGATACGCTCCAATCCGATCGCGTCGAGCGCGTCCCCGACCCTGTCGTAGCCCGCCGCCTTCAACGCCTTGGTCGCGCTGTTCACCGTCCGGTACGACCCCGACGCGGGCAGCTTCACCTTGTAGCCGAGCAACCGCAGGTGCGCCGCAATCATTCGCACACAATCGTTGGTGCCGAGCCGCATCGGCCGCTTGCTCCACGCGTCGAGGATGGTCTGCGCCGCGGCCGCCTTGCGGATCAACGGGTCTGTCATGGCTTCACCGTGCTGTAGTATTCGCTGCCCGAGGAGCCGCCAGAGCCGCCGCCTCCACTGCCGTTGCTGATCCCGCCCGGGTTGCCGGCCACGCCCCAATAGACCGCCTCGCGGACGCCGGTGACGAAGTCGAACCCGGCCTCGTTCGGGAAGATCGAACGATGGTGCCCCGGCGAGAACCGCGCGCTCCCGTCATCCTCGAACAAGCGTTCGAACACGCTGACGATTTCGTAATCGAGCCGCCGGCCGGTTTCCGCCGATCGCAGCGTCGGCACGTCCAGCTCGCCGAGGAAGATCAGCTGCGGATCCGGGATCGCCTGCCCGGTCGCGGTGTTCACCGCGCCGAAGTAGATCAGCACCCGCGACCCCTGCATCGTCGGGGCCGCGAGCGAGGCCGCCGCGGAATCGCCCGACGGCAGCAGCCCGATCGCGAGTGCCGGCGCCTGGTCGCCCGTGCCGTCTGTCAGGTTTTCGATGTCCGCCAGCACTCCGAACGTCGCGTCCTCGCCGACGAACGTCCGTCCCGCGAAGTCGATCTGTCCCGACCCGTCGAGCAGGTTGAGCGTGTAGCCGGGCAGCTCCACCGTGACCGCCCCGAACACGGTGGCCTGCACTTCGCGCAGTGCGGCGTCGAGCGCGGGCGTCAGTTGCGTCATTTCGCCTCCACGATTCGGAACGACAGGCCGGTGTAGAGCGCCGCGTCGAGCGTCCACCCGCGGCTGTCGCCCTCCAGCAGCCCTTCGATCATCGGCGCGGCGACCTCGACGAGGGCGCCGTCGCCCGGCCGCGCGCGCAGCATCGGCGCGATCGGCAGCGCCATCGTGCCGTTACCCGCCGCCACGGTCACCGCAGCTGCCATGTGGAGGTAGCGGCGCCCGCCGACGATCAGCGAGACGAACTGCCCCGCCCGCATCCGGTACCCGGCCGAGAACCCGCGCAGGAGCAGCGTGCTGCCCGCCTGACCCGCTCCCGCCACGACCGGCGCACCGGGTGCCCCGACGACTAGACCGGGCTGTGGCCACGGCAGGATCGCGCCCTGCCGCTGCGCAACGACCAGCGCCGCGATCCACGCCCGGCCATGATCCTCATTGTCGAGCGGTGGCATCGTCACATCGAGCGCATAGCGATCCCCGAGTCGGTTGAGCTTCTGCATTGCTCCACCGAAGATGGGACGCAGCGTCCCGCCCCAGTCTAAATACGCCGGGGCGGCCTCGGCCGGCTGCGGGTGGATCGGTAGCGCGACGCTCATCGCCGGATCGTCCGGCGATTGTTGCGGGTGGCGTTTGCGGCGGCGAGCCGGCTCCCGCCTTCTGCCGCCCGCGCACCCATCGACTGGATCGACGGCTCGGCCGCGTTGGCGGCCCGTACGTCGAACCAGGGCGACGGCACGATCTCGACCCGCTGCGCAGGCCCCGCATCGTTGTCGCCCTTCGTGACGTGCACCGTCTCCCCCAGCGTCCCGCGGAACGCGACTAGGTTCTGGTCGATCCCGGACCGCCCACCGATCTTGAACGACCCACCGGTGGCGAACCCCGGCAGCTTGATCTGATCGAGCGAGGTGGCGATCGTGCCCGAGCCACTATCCCACGCCACGTTGGACGGCGCGGCGCGCTTCGAGAACGCAGCGCCGATCGACTTCAGCAAGCCGCCCAGCCCGCCGCCATTCTCGGCCGAGCCGATCTTCAGGTTGGCGAACAGCTTCTGCACCAGGTCGGCGAGGCTGTTGATCGCCTCCTCCATGCCCTTGGCGACCCGCTGCTTCCACCAGTCCTTGACGAAGCTCGACAGATCGCCGTCCAGCGCCGCCCGCACCCCGTCGCGGAAGGTCGAACGAAACACACCCTGCACCCGCGCGGCCTCGCCCTGCTCCCACTCCGCCGTTGCCCGCGACATCGCGTCGCTCTCGGAAAGGCCGCCCTGCGCGACCAGCGCACGGGCTCGGTCGCGAATGTCGATCACACGCCGCAGCCCGCGCACCTCTTCGTCGCTGGCGCCCCGGGCCTGCGCGAGGTCGATCGCCCGCGACTGCGCATCGTCGGCAAGCCAGCGGGCACGCAATCGGGCGCGCGCCTCGTCGAGGTCGAGCTGCTGCCGGTTCGCGCGGGCGGTTGCCGCAACCAGGTCGAGTCCGTCGCGCTGAAAGCCTCGGATCGCGTCCTGCAGATCCTTCTGCCGCGACAGCGTGTCCTCGAGCGCACGATTGCCGTCGAGCGAAGCGATCTCGATTTCATGCCCGCGCTGCTGATCGCTCAGCTCGCGCGCCATCGCCTCGCCCCGCGCCGCCCGCACCAGAGCCATGTCGCGCTCGGCCGCTGCCGTGGCCTTGTCGAGCGCAAGCCCTGTCCGCTGATAGGCCTCGATCTGCTTCGACAGCGCCAGCCGATCCTCGATCGCCCGCACCCGGTCGAGATCCCCGCGGGCGCGCGCGGCATCAAGCTCGGCGTCGAGTGCCAGCTGCTCGCGATCGCGGGTACCATCGCGCTTCGTCGATCCAGCACCGGCGCCACCACCACCGCGCTTCTTGCGCGCTCCACCGCCCTCGTCCTCGAAACTGACGTGGCGCTTGGCGTCCGGCGCTGGCGTCGTCTTGACCGCAGCGGGCGCCTTTGGCTCGGGCACCGCCGGCCCGCCCCCCATGCCGAGCTTCTTCTGAATCCCGCTCCAGGTGTCGCCGACGAACTTGGCGGCCTTGCCGATCCACGCGATCAGCCCGCCGAACTTATCGACCAGCCACGTCTTCACCGCATGGTACGCATTCTGCGCGGCTTGCCCGATGATCGGCATGATGTTGCTGACGAAGTTGATCGCGCCGCGAAAACGGTCGCTCATCACGTCGAGCACAGCACCGATCGCTTGCGACAGCCACAGCTTGGCCAGCGCGTAGATCGCCTGCAGCTCGGCGCCGAGTTCAGGCACGACCGCAGCCACCGCGTCGACGATCGCACCGAACACCGATTCGACGATTCCGACCGCCGCATCCCACGCCCCGGCGAAGTCGCCGGACAGCAGCCGGCTGATCACCTCGACGAAACCGGCGACGACGTCGACGAAGCCGGACACGATCGCGATGATCGCGCCGATCGCCCGCTCGATTACCTCGCCGACGTAGACGAACGCCGCGGTCAGGCCGGTACCGACGAAGTCCTTCAGCTGACCCAGCAGGCCGATCAGCCCGCTGATGGCGTTACCGATCGGTCCGCCGGACAGCCGCTCGAAGATCGCCTGCACCTTCGCGACCAGCGCCTCCAGCGGCGGGCCCAGCGTCTTTACCATGCTGTCCCAGATGATCGACAACGCGGCAGCGATGTTATCCTTGAACAGGATGATCGCGCCAATCGCCCAGCCGACCGGGCCTGCAAGGCCGAGCAGCCGCGACCCCACCATCGACAGCACCCGCACCAGTCCCATCTCGCCAATCATCGAGATCAGCGTCGAGATCGGCGCGACGAACAGCGACACGGCGCGGCCGATGATCCCGAACCCGCTGACCAGCCGCGCGAAGATGATGCCGCCCAGCTTGGCCAGGATCATGATCAGTGGTCCGGCCGCAGCGGCGATCGCGGCAAACGCGGCCGCAATGATGTGGACGATCTTCGGCGCGTTGGCGAACGCCTCCAGCATCCGCGCGAACCCGTTCTTGATCGCGGTCATGATGTCGAGCAGGCCGGTATCGCCGATCGCGATCTTCACGCTCTCCCAAGCGATAGCGACCCGGGCACCGGCCGCGGCTGATCCCTCAAGCCGCTTGGCGATCTTCGCCTCGACATCACCGCCCGCGACCGTCGCCTGCAGCTTCTCGAAACCGACGCGGCCTTGTTCCATCAGCCCGATCGCGGTACGCGCCGCGTCGGCGCCGAAGATCGTCTTCAGCGCCTCCGTCTTCGACGCATCGTCGAGGTCGCCGAAGGCCTTGCGCAGGATCTCGGCCTGCTCGCCGAGCGGCTTCATACGGCCGGACGCGTCAAAGAACTCGATACCGAGCTTCTTCATCGCCGCCTTGGCCTCATTGCTGTTGCCGACCAGGCTCTGGATGTACGTCTTGAAGCTCGTGCCCGCATCGGAGCCGGACGAGAACTGCGTGCTGGTCGCCGCCACCGCGGTGGAGAAGTCGAGGAAGCTGACCCCGGCGCTCGCCGCGACACCGCCACCCTGCGCAACCGCATCTGAGAAGTCCTGAAACCCGAACTTCGACGCGTCGAGCGATCCGGTCACCTGCGCGACGACGTTCGGCAGATCGGCCGCAGTGGCCTTGAACTGGCCCATCACGTCGGTCACCAGCCCAGCCGCGGGGGCAACCTCGACCATCCCCGCCGCGGCGAGGTTCAGCGTCGCCTTCAGTCCGCCGCCAAGGATGTCGGACGTCGACAGGCCAGCTAGCCCCAGCGCCTCGATCCCCTCGGCCGCCTCGCTGGCACCTTTGCCGACCGCCGGGCCCATCGTCCGCGCCTGGTCGGACAGCTGCTTCAGCTGCTCGCCGGTGACGCCATCGAGCGCCGCCTCGACACGCTTCATGATGCTCTCGAACGTGCCCGCCGTCTTGTCGACGGCCCGCGCGGTTAGCGCCAGCGGCACGGTGATCCCAACCGTCATGGTCGCACCGAGGTTGCGGATCCTACGCTGCAGGCCCTCCAGCAGCCCGACGACTGACTGCAGGCTGCTACGGACGCCGGAGACGGTGCGGTCGAACTCGGACGAGTCCGCACCGAAGACGATGCGCGCGGCGCCGATATACTCGTAACTCATGGCGCCTCCCCTGTCGTTTCGGCCACCCAGGCCGCGGCTGCGGAAAACATCTGCTGCCAGCCTTGCTTGACCCGCTTGGCGGGCCGGCTCAGCAGCTTGGCGATCGGCGGAAACTTCTTGGCCCGCCCCAGCCCGGCGGTGAGGTAAGCGAGCTCGACCCGCTGATCCCGCTGGACCCGTGCCCGCTCCGCCTCACCTTCAAACACCCGCGCGATCTCGCGCGGGGTCAGCCGCCAGAACTG
>Ga0182210_1000092_pt1 | contig 17101 bp, 15 predicted proteins | sample G5R1MG_19_FD_129670 | JGI IMG/M metagenome (GOLD analysis project Ga0182210, IMG submission 129670) | Switchgrass phyllosphere microbial communities from Michigan, USA - G5R1_MAIN_03OCT2016_LD1 MG | ecosystem: Host-associated > Plants > Phyllosphere > Phylloplane/Leaf | place: USA: Michigan... | reverse complement strand
TGTATGCTATTTGCTGTACGTAGTCTTACCTGACGATGAGGATCCCGGACTAATGCCCTTTTTATGGTATATCAACGCTTTTCAAGCAAACTATGAGATGGACCGAGTGGATTCAATCTCAAATCGCCCTTTCAGAGCGCTCCAAACGCCGTGGTGATGCATAGTTGCAATGCGTTCAAAGGAAGCGATCGCATGACATTCGAATCGTGGTGCTTTCAAAGGGCCTACCGGAAGTCAGCATGGATTCTACTTGTGCAAAGTTGACGAGCTTTGCGCATCCAATCTTATATATGCAGATGTTGTTCACACGATTGCTGTGCACCTAGTCTGGAATTGGCCCGAGGGCAACGTAAGCCAAGAACTCCGACCAAGAACAATGGCACTTCCACACACACATACCGATAATACCATCGCAGCTTCCCAAGTGCCGTTTAGAAGCGCTTGCGGTTTACAGGAGCAGGGTCAGGGCGCTCCTCGTCGTGGTCCGCATCCGCTTTGTGATCGTAGCGCATGCGTTTGTGCGTCTCAGTCATGCCTTTGCCGGAGCCGGTGAAGCCAACTGCATCCTGTTAGTTTGCGCCGTGTGGACATGCCGAGTGGAAGAAGACGCACCTCTGCTGCCAGCATCGGTACTGGTACGGAACATGGAGTCCTTCTTTGTGATGCCTTTCTTGCTGGCCTTGGCTTGGAAGTCATTCCAGGCACTGGCCCTTTTCTTCAGGATGCCCTTATTGGGCACTCGACTCGCGGGCTTTGCTTCAACATCGTCGGCGGCAGCGCCATTTTTCAGGCTCTGTGCATTGGGATTGACGCTAGCAGGTCCTGAAATGACGTGCGGGGTCGATGTAACCGACACGGCAGGCTGAGGGGCAGCTGTAGTCTCCGACTCGCGCTTGCGCTTGCTTGGCAGAGGACGGACGGCAGTGCGATCCACGGTAAGCGTGTCGTCATACTCGATGAAGCGCACGAGATACTTGGGAGCGGAAACAGAGCCGAGAATGCTCTGGATCTTGGCCTTGTACCAGGCCTTGTCGGTCCACTGTGCCTCGCACATATCGCCGGTGCTGAAGACGACATGCTTCTCCGGTTCCTGCTTTTCCACGGCTTTCCTGAGCAGGGGGTGCTTCTCGGGATCGAATTTGGGCGCATCGGCTTCGGGTGGCTGGGGCAGCTGCGACTCGAGGGCAGCGAGTTCAGATCGCAGTCGGTTGAGAATGGCGTCTTGTGTCGCTATGTAGCCCTGCATCTCCGGGCGCATAATCTCAAACTCCTTGTTGCCCGTGGCCTCATACATCTGGTCCAGTTCGGTGAGCTGTTTGACCCATTCTGTGCGCGTAGCCTCCTCGTTGGCAATGGCCTGTTTCTTTTGATTGATGGCGAGTTTTGTCTGCTTCTGCTGGTCGGCCATGGTATCGAGACGGACGCGTGGGCGAAACCGGTGGCGGCGAGGTGGAAAGTCGAGCTACGGCCAGGCGGGAGGCAATGGCGAATCCTTGGCGCGGTGGACCCTAGGGCTAGGACTAGGTACTGTGGACTGTGGACGAGATGTACTGATAGCGCTCGTGAGGCTTGGACAATGGACGCGGTGTGCATCACCTACAAGTCCCTCACAACACGATAGATGGGTAGACGATCTGCTCGGCTCCTACCGTGTTGGACACATGTCACGTGGCCCCTGGCCAGCCCACGTGATCGCGGTCGCTCACCACGTCGAGGCCAGATCGATGTATGCTGGTGGGCTGTGCATCCAAGACATCCGTTTGCAAGCACTCACATAGTAGTAGGTAGTGAGCAGTGAGTAGTGAGTCGCAAGTACTATGCATTATAGATCGACACGGACGGAAGCAAAGCCCATCTATTCGGCATCACAGTGCCTCGACAAGAGAACGAAGCGTGGTGGGCGATCTTCCAGGGACTTCTTTGATTGCTAAGCCGCTGCCCCGCGCTTGTAGCCTATGAGACCGTGAGTCTGCGCCACCGCATTTCGAAAAGCCCAAGCGCCGCGGCCCGCCTAGCGATCCAGGCCTCCCCGACTCGGACCGCACAACGTGCACCGCCCCTCCTCCACCAACACCAACACCACCCTGCCCACTGCTACCGTATCCAGTCTCCTCTGCATACGCCCACCGCTAATGAGCGGCAAACAACACGGCCTCGTTCTGCAACAGTAGATACCTGCCTTCGTTGCACCGCTGAACCATCACGCCCACCACATCACGCCCAGGCCCACTCCGCAAGTCAGCGTAGACACTCGCCGCCCCTGCGCAGTCGTGCGTCATCTATACCGATAGACAACTAAGCGCAACGCACCCGCCGCCTCGGATCGAACACAGTTCCATCCTTTGTGTCATCACCCAAATCACACCGCACCCTTTGTCACAATGACCGGCACCTCCAGTGACTTCCAGAATGGCGCGCCTTTCTACCTGGATCCCACCCAGCAAGACTTGCTCCTAGCTGCACTTGCCTCGAATGACCAAAACTCCAACGACATTCTTGCTATGGGCCTTGACAGCGCCAAGCATGGTCACGACGCATCGCTATTCCAGTATCCACTGGACACCCTCAACACCGCCTACTTCACCTCTCCACAGCAAACCACACCTGCCATGGGCAATCTCAGCAATGGAAGCATTGACGAATCTCCTTTTGCCGACTATCACGATGGTGATAACAATCTCGACTTCGACAGAGCGGACAATAAAGATCTCATGATTGGCGCCTTACCCGGTGGCACACCAGGCGACCCAAACGACAAACGCAAGAGTCCAGATGACGACGACGACGAAGAAGAAGAAGAAGGTGCAGAACGTGGTGGAAAGCGACGCGAAGGCGAAGAGAAGCAAGCAAAAAAGCCAGGCCGCAAGCCCCTAACATCGGAGCCCACAACAGTAGGTGGAGTTTGAGATGCGCAGGGCCTGATACGTACTAATTTGCGAACAGAAGCGCAAAGCCCAGAATCGAGCAGCTCAGCGAGCATTCCGAGATCGAAAAGAGAAGCACCTCAAAGATTTGGAAACTAAGGTCGGTGAGCTCGAAAAGGCCTCCGATGCTGCCAACCATGAAAACGGCTTGCTGCGTGCCCAAGTTGAGCGCCTACAGATGGAGCTGCGCGAGTATAGGAAACGACTGTCGCTCAACAGCACCGGCCTCAATCGCACACCACCCCTAGCTTCAGGGTTCAGTTCTTTACTGAGCAGCAGCACCAACAGTAACACCAGTAGTAGCTTCTCCTTCGACTTTCCGCGCTTTGGTGGGCTCCCGGGCGCTCAACTACTCGACAACGGTCCGCTTTCCAAGACGAAGGATGCGTCTGTTGCTTCTACGGTACCTAGTCGCCAGCGTAGCTCAGGAGGCCCCATCAGCTACGCAAACATCCGCAATGGATCGGCGACCATTTCTCCAACATTCACTAGTGTTTCTCCGTCAGAAAACGGGGTACAGCGCTCGAGTACACGAACGGGGTTCGCTGACCTCAACGAGTGCATGTCTACCAATCCGGCCGCCCCTCGCAGCAGTATCGACAGCTCTGCCCATTCACAGTCGCGCGTTTTCCAATTCAACAGCGGCTCTTCGAGTTACTCTGGATCACACTCGACATCACCGACCAACCTGGACTCATCATGTGGGACGTCACCTGAGCCAAGCCATACCTCGCCGAATCAGCAGCTGGACACGGTTGCAGACGGTTATGTCTGTCATGGCAACTCCGAAGGTGAGGTTCTCTTCTGCGAAAAGCTCAATATGGCCTGCGGCAACCCTCGTAATCCCGTGCCCCGTGCCATGTCCCTATCTAACGACAACGCTTCTCCTGCAGTCTATCCCGCTACCGTCAAATCAGCCACAAACCCCATCAACACAATCGATTATTTTGTCAATCAAAATGGCGGCCAATTCGACCCGACACTCTTCGGAGAATATCGCGATACCCAGACCGCAATTGTGGGCGAGGGCGACTTCACTGGTGGCTTCTTCAATGACGCTTTCCTAAATATAGACTATGGAAGCCCTTTCCAATTTAGCGACACGCCAACGGTCCAAAAGGCGAACCCGATCGAAGAGATTGAGCGAATTCAAGATGGTGAGGAGGAGGTTGTTCCTGGGGAAGACGTCAACTCAATGCTCAACTGCCACAAGATTTGGTTAGCATACTTGCCTGGTCGCAAAGCAACCCATGCGCTAACTGTTGACAGGGACAAGCTCTCAAGTCGTCCTGATTTCAAGGACGGAACAATCGATATCGACAATCTCTGTTCTGAACTTCGCGCCAAAGCTCGTTGTTCAGAAAGCGGGGTCGTTGTCGACCACAAGGATGTCGAGGCAGCTCTCCAACGTCTGCCCAAGGAGAACACAGTATAACCTTCTCAAAGATTCCCTCGCAATGGCGCTGAAGGAATATGGAGTAAACACTTGGTTTTCTTTCGTGTGCAGCGGACTCAATTGTTTCTGTCTGGCGATGCCAGTTCACTCGCTGAGCTTTCTCTCCAAGCAGTTTTTTTTAAAGAACCTGTGACGATTACAATCACGGTGGGAAGCGGGAGGGGCGTTTACCCGGCGTAAAGACGAAATTGTGCCTGAATGCACGTAGTTTGGACCAGCGACTTGGGGTTGAATGGAAATTGAAGAGGGCGCATGACACTTAGACTTCTTCGTTTATTACTGCGAGTTCAAGTATGGCATGATGAAAACACGGAACAGTTCTTTTAATATACCCCATGATAACATGTTATTGATCTCAGCCAATCAATCACTGTCCGGAGAAGGCCATGCTTACATGGTGGACATTTCGGGAGTTCTGCTGTGTCAATATCAGGGATATGATGGATATGATGAATGTGGTTGGAGAATCGTGATGTCCGGTCAGTTATCGATAAGATAACGATAGCGAAAGCTTCAAAAGTTGTGCATGTTCCACGTGTTGGTGGTTCGGCGCCGTTGATCGATTCGAATGCCCATACCATGAAAGCTTTGCTGAGGGCATCGCGGCCAGTGGCGCGAGCACAGTGGAGAACGCGGTGCTTGCGGGGCATCACGAGCGTTCCGGCCGCTCAACTCAGTTTCGGGCAGCCACTCCACGAGACACACCCACATCTACTTAAGGCTGGGGAAGGTGCGACCCTTCATAGTGGCGTGTGTTACATGCTGACTGTCTTGTTCAGTAACGCCTGGTATCTCTGCCCTGGAATACTACGAGCGCCGCTCAAAGCTAGCCGAACATCTCCCATCAGGCTCGATAGCCGTCTTCGCTGCATCAGAGCTGAAGTACGCCTCTGGTGCCGTCTTCTACAAATTCCATCAGGATCCCGACTTCCTATACCTCACCGGCTTCAACGAGCCGGATGCCCTCGCTATAATAGAGAAGCTCGATCACAAGGAACATGTTTTCCACCTCTACGTCCGGCCGAAGGATCCCAAAATCGAGGCATGGGAGGGGCCACGTTCTGGCATTGACGCAGCAGAAGATGTCTTCAACGCTGATGTCACAGGCAGCATCGACAACCTTCCCAGACTTCTTCCCGATATCGTCAACCGGTCTCGGATCGTATACACCGACCTACCTCAGAGTCGCATCACCAAGAACATACTCTCGAGGTACTTGGCTGGATCGGAACCATCGCGGACAGGAGGGATAGCGAGTGTCTTACGGGATGCGCAGGCACCAGTCCAACCTCTCAGGCCGCTGATAAACGAATTACGGTTGATCAAGAGCAAGGCGGAAATTACAAACATGCGCCATGCTGGCAAGCTCTCTAGCCGTGCATTTACCGATGCAATGCGGGAATCCTTCAGTGCCGAAAAGGATCTCGACGCATTCCTTGATTACCGTTTCAAGCAAGATGGTTGTGACGGCCCTGCCTATGTCCCCGTTGTCGCTGGTGGCATCAATGCCAACACAATCCATTATGTCTCAAATGACATGCAGCTCAAGCAAGAAGACCTAGTCCTCGTCGATGCTGGGGCAAAATACGGAGGCTATGTAACAGACATCACGCGGACATGGCCTGTATCCGGGATATTCACGCCAGCGCAAAAGGATCTGTACAACCTACTACTCTCGGTACAAAGAACATGCGTAGCATTGTGTCGGACCAGCTCTCAATATTCACTAGATAAATTACATCAGACGGCCTATAACTTGCTGGCTACTGGCCTCAAAGATCTGGGCTTTAACATGGAACATGGTGCAACACACATATTGTTCCCACACCACGTTGGCCACTATGTCGGTCTTGACGTGCACGATAGCCCGGGACTCTCCAGAACTAGGCTTTTCGAGAAGGGCATGTGTGTCACCGTTGAGCCTGGTATCTATGTACCCAAGGATGATAGGTGGCCTAGATGGGCACATGGAATTGGCATGAGGATCGAAGACAGTGTTTGCGTAGATGAAGAGAGTCCATATGTGCTTACTACGGAGGCAGTGAAGGAAGTTGTGGATATTGAAGCCTTGAAGGGTGCATCGACGAGGTTGTGAGTGGGTTTCTACTTGATGCAGAAGTGGACAATACAAATTGGTAAACGCGCACACTCATTATTGTCTATTTCCATGGTATGTAATTTGATTCAATGGTTGTTGTATCGAAGGAAGAGGGGCGAAGGACAACTAAACAACACTTTCGAGATAGATCAAAAGCCTAGACCCAAGTCAAGAATTGACTGCATACGTTATTTGAGTGGCGCAGAGGAACATATCTTTAATATGCATAACATAGCGTCCCGCCTTCGGTGTTCAAAAGGTTCTTGAGTGTTACATTACCAGCAAGCCTTCCCATGTTGACCTGAAAGTCCAACGTAACATTCTCCCCGCCATACTTGAGCGGAACAACCGGTCCACCAACCTGGTTGAGACGGGTCTTGAGGTCCTTCTGCTGCCATTTCCAAAACACGTGGTCCATGTTTCCGTGATGCAAGAAGAAAAGGGGTTCGCCGGGCGAGTTGGCGGCGTTCCCAATGGTTCCAAGAACGCCGCCTACGCCAAAATGCCCACTGCCATGAATGTTGGACACGTTGAAAGTCGGAACTTTTTCGACTGTGCGAGCAAACGATGTGTAGTCAGGCTGCGCAAGAACCTCTTCCACCAGTTTAGGATCAGCGAACGTGTTCATGATCCAGGGCATGAAGTCGCGTCTCAGGCAATCCTTGGTACCGTCAGGGAAGTTGAGCATGAATTTGGGTGGCACGAAAGGTCCGTCCTCGACACAGCCGCCGCCTGTGCCACCAGTGAGGTTGAGAATGTTTTGCTCTTTTGTTGGCGCTATGTAGTCGCCATTGCCACCAAAACCGAGGGATGGTGCGAAAACGGGAGAGTTGAAGACACGCATGGATGTGGGGTTTTGCGGCTCTGCGTCAAGCGACCAATCCCAGTATCTTCACCGGGAATTAGTGAGTCTATGTCGGAGATTTCATCAGATTCGAAACGTACGGCTGGCCGCCAGTAAACCCACACTCATCTCTCAGAGCCTTCTCGTAAGTGGCTATGAAGTAGCGATGCCATAACATGAAATGGCCCTGATTTTTGGTCAGTAAGAACTCAATCACGCAATGGATCTTACTCTACATACGACCCAGTGAATATATGGGGTTTGTTCATTGTGAACAGCCATGAAATCATCGAATCTATTCACAGCTCCAGTAATGCCGGACTTCGCCTTCTTTGTGGTCAAACACACCACAGCGTCCAGATAGGACTTCTTTTGGGGCTCAGAAAGCTGTCGCCTATCAAGTTGAAACGTTTAGCCGAGGACACCAACGTGAATTTGTGGGCAGCTCTACCATTCCAACCTCTTGGGTGGATCTTGACATTTTCCCGGGGAACTGTTCTCCGGGAGCGCTGCGGCTGCTGTTAACGCCGCCAAGTTCGAGATGACAAAGAGTAGGCCGGAGAAGCGCATATCGACAATGCTCCGTTGAAAAATACGAAAAGATAATTCTTCTATACTGTGACGGCAGAAAGTCCTCTTATGTGCAACTGCCGTCGTTGCTACATCACAGGAGGCATTATGTATAGCTTGGTCGCTACATTTTATGCATTCGCTTCACTACTTTCAAATTTTGCCTCAATCTCACATGCATGTCCCCATGTTGTTTTAGCGCGTTTCGTGGAGAAATGAATCAGTAACCGCCGCGCTAGAAGTTTTTCTAGCTGCTAGATAGTATTTATATGGTACGTATATGGCCAATAGCTATGATCTAACCTTGATTTGATTATCTGAGGTATTCAGCCCTGCCCTTCTGCTGCTTTTTTATCGAATCCTACCAAGATCGATTAGTTATGTGGCGTTTCATGTCCCGTCTCGGTACGTAAGCGGCCCATTATAAGATGAGCCCGAACTCTTCACGGTGATTTGGGTCCCGCACAGTATACATAAGCGCGCGTCGCCAGTGAACGGCAAGACTGTGCGGTCATTATCGCTTGCTCCAGTATATTTCCCGCGACAAGTACGGTTAGCGTGATACGAATACTAGTTAGGTATCGCTGTACATACTCCATAATTATAGCCAGGATCTCTAATGCGCCTAGTCAACTCATTGTGCCGAAATCAGTCACTTCAGCTATCAACACCGGTAAGCGATACTTGTAAAATTGGTTGGCGCAGCTAGACACATCTATGACAACTTCGCCGCAATGAATTTAAAAGACAAACACAAGCAAACCGTAATCATGCAACGCGATTCCTTGCGCGGCTCGCTTTCGGGCCGACAAGCTGCTGCTGCTACATGGGTTCCCAGGCTTGAGACGGGCACTGAGGAAAACTTATGGGACAGGAAATGTCAGGAAAGAACAAGGAAAATTCATACATTTGGTTCCTTCAATTTGTCCTATTTCTCTTTACATGCGCAGCATGCCCTACATAACGTCAGAGAATGGCTCTCGCCAAGCCATGTTCGTGACGATCACTTGCATACTTCTAGTCTTGTCTATTATTACCGTTGCGTTTAGGTAAGGCTACCTAACATGAACACACGTATTGATAGACACTCATGCTAGGAACATCAGGCTCTATTGTCGAGCTATCATGATTCGTCATGTTGGTCTGGATGACTATTTCATACTCACTGCCCTTGCCGTTGTTATCGCGATGAGCATCATGAATGTTTTCCATGTCAGTTGGGGTACCGGGTGAGTCTGAGAAATCGTCAACAGTCTTGGTAGATTGTTTATATAATTATTCTTGCTCTGATTGTTCTGGGTAGTCGACACGGAGCAGATCTTGATATCTCAGTGGTCATGGTGCCGACGCTGAAGCATTGGTACGCCTACCAGATCGTGTATCCATGGGCACTCTTTCTCGTCAAAGCTAGCATTCTCGCTTTATACCACCGCATATTCTTTACCCAGGCAAAGATGCGCTACGCAATTTACGCTGTGGCGGCCTTTGTCTCGATTTACACGGTCGTGATATCCTTTGTCAACGTAAGAGACTATTTCTGTATATCACCTTCCGTCAGCTAACACATATAGATTTTCGAATGCAAGGGTCACTTTTCGTATGCATGGTCGCCTATTCAGCTCCGCAAGTGTAACAACCTGCCAGCGACGTACTTCTCGACAGCTTCAATCAACATTTTCACAGATATTGCTATCCTTGTTTTGCCACTGCGCGCATTTCGACAATTAAAGTTAGCCCCGAAGAATCTTTGTGGGTTGACGGACCTGAAGATGAGTTTGAAAATACTGACGGTGGATTTAGGGGCACTTTTGGGGATTTTCATGCTAGGTGGCGTCGCCGTTATCGCATCCATTATGCGTCTGTACGCTCTGTGGGTCTACAAGACAACGAAGGACGTCGCATATGATGCAATTCTTGTTAGTATCTGGATCATTCAGCTTGCGTACAACAACATGCTGAAATGAATGCAGGTGCTTTTGTTTTCTCAGATCGAGGTTAATGTAGCCATTATTTCAGCTTCGATTCCAGCTCTACGCCCTCTTTTCAAGAATACTCTTAAACTGTGGTCATTGGATCAATCGAAAAGATATGGACGGTATAGCGTCCACGGTTCAACTTCTGCGCCGAGATTATTTACCCGAAGCAATCGGACCCAACCAGATTGCCAAAATAAGCTGCACTCGCTCCGAAAAACCAATCATAGGCAGAGTTTGAGAGCGACAGGAGATCTGGAGTCAAGAAACACAAGTCAAGAGCTTATCCTGGGAGACTGAGGAACTACAAAAGTAGTGGAGACAAGGGCTAACTATTGACATCAAGATGGTTTTAGGTGGAGACACTGAGTCCTACGAACTGGCCAACATGGCGCAATAATCATGATTCAATTTTCTTGAATTCCGTTCCTCAAACAACATAATTACAACATTACAAATTAAACCTCTACACAACCTTTTGATTGCTTGCTATATTTGGTCTTCAATTGTACCCGACACTGAGAAGCGATAAACACCTGCAATGGCATCATGGCTTGAAGATGTTGTGAATGGTGGCCCGTCATGCTCGGCGAGGCTGACGGCTTCAGATATACTCGATCCATAAGCCTCCCACGCTAGCCTCTCCATTGCCGCCATCGATTCTCAATTTGAATCCGGGCGGTCTCTCTATATCTGATTTCGCTCCGAGCACAATGTTGCCATACACAAAATCCGTCTTTTCAATCTGCTCCATCTCCTCCTTGCTTTCGGGCAATCGCAACGTAATCTTGGGACCGTCATTAAGACTTTCAACCTCACAAACTCGTCCAGCACGGAAATCTCCCTCGTTCAATACTTTGTCTCCTTGTCTCCCAAATATTGATGAATATATATCCTTTGTCTCTTCAAGTAGAGCTTGATCTTTGACAATAACTGTGATTTGTAGAACACCCAGAACACCGGATAAGTGACTGGTCTTTTCATGATCAATTGGCACTCGAATATTCCGGGCGGTAATGTCGTGACAAAAAAACGGGATTCGGCCACGGGATGCCTGTCCGCCTTTAGGCCCCTTGGGAAACGTGACTGCCCACTTTACATCAATGCCATCAGCTCTCTTTCTACCTCCCTGTAAGGGTTCCACATGAGTTCCTGAAATACTCTTATAATTATCTTCGGGGCTGTTTCCATTTGTCAAACACCAGTCTTTCCAGCCAACGTAGCCAGCATCAGATCCCCACCAATGTGCGTGTGCAAGATCTCGTTCCAAGAAGCTGATAAGCTCAATATAGCTGCCATCAGCGAGGAGAATGAGCGTATTAGAAGTTGCACCATCCGCATGAAATCCACCAGGAGTCAGAGTAAAGTTGTCCTTAAAAAATTGCGGGCAGTCGGGAAATTTTGTAGTGGGTTCCATGGGTAAGAACAGGATGAGATGATCGAGTGCTTGCGTTGTGGGGGCCATTGTGGACTCCTGCAAGTCATCAAGTTTTTTTCTAACGCCATGATCTTGGATGAGATAGGCTTCTGACTTACTCTTCTAGCCTTATTTCGCTTAAGTATACTTGTGTTTCCCTCGTGGGAATTCACATCAGCGGTTCCTAATGAGACGGTTGATGCTTGTGTTTTGAGGCTGCCAGTATTCGACGTTGGCTAGAGTCATAGCACGCCCAAGGACGTAGAATCAAGTGGGGTGGGGGTACCTAATCACCTAGCTCCATTAGGTATCACGATGTCAGCCTGCGGATGTCGCCGGCTCTATTTTCAACGTCTACATTTTGCAAACTGATCAAGTCTCAAACACCGTCAAAAAATGGCGAAACCTGCAGCTGTAAATGCTACGTCACTGAACGTACAGCATTACTTCTCGAATTATTCAGCGTATTCGGCAGCATGGACACGTTAAACTTAGGCGAAGTATCTCTAGCCGATATCCACCCACGCCTGATATCAACTAGTGTCACTCTTCGACTTCCAGACTGGATCCGTTAGCAATATTTGAATCTTTTCCGGTGTTTTGTGTAAATTTCACAGTCACCAACGATATGACGGTGTGCCTGTCACAAATTTCAAGGCGAGTATGCGCACGTCGTACTGTCACTCCGCGGTGGTATTCGTTGAACTCCCGGGATGTTCGACCCTAAAATGTGGGAGAAAATCGCAACTTGTAAAATATTCTCGTATGGATGTGCACTTATGAGATCACAATGAAATGAATAGAAGGGTTACTACTTTACAGCCAATACACTGTGAGTTTGCGCTCTTATACAGCAATCCGCGCAGGCTTAGCTCAAGCACAAGGCTAGCGGCCAGCGCCCCCTAAACGTTAGCATACATGGATTTACTGGTATCGCTTTATGGCAATGTATTGAAATGGCTCGAATGGTAATTGTGGAGGGGAGCGATGAAGACCCTACTGCACCGTGTCGCACCAGATCGAATGTATAACAGCCACAACCGGTGCTGTCTCTCTGAGGATTTTTTTCAAAGCCTTGGTATAGTAAATTGCGCTAATTAGGAGGCAGTTATCTTCAATTGCTTCTCGGAAGCTTTGCTGGCGCTGTGCGCACTGTTTCCTTCTTCTCCTCGTCGCTTTTGCCCACAAACAACGACAAACATTACTGTCATTCCAACACTTCCACCTCAATTGTCAGTCATAGTCTCAGAAAGAGTTTGCAGAGATCAATGAACTTTGAAACTGGTTTCCTTATGACTCCCATTATTTCGTGACAATACGCCCACAAGTGGCTTCATTTTGTAACCCTCGCCCTCTGTTACACTGTACTTCAACTAGCCACAAAAGCCATCTATAGCCATCGGGCATGGCGATGACCACGGTGAAATCGGATTCCAAGGATCGTGGGTATCAACCGAAAGCAACTCGGAACACTAGATGCCAGGACAGTCCGAGCAAGATTGAAACTTTTCGGAAACAAAGAAAACTGACCGTTGACGCTCCGCCTGGTGGATACAAAATAGATCCAGAGCAGGATGATAGCAATACGTCAGGTAGCCTAAACCTCTTTAAGGCAGTCGCATACTTGATGGATGAAGACTCGGATATGTCGGAAAGAGAGGAAGAAGAGGATTCCCAAGGCCAGGAGACTGAAACAGTAGCTATGGCTCACGACGAAGCACCGCACGAGAATCGTATCGTCCGTCAAGTGAAGCGAATCCACAACGAGACTCTCACTCCCCACCCGACTAACCCTGACATGGTCATCGCTACATTCCAGTTCGAACATCCCAACGGTACTGGGGTGGAAACACAAGTTGATCACATCCCAGAGATACCTCTAGTATCAACGGGGGCCCAATTGTCGCAGGAGATCTGGCCCGATGCTGTTGCAGCAAAAGTGCCTCGCAGGATCCGGGCACGACGAGGCAAGCCGGAAATCGAGTGGGTGAAGAACGCAGCTCTCGGCTGTTGGGAGCGTATTTCATCCGTGCGCGAGGAGTTCCGAATCCAGGTCATCTTCCGCCGGCTCGATCCGATCACGTACGAGTACATCGCCGTGCACACGAACACGGAGAAGCTTAGAAATGCCGACCCCAATGATAAGCAGTGGATGTACGGGTACAACAAGTGGATTGACCAGATAAACCGGCGCAATAATACCGCCTACACTCCGCAAGTGAGCCGCCTCCACTGGAGCAATGCAGAAATCCGAGCGCTGTTAACCGGCGTGAATGCTTACTGCCATGCGCAGGGAATCGACAGGTTCGGTTGCAAGGGGTCGCCGATGAAAGATTCAGACTTTCAAGTCATCGCAGATGCAGTGAATGTCGTTGGAGGCAAGGATCGTAATGTTGATGCTGTGCGGGGCCAGGTCAACACTGCCCACGCGAAGAAGCTCAAACCTCTCATGGAGCTGCGCGAATTGGCGGCCGAGATGCGTTCCTGGATTGAAAACGGTGGCGTAGTGTCGGATGCTGAACGGCGGCCGCCCAACGCCATCGCGCTGTCAGAATTTCCTATGTAGTTAGAGAATATGATTTATGTATGATGACAGGAGTATTCTGAACCTCAACCGGAATTAGAGAAATGCATTCTCAGTAGGTACAGGCGCCTTATGGAGGAAGGATTCTTCCACCGTGATAGAAGCGGTGCTCACAGAGCTAATCAGAGGCACGAGTTTGCTGGAGATGGTGCCTCCAATGAGAATACATTGTAAAGTTTTAGTATTATTACTATGGCGACTAAGAGCGCGTCAGCACGTGCACCATATGATTTCATGTATACAAGATTGAGAACCTATTTCCTTGCAGAGATACGATGCAGTGCCATGGTACATTTCCTAGAACCCAAAGGCATCCAACAAACTATTAGCATCCGGCTCGTTGAATTGCGTCGGGGGTGGTTTCTTTTTCACTCCTTCCTTCGTTCCCCCTTTTTCTGACTCCTGTACATTGCCACCTGGTTCTTTGTCTTTGTCCTCTTCCCCATCATCTTCCAGGAAACTTCCCTCTGTATCCACTAGGCCATGCTTCCCATGCTCCCTCATGGGCAAATCTGCAACGACAAGACTACTCCTCCTCCTGAGCAACTTCCTTGGATCGAATTCGACCTCCTTCCCAATCTTCCTCTCTGCGCTCGTATGCACAGTTGGCGGTGGAAGCAGGAATTCCCATGTTTTAACAAGGTCTAAGGCAAGAACATCGCAGCCCATTCTTCCATACAAGCCACTCGTGTGCATGACGAATTCCCACTCTTCCTTCCCCTTGATACCCATTGCTCCTTTCAAGGTCTGTAGACTCCTCTCGCGAAGTTGTTTGTAGAGTACGACCAACGCAGGGTCATCTGTGAGATAGCTTTTTGCTTTGAGATCTGTTGTTTCTTGAAGTGAAGTAAGGCGGTGGAGAGGGGCGATCAAGGCCTGCACAGCAGTATCACGGCGATTGAGTAGCCAATATGCCCAAGTTGCCAACCAGCGATTACCTTCTTTTGCAGCTTGCGGCAGGACCTTATCCTTGAGAAAATTGAGCAGAACAGGTGAGTCATCGCCGCCATATACACGTGCAACAGCAATGGCGAGCTGCGTATCACCGAGTTGATTGTGGAGGACGCTGACAGCATCATGGAGATGATCGGCGAGGAGGAAAAAAGACGCTGCGTACTCGAATCTCCGTCGACCCATAAGTGCATACGCGTTTTTGAGCGCAGCGGTTTTCCAACGTTCTTCGTTAAAGTTGTTACTCAGAAGTCGGTGGGTAGCACCTTGTTCGCGAGACCAAGTTGCTATGCGCCAGAGACCAACAAGGACCGGCTTCTTACGAAGGGCGAGATAGTAGAGAGCGCAGTCTACGGGGTTCTTTTCTTCAGTCTTGGCATATTCATTTCGGGCAATGACCTCAAATTGTGCGCGCTGTATCAAGTCAATGATGAGCATCTCATGTTATGGAAAAGCCTACCAATGCAGTTGCGTCCGTCAACCACATGAAAATACCGCATTCCTTGGCGTGTTGCCACATCATCTTGCCGTTGAAATGTCTGCCGACAAGATCGACGAGAATGTCTTGGCTAGCAGAGTGAAAAGCCCAGATGATCTCACGCCACGATATTGGTCCCTTGTGAGCGCTGCTAAGAACATGCTGCCGAAAGAACAGTAGAAAACGCCCTGCGTTTTCGTCGATTGAACGGCGATGTTTCTCCACCATCCCAATGCATTCCACAATGTCAGCTAGATGAAGTTGTTCGCGGCTTGAAAGCAGCGGTATTTGCTTGGTGGTAAGGAGATCCTTGAGGTTGACAGCGACTTCCTCAGATACGGCATCGGGCTCGTCCTCGTCGGAATAGTCAACAAAAGAGCTATGTGTCTCTTTTCTGAGGGCAGTCATGTGTCTCTGGCTGCATTAGCAACTTCCTATGATCAAGACGCGCCATTGTTACCTCATCCTCAGAGAAGTCTTCCGGTAAGAAACCCAGTGAGCTATCAAGCTCCTCGCCCTCTGTCCAGAATTTAAGTCTCCGATATAGGCGAACCAGGATTTTTTGTACCAGCAACAGCTTGCCAGCTAGGACACATTGCGACAGTAGCTGCGGATGATACACGGGTAACGGCCCATTCAGACGACTTACTGCTGTGAAAATATCAAGCGACGCAGTCTTTCGCGCAATCGTCCGCAGAACAGGGAAAAGACCTTCTGAAACCTGGACGTTTTCATCTTGAATGAAAAGTTGATTTCCAGCGCCAATAACAAGGTTCCCGCTCCCCAGCCAAACTGAGTCACCAATGGGATGAGGTGTAATGTCTCGAATGGGCACATCTCGAATCTGCACCCATGAAGGTCCGGCATAGAGGTAGTCGTATCTCAGCTGCGCATATATGACAATCCGATGTTGAAACCCGACTGCGAGAATGCTCTGGTTGTCAGGTGTAGATGACCAATCTAGATCCTGAATGATACCGTTTCCTTGGAACTTCTCTTCACACTCTAGCTGCGCACTGCGAGTGTTCCAAATGGTAAGCGTTGTTCTATCGGCGTCAACAAGAGCGGCTTTTCGTATCGATGTGCCGCTGACAAGCGAGGGATCATGGATGCTGGTCTCAACTTCCGATGTCAAGAGCCAGTCCAGCCTTTGCTCCTTCACGTTGAGAGTGGCTGTCCATGATTTGATGACGCCAGATCTGGTACATGAAATCGCGACGTCGCGTGCAAAGGTATCAAGGAAGCCCGATATGGCTGGGCCTGAGCCTGCAGGATCGACAGGCAACACAAAGGCAAGGTCATCGCCAGACCCAAGGTCGAAGGTAGAGTGTTGCACTAGGGATATTTGGGGCTGGCCTTCGGGGTGTTGTCGATTAGTTAAATCGACGCGGGATAACTTACGACCAGTGATCGGATCCCGATCCAATGACGGAAGTGTAACTTCCCAGCAGATACCTTTCAGCTCGGAGCTGATCGTCGCTATATGAATACATGTGCCATTGACTTCCGTTTCAGGAATAATAATAAGACAGAGTGGCTTTCCCTGGAGTATATAAGCACAGCGCATCACTTCTTTCGCTTCATGACCGCGCGCATCCCAGAGGCTGATTTCATCATGATGTAAAAAGACGAGGAAGTTGCCTTCTTGAAGCAGCGCCGTACGATGAATGTGTTGAGTGAACTTCACACTGCTGCGCCGATGTAGCGTAATGCCGTAATCACTGGGTCGTTGTACCCAAACGATGCACTCGTCTGTAATAGTCCTTGACAATAATGCTCGGCCACTGGCGGTTCGGTTGACCTTCT
>Ga0182210_1000091_pt1 | contig 17150 bp, 13 predicted proteins | sample G5R1MG_19_FD_129670 | JGI IMG/M metagenome (GOLD analysis project Ga0182210, IMG submission 129670) | Switchgrass phyllosphere microbial communities from Michigan, USA - G5R1_MAIN_03OCT2016_LD1 MG | ecosystem: Host-associated > Plants > Phyllosphere > Phylloplane/Leaf | place: USA: Michigan... | reverse complement strand
CTCCGCCACTTTGGATGTCCAGTCGCGCGAGGTCGAGGCGCGCAGCACCGCCTATGAGGCACAGGTGCGCGACGCCCAAGAGCGAGCGTTGTCCCTTGAGCAGACCCTGCGCCGCGTCCAAGACGAAGCTCGCACGCTCGAAGCCAGGCTACGCGAAGCCGAAGGCGATGCCGGCGTCGAGGCCGTCGCCGTCCAAGCCGAGCTCTCTGAAGCCCAAAGCCGTATGGCCCACCTCACGGCCTCGCTCCAGGCCGCCACTGCTGCCAAGGAGGCTGCCGAAGCCCGCTCCCTCGACGCCACCAACAGCCTCAATGCGAAAGAAGAAGAGCTGCGCGCCCTCGAAGGTGAAATCGTCCGCCTCACCACCGAGCTCACCATGGCCAAGGCCGAGCTCGACGGTGCCTATGGCACCCGTGCGCAACGCGCCGCCGCCTCAGCCGCCGACCCGGCCATCAAGCGCGAACTCGACGACCTCACCGAGAAGAACAACACGCTCACCGATCAACTATCCGCGCTCGCCAAACTCCAAGATGCAGCCTCGCAGTCTGAAGCCGAGGCCCGCCAGGCCGAGCGCTCCCTCAAAGCCGAGCTCTCCGCCATGGCGGCCGAATACGAGGCCCTGACCCGCGACGCCATTGCCAATGAAAAGGACCGCGACGCACTCGAGGCGCAAATCGACCGGCTGCGCGACGAGCGCGAGGCCCTGGAGCGCGACCTCAGTGATGAGAAGGTCAAGATGTTGGGCGTGCGGAGCCCGGGCGCAGGACCAACTCAGGCGGGCCAAGTCCCGCTTGACCTGGGCGCGACGAGTATTCGCATGTTGCGCGAGGATTTCCGAAAGATGATGCGTGAACGCACGGCTGAGGGGTTGCGGGCGCTTCGGGTAGGTGATTTCTCGGGTGTGGTTGTTTTTTTTTTTCTTCCCCTACATGTACCCTTGCTAACCTTCTTCTCTCCCCCAGGCTGAACAAGATGAGCGCCGCAAACTAGAAGCTGTAGTACGCCAGTTGCGGAAGGAGGGTACGGCTCTGAAAGCCGGCGTTTTGCGGGGCGGGAACGCGGCTCCGGCGACACCAACACCACCGACAGCGGTGGCGCCAACGACGACGATGACGACGACGACGACGATACCAACGCGCTAGTTTTCATTTTTTTAATTTTTTTAATGGAGATTTAACAGCTCCATGTAGAGCATGGGGAAAAAGGACTATTCCATCTAGACGTTATATAGACACCATTAGAGAGGGAAAAAACAACAGAACCGATTCAATTCTGATGGCAGTAATTTTTTTTTGTCTGATAGGAGTTGGGTACAATGAAGGTCGGGATCTTCCCTACTCGATTCCAATAGGTACGGAAACCTTGTAAGCCGTTGGATGCTAGAAGCCCATATACATGCTTGCCACCGTCATATCGCAACATCATCAAGAGGCTCGTACACGGACAGCTCGCCACCAGTAATGCCGCGGACCACGGGCCGCACAAACAGGCATTTCTTCACCACGCCGTCCTCGCACACGGGCGCAAGATCCTGGTCTGCCACCTTCATGCCCCACATGATGAGCCGCGCGCCCAGGTGCTCCGTGGGCCCGCTGATGAGCGCGCGGTGCCGTGCTAGGCGTGACGTCTTGCCAAGATGGTCGAGCACTTCCACAGGCGAAGACGACGCCGATGCCGGGCGTGCGGTGCTGACGAAGTCGCCGAGGTGTGCGTCGATGAATTCATAGGTTGGCACGTCTTCGATGCCGTCTTCGAGCGTGGGTAAAGGGTGGTGGGAGAGAACGGGGCTGAGCCAGGACGGTGGTGCCGGAGGGTCCGAGTGCTCCATGGTAAGCCAGGATGTAGTCAATGCTAGGAGGAGGAGGATCCAGACCATGGGTTCGTCTTGGGGGTCGTGAAGGTCGTGTTTCTCCATGCCTTGGCGGAAAGTGCAAATTCGCTCGGGAGAGAAGATTTCCAGGCTCGACAGCGCGTCGGCCGTGGAAAGCAGCCTAGCGCTTCCAGGCGCACACGCAGGTTCTGGGCGCCGCAGCCTGTCTATGGCGGTCTGGAGTTCTTCTCGTATCGCATGTAGGATCTTTGCCTGTCCGTCGCGGTAGGTCTTTGCGAACCTTTGCTTGTCGTTGGTTGGCTCCTGCTGCAGGTGAAGGGGCAAGCTGCGACTTCTCTGTTCGATGGCTTGGTGCAATAAGACAAGGACCTGCAGTGTGATTCTAGGGTCGGGTCGCTCGACGTCAACCTTGGCGAGATCCAGGTCCAGCATCATGACGGTCTGGATGAAGAAGAAATGCACGATAAATGGCGGGATGCCGCGGAAGAAGGGAATGTGATTGTCGTAACGGCCAAAAGGATGGTTGGCCGTCCGCAGGAAATGTTGGTCGGTGTTCGGGTCCTGGTCGAGGAAGGCTGGTGACATTCCAAAGGGCACGCTCTTGCCATGTAGTAGCCCCATTTCGTGTGCATACTGCTGTACCATGGGCGGGAACGCAAGTTTCAGGGCAAATTGTTCAATGGGATTGTCTTGAAGACAAAATCCATAGCCGAGAAGCAGCTCATCGTTTTGCTTGGGAGCATAGTTGTTGAATACTTCTTGGCCTGGCTTACAATGCTCGCCGTCGAGGGATTTCAAGGTAAAGGAGCGATGTGGGTGGAAGTCCCATTCTACCTTGGCGGAGACAGAATGATTCAGAAGATCGAGAACGGGAAAGAGGATGGGCACAGTTTCGATGTCTGGCAAGATGTGGGTGGAGACGAAGGCGCGCGAAGTAAAGATGGTGGCGGCCCAGAGCAATGCTTCGCTACCAGGCGTTAGCACAGACGTTTTGCTCTCGGACGGAACCAACCGTGTTCTCGGCACATGTCCGTCCTGGCATGAGCTGGAAGGCGTTCCAGGGCGATGAGGTGGGACGTTGGGCTTCGTGGGGGGCTTACCCGTTGATGTCGTCAGCCACTGGAATCTGCAGGTCCTTCAAGACGGCCACGGCATCCTCCCACTGTCGAAGGAGTTGTTGTTTTCTCTCCTGGGCTGCCGGCGCGGCGCTCGTGCCGGCCAGAAAAGTGCAGTCCTCTTGGTCGAACCACAGGGGCGTAGTCAGGCTCTCAGGGGGTGGTAGACAAGAAATGTAAGCGTGCCATGGTGACGCGTCGCCAATCCTCCGCTGGTCGAGCAAGAGGAGATAGGACAGTATGTGGTTGGGAATCTTGCCTCGGCAGCGCTGGAGTGGGCTGTCGACCGACCGTATGTCGTGGCGGTCCGGTTCTAGATTCAGCACGGAGAGGGTGAGTTTTAGGGGACAGGACACCAGGACAGGCGAGCTCAGAGGCCCTGCAGCGACGACATGAAAGCCATGCGAGTCATCATGGGCAAGCTGAATGTCCGAGCTGAGGTAGCCACCGTTGTGGGAGAACCACGAGATGAGCTGCCGGGCCAGGGTCGATGGTGAAGGAGGCATGTGGCCGGGAGGAGCAGCACGCCTCCGGCTTGCTGACGAGCCAGGTCGGCCAGGGATTGTGACGTCAACCGGGAGGATCCATCCTCGCTGCCCGTCACGGGCGGTCGTAAAAATTCGGCGCAACGGGGAACGGAGGTTCGAGGGAACCGACCGGAGGTTTGAGGCGCGAGAAATCCGTGCCGAAGGCTGCAGGGGGGTCTTGGCATTTCTTGGCGGAGTGGACTCGGATCGTTGCCCTTCTGCCTCCGTAGTCCTGTGTGCACAGTACCGCCAACACTTGGAGCGTGGAAACACTGCCGTACGCTTCTCGGGCTCCTCGCTCCTCCATGGCTACAAAAGAGTCGCACGTTGTCGGCTTGTGGCCGTGTTCTGGCATGGCATCTGATTCGACCGACAGAGACACCCTATGCTATGTACTAGTATATACCTACTATACTGTGTACTACATAGTATGTACATACTATGCAGTATTATATAGTATATAGAGGGTAGCTAGGGGCCGGGAACGCCGGAAGACTGACGTACTATGTCTAGGGATGGTCGATAGCAGGACCTATCGAGAATGTGCGTCGGCGATCTACTATGGTAGGACCAAGCCTACTGGGAGTCTGGTGGTGATGATCCGTCTTAGTACCTGGGGGCCAGGAGAATGTACAAGATACCCTGTCGTATACTATGTATACCATAGTACATGATGAGATCAGCATGTGCGTACAGAGTCTGGTATACAGAGTCTGGTATAAGCAGCTTTCCAGCATCAAGTCCGTCGGCCCCGAGGACGCGAGGGATCGCAGGTGGGTAGCACCAAACGACCGTACAGCACGTACAGGAATCGTTGATTACCATGGATGCCTGTAACGATGTAGATGACTACCAGATGCCTCCTAGCGACGTCTGCATCGGACGCCTCCTCGACACGCGTGCCCTTTTTCATGCCACACCATGCGAGCGGGACCGACGGACAGCTGACGTTGCCGGCTTCCGTGGCCGTCTTTGTGCCTGGTTCGTTCGCCAGCCCTTGTCTTGTCTGTCCGTGGCTGCGTATGGACATCGGGGATAGTATGGCCATGCCTGTCGCTGACGGTGGTTCTCTAGCTGGATCGCCTCGTCCTCGTCCTCGTCCTCCTCTTCATCCTCCCTCCACAGCACTTCGCCATCCATCTGTGCTGCTTCAGGCCCCAACACCCGCGCCAGCGCTCGGAACCAGTCTGGCACGGCCCCTGAGTGGCTTCGCGCCGCCCTGCCTCTGCATCTCGTGAGTCGCTAGCTGGCATCGAGGCGTCTGCTAGAGGGCGGCCTGCTCAGACGCTGGGCGGCCATGCTCCATCGAGCATAACGTCAAACGAGTCCAACGTCCAGCCGTGGCCCTCTGGCTCCTGTCTTGCCCTGCTTTTCTGCTGCCTTATCCCCACCTACTGCCTGGCTGACCGATCGTCCAGCATGTCGACCCGCCGTCCGTAGCCAGGGCAATGCTGCTGGACAGGTTGACAGCCAATGCGGCCGCCAGCCATGGCGACCCCCCGCCCCACGGCGACGCCGACGCTGCCGCCGACACCTTGCCCGCCAACAATGCCTCTTTTCTCGCCCAGCTGCCGCTCTCCCTGCTCGGCTCCTACCTCCGTCGCCCGAGCCCATCCCCATCGCCGTCCACCGACCGCCCTCGCGCTGCCTCCGCCATCTACGCCGATGATGCACGAGACAGAGACGCCACCGGGACGACGACGACGACGACGACGACGCCGCCGGACCACAAGGGCAGGGCGCACAACGTCCACATGGCCGCTTCTGCACCCTCGCGGCCCGCCTCTTCCGGCAGCAGCGCTGCGGCCGACGACCGCCAGAGGAAGCACGCGCCTCGCCCAAGGACGACCTTTCTCTTCGCCAAGCCTGTGCAGCCGCCCACGGCTCGCCCCAAGCTCCACCTCCGCCCCAAGCTGCTCCTGCAGCTGCACCAAGTTGTGGCAGCGCAGCGCCCAAAGCCTGCGTACGAGATCATCCCCTTTTCCCTGCTGCCGCCCAAGTCCATCCGGCGCCTTGCACGATCCTTCAATACCCGCGACCGCCTGGGACCCCATCATGTTTTGATTGTCGAAGCAGAGCCCTACACCGCCAACGACCACGAGAAGCGATCCGACAATGAGCGCTGGGAGTCGAGGGACGTCATCGCCGTCCTCACTCGTGCCAGGTCCGACAAGAGCGCTGTCGCCAAGGCGGAAATCTGCATGAACGACGGGATGAGCCGCTGGGAAGCCTCGGCCATGCCGAACGGGAGCTTTGAATTCAACACCACCGACGACCATGGCTTGGCACTCAAGGCACGCTGGGTGTTGAAACCGCCGCATTTGCGCAAATCATCAAGCGTGTCCAGTGGCACGCCCCTGTCTCCGACCTTCGCTCCTACACTAGAGGACAAAAAGTTCACCTTCAGCACCATTAGCTCCAGCTCACGACGCCATCCCATCATCGCGACAATGACTCGTCATCGAATTGACATCATGGACTCGTACGTGGTGCCACCCGCTGCTTCACCCCCTGCACCGGGCCTCTCCTCACCCGCCCCAACCGCCCCAACCCACGCCCATGCCGACCGAGCTACACCCATGGCCCAATCATGGGGCGACGGTGTGCTCATGAGCACGGACGATGCGCTCCGACATTTCATCATTGCGTCTGGGATCTGGGTCGCTGCAAATATCTACGCACCCATCGAAAGCGCTGGCCAGTTTCCTTCGCCTGCAACTGCCACCCCTCGGTCTGCCACCAGCCGCACCGCTTGCAGGTCGGTTCTTGACTCACCTCGCTCGGCATCCCCTGCATCGACACTGGACGACAGCCGCCATTCCATCCATAGAATCTTCAGATCGGGCACGGGCAGTATACGTCGCAGTCAAAGCATAGAACCCCCATCCTCTCCCGCGTCCACCAAGACTACCACGAACACGTCCCCAGTTATGAAAACGCGGGGGCGCAGATCCACTTCCGACGCCAACATCCGTAGCATGACAGGCAGCATGCGGAAGCGCTATGGACTCGCGTTGGAAGACCAGACGCTGCCAGAGAGCGAAGAGGAACGGCAGGGCAAACGCAGCGTGGAGCTCCTCCGGATTCGGGAACTAGCGCTGCCCACACCCATCGAGAGACCGTCCATGGAAACAGCTTCCGTTGAGATGAAGCCGCAAGAGGTGTTGTCGACGGCGCCCTTGCCATCTGGGATAGCACCCGACACAAATGGTCCAGCCTCTCCCGCCTCACCCATGTCCCCATCGCTACTCGCCCCCGCTTTGTTATCATCAGACCGTCCCGACCCCGAACGGGCCAGGAAATCGCAGTCTGCCTACAATCCTATCCAAACTGCTGGATTGTGGGATTCTGGTGTCGTCAGTGAAGGTGCTCGAGTACGATCGCGACCCACGAGCATGCTTGTTTCCCATGAGCGAAAGCGCAAGCAGGATAAAAAAAGGCGGAGCAAGAGCGAGAACAACCAAAAGCAGGGCAATACAATGCATATAGAGGATGACGAATTTCCACGCCCCAGGAAGACAGGCGATGGGTGCAGGCACAAGCTCAAACTTCATTTCAAAAATTGGTTTCGTCGGGAAACAGCAGCGACTTGACATCATTTCTAGCGTTTTTTTCTCTTGTTTCCTCTTGACTATCTTCATCGTGAAGGCTCACGAGGCGAGCTCTGTTGACTTTATTGAGGGGTAACCAGTATGTTGACCAGGCCTATCATCTCCATCACTGCAAAGCTCGTTCATTCTTGTGCATAGTATAACCAATCGGCGTACCATTTTCGTAGCATGAGTAAATCGATTTCGTGTCCACTCCTACCCCTGCAGACCAATGGATGCAATTCCTATCGCTAATGTGACGTCAAGGCGGCAACCCCTGTGCCACAAAGCCAGGCTCATCCGAGTGGTATTGCCTTACCTGGAGTACCCCATGGATGAGATTCTCACCCTCATGGCCAACATGGGTAAAACGGCCATAAAAAGGTTCCGTGGCGTTTTCCGAGAGTTCCATGGCGTTTCCGACAGCTTGGCGCACACAGCCAATGAGCAGTCAAAAGGGCCGCACTAGCGCGCTCCCTGCATTAGCGCAGCATGCAACGCGAAAGTAAACAGTACGCGCTGCCTCACAAACAACGACTCCGCGCTTGGCTGGTCGCTTCAACACCCTCGCTACCGCTGCACCTCCGCGGCACCCTTACCCTTCTCACTACCCACTTGTTGATGAATAGGGTGCTTCCTCCCATCTGCTCTCTTTTCCCTCGTGTGCTGCGAGCACGCCGCTCGCCCTATTTCGCTATGAGCGACTCCTCCGTCTTTGATGACGGCGCAAGCTCAGATTTTGCCCCACCCGCCAGGCCGGCCAAGGCAGCCAAAGTCACAAAGCCCAAGGCGGCAACAGCGCCGAAGAAGGCAGCAGGTCCTGCCAAGCCCCGGGGCCGACCCGCTGGGGCAACGGCAAAACCAAAAGCAAAGGCAGCGCCCCCGAAGAAGCGGAACGATGATCCGGACGACGAGAACTCAGACGTCGATATGGACGATACACCACTCGACGACGACGAATCCTTGCTTGCAGACACACCGCCAAAGCAGAAGAAAGCGTCTGCTCCCAAAAAGACCAGTGGCAAGCCGCTGGCCGATGTTGCCAATGAGAGCTACAATATGGACGCTGCAGATGAAGTGCCCATTTCAAAACCGAAGAAGGGAGGAGCAAGCGAGAAGTACCAGATGCTGACCCATTTGGAGCACATCATGAAGCGCCCAGACACGTATATTGGCTCCGTCGAGCGGCAGACCGACAAGATGTGGGTCTATAACAGCGCTACCGAGTCTATGGAGTTCCGCGACGTCTCGTATGTACCTGGTTTGTACAAGATCTTTGACGAGATCCTCGTCAACGCGGCAGACAACAAGCAAAACGACAAGAACATGAGCGAGATCCGCGTGACCGTCGACCGCGATTCTGGCGAAATCTCGGTTAAGAACGACGGCAAGGGCATCCCGATTGAAATACACAAGGTGGGCTGAAGATCATGTGTTGTCTATCCCACGGTACTCACCTACATAGGAACACGGCATCTACGTCCCAGAAATGATCTTTGGGCATTTGCTCACTTCGTCCAACTACGACGATAACCAGCAAAAGGTTACCGGTGGTCGCAACGGCTACGGTGCCAAACTCTGCAACGTCTTCAGTACCGAGTTCACGGTCGAGACGGTCGACGCGAAGCAGAAGAAGAAGTACAAGCAGACATGGACCGAAAATATGAGCAAAATGGGAAAGGCCAAGATTGTCGACTTCAAGTCGGGCGATGATTACACCAAAGTGACCTGGAAAGCCGACTACAACCGATTCGGAATGGCTGGCATTGACGATGATTTTGAGGCCATGGTTAAGCGCAGGACGTACGATATGGCTGGGACGTTGCGTGGTGTCAAAGTTTACCTCAACGGCGACCGAGTCAAAATCCCGACATTTGCAAAGTACATGGAAATGTACACCAAAGCCATAGCCCGCGACCAGGGCAAGAGCGAGGACGACAAGGAGGCCAGCGTCATCCTCACCGATAAGCACGACCGCTGGGACATTGGTTTCGCAGTATCCGATGGCTCCTTCAACCAGGTCTCCTTTGTCAACTCGATTGCAACAACGTCTGGTGGTACTCATGTCAATTACATTGCTGATCAGATCGTGGACAAGCTCATGGCGGTCGTGAACAAGAAGAACAAGGCTGCCGTGAAGCTCAAGCCCGCGCAGATCAAGAACCACATCTTCCTCTTTGTCAACTGTTCGATTGTGAATCCGGCCTTTACATCGCAGACCAAAGAGCAGCTGACCACAAAGCCTAGCCAATTTGGCAGCAAGCCCGTCTTGAGCGACAAGTTTTTGAAGTCGATCGAAAAGACGGAAGTCATCCAGAACATTATGCACTTCGCGCAGCAAAAGGCTGACCAAATGATGAAGAAGACGGACGGCAACAAGCGGAATCGCATCAGTAATGCAAAGCTTACGGATGCCAACAAAGCGGGAACCAAGGATGGCCATCTTTGCACCCTCATTCTCACCGAGGGTGAGTCGGCTAGTGTGCTAGCGCTTGCTGGGCGAGCTGTCGTCAACCAAGATTTGTTTGGTGTCTTCCCGCTGCGTGGAAAACTGCTCAATGTTCGGGACGCGACTGTCGACCAAATCATGAAGAATGTGGAAATTCAAAACATCAAAAAATTCATGGGCCTGCAACACAAGAAGGAGTACACAGTTTCCGATATGAAGAGTTTGCGATACGGCCATCTCATGATCATGACGGATCAGGATCACGATGGTAGCCATATCAAAGGCTTGCTCATCAATTTCCTCCAGTGTCAATTCCCCAGCTTGCTCAAGATTCCGGGCTTCCTACTGGAATTCATCACACCCATTGTCAAGGTTTGGAAGGGCGATCCAAAGAACCCGCGCAATCTGAAGAGCTTTTTCTCCATGCCCGAATACGAAGAATGGAAAGAGCAGCACAAGAACGAGAAAGGATGGGACCACAAGTACTTCAAGGGATTGGGAACCAGCGACATTCCCGATGCTCAAATATACTTCAAGGATTTGGACACACACATGAAGAGCTTCCAGGTCATGCGTGAGGAGGAGGAAAAGCTCATCGAGCTGGCCTTCTCCAAAAAGAAGGCCGACGCCCGAAAGGAGTGGCTGCGCGATTTTGTGCCTGGGCAACATTTGGATCTCACCACACAGGAAATCTCTTACGATGACTTCGTCAACAAGGAGCTCATTCTTTTCTCCATGGCCGACAATTTGCGATCCATCCCATCCGTCATCGACGGTCTGAAGCCCGGCCAGCGAAAGGTTCTCTACACTTGTTTCAGACGTAACATCAAGAAGGACGTCAAGGTGGTTGAACTCGCAGGTTCCGTCTCTGGTTCTACCGACTACGCCCATGGCGAAGCTTCGATGCAAGGCACCATTGTCAATCTCGCCCAGAATTTTGTCGGCACCAACAACATCAACTACCTGGAGCCTAGTGGCAACTTCGGTTCCCGACTCAAGGGTGGTGCTGATGCCGCTAGCGCCAGGTATATTTACACACGTCTGTCACCGTTTGCTCGACGAATCTTTCACGCTCACGACGATGCACTGCTTCAATACGGCGAGTCGGATGGCAACAAGATTGAGCCGGAGATGTACGTGCCCGTGCTGCCCACCATTCTCCTCAATGGGTCCAGTGGTATTGGTACAGGTTGGAGTTCAGAAATTCCCAACTTCAATCCCATGGACATTATCGAGAACATTAGGAGTCGGATGAAGGAGGGAGCTACCAAAGAAGATATGCGGCCAATGGTTCCTTGGTACAGGGGCTTCACTGGCAGGACCGAGGAACTAGGCGATAGCCGTTATCAGTTCACTGGCACCATTCGGCAGACTGGCGACAATGAGGTCGAAGTCACGGAACTGCCCGTCCGATACTGGACCCAGGACTTCAAGGAAAAGCTTGAGGAAATCATCAAGGCAGAGAAAACACCCTCTTTTATCAAGGACTATATTGATTACAACACTCCGGACCGCGTCCATTTCATCATCAAAATGGAAGACAAGTATATGGCCGCCGCGCTCGCCAAGGGCCTGGAAGAGATGTTTAAGCTCTTCAAGCCGCAATCGACCACCAACCTCGTCGCCTTCGATGCACATGGCCGCATTCACAAGTACGCAACGGTCCTGGACATCATCGAGGAATTTTACCATGTTCGTCTGCGGTACTATGAGAAGCGGAAGCAGCACCAACTTGAAGTCATGCACAAGGAGCTCTCCAAGATGACAAACCAGGCCAAGTTTATCCAGATGATCATCGATGGCAAGCTTGTTGTTTCGAAGAAGAAAAAGGCCGTGCTGGTTCAAGAACTAAAAAAGCTTGGCTTTACACCTTTTCCCAAGGTCGAAGACGCCAAGAAGCTCGGTGAAACAGAGGACGCGCTGGAAGAAGATGAGAGCGACGAGACCGAAGCTGGCCCATCTGCCGGCGACTACGATTATCTTCTAGGCGTGAGTTTCGTCTCTTTTTTCGCCTTGAGTTTTCCTTACTGACACTGTATAGATGGCCATTTGGTCCCTGACGCAAGAGCGTGTCGAGAAGTTGCTCAAGCAGATCGGTGAGAAGGAAGAGGAAGTTGACACCTTGATCAAGCTCTCACCCAAAGACATCTGGAACATTGATCTCGATGCGTTCGTCGAAGAGTGGAACACGCAGCTCGAGGAAGAGACCAAGCGCAAGAAGAAGGTCGCTAGCATTACCCGTCGCGCCTCCCAAAAGCTGGGTCTTGCGAAAGGCAAGGGGAAGAAGAAGAGAAAGATGGACGATAGTGCTTCCGATGACTCCGACGACGACTTTGGCCCGGTTAAGAAAAAGGCAAAGCCGAAAAAGGAGGGCTTGCTCAGCTATCTGCAACAAGACACTCAGCCGATCAAAAAACCATCCGCAGCAGAAGCCCTAAAGACTAGCAGCGCCTTTGGGGCGTCGGCACCCCACAAACAGGGCACACTGCTATCGCATCTTGTCAAGAAGGAGGCAACACCACAAACAGATGTGCCGTCGGATGGTAGGCCTGATACCTCGGATTCCACGGCGCCTAAGCGTGGACGGCCAGCGGCAGCCAAACCTGCAAAGAAGCCCTTGACCGCTGTTGAATCCGACGATGATGACGATTCCGACGTCTTTGCAGCCGTTGCACAGGAAGCGTCAAAGAAGCCGCAAGCTACTTCGCGTGCGGCTCGTGGCGCGGCCAAGGTTGTTCCCAAGTATACGGCTAGCGACGATAGTGAAAGTGATGAAGACATGTTAGGTGATGTCAGTCTCATGGTCAAGGGCATTGGTGGTAGCAACAGCGGCGCCCCAATGTTCAAGACATCCGGCGCCACCACACGTCCCGTCAACAACGGGAGCGCTCGCGCAGCAAGTACCACCCAAGGCTCCAAGGCTAAAAAGACATCTCAAGTAGATCTCAGCGATGACGACACTACCAACTACGAAGGTCTGGCTCAATCATCTCCCCAGCGCCCTCCTCGAAGCGTCCACGACACATTGGGCTCAGAAAGCGATGACTTCCAAATCACACCAAAAAAAGCCGTCTCAAGCAAGCTGACCGCTAGACCGGCTCCAAAGCTCAAGGCGCCCGTTGCAAAACCTGTTGTCAAGGCCAAACCGGCATCTGCCGCCGCCCCATCCAAGAACCTCAGCCCTGCCGCCAAAGTCTATGCGAAGAAGATGGCCGAGAAGGGTAAAGGCGCGGTAGCGGCGCCCAAGGCTAAGAAGCCCACGCGTGTCGACTCGGACGACGATGTGGAGGAGGATGCAGATGACTTGGCCGATGATCTTCTATCCGACGAAGATGCCGAGCCGACACCTAAGCCGACGCGCGCTCCCGCCGCTCGACCCGGTCGACGCGCGGCTGCGTCCAAGCCCGCAGTATATACCGTCTCAGACGATGAGACGGAGTCGGACGAGGCTTCTGAGCCGAGTTTCAACGACGATGATAGCGAGTAGATTGCTTGAACTCTGTGTGAAGTTTTCCAAGGCGTGAAGAGGTGTCGCGAGGTGACAGGCAATGTTTTTGATTTTCTTTTTTTCCTCCCTTCTTCTTTTCCGACCTTTTCAGTATCATAAAGGCCTTTTCGGTCCTCTCTGCCCTGGATGGAGTCGGGCGTCTTCGTGCGAATCACTTTTTTGGGTTTCTTTCCTTTTCACTTGCTTGTATTTATTTTCTTGCGGCATCTCTATAGCTGGAGCATACGTCATGGGTGGGTGCTGGGGGGGAGGTATGCGTTAGCTGTACTGAGAATCGAGAATCTTATTCAGTCCTGGTTCCGCGCCACGCCACGCCACATAATAACATGCTACACTGCACCGCACTTGCGCCAACCCGTTGCTCCCCCTCGTCCCCCCCCCTCTCAATGCATTGCTGTTAACACTAGATCTTAACTCCTGTAAAGTTGCTAGGTAAGTAGTAGTGTCTGTCTTCCTTGACCGTTGAAAGCAGAGTAGACTATCGAGTCCGTGGTCAAAACCATCTACTTCTACTACACTCGTCATAAGTACTATGAAGAAAATAGCCTGGGGATTTATTTCATAATGTATTCTACTCGACTATCAAGCTATCGAGGACCAAGCTATCACGGCCCAACTCAACTACGTTACGGCCTGGGAGATTCTTCCATGCAAAAAAAATATATATATATATAAAAAAAATAAAGACCTTCATCTCCTCCTTCCCACACTTCCTCCACGCGCTGCTATCCGCCAACCAAAGAAAAGAAAAAAAGAAATTTGGGGGAGGGGAGGGGTGTCAGAAACAAAAAAGACAAACGCAAATACGGTAAGGTAACGTACGTCAAGTCCTTTCTCTCTCCTTCCTCGCGATGAATCGCGAGATGGCTAGTCGGCTATCAGACCAAAAAAAACACACACACACACACACACAAACGTCAGGTCTTGCACATACACACGCGCAACCGAGCAGACGGGTGGGCAGAGCGCGCTCGACCATTGACTGCCTACCGCGACTTCTTGCGGCGGATGGGTGCGTGCAGGGGCGCGGTAGGGGAGGGTGGGTGTTCTGCAAGGTCAGGTCCGATTCGTGGGGGCAAAGGGCTTGGAAGTGCGACGTATCATGGGCTGGCCTGTGGGCGAACAAACAAGAAACACTAGCGTAGGAACGGCGTTGTTTCAGCGTTGGTTGGGACATGCGTCGGGCGCTGGATGCTGCGGTGTTGCGCGTACTCCCCGAGGAAGGGAGGGTCGGAGGGGGAGGGGCAGTGAGGAAGGGGAGGAGGCATTGGTGGGCGGGGAGCTCATGTTTTCGCATGACACGCTTTACGGGCCGCTTTTGACAGGTTGGTAGAAGGTGGGCTTGGTTTGTGGGGAGGGAGGCCGTCGGGTGGTATTGGTGGGTTAAGAGGGATACCAGGGTTACGCTGGTCGGAGGTATACTTGGCTGCGGCCAGTTAGCTGCGGGAGAGTGAGGGTGCGGGGGCTGGGTATGGATACGATTATCCGTCACTAGACATACGGTTACTCCCGTTGGCGAAATGTATTGTCTGCGCTTGCGGTACGGCGTTGCAATGGTAGAGGGTAAACGCGGGCCCTAGCATGGTGGCGGCCACGTTGGTATCGAGATGGGAGAGGTACGAGTCGATTATGTGGGTTAGTGTAGGCAGACTCATAGGACTTTCTCCAGTGCCTGTTGTAAGCGTCAGAAAGTACCAGCGGCCCAGTACATGAACCAGTGGGGAGGGGGGATTGGGCGGCCACTCAGAAGCGACGTGCTGGTCTACACCACCGTACTACCTTGTGTGCTGGCTTGCTTCCAAAGCTGTATTATACGTGAGTATAATTCCAAGAGCTGATTTATGCTGGCGGGTTCGCGTTCATTCAAGTCGTCGCTCAAAAAATGATAAAAAGGGGCAAGAAAGTAGGCCACGGTGCAGCTCGAACAGTGAGGCATACGCATTCGCGCACCCCAACTCTCTCTATTAGTGACGCTTGTCCCCCATTCATGAGCGGAGTACTCGCACAATGCAACCTGTCAACTGTCAAAGACGGGCAAGTTACCAATGTTGTGGTACCTGTTGTCTCTGCCCTTCTGACCCGGCAGCCTCGACGTGTAACAGCATAATGCCAGATTCGGTCCGGGGCACAAGCCATAAAGAGTATGTGGTAGTCTAATGTGGATTTCATTTGGCCCTGGAAGAAAACGGTGTTTTCTTTTCTCGATCGTCTGACCAGGATATCGGAGAAGACTGCCGTCGGGGGTTATGCTAGTCTCGCTCTAGACATCCTAATGTAGTCGCATAAGGCTGCATAGTTGGAAATTGATTAGGTGAGCAGAATAGTTGCCTAGTTAATGTCGATATCTCTCTGTGAAGTCGTACATGCGATAGAGAGGGCGGAGTGTGAGGTTCCTCGGCGTACTACGCGCACAAATACCTCCAGGTTTCCAGACTGGTGCACGATCCTGGACGAGGCCATGGCAGGAGCGAGGGAAATGATGCCGTTAAACTCCCTCGATAGCATAGTTCGATTGCTGCATGTAGAGGAGGGTTTTCGCCTTGTACATAGGTAAATCGTGGCTTGTCCGACCAACTCAAAAGCGCCACAAAGCTTGAAGGCATCACAGCAGCTGTCAGCAAATGTCCGACCCGGCCACACAGTATGACCATCCTCGATAGCAGCATGCCGCCTGGGTGATTTTTTTTATTCTGTGCGTGTAATGTCGTCATTTGTACCGCTGGGCGACAATGGTCCCTAACGTTCGCCAGGGACTTGGTGCCCCTGTATGGTAATGCTATGAGACCCCTGCTAGATTTGCAACGCTCTAGGGTACGCCCGTGAGGCTCCAAGCGAAATAATTTGAAAGAAACAATGAAATTGGCCACCAGAGGTTACGATGAATTTTTCTGTAGTGCAAGAATGGTTTGGTGGGGCAACGGTTGAAGTGCGACCAGCGTGGATGCTTGGCCATGGCGAATGCTGCGTACAGCAGTGCAGTACCCGGTTCGCGATACCGAACAGTAAATTTGACAGAGTCGTAGTACGGTTTGGGCAGCTGTTCGGCTATGAATTTGGCTCCGCCCAGCTCTGTCGTGACTGCTGCTCACAGCGTTGAGTATGCATCGCCTATGTACAGCCATGTTGTGGCATATGCAGGGAAACGTCTTTACCGCAGCGCGACGCAAAACAGACATCTGCAGTGTTAGATGAAACCTTTCCGATCGATCTCGGGGGTTGGGAGTGAACGGGTTAGCTGCGCGGCCTCCGTGGTTACGGCCGAGCTTTTGTGGTCCTGAAGGCAGCTTCGTCACGTTATCACCTCGAGTTTCCAACATAGCACTGCAATTACTCGTAGGGGTACAAGATTTTGCAGAGGATATCCGAGTAGATAGGAGGGTGTCGCGGGTTCGGAGCGATTGGGATGCCAGCAGCGAATGGCCAAGTCATCGATGGATCGAAACATAACCGGGCCATTGCCGGTCCTGGTACATTGCTTCTTCGGCGTACTCTACAGATAGAATCCAGCTCGGGATCACACAGTGGGAGAAAACATTCTTTCCGTAGTGGGTCCCGGTAGAAAGAAGGGCGTTCCAGGTGGCGCACACACCGCTGTTTTCAACCTTGAGATCGGGCATTCATGGGTCATCTGTATGCATCATGATGATGAAAGCCGTAGCAATGAAAAGCAACTCCCCAAGAGAGCTGGATTAGATGCCGAGGGGCGAGGAGATTCCATTGGATGGGCCGAAGACCGCCGTCTGAGTCGATATCTTCACAGGGTGATGGAGACTGAAACTGATCCAATAGACCGGCAACCCAGAAAAAGGATGTCGGCTGCTATATAGTCTCCGCAATTCACAAAGGTTCCAGACTCGACGTAAGGCGTAAATGATGGTCGGCGCACTACTTGCTGGGCCAGTTTTCCACCACAGTCGCCCCTCGAGTGATAGTGATTGCATTTGCAGAGGATGTGCATAGCCCCTAATCAGAAGACGAACCGACTTCCGACCCGCAATCTTGGGCTTGTGTAGCAGCGGAGGCGGGAAGACTTCACCGAATGCGAGATTTTCGACCGCAATGGCATATCGCCTTTTGTCCCAAGGCGCGATGCAAGAGACCTACCTTCTCCCTGGATTCATTCTGCATGT
>Ga0182210_1000090_pt1 | contig 17184 bp, 15 predicted proteins | sample G5R1MG_19_FD_129670 | JGI IMG/M metagenome (GOLD analysis project Ga0182210, IMG submission 129670) | Switchgrass phyllosphere microbial communities from Michigan, USA - G5R1_MAIN_03OCT2016_LD1 MG | ecosystem: Host-associated > Plants > Phyllosphere > Phylloplane/Leaf | place: USA: Michigan... | reverse complement strand
CGATTTCGGGCTGGTCGGGGTGTCGGTCCTCTACACCTGGTCACGCGAGCTGCGCTGACCCCGTCCGGCGCGGCGCGTGTCGACGCCCCCGACTTGCCCGGCCCGCGGCGGTATCGCATAGCGCGGCCATGGCTTCCGCAACTCCCGAACCCGACATCGCCGCGCTTTCGTTCGAGGACGCGCTGAAGGAGCTCGAACGCATCGTCGCGCGGCTCGAAAGCGGCGACGCCAGCCTTGACGAATCGATCCACCTTTACGAGCGCGGCGACCGGTTGCGCGCCCGCTGCGCCGACCGGCTCGACGCCGCGCAGGCGCGGATTGAGGCGATCCGCCTCGATGCCGAAGGCCGCCCAGCGGGCACCCGGCCGTTCGCCGCCGGATGAGCGTCACCGCCGCCCCCCGCTCGCTCGGCCAGGCGATGGCCGAGGTCGCCGGCCTGGTCGACGAGGCGTTCGACGCCGCGCTGCGCGTCCCCGACGACCCCCGCGCCGACCTCTACCGCGCGATGCGCCACGCCGCGATCGGCGGCGGCAAGCGCTTGCGCCCGCTGCTGCTGGTCGCGACCGCCGACCTGTTCGACGTGCCCCGCGACCGCTCGGTCCGCGCCGCCACCGCGCTGGAGGCGATCCACGTCTATTCGCTGATCCATGACGATCTGCCCGCGATGGACGACGACGACCTCCGCCGCGGCAAACCGACCGTCCACAAGGCCTTCGACGAGGCGACCGCGATCCTCGCCGGCGACTGCCTCCACGCGCTGGCGTTCGAGCTGCTGGCCGAGGACGAGACGCATCCCGACACGCATGTCCGCGCCGAACTGATCCTCGATCTCGCGCGCGCATCGGGTCCCGGCGGCATGGCCGGCGGCCAGGCGATGGACCTGAAGGCGGAGGGCAGCCGCTTCGACCTCGGCACCGTCACCCGGCTCCAGCAGATGAAGACCGGCGCGCTAATCACCGCCGCGGTCGAGGCGGGCGCGATCCTCGGCCGCATTCCCCCCGAACAGCGGACGCCCTTGCGCGGCTACGCCCACGACCTCGGCCTCGCCTTCCAGATCGCCGACGACCTGCTCGACGCCGAAGGCGACGAGGCGGTCGCGGGCAAGAAGCTGCGCAAGGACGGCGAACAGGGCAAGGAGACGTTCCTGACGCTGCTCGGCGTCGAGCGGGCCCGCGCGCAATGCGGCATGCTGGTCGCCCAGGCGATCGAGCATCTCAGGCCCTATGGCGAGCGCGCCGACCTGCTGATCGCGCTCGCCCACTTCGTCGAGGAGCGCGACCGATGACCGACGCGGTGGAGAATAGCGGGGCGATGCGGATCGGTGTCTATCCGGGGACCTTCGATCCCGTCACGCTCGGCCACATGGACATCATCCGCCGCGGCGCGAAGCTGGTCGACCGGCTGGTGATCGGGGTCACCACCAACCCATCGAAATCGCCGATGTTTACCCTCGACGAGCGGATGGCCTCGGTGATGCGCGAGACCGCGGATATCGGCGGCGACATCCGGGTCGTGCCGTTCGATTCGCTGCTGATGAACTTCGCGCAGGCGCAGGGCGCGAGCGTCATCGTTCGCGGCCTGCGTGCGGTCGCCGACTTCGAATACGAATACCAGATGGCGGGGATGAACCAGCAGATCTGCCGCGACGTCGAAACCGTGTTCCTGATGGCCGACGTCGCGCTGCAACCGATCGCGAGCCGCCTGGTCAAGGAGATCGCGCTCTACGGCGGCGACATCGCCAAATTCGTACCCTCGGGCATCCGCGACGAGGTGGTCGCGCGGGTCGCCGTGCTCGGCCGGCGGGGCAGCTGATTTCGGCCGGTCCTATCGGCGGACGATCGCCGCTGTCCTACACGCCCGCGACCTGCCAACGTCGCCGCACCCGCCGAAACGACCGACCCGACCCGACGCCGGTGGCGAAACCGACCTAATTGCGAATCTATCGCAAACAATTTTGATTTACGCCTGAAGTTAGCCTGAACTTAGGTCCGACCAACAACCCCCTTGTCCGTTCGTCCCGAGTAGGGACCGAGCTTGTCGAGAGCCCGTATCGAGGGATTGGGTCCGCATGACGGTCCCTCGACACGCCACCCCGCCCCGTCCGCACTTCTGCCGCAATACCGCGCTAGCCGCCGAGGCTGTTCAGTTTGGCGCAAGCCCGTCCGTGCGGTAAGCGCCGCGCATTCCTTCTTGCCGATGGTGTTTTTCTGATGCGTCTGATTGCCGGCCTGATCCCCGCCGCCCTGCTGGCTGCCCTGCCCATGGCTCTGCTCGCCCCTGCGCCCGCGCTGGCGCAGACCGCGACCACCGCCGCGCCGCGGCTGGCGCCGGCATCGGTGACCGACAAGGAGAACCTCCTCTTCCTCGACCTGTCGACCGGCGGGCGGGTGGTGATCTGGCTGCGCCCCGACGTCGCCCCCAAGATGGTCGAGCGGATCAAGACGCTGACCCGTCGCGGCTTCTACAACGGCCTCGCCTTCCACCGCGTCATCGATGGCTTCATGGCGCAGGGCGGCGATCCCAAGGGCGACGGCACCGGCGGCTCGGACCTGCCCAACGTCGAGGCTGAATTCAACTACCTCCCCCATGTCCGCGGTGCGGTGGCGGCGGCGCGCGCCGACGACAAGAACTCGGCCAACAGCCAGTTCTTCATCGTCTTCCAGCCGCGCCTCGCGCTCGACAAGAAGTACACCGTGTTTGGCCGGGTGATCGAGGGCATGCAATATGTCGACGCGGTCGAACGGGGCGAGCCGCCCGCCAACCCCAGCCGCATCGTCCACATGTACGTCGCCGCGGACAATCCCCCTGCCTTCGTCGCCGCGCCCCCTGCCCCGCCGGCGCCCTCGCTCGGCGCGCCGGTGACGCTGCCCGGCACCGGCCGCCCCGCCGGCGCCGCCGCGCCGAAGCTCGCACCCGGCACCGCGCCGGCGGCTACCCGCGCCCCGACCCGCAAGGCGCCCGCCCCCCGCCGGTGAAGGTCGACCTGTTCGACTTCGCGCTCCCGCCCGAACGGATCGCGCTCCGCCCCGCCTCGCCGCGCGATGCCGCGCGGATGCTGGTGATCGACGGGCAAGGCCTGCACGACGACATCGTCGCGCACCTGCCGCAGCGGCTGCGCGCGGGCGACTGCCTCGTCTTCAACGACACGCGGGTGATCCCGGCGCAGCTCGACGGCATCCGCGGCCCCTCCCCGCACGATCCACAGGGCGGGTCGGGGGCGAAGATCGGCGCGACCCTCCACAAGCGTGAAGGCCCCCGCCGCTGGCGCGCCTTCATCCGCAACGGCCGCCGCCTGCACGAGGGCGACACGGTCGACTTCGGCGCCGGCGTCACCGCGCACGCCCGCGACAAGGCCGACGACGGCAGCTGGGCGCTCGACTTCGTCGGGGACGAGCCGGTCGAGCTGCTGCTGACCCGCGCCGGCCGCATGCCGCTGCCCCCGTACATCGCCGGCAAGCGCACCCCCGACGCCCGCGACGCCGACGACTATCAGACGATGTTCGCCGCCGAGCCCGGCGCGGTCGCCGCTCCCACCGCCGCACTCCACTTCACGCCCGCACTGATGGCCGCGCTCGATGCGGCCGGCATCGGCCACCGCACGCTGACGCTGCACGTCGGCGCGGGCACCTTCCTGCCCGTCAAGGCGGACGATACCGCGGACCATCGCATGCACGCCGAATGGGGCCGCATCGACGCCGCGACCGCGGACCACCTCAACGCGGTCCGCGCCGCCGGCAACCGCGTGATCGCGGTCGGCACCACCTCGCTCCGCCTCCTCGAAAGCGCCGCCATGGACGACGGCACCATCGCAGCCTTCGAAGGCGACACCGCGATCTTCCTCACCCCCGGCTCCCGCTTCCGCGCCGTCGACGGCCTCCTCACCAACTTCCACCTACCGCGATCGACCCTGTTCATGCTGGTATCGGCGCTGATGGGGCTCGACCGGATGCAGGCCGCCTACGCCCACGCCATCGCGCAGGAATACCGCTTCTACTCCTACGGCGACGCCTCGCTGCTGCTGCCCTGATCCGGCGGCGGGGAACGCCCCCGGCTGCCGAACGTCGTGTCGGCACAGCAGCGAAGGATCGAGACATGGCCGGACTCAACGGGTTGCGCGTCGTCATCACGGGCGCATCGAGCGGTATCGGCGCGGCGACCGCGATTGCCTTTGCCAAGCGCGGCGCGCGGCTGGTGCTCGGGTCGCGCGGCCTGACGGGGCTTGAGGACATCGCCGCGCGCTGCCGCACCGCGGGCGGCATCGCGACGGCGCGGGTCGTCGACGTCACCGATGCGGCAGCGGTCGCCGCCTTCGCCGCGGCCGCGCGCGACCTGCTCGGCGGGATCGACCTGTGGTTCAGCTGCGTCGGCGTCGGCGTGGTCGGCAAGTATCACGACGTGCCGATCGCCGATCATGCCCGCGTGATCGACGCCAACCTCGTCTCGCACATGAACGAGGCGCACGCGGTGCTGCCGATCTTCCTTGCCCAGGATCGCGGCACCTGGGTCAACATGATCTCGGTCGGCGGCTTCGTCGCGACCCCCTATGCCGCCGCCTATGCTGCCAGCAAGTTCGGCCTGCGCGGCTTCAGCGAGGCGTTGCGCGGCGAGGTGTCGAAGAACCCGCACATCCATGTCTGCGACGTCTATCCGACCTTTGTCGACACGCCGGGGATCGACCATGCCGGCAACTACACCGGCGCGCGGCTGTCGCTGCCGCCCGGCGCGCTGGCACCCGCGACGGTGGCAAAGGCCGTCGTCCGCCTCGCCAAACACCCGCGCAACACCACCGTGGTGGGCGCGCCCGCCATCGCGCTCAAGCTCGGCCAGCTGGCGGCGCCCAACATGCTGGCGGCGATGATGAACGGGTTCATGGACGTCTGGTCGGACCGCGCCGAGACGGGCGAGGACACGACCGGCGCGGTCTACGAGCCGCCCGCGGGCGCGAGCGGGCCGGACGGCGGGCGGCGCGATCCCCGGCGCGGGCAGAAGGCCGCGGCGGCGGGCGCGGCGGTGGTCGGTCTGGCAGGCATCGGCGCCTGGCTGTGGCACCGCCGCCGCTGACGCGACTTACCGATCGGGCAGCGACACCAGCATCTGCGACACGCGCGCGCGAAGTTCGGGCTCGCGCGTGATCTCCAGGATCGCACCCAGGCTGCCGCGCGCCGCCGGCACGTCGCCATCGACCAGTTCGAGCCGCGCCCGCTGCCACCAGGCATGGGCATAGGCGGGCGCCATCGCGGTCATGCGTGTGTAGAGGTCGAGCGCGCGGCGCCCCTTGCCCGCCTGCTCGGCACGCATCGCCTGGTTCTGCAGCAGCCGCACCAGCACCGCACGGTTCGGCATCGCCGCGACATGGGTCACCGGCGCATCCGTCCCCGCCGCCGCCTTGATCAGCGCGGCGAGCCGCTCCGCATCGACTCGCATTCCGCCCATGAACGGGTCGACGATCACCGGTTCGGCCTCGCCCCCAATCAGCACCAGGACATGGCCGGGCACGTCGAGCACGTTGGCGCTCCACCCCAGCCGGCGCGCGGCGGCGACGTAGAGGATCGCGAGGCTGACCGGCAGGCCCTGCCGGCGGTCGAGCACCTGGATGATGTCGGCATTGGCGGGATCGTCATACGTCTCGGCATCGCCGACGAAGCCGAATTCGTCGGCCAGCACCGCCGACAGCGCGTCGGCCTGCGCATCCGCGGTGTCGGCATCCTCGCCGACGATGTCGAGCCGGGTGGCGATCGCCTCCAGCAGATCCTCGAAGGGCGCAGGATCGGTGTCGGGGTGGTCGAGCAGCGCGAGCGAGAGCGCGGCTTCGTCGAGCACGATGTCGTCCTCATCGACGAGGCCGAGGCGGGTTAGATCGTCTTCCATGCCACCCAAGATGGGGACGATGGCCTGCCCGTGCAAAGCCGCCCATCGTCGCGCCGCGACCGGCGCGTGCGTCAGCGGCGCTCGGCGGCGGTCTTGGCGCGCTCGGCTGCGAACGGCTCCGCGGGGTTCCAGGCCGGCCAGCCGGTGCCCTCCGCCACCTCGCGCCCGAGCGCATAGGCGACGCTGCCCTCCTGCGCCGCGCCGGTCATGTCCCATCGTGCGTCGAACTCGTCGCAGGTCTGGTGATAGCATTGCGCATTGTAGCGCGACCGCTCCCGCTCTCCTGCCGCCAGTCCGCCGCGTACCAGGTCGCGGCCGGCGCGGAAATACACGCCGGGCACGCCCTTTTGCGCCAGCGCATAATGGTCGGACCGGTAATACCAGCCCGCTTCGGTATTCTCCTCGGGCACGATCCTGAGGCCTTGCGCCGCGGCGACGCGGGCGAGGTCGGCCTCCATCGGCGTGCGGCCGACGCCGATCAGTTCGAGATCACGGGTGCGGCCGAGCACGACGTGCGGGTCGAGATTGAACTGCGCCGCCGTCGTCGCGAGGGGCAGCACGGGATGGTCGGCGTACCAGGTCGCGCCAAGCAGCCCCTTCTCCTCCGCGGTCCAGGCGGCGAATACCACCGATCGGCGTGGGCGCGTCGCAACCGAGAAGGCACGCGCGATCTCCAGCAGCGTCGCGGTGCCGGTGCCGTTATCGACCGCGCCGTTGCGGATGCGATCGGCGGGCGGATCGAAATCGTTCTCGCCATACGCGTCCCAATGCGCGCCGTAGAGGATGCTGCCCGTAGCGGGATCGGTGCCCGGCAGGATGCCGACGACGTTGTGGCTGACCGTCCGGTCGAGCGCGACCGTCGTCGTGGCGGAGAAGGTCGCGCCCTTCAGCTCGACGCCGCGGAAGTCGGCCCGCTGCGCGGCCTGCTTGGCAGCGGCATAATCGAGCCCGCCCTGCTTCAGCAGCGCGACGCCGACATCGTTGCGCAACGTGCCGCGCACCCCGAACGCCGCGGGCACCGTCCCCGTATCGAGCGCGTAGCCGGGCACCGCATCGCCCTTGGCGATCTGCAACCAGGGATAGCTCGATGGGAAGGTGTCGTGGATCTGCACGAACGCGGCGGCGCCTCGCTTCTGCGCCTCGGCCAGCTTGGTGCGCGCCGCCGGGCTCGACGCGCGCCCGCCAAACCCCAGGTCGCGCCCCGCCTCGACATCCGGGTCGCCCGCAAGCGCAACGACCAGTTTCCCACGCACGTCGACCCCGGCATAGGGGTCGTAGCCGAGCCGCGGCTCGACGACGCCATAGCCGACGAAGACAACCGGCACCCGCGCCACCGTATCGGTGCCGACGATCCGCGAGGTCGCGGCGATCTCGACGCCCGGCGTCAGGGTCCGCGTCGCACCACCGAGATCGAGCGAGAAGCGCGCCGCAGCCCGCGTCCAGCGGAGCAGCTTCACCGTCTGGCGATACCCCCGATCGCCAGCGGGCTTGAGGCCGAGGCCCGCGAACCGCTTCTCGAGGAACGCGAGCGTCCGCTCCTCGCCCAATTGGGTCGGGCCGCGCCCATGGAAATCGTCGGCGCTGAGCGTGCGAACATCGGCCTTGATTCGCTCGGGCGACAGGATCGGCCGCGACGGATCGGCCGCGGCGGTGAGAAGAAGCAGCGGAAGCGGGAGCCAGCGGATCATGTTTGCAGCGTGGCCAAGGAGAGGGCGGGGCGCAAGCCACCTCCGTCCCCGTCATGCTGAACTCGTTTCAGCATCCATGCGCGGTCGCCTGACCCATGAGCGCCGCAAGCATGGCCATCGGATGCGCTTGGATGCTGAAACAAGTTCAGCATGACGTCCGCCGGGAAGACGGCGCCTTCCTACGTCGCCATTCGTTCCAGCGCCTCCCCCGAACCCCGCGAGACCCACCCATGGACTACACCAAACTCGGCAGCACCGGCCTCGACGTATCGCGGCTCTGCCTCGGCTGCATGACCTATGGCGTGCCCGACCGCGGCAACCACGCCTGGACGCTGGACGAAGAGGCGAGCCGGCCGCTGATCCGCCAGGCGATCGAGGCGGGGATCAATTTCTTCGACACCGCCAACGTCTATTCGGACGGCACGTCGGAGGAGATCGTCGGCCGCGCGCTCAAGGATTTTGCCCGCCGGGACGAGGTCGTGATCGCGACCAAGGTCCATGGCCGGATGCGCCCCGGCCCCAACGGCGCGGGCCTGTCGCGCAAAGCGATCATGCACGAGGTCGACGCCAGTCTGCGCCGGCTCGGCACCGATCATGTCGACCTCTACCAGATCCACCGCTTCGACTACGACGTTCCGATTGAGGAGACGCTGGAGGCGCTCCACGATGTCGTGAAGGCGGGCAAGGCGCTGCACATCGGCGCGTCGTCGATGTACGCGTGGCAGTTCGCGACCATGCTCCACGTCGCCGATGCGAACGGCTGGACGCGGTTCGCGACGATGCAGAACTATCTCAACCTCCTCTACCGCGAGGAGGAACGCGAGATGCTCCCGCTGTGCGCTGCCGAGGGGATCGGCGTCATGCCGTGGAGCCCGCTGGCACGCGGGCGGCTGACCCGCGACTGGGACGAGGCCACCGAACGCTCGCAGTCCGATGTGTTCGGGCGCACGCTCTACGAACGCACCGCGGATGCGGACCGCCGCGTGGTCGAGGCGGTGGCCGCGGTCGCGGCCGGACGCGGCGTCCCACGCGCGCGAATAGCGCTCGCCTGGGTGCTCGCCAAGCCCGACGTGTCGGCGCCGATCGTCGGCGCGTCGAAGCCGGCGCATCTCGACGACGCGATCGCCGCGCTGGAGATCGTGCTGTCGGACGACGAGATCGAGCGGTTGGAGGCGGCGTACGTGCCGCACGACGTGGTCGGGTTTTCCTGATTACCTCCACTCCGTTCGTGTTGAGCGAAGTCGAAACACCTCTTCGAGGCAGGCTAGAAGGCCTCGGCTCCGCTCGGCAGCCCTTCGACTTCGCTCAGGGTGAACGGACAAGACCTGTCCGTCCCATTCGGACAGCAACACTCCGCAACACACATTGACTGCCACGGCAACCACTGCCAAGGCAGCATCATGGCCTTCTACGAAGAAGCGGAGTTCGAGCCCGAACGTTCGATCGGATATCTGATCCGCCGCGCGCACCAACTCGGCGGTGCCGCGCTCGAGCCGGTGTTCGCGGCCGAGGGGATCACCGGCACGCAATGGCAGGCGCTGGTGTCGATCTGGTTCGGGCGCGGTGCCACCGCCGCCGACCTCGCGCGCGACCTCGGCCACGACAAGGGCGCGATGACCCGGCTGGTCGACACGCTCGAGAGCCGCGGCTGGATCACGCGGGAACGGACCGCCGACGATCGCCGCTGCATCAACCTCGCGCTCACCTCCGATGGCGAGGCGGTGGCGCTGCGCTGCAAGGCCCATGTCGTCGCGTGCTGGAACGTGTGGCTGGCCGACTGGCCCCGCGCGGAGGCCGAGATGCTGATCGCCCTGTTGCAGAAACTGCGCGGCACGCTCGCCGCGGTGGAGGCTCCATGCGCCTGACCCGCCCCGCTCCCGCCGCCGCCCTGTTCACCGCGCTGCTGCTCGCGGGATGCGCCGCGCCCGCGACCCGGCAGGCGGTCGAGCCGGTCGCGCCCGCCGCGCTCGGGCTGGCGGACGCCGCCCCCGCTCCGGCGATCGCCGCCGACTGGTGGCGCGCGTTCGGCGATCCGCAGCTCGACCGGCTGATCGCCGACGCGGTGGCGGGCAACCCGACGCTCGACGCCAGCCTCGCCCGCGTCGCGCAGGCGCGCAGCGTGCTGTCGACCCGCCGCGCTGAAACCGGCCCGACCGCGACGCTCGACGCGCAAGCCCAGGTCGCACGACTGAGCGGCCGCTACACGATCCCGCCGCCGTTCGCGGGGTCGACCCGGTTCATCGGTACCGGCCTCGCCAATCTTGACTGGAACCTCGACCTGTTCGGGCGCCAACGCTCGGTGATCCGCGGTGCGCAGGCGACCGCGCAGGCGGCGGCGCTCGATCTCGCGGCGGCACGGCTGGCGCTCGCCGGATCGGTAGCGCAAGCCTATCTCGATCTGGCGCGGGCCGAGGCGCAAGGCGCGATCGCGCGTTCGACGATCGGCGCGCGCGAAGGATCGCTGCGCCTCGTCGACGTCCGCATCCGCAACCGACTGGCAAGCCAGCTCGACCGTCAGGCGGCGGCCACGCTGGTCGCGCAGGCGCGCCAGGCGCTGGTCCGCGCCGATGGCGATGCGGTGCTGGCGAAGAACGCGCTGGCGGCGTTGGCCGGCCGTGGGGTCGACTATGCCGCGGGCATCGCGCCGACCGCGCTCCGGCTCGACGCCGGCCTGCCGCTGCCCCCACGCGTGCCCGCCGACCTCCTAGCCCGACGCGCGGACATCGCCGCCGCAGAGGCGCGGGTCGATGCGGCGTCCGAAGGTCGAAAGGCGGCGCGGCGCGCTTGGTATCCCGACGTCAACCTCGCCGGGATGGTCGGGCTGCAGGCGATCGGGATCGGCAATTTGCTCACTCCCGATGCCGGCACTGCGGGGGTCGGCCCCGCCCTTCGGCTGCCGCTGTTCGACGGTGGGCAGCGCCGCGCGAACCTCGCCGGCGCGGTCGCCGCGGTCGATCTCGCCATCGCCGACTATAACGACCGGGTGATCGGCGCGGTACGAGAGGCCGCCGACGGGATCGCGCAGATCGCCGCCTTCGACGCCGATCGCGCCCGCCAGCGCGAGGTTGTGCAGGGCCTGCGCGAGACCGGCCGCCTCAACGCCGTCCGCGTCCGCAGCGGCCTCAGCAGCCGTCTCGACCTCGTCGACAACGATGTCCGCACGCTCGATGCCGAGCAGGCCGACGCCGCGCTCGCCATCGCCGCCGCCGAGGCGCGCGTCCGGCTGGTGCTCGCGCTCGGCGGCGGCTTCGCGCCCCAACAGGATCCGACCCGATGACCGACACCGCCGCCTCGGCTCCCCCGCCTGCATCGGAGCCCGCACCCGCAACCAAGTCGCGCGCGCGCAAGCGCGGCTTCCTGATCCTCGGGCTCGTCGTGCTGATCGCGGCGCTCGTCTGGGCGGTGTCGCACTTCCTGCTGGCCGCGCCCGAGCAGGAGACCGACGACGCCTATGTCGCGGGCGACGTCGTCGCGATCACCGCGCGCGATCCGGGCACCGTGCTCGCGATCCATGCCGACAACACCCAGGCGGTCCGCGCGGGCCAGCCGCTGATCGACCTCGATCCCGCGACCTCCGACGTGGGCCTCGCGACTGCCGAAGCGGAGCTGGCCCGCGCCGTCCGCGCCACCCGGTCGAGCTTCGCCGCGGTCGAAGAGACCGGCGCCGCGGTCACCCAGGCGAGCGCGCAGCTGGCCGAGGCGCGCGGTGACCTCGCCCGGCGCCGCGGCGCCGCGGCGGAAGGCGCGATCTCGGGCGAGGAGCTCGCCCACGCGCAGGATCAGGTGCGGGTCGCCGCCGCGACGCTGGCGCTGGCGCAAAGCCGCCGCGCACAGTCGCGCAACACCGTCGCGGGCACCACCGTCGAGACCAATCCCCAGGTCCAGGCCGCGATCGCCGCCTATCGCCGCGCCGCGATCACCGCCGCCCACATGCACGTCACCGCGCCGATCGCGGGCGTGGTGGCGCAGCGGACGGTCCAGATCGGCCAGCAGGTGGCGGCCGGCACGCCGCTGATGGCGGTGGTGCCGCTCGACCGGCTGTGGGTCGACGCGAACTTCCGCGAGACGCAGCTCAAGGACCTGCGCATCGGCCAGCCTGCGCGGATCGTCGCCGACACCTATGGCGACGACATCGTCTATCACGGCCGCGTCGTCGGCGTCGGCGCGGGATCGGGCAACGCCTTCGCGCTGCTGCCGCCGCAGAACGCCAGCGGCAACTGGATCAAGATCACCCAGCGGGTGCCGGTCCGGATCATGCTCGATCCCACCGAACTGCGCGCCAATCCGCTGCGGGTCGGCCTGTCGGTCGCGGCGACGGTCGATACCGCCGACACGCGCGGCCCCCGCGTCGGTCAGCCCGCCCGCGCCGCCTATCCCGGGCTCGCGACCAGTGCGGGCGACCCGGCGGTGGAGGCGCGCATCCGCCGGATCGTGGCGGCGAACCGGTGAAGGCCGCCGCGGCCGCGGGGGCCTCCCCCGCCCCGCTCGCCGGCGGATCGCTCGCGCTGATCGCCTTCGCGCTCGCGCTCGGCACCTTCATGCAGGTGCTCGACACCACGATCGCCAACGTGTCGCTGCCGACGATCGCGGGCAATCTCGGCGTGTCGTCCGACAATTCGACCTGGATCGTCACCGCGTTTGCGGTCGCCAACGGGGTCGCGGTGCCGTTGACCGGCTGGCTGATGGGCCGGTTCGGGGTGGTGCGGACCTTCTGCACCTCGGTCATTCTCTTCACGATCGCCTCGTTCCTGTGCGGGATCGCGTGGAACCTGCCCTCGCTGATCGGCTTTCGCGTGCTCCAGGGCGCGGTATCGGGGCCGATGATTCCGGGCAGCCAGGCGCTGCTGATCGCGATCTTCCCGCCGAACAAGCGCGGCACCGCGCTCGGCATCTGGTCGATGACGACGCTGGTCGCCCCGATCATGGGACCCATTCTGGGCGGCTACATCTCCGACAATTACCATTGGTCGTGGATTTTCCTGATCAACGTGCCCTTCGGCCTGTTCTGCGGTTTCACCTGCTGGACCGGCCTCAAATCCCGCGAAACCCCGACGCGCAAGCTGCCGATCGATCAGGTCGGGCTGATGCTGCTGGTGGTCTGGGTCGGCGCGCTTCAGATCGTGCTGGACCTCGGCAAGAACGACGACTGGTTCGCGTCCGACCGCATCGTCATCGGCGCGGTCGTCGCCGCGATCGGCTTCGTCGCCTGGCTGATCTGGGAGCTGACCGACGAACACCCCGCGGTCGATCTCAGCCTGTTCAAGAGCCGCAACTTCGCGATCGGCACGATCGCTTTCTGCCTCGGCTATGCGGTGTTCTTCGCCAACACGCTGATCCTGCCGCTGTGGCTACAGACCCAGCTCGGCTACACCGCGACCTGGGCCGGACTGGTGGCGGCGCCGTCGGGGCTGGTCGCGGTCATCCTGACGCCCTTCGTCGCCAAGATGTCGGGCAAGGTCGATGCCCGCATCCTGGCGACGGTCGCATTCGCGGCGTTCGGCGTGTCCTATTACCTGCGATCGGGCTACACCACGTCGGCGAGCTTCACCGACCTGATGCTGCCGCTCTTGGTGCAGGGCATCGCGATGAGCTGCTTCTTCCTCGCCATGCTGACGATCTCGCTCGACCGGATCCCGCCCGAACGGATCCCGGCGGCGTCGGGCATCTCGAACTTCGCGCGGATTACCGCCGGCAGCTTTGCCGCGTCGATCATCACCACCGCCTGGGACCGGCGCGAGGCGCTGCACCAGAGCCGATTGTCGGAGGCGGTCGGCACCGGCATGCCGCTCCAGATGGCCCGCGACGCACTCGGCCGGCTCGGGCTGACCGACACGCAGGCGGCGGGTGCAGTGACGCGGCAGATGGTGGGCCAGGCGTATCTGCTCGCCTCGACCGACCTCTTCCGCGTCTCGGCCTGGCTGTGTGCGGCGCTGGTCGTGGTCGTCTGGCTCACCCGGCGCGCCTCCCCGCCCAGCGGTCCGATCGCGGCGGACTAACGCTCACCCCTCAGCGCGGCGCCAAACAGCTCGAAGAAGCTGGCGCCGCCGGGCGAGGCGAGGTCCCATTCGGGGTGCCATTGCACCGCCAGCACGTCGCCGCCGCACGGCCGCGCGGCGACCGCCTCGACCAGCCCGTCGTCGATCGCTACCGCCTCGACGGCAAGGCCGGCACCCAGCCGATCGATCCCCTGGTCGTGGACCGAGTTGACGCTGATCCGCCGTGCGCCGATCGCCGGGGCCAGCAGGCCGTCGCCCGTCAGCGCGACGTCGTGGCGATGGTCGAACAGGTCGCCATACGCGTCCCACGAGCCGGCGCGGTGGCGCCCGTCGCACGCATCCGACAGCGTGCCGCCGAACAGCACGTTGATCTCCTGCATGCCGCGGCAGATGCCGAACACCGGCTTGCCCGCCGCGATCATCGCGCCGGCAAGCGCCAGCGCCGCCTCGTCGCGCGCCTCGTCATGCGGCTGGTCGCACGGGTCGGCGCCGTACCGCCCCGGCGCAACGTGACTGCGCGATCCGGTCAGCAGCAGCCCGTCGAGCGCCCCCGCCAGCGCAGGCGCATCGATCGCATCGGGCATCGCGGGCACCAGCAGCGGGATCGCGCGCGAGATCGCCGCGACCGGCGCGACGAAACGGCTCGCCACCACCTGCACAGGTCGCCCCGCGACCTCGTTGCAGCACATGATCCCGACCATCGGCCGCCGCCCCATCGCCGATGCGGTCACGGCGCACCTCCCTCGTCGTCGAACAGGTCGCCGCCGGACAGGTGCCGCGCCTCGGGCTGGACCACGACGCTGTCGGGCGCGACGTCCGACAACAGCCAGACATTGCCGCCGACCACCGATCGCGCGCCGATCGTCACCCGGCCCAGGATCGTCGCCCCGGCATAGATCACGACATCGTCCTCGACGACCGGATGCCGGGCGTGGCGGCTGCGGACGCCGGTGGCCGCTGCTCCCCGAGCGCCGCCCCGAGCGCCGAGCGTGACGTGCTGGTACAGGCGCACCCGCGCGCCGACGATCGCGGTCTCGCCGACGACCACCCCGGTGCCGTGGTCGATAAAGAAGCCCTCGCCGATCGTCGCGCCGGGATGGATGTCGATCCCGGTCCGCTCGTTGGCGAGTTCCGACAGGATGCGCGCGACGATCGGCGCGCCCAGCCCGTGCAGCGCATGCGCGATGCGATGATGCAGGCTGGCGATCGCACCGGGATAGCAGAGCAGGATCTCGTCGACGCTGCGCGCGGCGGGATCGCCCTGAAACGCGGCCTCGACGTCGCTGTCGATCAGCCGCCGGACCTCGCCCAGCATGCCGGCGAACAGCCGCACGATCGTGCCGGCCTGATCGCGATCGAACCGCGCGGTCGCCTCGTCCTCCCAATAGCCGAGCTCCTGCCCGACCTCGCGTTCGAGCTCGCCGAGCGCGGCGATCAGCTTGGCGGCGACGAACGCGTCCTCGCCCGCCACGGCGCCACGGAATAGGCCCAGGCGACGCGGGTAGAGCGCGGCGGCGAGCAGCGTCATCACCCGCTCCAGCCCGGCGCGCGAGGGAAAGCTCGAAACGTCGCGCGTCGCCGCCTGGCGCGAGCGCCAATGCTCGCGGCTGTCGCGCAACTGGCGCACCGCATCGCCGATCGTCGGCTCGGGCGGGGCGATCGCGATACCGTGGGATGCCATGCTACCTCCGACCATCATCATAACCCGGTGGCCGCGATCGATCCGGAAGAAATGCTTGCCCCTCCCCAAACCGGGCTGTCGGCGCGAAGCCAAGCTGTTGCAGGCGCGAAGGAATTCTTACGCGGGCTTTGGGGGGCGTCGGCGTAAGGGCCGCGCTCCCGCGCCGAACCGCCGGGCAAAAGGGACTGCCGACATGATCTCGCTACGCCTGTACGCCTTGGCCGGCGCCTCCACCCTCGTCTTCGCCGCCCTGCCGGCGGCCGCGCAGCAAACGCCCGCAGCCGCGCAACAGGCGCCCGCGACGACGCAGGCCACCCCGCCCGCGCAGGATGCGGAGGCCGCCCCGACCGGCGCCGATGCTGCCACCGTCGCCGACGAGGGCGACGACATCGTCGTCACCGGCACCCGCGCCGAAGGCCGCACCCGGCTCGACAGCGTGTCGCCGGTCGACGTGCTGTCGGGCGCCAGCCTCCAGCGGCAGGGCACGACCGAACTGGGCGCCGCGCTCGCCGCGGTCGCCCCGTCGATCGATTTCCCGCGCCCGTCCGCCAACGACGGCACCGACGCGATCCGCCCGGCGACGCTGCGCGGCCTCTCGCCCGACCAGACGCTCGTCCTGATCAACGGCATCCGCGGCCATACCTCGGCGCTCCTCAACACCAACGGCACCGTCGGTCGCGGTTCGGCGGCGGTCGACCTCAACACCATCCCCACCGTCGCGCTCGACCGGATCGAAGTGCTGCGCGAGGGGGCATCGGCGCAGTACGGGTCGGACGCGATCGCCGGCGTCGTCAACCTGCGCCTGCGCGAGGCGCGCTCGGGCGGCGGCGCGCAGGTCAATTACGGCTTCTACAATACCGATATCGACACCGCGCGCGGCAGCCGCAGCCGCACCGGCGAGAATACGGTGACCGCCTCGCTCTGGCAGGGGATCGGCTTCGGCAGCGACGGCTTCCTCACCGTCTCGGGCGAGTATCAGAAGCGTTCGGCGACCAATCGCGCCGATTTCGACACCCGCGTGACGCCGGCGCGCATCACCGGCCGCTACGGCGATCCCGAGGTCGAGCAATATACCGGGTTCGTCAACGCAGGCACCTCGCTGACCGACATCTGGAGCCTCTACGGGTACGCAGGCTACCAGGACCGCGACTCGCGCAGCGCGGCGTTCCCGCGGCTGGGCAGCGCGGCGACCCGGCTCGCCGGGTATCAGGACGGCTTCCTGCCGATCATCAACACCAAGGCGCGCGACATCAACTCGGCGGTCGGCGTCCGCGGCGCGATCGGCGGCTTCGACGTCGACCTGTCGCTCAGCTACGGGCGCAACAAGATCGGCTTCCGTACGCTCAATTCCGCCAACTACGCCTATGGCGCGGCGACCCCGCGCGACTTCTCCGACGGCGCCCTGATCTACGACCAGTACATCGCCGGGCTCGATTTCACCCGCCGGTTCGACGTGTTCCAGTCGCTCAACGTCGCCTTCGGGCTCGAGGGCCGGCGCGAAGGCTACAAGATCGAGGCGGGCGAGCGTGCCTCTTACGATTACCCCGCCACCGGCGCGGTCGCGGGCGCGGCGCCCGGCGCGCAAGGGTTCGGCGGCTTCTCGCCGTTGAACGAGATCGAGCGCAGCCGCCGCAACGGCAGCATCTATGTCGATCTCGAGGCGCAGGTGACCGACAAGCTGCTGGTCGGGCTCGCGGCCCGCGGCGAGGATTATTCGGACTTCGGCTCGACCGCGACCGGCAAGCTGTCGGCGCGGTACGACCTGGCCGATTGGCTCGCGGTGCGCGGCAGCGCCTCGACCGGCTTCCGCGCGCCGTCGCTCCAGCAGCAATATTTCACCCAGATCGCGCAGGTCGTCCAGAACGGCGTGCCGGTGCAGACCGGCACCTATCCGTCGGTGTCGGCGGTCGGCAGCGCCCTGGGCGGCCTGCCGCTCGAGCCCGAAAAGTCG
>Ga0182210_1000089_pt1 | contig 17344 bp, 17 predicted proteins | sample G5R1MG_19_FD_129670 | JGI IMG/M metagenome (GOLD analysis project Ga0182210, IMG submission 129670) | Switchgrass phyllosphere microbial communities from Michigan, USA - G5R1_MAIN_03OCT2016_LD1 MG | ecosystem: Host-associated > Plants > Phyllosphere > Phylloplane/Leaf | place: USA: Michigan... | reverse complement strand
TGGCCGGCGTCACCAGCGACGACGGCGCTGCCCTGCCCATGCCGCCGCCGCCCAGCCACGCCCGCAACAACGACATGGATCGCCCCGGCACGCCCCAGGAGGCCTTTACGAGCCCCCAGCTGACGCCCGCCGGCAGCCCCAGCAAGCACCACCAGCCGCCCGGCGCCTTTGATCTGCCCCACGTCTTTGAAAATGCCATGCGCCTGCTGCCAACCATGGGCTCTCCGGCCAGGGCCAAGCCCAGCACTCCTACGTCGCCCACCAAGACGCCACTGCACGCCGCCGCCGCCGCCGCCGCCGACCACCCGCACGCAGACGCGGCTACGCTCCCGCCAGGCAGCCCGACGCGCAAGTCTAACAAGGAAAATACATCCCCAAGTGTTCGGCCAGGTGCACAAAAGGAGTCGAGCTTCCTCACCCATGCAGCCCAGTCACGCCAAGAGCCTTACCGTGCGCGCGAGGCCGATCAGTCCACCCGCTATCTTCAGGGCCCGCAACGGCTATCGCCCGAAGAGCTCGAAAAGGCGCGCAAACCGGCGGTCAAGCGTCTAGCCAATGTCACCCAGCTTTACTTCCTTGACTACTACTTCGATCTCCTCACCTACGTCCACACCCGCCAGAACCGCCTGTCCCAGTTCAAGGCCCAGAACCCCGCACCTCCCGAGACCGAAGAAGCAGCGTACAACGATGCTCTCACTCAATACCTAGGCCGCGAACGCGCCAACCTGCGCAAGCGACGCACCCGGCTGAGGCAGGGAGATTTCCAGATTCTCACCCAGGTCGGCCAGGGAGGCTACGGACAAGTCTACCTGGCTCAGAAGAAGGACACCAAGGAGGTGTGCGCCCTAAAGGTCATGAGCAAAAAGCTTCTGTTTAAGCTCGACGAGGTCCGCCATGTCTTGACGGAGCGTGACATTTTGACCACGGCCAAGAGCGAGTGGCTGGTCCGCCTGCTCTATGCCTTCCAGGATGACAAGAGCATCTACCTTGCCATGGTATGTATCCATGAAGACGAGATGAAGGTAGGACGCTAATCGTACCTCATCAGGAATACGTCCCCGGCGGCGACTTCCGCACCCTACTGAATAACACCGGTGTCTTGCACAACCGGCATGCGCGTTTTTACATTGCCGAAATGTTCTCCTGTGTCGACTCTCTACACCAGCTTGGATACATCCATCGAGATCTCAAGCCTGAGAACTTTCTCATTGATAGCACTGGACACGTCAAGTTGACCGACTTTGGCCTAGCAGCAGGCATCCTTGCGCCTCAGAGGATCGAATCAATGCGCATCAAGCTCGAATCGGTCAGTGATGTTGTCTCGCCGTTTGGGCGACCCATAGAAGAGCGATCAGCTGCTCAGCGTCGAGACAATTACCGATCACTGCGAGAGCGAGATGTCAACTATGCGAAGAGTATTGTTGGAAGCCCTGATTATATGGCACCTGAAGTCCTCAAGGGCGACGAGTACGACTTCACGGTCGACTACTGGAGTTTGGGATGTATGCTGTTCGAGGCCTTGGCCGGCTACCCTCCGTTTGCTGGGGCGACGGTCGATGAGACATGGCAGAATCTTAAGCAGTGGAAAAAGGTCTTGCGAAAGCCAGTGTACGAAGACCCTTCGTATTTCCTGTCCAAGCGCACCTGGGATCTCATCGTTCGTCTGGTTGCATCCAAGTCGTCTCGCTTCCGTGGCATCTCGGAGATTCATGCACATCAATACTTTGCCGAAGTAGACTGGAGCAAGCTGAGAGAGCAAAAAGCACCGTTCGTGCCAGAGCTGGACAGCGAGACGGACGCTGGATACTTTGATGACTTTGGCAACGAGGCCGACATGGCCAAGTACAAGGAGGTGCACGACAAGCAAGCTGCGCTTGAGGCTATGCAAGACCGCAATGATCAAATGGGCAAGGGTCTATTTGTTGGCTGTAAGTTCCATGGCAGTTTCTTGTACAAGCCTATGCTAATTCTCTTGCAGTCACCTTCCGCCACAAAAAGACGGTAGATGAGCACGGTAATACCACCAGTCCCAGAAAACCACTGCCCGCTGTCGAGGAAACCTTTGATACTATCTTCTAAAAAGCGAATAGCGGCAACTGGTCGCGTGCCATGGCACTAGTTGGTTGCATGGTCCTATTCTGCCCTTCACATTCGCCTTCAAAGCATATCATGTTTGAGGCCTTGGTTTGATACGATTAATGAAGTGGATGGGACGGCATTGTGGCTTAGCATATTATGGTATTGTAGCATCTATCTCCTGGGCAGGGCTTTGGGCGCTGTGGCGTTTTGTCCAGCGAGAAATAGCATTATTTAGTAGGCTCGAACGGCTGACCAGTGACTGGGGAGGCTGACTGTATCAGTACGATTGCAACATTAAAAGGATACCTTACCGACATGATTGAGGCCTGTGCGAATGCGAACGTTTAACGTCTATCTGCAGGTGAATTTGCTAGGTACTCGAACCAACGCGACGCGGTATCACGTGCTTACGTCTTAGAAGTAACTACTGGTGCGCGCGCCGCACATTCTGAGCACGCCCCTGCCCCTCCCTCTCCACGCCTCCACCCCTCGGCTCGTGCTCCATCCACAACAATGCTGGGCAAAAGCCAGAATGGAAGAAAGCGCCCGGCGATAGCGATCAGCGAGGATGAGGACGACCAGTCTGACCAGTCCTCCGCCGTGTCCATCGGCAGCAAACGCGCCCGCACTGCCCGCGATGTCTCTAGGAGCCCTGTCCGGACTAATAGCAATCGTTTCGCACACTTTCCCCAGTCCAGTCATGCAAATGGAAGCATCAGTAATGCCAAAGACGCGTTCCAGCCAGGATCCCTCATACGAGTGAAGCTCACAAACTTCGTCACCTACACGGCCGCCGAATTTCTCCTCGGTCCGAGCTTGAATATGGTCATAGGACCAAATGGAACCGGAAAAAGCACACTTGTGTGTGCCATATGCTTAGGCCTGGGCTGGGGTAGTGAGCATCTAGGCAGAGCCAAGGACCTTGGAGCATTCGTCAAGCATGGCGCTTCAGAAGCGGAGATTGAAATCGAACTAGCCAAAGGGCAGGGCATGGATGTGAATCCGATCATACAGCGACTTATCCGTAAGGAAGACAACAAATCATTCTTTACCCTCAACGGCAAGCGCACGGCTCAAAGTGCCATCACCGCCATGTGCAGGGGACTGTCCATTCAAATTGACAATTTGTGCCAGTTTCTACCACAAGACCGGGTTGTTGAGTTCGCAAAAATGACGGATGTCGATCGCTTAAGGGAGACCCAACGTGCTGCAGCTCCTGAATACATGGTGGAATGGCACGATCAACTCAAGGCATTACGAACGGATGAAAGGGTCCTAGAGACCAAACAGCACAACGAGAAAACACATCTGGACAAGTTAAATGCCCAACAAGACTCAACTCGAGGGGACGTTGAACGTTGGAATCAGCGTGAGGCGCTGTTACAGAAGTCGAAATGCTTGAAGAAAGTAGGGCCGATCATTGAGATCCGCGTGCGCAAAAACGCCATCCAACAAACGAAGGCAGACATACGCAGTGCAAAAATTGTACTCGACCAAATCAATGCAGACGTTGAGCCTGTGCGTGAGGCGCAGGCTGCGGTGCAAATGTACCAGAACCAAATTGAGCAGGCAGTAGATGTTCGGAGGAACCGTGTCCGCGTGTGCAAGACTCAGGCTGACGGACTATTTACGAGCATAGAGACTGAAAGACAGCGCGTCTCGGATTTTGGGGACCGTATAAAGGCGGAGGTCAGAGCAAAAAGAGAACGCGAGCGAGATATTACCCGTGCCAACGCTGAGATATCACGACTGGAGAGACAGCGAGCCGATGAGCCCGTTCAGTACGATGCAGATACCTATGACGCTCGCAAAGCCAACCTACGGACCCAACTCTCTGCTGCACAAAACGCACTTCGCGACAAACAGGAAGTGATGGTTGAGGCACGCCAGCGGGCAAATGTACTCAATAAAGAGAACAAAGATAAACGGGACAGGCGAGCAGAGCTTGATACACAAGGCGGCAAGCAAGCAAGCCTGCTCGCACAGACCTCTCGTGATACGGCAACGGCGTGGGAGTGGTTTCAGAAGAACAAGAGCACTCTGCAGTTGAAGGGAGAGGTTTCGGGACCGCCTCTTCTGGAGTGCTCTGTCACTCACCCTAGATTTGCTCAAGCTGTTGAAAGCCAGCTGAGAAAGGGTGATGTTATTGCCATAACATGCACACATAGCGCTGACCAGAGCCTGTTGTCTAACCGCTTCTTCTCCAAAGTAGAGGATGGCGGGCTGGGACTTCACGACGTCCATCTACGATCGTCACCGAGGCCTTTGTCATCCTACCAATCGCCCGTGTCGGCACAAGATCTGCAAAGATTTGGCTTCGAAGGTCATATTCTCGACTACATCCGCGGACCAGAAAATGTCCTAGCTATGTTGTGTGATAACACTAGACTTCATCAGATCGCTTATGCTCCCAAGCCCATCTCCGACGAGCAGCATGCCGCCGTATCGAGCAGTGGGATCCGCAAGTGGGTCAGCGGAAAGGACATTTACCAAATCACTATACGAAAAGAGTACAATGCCTCATCGACCTCGGTGACACAGCTCAAGAGGCCACAATATTTCATTGATCAGCCGGTCAACACTGAAGAAAAGCGGAAACTAGATGACAGAATCCGACAGATCATGCAAGAAGGGCAAGAGTTAAAGGAGAGCGTTGCCGGCTTAAAGCCAGAGATGGTGGAGCTTGAGGGAACCATCACTGATCTCAAGAGGGAAAAGGATGAGCTCCAAGCGGAACAGGACCGTTTGAAAAAAGCTGTTGCTGAGTGGACTACTCTGCCAACCAAGATCAGCCGAAAGCAGGCTGAGCTGGAGGCATACATTCAGCAAAATGCAGAGACGAGCAATCGCATCCGGGCCATCAAGGCCGAGTTGCGAGGAGTCTCGCTCAATGTCGCCACCATGACCCTTGACTACGCTAAAGCAGTCACCCAGCTCCACACATTCCATGAATCACTCGTGGAAGCTGAAATTCGTCTTATCGAAGCAAAGTCTGAACACAATTCCCTTCGGACAGAGAATAGCGAAATTCTCCTGCGTCTACAACGACAACAAGCGGAGATTGCCAATATGGAGAAGCGCAATCAAGTTATGCGAGGCGAATATCAGCGCCTGGTCAAAATTACACAAGATGACATTGCCACCCTCAGTGAGGAAGAAAGAGTTATTGTTGTGCAGTATAGCAAGCTGGACGACATGGCTGCTATCGAACAGGAGGTTCACGATGTCAATGCAAGGTTAGAATTGATGTCCGAGGGGAATCCCGGAGCCATTAGAGCCTATGAGAAGCGCGAAGAAGAGATTATGCGGACAAGAGAAAAGCTGGAACAACACAAGGTCAATCTTGAGACAACAAAGGCAAAAATCAAGGAGATTCGAGACAAATGGGAACCCGAGCTCGACGCGCTAATGAGCAAGATCAGTGATGCTTTTGCTTATAATTTCAGCCAGATTGGGTGTGCAGGCGAAGTACGGGTATACAAGGACGAGGAAGATTTTGATAACTGGAGTATTCAAATCAGCGTGCGATTCCGGTACGTTGCTATCCGTTCTGCTTTGAGATACTATGTTTAACACAACCTCACCACAGTGACGGCGAAACCCTCTCCGTACTAAACTCGCACCGCCAATCCGGCGGCGAGCGCGCCGTCTCGACAATATTCTACCTCATGGCGCTCCAAGACCTCGCGCAATCGCCCTTCCGCGTCGTCGACGAGATCAATCAGGGCATGGATCCGCGCAATGAGCGCATGGTGCACGAGCGCATGGTCGATATCGCATGTCAGGAACGGACAAGCCAGTACTTTCTCGTGACACCCAAACTCCTCACCGGCCTCAAATTTCACAAGAAGATGACGGTGCATATAATTAACAGTGGCGAACATGTGCCAGAGGTGAGAACGGGTGGCGCATGGGATTTCAAAAAAATGGCGCAAGTGGCATTACGAGTTAGGAAGGGGGTGGCTGTATAGGGTTTTCAACCGAGGGGGTCGTCATCATGTTTTTTTTTTTGGCGAAGAGGACGCTTCGCCTCCGCTTCGAATCAATTTAGTGCTATGGTTTATTATTCTTCGGCCAAGGTATCTATCTATTCCTTCTGGTGAAGTCCGGTTATTCGTTTTCCCCCCCATGTCTGGTCGTACATTTCAAGTATGTACATTCCATGAAGCGAATCCTATCTATCAACCTCGCACCGCCGGGCTCCAATGCATCTGCAAAGGCTCAGCTCGCATAATAAGGCAGCAAGGCAGAATCTTCATAATAGACCCAAGTATGTAGGTACAATAATGCACTCATGCAAGCCCATTCACCCACCCCTTGCGCCTTCTCCCCTGAGATTGAACCGATTAACAGACACGCGTGCGCACTTTGCGACTAGCGAGTCGGAGGACAGCTGGTAGGCCACGGGCAAGAAAGGTGAACGGGCGGGCGTGGAGGCCTGGATGGAGAGGAGGAGGGGCTTTTCGAAATAGTCGTACCATGTAGAATCCATGAAAGCTTGCGTTGGAAAAACATCTATACCCACCCAATGGAGAAACGGATTGACCTGGGCTATCCCATCTTCCTTGGTCCCGTACATGCAGTCGTAAGACGGAAGAGGGAAAGAAAAAAAAGTGGCGAAACGTTTCTGCTGCGGTTTGGTGCTCGGTTTCAAACGGTTGCACGGACTAGGGTGGGTGTTACATGTGCTGTGCTGTGCCGCTCGCTGCGTTAGGGGCGTTTATTTTTGTGGGGAGGGGACTTGTCCTTTGTTTACCTGCCTACGGTTTGGTGGATCCTGCCTGTATACAATACCCATGTACCCATCATCACCACAATTTCTGTTCTCAATGGTGTTGATTTTCTCTTTCAATCAACTGTGTCGTTCCCGGGGTTTTGAGTGTTGCATGGTTCGCGAGCACATGTGCACCTTGTGGGCGCCTCGTTTCGGACCCCAGGCTGTGTGTTGGTTCTAGCCCGCTTCTCGTCGTTTTGGAGGCTGTGTGTGTGCTACCTTCGGGCGCCGCCCTGTCGCTTTTCGGGGGGCGTTCGGGAGGGGGTGAGTGGTTCACGGCGTACATACGTATGCATAATAAAACTGTTGTGTGTTTGTTTTGTTCGCATTAGGTGTCGCGACGGAAGGGGGGAAGAGGGCGGGGGGAGGAGGGAGGGAGGGGGAAAAAGTGGTTTTTTTCTCCTTTCAAAATCTCAAGATGGTTTGTTGATACTTTGTTTGATTTCAACTTTCCTGTTCATTTTCACCACGATGAAGCTTTGGATGATATTCGGTCCCGCGATGCTTTTCTCGAGCGATGTCTGGGCTGTGTACGGTATCGGGCTTGATGTGAGGGACAGTGGAGTAGTTGATGGTTGCGTGGTAGGTTGAAGCTATCTATGTATGTCGCGGTCAGGTGAAACCAACATACTGACACTCATCAAAAGGACTGCTCTGCTACGGCGGGATCTGGAGTCAATCCTCCACCGGGACACGGCTCGTCCAATGTCGCTACAACACCTCTCCTACCATCCACATACTCACAGAAGATAACCCCACCAACAACGCACGACACATTCACATCTCCGGCCCTGCCCTCCGTCTCCGCTCCCCCCCACCTCTCCACCTCGTTCGCCAACCTCAGCACCTCCACCAAAGCAGGCCTCATCTCCGGCTTTTCCCTTCTCATCCTTAGCCTCTCGCTCCTCCTGCTTGAATTCGGCTTCCTGCGACGCAAGCGCCGCGAGCGCGCTCTGCGTCGCGCAGTCGAGGAGGTCGAGCGCGATGCTGGCGTAGAACTCAAGGCCATCGTCGAGAGCAGAAGCGAAAGTAAAGAGAATATGGTGTTAGAGAGCTGCGTAGAGATTATAGTGGTACAAGAGGAGAGGGAAAGCGAAGGAGTGGTGGGAGGCAGTGCAAGTGAGGAGGGAGATGGCTGGGAGGCTGATGGAGAGGATGAGGAGAAGCGGAGGCGAAGGCGAGGGAGTGGGCATGCAATGAGTTTGCCGCGACGGGAGTCTCGATAAATGAATGAACTGGGGAAGGAAGAGGATGATAAGGTTATGAAGATATGAATGGCCGTGTTAATATATTTTTTCCCCTTTTGGTTGTGCGCGATTCGGTGCTTGGGCGGCCCTGTTTTTACGAATTGCACGTAGTTTGTGTTATTCACTTTGTTAAGTAGGAAGTCATGTAATTGGTTGTGATTGGGTTCTTCCAGCTTCAATGCGAGTTTCCGGAATCTAGGTTGCGGTTGCGATTAACACGGTAACTACTAGGTTCAAGACCATCACTCTGCAAATGGTCGAAGTGCTGGTGATATCTGAAAGCTGCACCTCGTGTGGGGCAACGTCAATAAGATCAACGGCCGCATTGGTGAGCTAGCGTGGCGCTTGTCCCGTAGCAGTGAATACTAAGATAGTGACGTTGCCTATCTTATTACGTCCTTTTGCACCTCTTTGCAGCGCTCTGTCCATGGGCGTAGTATAAATCGAGTCCCAGCAAGGTAGGGAGTTTAGTGATAGAAGAAGATAGAGTAAAAATTATGATATAGCCATGCAGAGAGGTGGCGTCGAGCTTATCAGTAGTGGCCAGTCATATCACCGTCGGGCTGCGATTTAACAATAACCCTTGTGATGATGCCCTCGGCACTATCTAAGATTCATCATCCACCCGATTTAGGAATAGCTCGGCTGACACTCCTACCTCGAAGACCCCACCCTGTGCTAATTCGTAGTCTACATCCATGTCTATCTCGTCACCATGAGCCAATGTCAAGTCGCAAAAGGCTAGCGACGCGTACCTTCTTTCCCTTGTCAAGCCCCCATCTTTTGATGGCTGTTCTCTTTTTCCACTTCGATTGTGGCAACTATGAATTCACTGGGCAATGGATATGTGTTCGGACCACAGATGGGCCACGGCACGCTCGGGGTATTCTGGTTTTATATGAAACAGCATGTATCGGCCATATTCGTATTGGGGCCGCCCAAGTCAAAGTCATGCTTATATTACATTTAGATAGGTACAATGCATGTTGCATGAGACTACCAGAGTCCCCCTTAAGTCTTTCAACACGTGCCCGAAGTTCATTGTCTCCGAAAGCATATACCTTGTTCCACAATAGTACAAGTAATACAAGCGCGATTTACTGTCATGACAGTAACCTCTACTATGTGCAGGCTTGGTCTCGTGAAGATTATTGGCTCGGTGGCTTCCAGAACCAGAAATCCATGTTGGGATGCTATGCGGGTGGATATTAGTACTCTACTGGCTAAATTTAAGAAGAGACAATCTGCCCGATCAGATTCTTGGAGCTAGGTCATCTGCTCATCATGTTTCCCTCACAAATCGTCGCGATCTTCGGTCTGGCCATTGTCGCCTACGCAATTAAGGTCAGCTTACAATGAGGCCTGGAGGTTATTCCGTGTTGACATCTACTTGCAGTTCATCTGGACCAGCCACCGATCCCCACTTTCTCGGATTCCAGGGCCATGGCATTCAAAGTACACGAACATCGTATTACGTTTCCAGACTATGAGACGGCGTCGTATCTTCTATACAGATGACCTTCACAAACGCTATGGCGATGTAGTTCGTATTGCTCCAGATGAAGTTGCCATTGCAGATATTGCTGCAGTGGCCAAGATCCATAAGACGGGAGGTGGCTTCCTTAAGTCAGATTTTTATCACAAGATTGCTCCAACAGATGAACATGGTCTCTTCTCATTGATAGATCCGCATGCCCACAGCGCTCGACGAAAGCTCTTTGCTCGACCATTTAGTAACTCGAGTTTGCAAACAAATTGGGAAGCCGAGATTAGACGCAAAGTGGAGCTCGCCGTAGAGAAGATCAAACAAGATGCTTTAAGTGTGGCGAATGGGGCAGATGTCTTAAAATGGTGGACACTTCTGGCAACTGACGTTATCGGACATCTCAGTTTCGGTGAGAGCTTTAATATGTTGGAGCTGGGAAAAGTAAGCTGGATTATACACTTGATCATACACTACCCCCTAACGAAAAAATAGCAAACTGCGTATATCGATGCACTTCAGGCTGCACTGATAGGCGTGATACTCCGGGTAGAGATGCCTCTGGCCTATTCTCTCCTTAGCTTTATTCCTAACAAACGTATCCGGCAAATAACAACGGCAAACAATGTTATTACCAGCTACGGCGCCACGGCAATCCGTAACATGCGCAGCGGCAGTGGCAATGCCCAGAACCTGTTTGGTCAAATGATGAACACAAGCGACAAACAGGAACAGAAAATGCTGACTGATGCTAATGTCCGCGAAGAAGCTCGAACCTTCATCATCGCAGGCTCAGATACCACCGCTATAACGCTGACTTATCTGATTTGGGCTGTGCTGAAGCAACCTGACTTGCAGCGGCTGCTCGAAGAGGAGGTAGCTGGCCTAAGTGAGGAGCTAAGTCTTGACGAGCTGGCAGATGCTCCTTTAATGAACAGTGTGATCACAGAGACTCTCAGACTCTACGGGGCTGCGCCTGGCGCGCTTCCACGCGTCGTGCCGAGTCAAGGCTTGAGGATCAACGGGCATCACATCCCAGGCGGTGTGGTGGTTAATACGCAAGCTTATACCACTCATCGAGATCCCCGAATCTTCTCCGAACCATTCAAGTACGTCCATATTCAACCCTTCCTGATCGCCGTAATAAAGCCGGCTAACAGGCCCAGGTTTGATGGCTTCCGATTCATGGACAAAGCCTATATGACAACAGAGAGAAAGGCTGCCTATATGCCATTCGGTGGAGCCTCACGTTCCTGCCTTGGCCTGCATCTTGCATACATGGAAATTCGTCTTGCCACAGCTCTCTTCTTCAGACACTGCTGCGGCGCCAGACTGAGCGACAACATGCGCGACGAGATGATGGAGATGGAAAACATGTTCTTGATTTCTCCCAAGGGTCATTGCTGTAACATTACTCTGACATGACTGCGAGATGCCTGCTATGGATAGAAGTTAGCTATGACGACTGCATGTTTGTGTTACCAAGTCTATTTCACATGGCAGATTGGCATGTGATGAAAGTCGTCATTCAAACGGACGTAAGAATCAACTTTTTACTTTTCTTACCCCTCTTCACATCGTCATATGCCCGGTCTCATGCATGATTTAGATGCATGGGCAATTTAAACAAGATAGCTATGCCTGTCGAACGTTATGCAGCAATAGACCTGCACGTCTTCCGACGATCCTGCCAATATTCACCCGTCCTTCACGGTCTCGTTGTGAGGGTTGTGCAAAAGGGTATCTATCTAGGTATACTTCCGCCGCGTAGATATCTCGTTGCCTTGGGATAATTTCGAAGGCAGTTTGTCCGAAAAATACGCCGGGTAAAAGGAGACGTTTGCCCGTAAGTTTACAATGCTGTTGCGTAGTGTTTGACCGCAGGTCTCCATTAGTTCCGAACATATCCTCTGGCTCGTCGGATTTCGTTCGATCTTTTTAGACCGATGAAAGCTTTCGCCAGCCTCCTACGGCGATCTCTCTCAGCGCCGAAAGCATCCAATATTCATGGTGTGAGTGTTTGTGTACAGACTGGGGCGGGTGCTCATGGCTGGGACTTGGGATTGGAATCGGCATGTCACGCCTGGGTGGACAATGAAAGGCTGGACTATACTGGGCTTGATGTGCATTCACATGACCAGGATGAAAATATACTATTACATGTATCGCCACATTCGAGCCGCTAATTCAGGTAAAATCCGAAGCAGTAGATACCGGACGAGATATTCTTCTCACACACTCTTACCCAGATCAGTGAAGACCTGGCTGCCGTTCAGACATGCCATACACAATGCCGGCGAAATGTCCTGAGCGAGCGCGTTGGGTGGAGAGAACCTGGCACGCGTCCCGCAGAATTTGTTCGGCGGCGACCCACTGCTAGCTTCATCATGTGACGCGCTAAGGAAGGCGCTACCAATCCCTTCAGCAACCACAATTTTCCCTCGCCGATTCACCATGGACACTCTCAACAACACTGAATGGGATGTGCTTATCGTGGGCACGGGACTGCAGCAGTCGCTTTTAGCTTTGTAAGTCGCTATGCTAGTGAGCGCAGATGGAGACGCGATCTGACTGACGCAGTACTTGAAGAGCCTTGTCGCGGTCGGATAAGAAAATCCTCCATGTCGACGAGAATGACTACTATGGGGGCGCTGAAGCTGCTTTCAGCCTTTCAGAAGCTGAGGAGTGGAGTCTTCGAATGAGCCAAAGCCCCAGCAGCTCATTCCGCAATGTCACCATTACCAAGGTTGAGGCAGCCAACGCCCAAGGCTCAGCTTCTTGTCTGGCGCACTCAAGGGCATATAACTTGGCTCTTAGTCCACAGCTTATATACGCCCGCTCTTCCCTACTGGGCTACCTCGTATCATCCAGGGTCTACCGTCAACTAGACTTTCTTGCTGTGGGCAGTTGGTGGGTGTATTCCGTCGAAAGCAACAGCGAAGGCTCCCTGGCCTCGACAGATGCACCGCCATGTGGCAAGCTCCTGAGAGTACCAAATGGGCGAGAAGATATCTTCCAAGACCATCATCTCGACTTCAAAGCCAAGCGTGCCTTGATCAAATTTCTGCGTTTCATTCGAGAGTATGAGGAGCAGGCCGAGGTGTGGGAAGAGCATCGACAGAAGCCATTTACTGCTTTTCTGTCACAGAAGTTCAGGGTTCCTGCCAGCTTGCAAGGTCCGCTGATGGCTTTGGCACTGTCACCGGCTTCCTCGGGCCAGACGACTACAGAATACGCACTCCCACGGATCGCAAGACACCTTCGATCGATCGGCGTATTCGGAGCTGGCTTTGGAGCCGTTATACCAAAATGGGGTGGCCTGGCTGAAATAAGTCAGGTTTCGTGTCGAGCATGCGCTGTAGGAGGGGGCATCTACATCCTTGGAAAAGGCCTATCATCCGCCAGCGACGGCGCCCCCGAGGTAACGGAGACTGGGACGAAGCTTCGCCTGAAAGATGGCGAAACCGTCACCGCAAAGTGGATCGTAAGTGGGAATACCGCGTCCACAACGGATACTCCATCTTCCAAGTCCATCTCCATTGTCGCCTCACCCCTGACACCACTGTTTCCCCCAATTGCCGACGAAGCTCCAGCCCCAGCTTCCGCTGTTGTTGTTTTTGCCTCTGGAACACTGTCACTAGACTTGCATAGGGAGGAGCTGCCTCCTGTCCACATTTCCGTGCATTCAAGCGATACAGGTGAATGCCCCGTTGGCCAAAGTAAGTCTTTCCCCTATCTCTACTTTATCAATGCTGTTATGATGAACAAACCTTACGAATACTTATCTACATTGTCTGAATTCCATTGAAGACATAACTCTGACAACCTGATCAACGGCACCCCTTCAACTGTTATCATGTTCCGTATCAAATTTCCTTTCCATGGCTAATGGCTCGTTAGGTATTTTGTACGCCTCTACTCAACTCGGTGGCTCGGCCGGCTCCGAATTGCTCCAGGCATCGGTCGATGCGTTGCTTGCGTCTGTTGACGTGGTGCCTGCGCCTACGGTATTGTGGTCTGTCAAGTACGAGCAACGGCCTTCGTCTAGCTCAGAGGATCCGCCAGCTGGTGCTAACGTAATGAGCTTTCCGCCATCATCACTAGACTTAGCCTTCGATGACGAATTGTTGGAGAATGTGAAAGGCGTGTGGCAGAGGATTGTAGGCGGGGATGCTGGAGATTTTTTGGTATTTCAGGACAGGGAAAGTTATGATGACGAGTAATGACAGGGTTTTATTTGAATGACTAACCAGGCACGCGTATTTCGGCTCTATGAGATGGGGCTTCATTATGTTCTACTATATCCAAATATGATTGTTGTTCGTGTTGTGTCCTCGATACCCAGAGGTAGATATACGACCAATTATGTTTTTGTCATGATGCAGAAAAAACGTGAAGGGGGTCGGGCATGCCAAAGTGCCATACGTATGTGTATATGTATATACCCTTCTCTGATAACCACTTTACTCAACAGGAACGCCCAACTCGGCCAAGACACGTGCACATCCTCCGCCGGGGACATGCATCCACTGCTGCACGTATTGGCTGCTGGGAACCCAAACACTGCCCAGCATGCCGCCGGCATTCGCACTTGCGCCTTGGAAGTTGCCTTTGCGTCGGGGGACCACGATGAGCCAGTCCCGCCACAGGACGACATTGTGTGGCGGTGCTGCGTCCTCGTTGCTAGTGTCGAGCAGGGCCTCGCAATGGGCGAGGAGCGAGGTGTAGACTGCCAGGACTTGTGATGGAGATGTGTTGGCAAAGGTTTGGGGAAAGTGGTGAGAGAAGGCTTTGAAGGGGAGTTTGGAGCTTGTTGTTGCTGTTGCGGCGGCGGCAGCGGCATCATCATTATCATCATTACTGCTAGAGTCGGAGTTGGAGTTGTGGTGGTTGATGAGATGGTCAAATGCGTGAGGCGGTCCTCGTAGGCCCTGGATGTGCTTGTGGATTCTGCTGCAGCCACCCCGTTCTCCACAGTTGTAGATGGCGTACATGCTAGGAAACGTAGTGAGCATTGTTAGCATGACGGTGAAGTCGTCCTTGTCTAGGGCTTGGTGCTGGCGCTTGTAGCTGTCTAGGGTGAGGAGAAGGAGTTGCGGTCTATCGACACAGAAGAGATTGAGGGCGAGATCGTGGGTCGAGTTTACTTGGGCAAGGATCATACGCTCGTCTGGACAGAAGATGTCGCTGCCTGGACCCCATTTACGGCTTGTAGCGAAGGCAGGGTTGGAGGCCCCCACGGTGTGGGGTTTCGTTGCTAGGGCGGGGCAGATGCGGAATTCAAGCTGTTAGGTGTTGGTATTGGATGTTGATCGCTGAGATGGACATCAACCTACGGGGTATCCTGCAGCGTCGACTTTGACCGATTCGTGGGGTCCATGGACGATGATGCCCTCGGATACCAGTTGATCGAAGATTGTGGTGACCTTTTCTTCCGTAAGATGCATGATTTGGTTTTATGGGGGGTTGGGATTCGAGGGAGCTTTCGTGATGAGAACGGGTGTGACGTGCTGCGTGCTGCGGCCCGTGCCTGAAACTACTTGGTCTAGCGTCTTCTGAGAGTATGTCCCTTACAGAGCAAGCGTAGGAAGTGAGGATGAAACTCGGTTTGAAATGATATGTACACCAGGAAGACTCAGTACGTCAAGCCAAGATAACACAGTACAATGCAGGCGCCAGTAATAGAAATGTGAGCTTTTGGGTGTAGCTCAAAGAAAGAAAGGGCACTCTTCATGAAATTAAAGACTGTATATGCGCGGTCCAGCAGTTTCCACGGTATTGCCATCGGCAACTGGTGCGCGTATAGGCGCTGCGCCATGTAGGGGTATCGTAGTGGGGTGGCCAATAATGGTAGTGCAATCATGCCTTTTCTGCCTCGATGGTCTGTGACGAACGGGGTCTCTCTGCCAAGACGTGGTCAGTATAGCGGTAGAAGTATGTCGCGGGCTGATCACCTGCTGGGTCGGCGGCAGGTGCTGGGTTGCCGGCAGTTAGTTTGTCGGGGAAGACGGCTTCGACGGGGGTGCGGCGCTGGCTGTCCTTGCGGCGTAGGGGCGAGGTGCCCTTTGCCTGCTGCAGGCGCTCTTCGGCGGCGCGCAGTCTCGCTTCAAGAGCTTGGAGCTCCTGTGTCTGTGTGGTGACAGCCTGCTTCCTGGGTACAAAGGGGTGGGTGTTAGCAGGCAGGCGAGGCAGCCAGCACCGGGGGACGGGAGTACTTTTGGTGGACCGTCTTGTCGAGGGTATCGAGATCGCCGTCGAGCTTGAAGAGGCTGTCGAGCTCGGACATGAATTGGATGGCAATGGTGCTGCGCGAGCGTACCGGTCAGAAGAAGCGGGCGCGATGAGAGTGGCGGGAGAGCTCACGATTGCGGGCGGTTTTTTGGCTTCCAGCCGTGGTCAGGATCCTCGTGCATGGTGGCAGACATGGCGGGGGCAGGGCGAGGAGCGAGGGGCGGGGCGATCGAGGAGGGGAGGGAAGTAGATAGGTCGGGTGGAGTAGGCGTAGGCAGGCCGCAGCGTAGACTCTAGAGTCGGTATACTACACGGCAGTGCCGTACTAGTAGCTGGGGCGGTCGAGGACGCTATGCGAATGCGGACCGATGAAAGAAAGACGAGGGTTTAACGCTTCACGGTGCCGGCCAGCCTGGCGGGGATGCAGAGGCCGTCTGCAGGCTGTGAACGACAAGGTAGGGAGGTGTTTTAGATGGCTCGGATGGGTGGGTGTACAGGAAGTGGAAGTACTACGGAACTGGGGTGGAGGCAAGGAACGTGCCAGGGGAAAAGGAGACGGGACCTCTGATTAGAGCGAAGATCTCAGTGGAGCGAACGGCCATTGATGTCTACTTGGGCTGGAAGCGGGCGATGATACCGTCTCGAATACCGCTTACCTAATACATTACCGCTGGCGTACGGTAATCATGCGACGCGTCCCATTGGCCGCTGGGCTGACGGCGGCCGGTCGCGGTTGCATCCACAATTTGCCCATGCACCCGCCGCGACATGGCCACCATTGCCCATCATTCCTCGTCCATTGCCCATTGCCCGCCACCGTCTCTTCGACTCTCGCTCCTCGCTCCTCGCTCCTCGCCCGCAACGCCCGCCGTCCGTCACAACCCCGTCGCCTGCAATGCCCGCCAGTCCCTAGAACATCGCGCTGCCGCCCTCGCCCTCGCCCTCGCCCGTCGCGCTGGCTCCCCTTGCGCCCCACGCCCTCGGCCACGCTCTTAGCCACGCCCTGCGCCACACCCACGCCCGGGGGATGCAGACCAGCCTCTCTGCCTACACCAACCTCGAGTCACTGCTGCTGTTCCAGTGCCTGCATGCCTATGGCGTCGACACGCCCGTATGGGCCCGCATCTCAGACCTGCTCACGCACGCTCCCGACGTGACGCAGCAGAAGCACTTCCAGCCCGGCCGCCTCAGCCCCGATGCCCTACGCACTTTCTACCTCGAGCGCCTGCGCAGGGAGCTGGACCATGAGCAGACCAGCTCTTGCGACGGCCCCAATGGCGATGTGGCCCCGTCGACCAAGCGCAAGAGGCAGACCCCGCCCCTACCCACCGTCGCCGAGTCGCTCAAGCACCAGCACCTCATTCCTAAGCTCATCACCAAGCTCTATGCCTCGTATCGCAGTGAACTCACCGACCAAATCCGTGCCGATGAGGACTGCTACGATGCTCTGCAGCGCGACATACAGAACATCCAGCGCGCATCGCAGCCACCATCGCACCCTTCGCAGCCACTGCCTCGGTTATCGCAGTC
>Ga0182210_1000088_pt1 | contig 17393 bp, 21 predicted proteins | sample G5R1MG_19_FD_129670 | JGI IMG/M metagenome (GOLD analysis project Ga0182210, IMG submission 129670) | Switchgrass phyllosphere microbial communities from Michigan, USA - G5R1_MAIN_03OCT2016_LD1 MG | ecosystem: Host-associated > Plants > Phyllosphere > Phylloplane/Leaf | place: USA: Michigan... | reverse complement strand
TATGACCGCTGCCCCACCGCCTTCTACGTCGCCGATCGCCACGCCTAGGGGCAGGACTCGTTGATCACTGTCATCTTCTGGCTGTGATCAACGAGTCCTGACCCTAGGCGTGGCGATCGGCGACGTTGTGGATTTTGCGAGCGATTGGCCCCCCGGCGACGTGGCCGCATGCGATCACGAGCTTTCGCAATTGGGCTTGCCGACACTGTCGGAGATGCGCGCAAGGGTCTCTAAGCTGGTGCAGCGGGTTGTTCGCCGGGGGCACATCAAGAGCCCTGATGAGTTTTACGCCGTTCGCAACGCCGTCGAGCAACAGGACGCAGATGCCGCGGGCCTGTGGCGACTACTGGAAGCGTACGAATCCCACAGCTGAACGAGCGACTGCCTTTGAGCGAAGCGAGCACTACCCAAACGTCCAACGGTGGGCGTAAGCGGACGTTCGCGCCCGCGCCGCCACGGATGTCCGCTCTTGGTGGAAAGCGGACGCTAGCTGGTCGGCTCATCTCGAAGGCTGGCGAGCAATGCGGGACCGAAAATAGTCCCGTCACTCCTGAACACCTCCACCTCCGGCTCACGGTCGTCGAAGAACTCGACCTCCCAACGCTCACCGGGCAAAGTCACCACCAGCATAACTGCGCCTTCCCGAACGGACGTGAGCGCGTAGTGCGTGTTACTCGCGTCAAGTTCTCGGATGAACTCGTGGACGGTAATTCGGGCACCAGCATTTCTCACGATCTCCGCGCGAGCGCATCGCCTTCGTACCCGCGTGACACCCGTAACCCCTCTACTGCCGAGGGATAATTGTGCCAGTCACAGGGGCGACCGGCGGGGGTGGAGGCGCTGGTGTGATAGAACATGAAGGTGGCCAGCATGGACCGCCCCATGCCTGGGGCTTCAAATTAGACACCCTAACCTGTATGTTGATGAATTGAATTTGACCCTGCACGGAACGTGAAAACCTTGGATCAAGCCTTAAGTCTTGAGACAAGGATTTGCCGATCGCAACCATCGTGGGGCTGGCTGGGTCTGTTCTGATTTTGCAGCGAAGTAGGTGACCGGTACGATCGACCGAATTACACGCCAGCTCAATCATGCTGAAAACCCCCAGTGCTTCTGGGATCATCCGAAGCGTACGTGCTGAAGCGTTAGCGATGATGGGTGCGTCGACAAACGGCCGAGCTTCGTCGTTGAAAAACACTGTCTTGTAGACGGCCTCGACTTTCGCGTTGCTATGGTCACTTGCTACGCTGACGGCTCGCTCCGCAATCATGCCCCCCGTGGCGGAGACCAGCAGCAGCGGAGCGGCTCGGAACAGGACATTGAACCGCGAGTGCATGTGATGGTCCTTAACGGTGTACCATACCTGTGCCCCATCGCCGACCATATCTCCAGCTGCGGCGGCCATGGCATTCGCTGCGGTCAGTGCATCCACCTCGGCAAGGCACCGACGCCAGGACTCGCGCTACCCCTCCGATACTCGAACGTCCGTAATTGGGCGAAAGCGGACATTCGGTGCTGCCAGCCGCCGCTCCCTCACAAGGCGTTCGCATGATCAATGCGAAGGTCAGCCCGTCCTGCGTACTTGTCGCCTTCCCTGTTCAAAACCGTACCCGCGCGGCCCCCGACAGATCCTACGCGAACGCGCCATCTGTGAAGTGTCCGCCGCTTACCTTGTGGAAGTGCTATGAAGAAGGTGGTGCCGCTTACAGGCGCAGGAAAGTTTCCCCTTTAGCGAACCCGGCGCAGCTTAGCCGACGCGCTGCCGACTTCCACCTCCAGCACGTCGGCGCGCAAATCCAGCGCCGCGGCCTTATACTCGAACGGCTCGACATCGCTTGGGTGATACGTAAAGCGGTGGCTGTTTGGACCGCCCGCCGTCTTGGAGAACGACGCCAGCGTCTTCCCGTCCGACGCCCGCACGATTGTCACCTCGCCGGCGACCGGGCCCTCTTCCTTGCGCGTCTCGTGCTGACCATCGGTCATGTAGAAAAGGCCGGCGGCACCAGGCCACGTCACCCCCAACCCCTCCGCTGGCGAACCGTCCGGCAGCGTCGCGGCGACACGCAGCGCCACGCTCGGATCGCGGGTAGGAGTGCCAGCGGGATCGAGCCGCACAGGCCCAGGTCGGTTGTGGATGTGGATCTTGTCGCCGTGCACCTCCCAAACGCCCTCGGCTCGGATGCCTCCGGAGCCCACGCCGACAAGATAAAGGGCGGTCCCGTCAGCACTTAGACTGACGTCAATCGTGAAACCCTCTTCCTCGTAGTGGTACTTGCCGACGAGCACGCGTGGATCGGCGATGTAAACGTACTCGGGTTCGACCTGCGCAGTTGCAGGGGCCGGAACGAGCAGCGCTGCGGCGGTCAGAAAGGCGAAGGTTCTCATCCACCGCGTGTCGCATTCCGGCGCGCCATTCGCAACGATGCCTCGCACGCGGATCAACGGCGAGAGCCCTTCGTCACAAGCGGGGAATGAGTGGGTGTAGGCGCTAGCGGATGTCGCCTTGCGGGTTGCGGTGAGCGTAGTTTGCGTAAGTCGCTAACAACGCTCCTGGCAAGTAGGGAGTTTATTACTCGTTGACGTATATGCCAAAGACGTTCAATGATAATGCATGGTCGAACCTTTGCCCACCGACTACTTCGATGCTGAAGCTCACCCCCGGCTGGCGGTCACAACGGACGTGACCGTGCTGACGCTACGCGGCGGCGCGCTATATGTGCTTCTGGCGCGCCGTGCCGATCAGCCTTTTCGCGGCAAGCTGGCGTTGCCGGGCGTGTTCGTCGGCGCGGACGAGGAGCTCGATGCCGCTGCCCGGCGCGCGGTGCGGTTGAAGGGCGGGGTCGACGTGCCGGTGCGCCAGTTTCGCACCTTCGGCGGAGTGGAGCGCGACCCACGCATGCGCATCGTGTCGGTCGGCTACCTGGCGCTGGTCACGGCCGATCAGCTGGAGCCCGCACTCGACGACGATCACCAGTTGCTGCGGCTCGACGGCACGGTGGTGCGCGGCAGCAATGGTCGGCGGCAGGTCCTGCCCTTTGACCATGCCGACATCGTCGCCGCGGCGGTGGAAGCGCTACGCACCGACCTCGACAATTCGCCCTTCTCGTTTGGGCTCTTGCCGGCCGAATTCAGCCTGCGCGAACTCCAGATCATGCACGAGGCGGTGCGCGGCCGTTCGCTCAACAAGCCGGCGTTTCGCAAGCGGCTCATCGAGAGCGGTCGTATCGAGGCGACCGGCCGCCTCGACAGCGGCACCGGCTTCCGCCCCGCCGAACTGTACCGTGTAAAGGAGAATGCCGGTGGCGGCGCTTGAACGGGCTCGCACCAGCGAGAGCCATCCGCTGATCATAGCCGAGGTGCGCGCGGGTGTCGGGCTGGGGCGGGTCGGACTGACCTTCTGCCCTGGTAAGAAGCAGCCCGGCGCCATGACGGGCGCCTGGGATCGCGACCTCGACATCGACCTGGCCGCAATTGCTCGTTGGAGGGCGGTGCTGGTGGTGACGCTGGTCGAGGATCACGAACTCGCGAGTCTTCAGGTGACCGGCATTGGAGCGGCCGCGGCACGCGAGCAGATGGCATGGCTCCACCTGCCTATCCGCGACGTGTCGGTGCCTGGCGCTGCCTTCGAGGCAGCGTGGATGTCCGCCGGTCAGCGCATTCGCGACCGGCTCGCCTGCGGCTTCGACGTCCTCGTCCACTGCAAGGGCGGGCTCGGACGTGCCGGACTAGTGGCGGCACGCATCCTCGTCGATGCCGACTGGACGCCTGCTGATGCGCTCGCGGCGGTGCGGCAGGCGCGCCCTGGTGCGGTCGAGACGGCGGCGCAGGAAGCGTATGTGCTTGGCCTGACCCGGCTTCCGGCTGCGGTACCTTCGACCACTCGCGAGGCCCTTCTCGACCGCAGCATTGGCGCGTTGCTCGGCCTTGCCGCAGGGGATGCCGTTGGCACCACGCTTGAATTCAGCCGCCGCGACAGCAAGCCGGCGCTGACCGACATGGTCGGCGGCGGTCCGTTCAGCCTCAAGCCTGGCGAATGGACCGACGACACCGCCATGGCATTGGCGCTCGCCGACAGCCTCGTGGCAGATGCAAGCCTCGACGCTGCCAATCTGATGCGCCGCTTTGTCGACTGGCACCGTACCGGCAGCTACTCGTGCACTGGTTGCTGCTTCGACATCGGCATCACCACAAGGCAGGCGCTTGCCCGCTTCGAACGCGACGGTGAGCCGTACGCCGGCAGCACCGATCCGATGCGTGCAGGCAACGGTTCGCTGATGCGATTGGCGCCTGCTGCGGTCCGACACTGGCGAGATCGCGGCGTCCTTGCCGATGTTGCCGCTCGCCAGAGCCGCACCACCCACGCTGCGCCGCAGGCTATCGAGGCGTGTGTCGGCTATGCTGCGCTCCTCGCCGACGCGATCGGGGGCAAGCCGAAGGCGGAGGTACTAGTTGGCAGCGAAATCGCTGCATCCTGCACCGATCGTGGTATCGCCAGCATCCTTGCCGGCAGCTGGCGCGGTAAGTCGCGACAGGAGATCGCCTCTTCGGGGTACGTCGCTCACTCGTTGGAGGCTGCGCTCTGGTGTGTTGGTCACACCAGTGAATTCGCCTCGGCGGTGTTGCTCGCCGCCAATCTTGGCGATGATGCCGACACCACTGCTGCCATCACCGGCCAGCTCGCTGGCGCGCTCTACGGCGCCAGCGGAATACCCGCAGGCTGGCTGGACAAGCTCGCCTGGCGCGATCGGTTGACCGACGTCGCGCGACGTCTCGCCGCCGAGGCGCTGGCGTGAGCCGGAGAGGCTCCGTTCTCCCCTCCCCCTCACCAGACGATCCGTCCGTCACCTCGCCCGAGCAGCGCTGGCAGGCGCTATTCGGCACGGTCGCGCCCGTGCAGTTGCCAACGCTGGTCGCGCAGGCGGTTGCCTGGCGCGAGCAGGCCCTCATCAAGGGAGATGTCAGCCCGCAGATCGCGCGAGATCTCAAAGTGGCGGCAGCGGATGCACTGCGGCGGCGGGCGGCGAGGAGCAGCGAGGAGCAGGAGAAGGAGGCCGCCGCCGCGACGGTCAGTGATCTCGACGCTGGCAGCGATGGCATGGCTGCGCGTGCCGGTCCGAAGCGCCAAAATCGTGCATCACGCACCCGAGCCACCGGAAACAACGCCCCTCTCCCGCCGGCGTCCTCGCAGCTCCTGCCGGGGACCCGGCTGGTAAAGGCGCATGGCGGCATAAACCACGTTGTCGAGGTTGAGACTGACGGCTTCCGCTACCAGGGCAAGCTGTTCGGCTCGCTGTCCGCGGTCGCCAAGCATATCACCGGCACTCACTGGAACGGTCTGCTGTTCTTCGGCCTGCGCAAGCGCGGCACCTATCCTGCCAAGGCACGTCGACATGGTTGAAGTGAAGCCGGTCCGCTGCGCGGTCTATACCAGGAAGTCGAGCGAGGAAGGCCTCGAGCAGTCCTTCAACTCGCTGCATGCGCAGCGCGAGGCGTGCGAGGCCTACATCCTGAGCCAGAAGCACGAAGGCTGGCAGCTGATCCCAGCGCCGTACGACGATGGCGGCTATTCAGGCGGCAGTATGGAGCGGCCGGGACTGAAGGCGCTACTCGCCGATGTCGAAGCTGGGCTCATCGACACGGTGGTCGTCTACAAGGTCGACCGGCTTACCCGTGCGCTGTCTGACTTTGCGAAGATGGTCGACCGGTTCGATGCACGATCGGTGTCGTTCGTCAGCGTGACTCAGGCGTTCAATACCACCACCAGCATGGGCCGTCTCACCCTCAACGTGCTCCTGTCGTTCGCGCAGTTCGAGCGCGAAGTTACCGGTGAGCGCATCCGCGACAAGATCGCCGCCTCGAAGGCCAAGGGTATGTGGATGGGCGGCTCGGTGCCGCTCGGCTACGATGTCGTCGACCGACAGCTTGTGGTGAACGAGCCCGAGGCGGCGCAGGTGCGTGAGTTGTTCGCGCTCTACCTCAAATTTAAGTCGGTCGACGACGTGGTCACCGCGGCTGCCGCCGCGAAGATCCGCTCGAAGCAGCGGCTCAGCGCAGCCGGCAACACGACCGGCGGCAGCAGGCTTGGGCGCGGCTCGCTCTACGCCATCCTTGCCAACCCGCTCTACGCAGGCGAGGTCGGGCATAAGGGCAAGCGCTATCCCGGGCAGCACCAGCGTATCGTCGAGCCCGACGTCTTTGAGGCCGTCCAGGTCCTGCTCGCCGGCAACCGGCGCAAAGGGCTGGGCACTGCCGCAAGTACCGCCAGCTCGCTCCTCACGGGCATGGTCGAGGACCATAGCGGCACGCGGATGACGGCGACCTACACCGGCAAAGCCGATCGTCGGTACCGCTATTATGCCTCCACCCTCACCCGCGTCCCCGCCGACGAGCTGGAGACGCTGGTTGGTGCCGCCATCGTTGATGCGCTCGGCTCCCCTGCCCGGCTTGCCAGTGTCCTGCCCAGCCTCGACCTGCTGACCGCCGCCGTCATCGACAAGGCTACAAGCATCGCCGGCGCATGGCAGCAGCGCGACCACGCCGATCGGCGCCACTTGGCGACACAGCTCATCGAGCGGGTGCAGGTCACTGGCACGGGCGTCCTCGTCGTGCTGAACCTCAAGCCCATAGGCAGCGCCGGTACCGCCGAGATCGTCGTGCCGGCCACCATCGGGAAGGCCAAGGCAAGGCTGTCGCTGGTGGTGCCAGGTAGCGCCGCACCCAAGCCTGACCAGTCGCTGATCTCAGCTGTCGCGCAGGCGCGACGATGGCTGCTGCTGCTGACCACGGGCAAGTGCACCTCCATCGGCGGCATCGCCGCGGCCGATAAGGTGACGCCGGGCTATGTGCGCCAGCTGATCGGGGCCGCTTACCTGGCGCCTGACATCGTCACCCGGATCGTTGAGGGCCGCCAGCCTGCCTGGCTGACGCTCGCCAGTCTCAAGGACATGATGCCGCTGCCCGCCGATTGGGCCGAGCAGCGCCAGCTCTTTGCACGGCAAAACTGACGCATTTACGTCGATTCTGCTTGCGTCCGCCGCGACGTCAGACGATCGTTCTCCCACTCCCGAGACACGCGGGAGTGGGGCGTCGAAACCTCTTCAAGGAGTCAGCCGGTCTTCAGGTCATACCTGTGGCCGGGTGGCATGCGCGCATGTCCAGCCGGCAACGGTAAAGGCGCATGCGCCTGTTGGACTCCTGCAGGTTTCCAACATCCGGCTTCGGCCGTCGCCCCGAGAGGAACATAGGGGCGACCACCGGCGAAGCAGATCGGGCGCTTCTCATCACAGGGAGCGGCCATGACGTTTCGGATCATCACCCTTACAGCTGGACTATCGCTTCTTTCGCTCGCCGGCTGCGCTGCTCAAAGCGTGAAGGGCATGCGAGAACGTGAGCCTGTACTGACCGCCGAAAGCAGTCGTACCGTCGAGCAGATCACACAGTGCGCCTCCGCAGCCTGGATCGATTTGGGTGTAACACCCAAGACCGTCGCCCGCACAGGAGGGACTAGCCTCGTCCACGAGGCCGGCGTCGTCCTAGCCGTTCTCGACATAGACCAGCGCCCCACCGGGGCCCATGTCGAGTTGCGCATCTTCAAGAGCATTTGGGCCAAGCAGAACCGCAAATGGATCGCGGACACGCGCGCCTGCCTCTGAATACGCCCCGTTAGAATTAAGGGAAATAAGACTCCATGAGGCAGCGCTACTTCCAACCGTATTCTACCGCAGCCATCTTCGAGAACCCAACCAACGGTTGGCGTGAGGCCGTACCGCGTCGCGCCTGGCTCTGGATGCTCCTGTTCGGCGTCTTTTACATGGCCGCAAGAAGCCTCTGGATGCCACTTGGCATCACGCTCGGGATCCTCTTCGTGACGACCATGGTGTCCTGGGTGTTCCTGCTCATCGTGGCGCCCCTCGTCTGGGTCACCACGGCGGTCAAAGCTCGGGACATGCTTGAAGCGAGCTACCTCCGGCGGGGCTGGCTCGAAATCGATCCCGACAACCAGTAAAAGGTCAGCTGCGCGCAACCCTAATAGGTGCGCAACTTGCGCTCAATTGCTGTAGAGATGCGGTCGTTCCACTCGTTGAACGTCGAACGCGAGCGATCAATTGCTTCCTGGACACGGGCTAGGTGCAGCGCGGCTTCGGCAACGAAGTCGGTTGGATCCATCGACGGCAGGAACGTGTCGAGGTGCACTGACTTGGCGCCGATCCTTCCCTTGAACGGGAAGGTAAAGCCTTGCTCCGGCGCCGTGCGCAGCAGCAGAAGCGTGCCCTTGTATGGGATGCGAACCGATCCTCGGAACAGCAACGGCTGAGTGCCGTCTGGCTGGGCGACGGGATAGGCGCGAGCATCGACTGTCGCATCCATGATGCCGGGCATCTGAAGCGGCCAAAGCATGAACTCCCGCCTGAGTTCACCCGGCAGCTCCTCCACTGGCAGCGCTGCGCCGACCAACAGGTGACGGTCGCATGCCTGGTGCAGCTGCAGGTCCAGCTCGTCGAACCACTTGGTTAGGAGGCGGTAGCCGGTAAATAACCGCTTGCTCGTCGTTCTTGTCATGTTCCCGGTATAGGGCTCGTAAGCGCGTCTGCCAAACCTGTCGGCCGCGACGATCCAAAAGGCGACGTTCGTTCCTAAGTAAGGGTGCCCGAACACGGCCGCTCGTAAGCGCCGCCGCCAGCCGGCTGTGGATCGCTCCGCTGGAAGGCTGGCTTGCGACTGCCATGTGATCGCCCTAGCTGCCGCAGAGCTAACAATGCTGTACGCCTTTGGGCTGCAATCCTTAGGATCATGCGCACCGCGAATATCCTGCCGCAACCTGCCGGCCAATGCCGTGGAACATCCGCTCCACTCGAACCCTTGCTCCACATCAATCGGCAAGAGGATGACGGCAGATGGTCGACGAAGTGGTGGACGTGATCGTCATCGGTGCCGGCACGGCCGGGTTGAAGGCCTACAAGGCGGCTTCCGCTCGCGGCGCCGATACCGTGATCATCGAACGGGGTTCTGGCGGCTCGACCTGCACCCGCTGCGGTTGCATGCCGTCCAAGCTGCTCATCGCAGCGGGGCGCGTCGCTCATCAGGCCCGCCATGCCGGCACGTTCGGGATCATCGTCGGCGACGTCGCCGTTGACGCCCGCGCAGTGTGGCAGCGAGTGCATCGAGAGCGTGATCGCTTCGTCGCATCGGTGATGGAGGAGTACCACGCTATCCCCGCCGAGCGCCGGATCCACGGCAATGCGAGTTTCGATGGACCCGATGCGGTAAAGGTTGGTGACCGGCGGATTGTCGCCCGGCGCGGCATCGTCATCGCCACGGGTGCGAGGCCGGTCGTGCCCGACTCGCTCGAGAGCGTCCGATCCATCGTCCATACCCACGAAACCATCTTCGAGCTTGATACACTGCCGCGCACGATCGCGGTTCTAGGCGCGGGTCCCCTCGGCCTTGAGCTGGCACAGGCCTTCGCGCGACTAGGTGTCGAGGTGACCGTCTTTGATCCCGGCAAGACGATCGGTGGTATCAAGGACCCCGAGATCAATGCTGCCGCGATCCAAGCGTTGAGCCGCGAATTGACGCTGCACCTGGAAACCGAGGCGAAAGCTGAGCCAAACGGGGATCGGCAGGCGACGCTCAGCTGGGAGGGCGGCGAGGTGACGGTCGACCTGATCCTCGCGGCGACCGGCCGAGGTCCCGAACTCGGCGATTTGAATCTCGGCTCCACCGGTCTTGCGCGGGACGAGCACGGCACCCCGATCTTCGATCGCGTGTCTCACCGCTGCGGCAACAGCAACATCTTCGTCGCGGGCGATGCCGATGCCTGGAGGCCAGTGCTCCACGAGGCTGCGCGCGGTGGCCAAATTGCCGGCGATGTCGCCGCAGGCGGCGAACCGCCGCGTCTTCTGCCTGAATTCGCCATCGCCTTCACCGAACCCAACATCGTCGCGGTTGGCGCGGCGTTCGACGATCTGCCGTCGGATGCGCGGATCGGCTGTGCCGATGTAGTTGACAACGGCCGCGCGACGGCGGACGGGCACCGGGACGGGTTGGTCAGGCTCTACGGCGATCCGCAAGGAACGCTGATCGGCGCATCGATCCTCGCGCCTGAGGGCGAGCATCTTGGCCATCTTGTCGCACTCGGGATCGATCGCGGCATCAGCTTGGCCGAGTTTGCGGATCAGGCATGGTACCACCCGACCGTCGAAGAGCTGCTTCAATCAGCAGCCCGCAATGCGGCTGGGATCAACGACAAGCTGTAAGCTCAACTCACTCAGCCGCACGTCAGAGTCTGACAAGTCACGTCTCACGACGACCATTGATTGAACCCCGACGCCGATCGTCGGGGCTCGCTTTTGTCAGCCTAGGTCTGAGCCTCCAAGATGCGCTTGAGCAGCTGCCTTGGCCGCAGAACCGCCCCGCGGCTTGCCCGCGCCCTTCGCAGGCGCCTTCTGCGGCTTCTGCGGCTTCTGCACCGTCTGACCGGGTTTGCGACCCAAACCGATCTTCTTGGCCATTTCGCGACGGCTCGCCGAGTAGTTCTCGGCAACCATGGGATAGTCGGCCTTGAGGCCATACCGCTCGCGATATTCCGCAGGGGTCATGCCATTCGTTGCAAGGTGACGGCGTAACGTCTTGTATGGCTTACCGTCGATCATGCTGATGATGTGATCTTTGCTGGCCAGCGACTTACGAGCGGTCACTTTCGGCTCGTAGGTTGGGGTGACCACCTCTTCCTCCTGAGGATCACCACCGCCTGCAAGCTGGGCAACTGTCTGGTACATCGAGTTGAGAAAGGCAGGCACATCGTCGGCATTGACCCGGTTGTGCTGGTTACCCAACCACGCGATGGTCAGTGCGGTCGCGAATTCAACGTGGTCGGTGGATGGCTCGGCCATTGCATTTTTCCAGTTATCTATTGTTCATCGAGTAACCGTCATGCCGGTTTATGCATGAAAAGAGAAGTCTGACCACCGCTGCCGCGACATGCACGGTTTTATGTCTGGCACATCGGAACACCATGGTAGAGCATGCACCAATGCAAGATTGACGAACTACGTACTCGAAGCTGCAGGAGAATGGACGTGGTAGAAGCACGATGGAACGGGTCAGTGATCGCGCAGAGTGACGATACGGTCATTGTGGAAGGCAACCATTATTTTCCTGCTGACAGCGTTGACGCTGCCGTACTCCAGCCAAGCAGCACGACAACCATCTGCCCTTGGAAGGGTACCGCCCACTATTACAGCTTGCACGTGGGCGGCGTCCACAACCCCGACGCCGCCTGGTACTATCCCGAACCAAAGGCAGCGGCCGAGGAAATCCGAGGCCACATAGCGTTCTGGAAGGGCGTGGCGGTAGGTTAACTGCTACGACCGCTAGCGACCTCCGTCTGCTGAGACCCACAAACGGCCATTCGAAGCGCCTTCTTCCCTTCCCAATTTCTGCCATCATTAATTGTGGCGGGTAGCCGCAACCGGGTCGAAAATGGCTTTTGTACCGATCCTGGCGATGTCACCCGAGCCAAGCAAACGCGTCGAATTCGCGAGCAAAGACGGTGCGGGCGGCTCGCTCGTACACCTTGCGCCCAGCATCGCCGTTGGTAAGAATCACGACCGAAACGCCCGTGGCTAGATCGACGATGAACAGGTTGGCGACGCCATCGTTGCTTCCCCAATGCCAGGCAAAGCGGCTTTCCTCCCCGCGCTCCAGTCCCCAGCCCAGGCCCCAATCAAGCGTTCCCTTCACCCGTGTGGTGGGCATCGAGAGCGCCGGGAAGCGCCGCGCGAACGCTAGGAACCGGGCATAGTCGCCGGCAGTCGTCCACAGCCCTGCCGCCATGTTGGGCGTCATGAAGAGCGGTATCGCTGGCTTGTCGAGCGCGACCGCGGCTTTCTCGCGGTCCTCTCGCGCCCACCGGTCAACCGGGGTCGGCGGGCCCGCGTCGCGTCGCGCCTCGAAGCCCACCGGCCCCTGCTCAGCGAGCACGGCACCGCCGCCGTCATGGGCCCAGGCGACGGCCGGGTTGGTGCCCCGTGCCCAGCCATAGGTGCTGCGTCGCATCCCCGCCGGTCGCAGCACCCGCGCCTCGACGACCTGCGCGGCGGTCAAGCCCGTCACCGCCTCGACCAGTCGCCCGAGCAGGACGAAGCCCTCGCCAGAATATCGGAACCGGGTGCCGGGAGCGAACGCACTCGTCAGCGGCTCGCTCGCCTCGTCCCGCCAGTTGGGTAATCCGCTGGAGTGCGAGAGCAGATGGCGAGGCGTGATCGCGCGCGTCACCGCGTTGTCCGTGAAAGCGACCGTCTCCGCCACTGGCCGATCAAGATCGATCAGTCCTTCATCCGCCATGCCGTGGACGGTGGTCGCCAGAACCACCTTGGACAGCGATGCTGCTTCGAACAGGGTTTCCGGCGTAGCAAGTGCGCCGCCAGCCTTAGCGTACCCTGCCGCCCCGAGCGTCACCGTGCCGGCCGCGTCCAGCATCGCCCAACTGGCGCCCGGTACAGACGCCAGATCCATCCATGATGGCAATGCGTTGAACGGGCCAGTCGATGGCACGGTCATCGCTTCTGCCGTCACGGACATAGCAAGCGTTGCCAGACCTGGAGCCGCGAGCATCGTCCTTCTAGATATCGAAGCGTTCATCAACCCCCGCCTGTAGTCAGTTCGTCATCCATACAGGCGTGCCGGCTGCAGGCCATCGATGTCCAGGGGATCGGGGCTAACACCAGCGGCAAGCCCCCTTTCGTCATTACCAAGGACGCTTTCACCTGAACGATTGCAACACTCAGGAGTGGTCATTCAACAGCGCCGAATCGGGATCGCAAAGCGGACGCCCCTTCATGCTATTCAACGGCGCTGCAGCTTGAAATCGTACGAGTTGCCGGGTTGCGCGGCTGCGAAGCGTTCGGGCGGCAAACCGGCCATCCCCAGTGCGGAGATAAGGGCAAGGCGGGGCGATTCGCGGGCTTCGTCGGTCAGCTGAAAGGTGCCCCAGTGGATACCTAGCGCCTCGCCCGCGCCGACACCCTCGAAAATCCTGACCGCTTCTGCGGGATCGACATGCTGCGCCGCCATGAACCAGCGCGGCTCGTAGGCGCCAATCGGAATCAGCGCGACGGCAGGAGCGCCGAGCTTGGCGCGCACGTCTCGGAAGATCGCCCCGTCGCCGTAGCCGGTGTCGCCGACAAACCAGACCGAGCCGACAGGAGTGTTGAGGTAGTGCCCCGACCATAGCGCCATGCGCACGTCGGTCGGCCAGCGGTTCGCCCAGTGGTTCGCGGGCGTCAGCGTGCTCGTGATCGCGTCCGTCAGCGGCAATCGATCCCACCAGTCCCCAACGATGCACCGCGCCTCCGGCACGGCGGAGCGAACGATTGCGTCGTTGCCGAGCGGCATAGCCATCAGCGGGGAGTGAACCGCCTGCAGTCGTCGCAGCGTGGCGACGTCCAAGTGATCGTAATGGCAATGGCTGAGCAGGACGACGTCGATCGGCGGAAGATCGTCGAAGGCGATGCCAGGCGCTGTCACTCGCTTGGGTCCCGCGAAGGAGACGGGACTGGCGCGATCTGACCAAACAGGGTCGGTCAGGATGTTGACGCCCGCAACCTGGATCAGAAGGGTCGCGTGGCCCACCATCGTGACGCGCAGTCCCGCCACTCGCAGCTCCGGCTTTGCCGGCGTGACCGGCACAGCTGCCGGCCATTTAGCCGCGCCTCCCGCAAGCTTCCACCGCAGCATGTCCTTGAGACCGCGATCGGTGGAGGGCTGACCGGGATTGAAGAAGCGTACGCCGTCAAAGTGGTCGCTCGGTGGGCCTTGATAGTAGCGGTTGCGCGGCATCGACCGTGCTTACCGGGCTGCGCCCTATGAGGCGACCCCGATCACGCTGCGCCGGGTGCGACGTCGACGATCCAGGTGATGCCAAACCGGAAGGTCAACATGCCAAACGCCGCCGACCAGGGTGCCGGACCGATCGGTTGAAGGATCCAAGCTCCCTCCGCTAACGCGTCCCGCCCCTCCCGTGCCTCTTCGGACGAGGTGCCGCGCACCGACACGAAGAAGGCGTTGGTGCCCGCCTCGTAGTCGCGGCCGGGCTGAACGTCACACGCCATGATCCTGAACCCGTCGTCGCTGGCGACCTGACCCCAGATCACGTCCTCGGGCGAACTGGCGTGTTCGGCCTGTCCCATGACCCCATAGGTCATGACGGTGAGATCGCCGCTAAACACGTGGGCGTAGAAGTCGAGCGCAGCGCGGGCCTGGCCTGCGAAGTTCAGGTGGGAAGTGACGGCGAGGGTCATGCGGGTCTGCTAAAGATCAACACTGCTGATAGTCTGGGGCTAACGATCGTATAGCCGCCCTCTCCTGCCAGTTTGCGTCAGTAGCTCATGGTCCGCTCCGATCGTCTGCTCCGCCTGCTGCACGCAATGCCGACCATTCCTGCGCCAATCACGGCCGCACGGCTGGCGGAGGACACCGGCGTGTCGTCGCGCTCGCTTTACCGTGACATCGACGCCCTGCGGGCGGCCGGCGCACAGATCGAGGGCGAGCGCGGCTATGGCCACCGGCCCATTGAGGATGTGGCTTTGCCGCCCCAGATACTCGACCGGGCAGATTGAGGCGCTGGCGCTGGCGCTCGCCGAGGTGAGCGCACTCGGCGATCCGGTCCTCACGCGCGTTGCGTCTTCGGTTCTCGCCAAGGTGGCGGCAATCTTGCCCGATACCCGGCCATTCAAAGTTGCAGAGGCGTGCACCAACGTCGGTCATTCGTTCAGCTTGTGGTGGCGCACTCAGATCAACGCCGTGTCTCACGCGCTCGCCTGCTTTTGTATCGAGCCGATGCCATCCGGGGCCTGCGTGCGTTAGCTCACGAGGGATCAAACCCGAGCGAACGATGGAGAACAGACATGAGAGCGATGGTCCTGCGCAACCCCATCGGGCTAGATAGGCTGGCCTTGGAGGGGCACGCCGATCCCGGTGCGCCCGGCGCGGGCGAAATACGGGTGGCGCTGCACGGCAGCTCGCTCAACTTCCACGACCTTGGAGTCGCGACGGGCCGGATGCCGACCGCAGACGGCCGCATCCCCTTGGCCGATGGTGCCGGCGTCGTTGAAGCGGTCGGCGAGGGTGTGACCGAGTTCCGGCCAGGAGACGCCGTCGTCTCCTGCTTCTTCCCGGACTGGCAGGACGGTCCGCCCACCGTCGGCGACTTCCGCCGCACACCGGGCGACGGGATCGATGGCTTCGCGCGGGAGCATGTCGTCCTGCCGGCCACGGCGTTCACGCTGGCACCTCGGGGCTACGATGCAGTAGAGGCCGCCACGATCACGACCGCAGGGCTCACGGCATGGCGAGCCCTGGTCGTCGACGGCAAGCTTAAGGCCGGCGACACCGTGCTTCTGCTCGGCACCGGCGGCGTGTCGATCTGGGCGCTTCAGATCGCCAAATTAATGGGAGCGACGGTGGCGATCACCTCGTCATCGGGCGAAAAGCTTGAGCGGGCGCGCGATCTCGGTGTCGACCACGTCCTGAACTATCGCGACCAGCCCGAATGGGGCCGCGCCATCGCCGATTGGACCGGCGGTCGCGGCGTCGACCATGTGGTCGAGGTGGGCGGGCCGGGCACGCTGGCCCAGTCTATCGCTGCGGTACGCGTCGGCGGGCATATCTCGCTGATTGGCGTGCTGACGGGCAGCACCGGCGAGGTGCCAACCGCCGCGCTTATGGCAAAACAGGCCCGGTTGCAGGGCCTGATCGTCGGCAGCCGCCGCGAGCAGCAGGACTTCGTGCGAGCCCTCGATGCCAGCGGCATCCGCCCCATCGTGGATTGCCGTTTCCCGCTCGAAATGCTGGCAGACGCATTCCGCTTCGAAATGGGTGCGACGCACTTCGGCAAGATCGGCATCGAATGGTGAGTTGGACCCACATCCGGACATTCGCGACGTATCTACCCTACCCCAATTTCGGCCATTCGTTCATTTTGATTGAGCGTCCAATCTTACCGGTCGGGGCAGGTCGGCGAAATTTGAGTGGTTTCAAGCTATATATACGGTCCCCCGGGGGGCGAACGTCAGCAAATTCAATTTGATTAGAGGCTTAGTAGGCGTCGGTATTCCGCCTCAGCGAACCCGTAGGTGTCACCAGCTAGGCGCAGCAGCCGATCCCGGTCACGCACGATGACGCGCCCACGCACGGAGCGAACAGCCTCATCCTCTTCGAGCTTGTGGAGTGCGTCGGTCACGCTGCTGCGGCGGACGCCGAGCATGAGCCTGAACTCCTCGTGCGTCATGCAGATGTCGTCCTCGCGTACCCGGTCGTGATAGAGCAGGATCCATCGCGCCATCCGCCGCTCGATCGAATGCGCGAGCGACGAGACGATCGTCCTGGACATCTGGGTCATGACCACGTCGACGAAGCGGAGCAGGACGGTTCGGATCTCTGGACGTTCGGCCAGTATCCTGTGCAATGCTGTGGCCGACAGCCTCATAGCCGTGCCGTGTTCGGCCCGCATCACCACGTCATGCGACCAGCGCTTGTTGCCAAGTAGCAACTGCCAACCGATGAACCCCTCGCTTCCGACCAGCGCGACCGCGTAGCGGCGGTCGCCCTCGAGTGAGTCGAGTATCGCAGCGATCCCGGTCAACGGGAAGCAGATGCTGTCTGCCGCATCGCCGACGCGCGCGATCATGTCACCGTTGCGGAACGGCACCAGTTCCAGATGCGGCGCAAGGGCGGCGCGGTCAGCGTCATTCAAAAGACGTAGCAGCGCATTCGCCTCGCACGGCAACGCGTTGGAACTGGGGGTCACATCCACCTTCAAAGCCTGATCATCCATGCCGCCGTCCATACTTCCGAACCTCGCTGCTCAAACGCTTGGGTCTACTTTCGTACCGAAACGCTGAGGCTCGCCCAATGGTTGGGAAACAGACAGTTACAGGAGGGACCATTGCGCAAAACCGTTCTAACGCTGATCGCCGCGTCGACCGCGATCGCAGGCATTCCAGCTCTGGCCCAGTCACCTCGCTCGATTGCCGCTCCTCCTCCGCCACCGCCGCCCGCGACATCCATGCAGCCCCCGAAAGCCGCACCCGACATGCAGTCAGTCTTGGACGCGCTCGCGTCGCTCGGCGGCAAGCCGATCGAAACGCTCACGCCTGCGGAAGCCCGCATGCAGCCCTCGGCCGCGGACGGAGCCAAGGCGGCGATGCGGAAGAAGGGAATGTCGACCGCGCCTGATTCGTCGGTGACGACGCGGGACCTGCCGTACGGCAGCGACTCCAAGCAATTCGCGCGCATCTACAAGCCGGCCGGCGCACCTGCGGGTGGCAAGCCGATGCCGGTCATCGTCTACTACCACGGCGGTGGTTGGGTCATTGCCGACGTCGACACCTACG
>Ga0182210_1000087_pt1 | contig 17426 bp, 17 predicted proteins | sample G5R1MG_19_FD_129670 | JGI IMG/M metagenome (GOLD analysis project Ga0182210, IMG submission 129670) | Switchgrass phyllosphere microbial communities from Michigan, USA - G5R1_MAIN_03OCT2016_LD1 MG | ecosystem: Host-associated > Plants > Phyllosphere > Phylloplane/Leaf | place: USA: Michigan... | reverse complement strand
TGGAGTCTGTCGTCGTCGTCGTCGTCGTCGTCGGCGTCGTCGGTCGCGTGCCGTGGTTATCGGCGTGATGCTTCAACGGCGGGGTGGCGGGGCAATATAGTATTCGTATTAGTTGCCTAGCAGGTAGGGAACGAACTATCCATCCACATGGCTAGTGACTCGAGTCCCTAGTTCGTTAGTTGGACCTTGCCTCGTACCAACGCCCTCCTATCGACCGGCCTGCTCTACCACTGCCAATACACCCCAAGCCGCCAGGCGAAGCAGCGATGTGTCACGACGCAGTCCGTCCAAGTGGCCGAGCGTGGCGGAGAGTAACGGCATGGGTGAAGAAGCAAAGCAGGCCCGGCCAGCCGCCACCCGGACGCGCCAGAGGGTCTCCATAGGGCAGAGCATGCTTCCTGTTGTGGTGTTGCATGCATGGCGCAAAAGAGGCCCGCGCCGTCAAGTGTCTGCTCCTCCAGCGCGCAGCCGAGCGCTGCATCTGGCTTGCCTGGCTTTCGATAATGCAGCCTTGTACGCGGGCAGCAAGCGTGTGGGGCTCGGCTTGAAACTTCGATACGCCCTCCCCTCGCGCCTGGTTGCACACAACCAGGCCAAGCTTCCTATATACTACGCCTGTCGCCAAATCAAGATGAGATCTAATAATCCTGCCCTGTCCTCCCATGCTCGTAGCCGTACACCACCCAGCTCGTTTCAGAACGCCGTCGTGCTTGCATAGCATGCAAAGAACCGGACCCTTCTAGGGTATCATCCGTGTCGTCAAGCTCGCTGCCACCCAACGAGAGACCGTGCCATTTCACCATTGCAGTGGGAGGAAGCGTTTCATCCAAAACTCGTCAGAAACGCCCACATGCCGGCGCCACACAAGACAGGGATCGTTAGGTTGTCGTCCCAGCCGAAAAGATCCAACGCCTCGCTGACGCTGGCAATGACGCCCGCCGCCAACGACATGGCGCCCAGCGCCCACCCGCCCGAAACCGTCGACTCCGTGGCCGACCATCCTAGAGCCCTGCGCGCTGGCTGAGGAAGAACGAGGCGACCCTGGAAAGCGAAGGCGTGCTCGCCGTGATTATACGGTGCGTACAGCGGACCAAGCCAGCCCCACCATACCGCAGCCGTCACGATACCCGTCACGCATGCAGCAACCGAGCCTGCAAGGCTCTTGCCTTTGCGGACCTTGGGCGTGAGGTGACCCCAGAGCCGGCCAAAGGTCGAGGCGGCCGTGTCGCACCAGCTGAGCAGGAGGATGCTCATGACGGCGAGATCCTTGGGGCAGAAGCGCATCACTGCCCATGCTCCCAGAAGGTACGAGATGACACCGTTGTAGCCATCCACCTCGGACTCTCGCATGAGCGCCCCCAGGCAACGGATGTAGCAGCGGTTGACCTGCCAGTACCGATGTCGGACAACGTCGGTAAGGGCAATGGGGATGAGCAGGCTGAGGAGCACGCTGTGGATTTGCGACGTCTGCGTGCCCGTGCAGTAGAGCCCGATGGTTATGAAGCCGATGGAGACGTGGAGGAGCTTGCGCGGGATCTCATGACGGTGAACCTGTCACATGTCAGCGCGTCTTGGTGCACCCGAGGGGCCTGGGTCCGCACAAACGACCGCCACTTCTGATGAATGGGGATGAGCCCGAGTGGACTCGGGCTCCTGCTCATCTCCCTCCAGTACTGCTTGTTGGCGGCAGCCGGCGACAAGTGTGCGTCGGCTGCCCCGTTGGTGGGCAGGGCGGGGACTTTGGTCAGACTGGCGCTTGCTTTCCCTTGTCGTCGGCTGGTCAGGCCGCTGGATCGCCTCCTCGCCAGGCCGCCCTCGACGGCCGCGTCCCGACTCTTTGCGCGCGCCCTCTGGTCTGGGTCGGAGCTGGACGGGTCCTCGTCTATGGGCTGCGGCGACGCGATGCGCTGCTGCTGCTGCTGCTGCTGCTTGCGCGCCGAGGAGCGCGTTGTGGGACCGACGTAGCCATCCTGGCTGTTGCTGCCGCCAGCCTCCGAGGGTGTCGGCGAAGGCGATATAATGCGGGGTGTGTTGGGGACCTGGTACTGCCGCGAGGTTGCCATGGCGTTGCGCCAGCACGTGGGAAAGGAGGGAAGCGGAGCGGCGCGGGGGACGCCGGCGCGGGAGGAGCAGGCGCTGCTTATCAGCCGGGCAAGGTGGACGAGCAGCGATTCGCGATGCACAGGTACCGCGTCGTGGGCGTGGGCAGGGGAGCAATGGGCGTAGCGGTGAGGCGTGGCCGCGACATTGGCGTCAGAGTCCGTGGCGGTGTCCGTGGCGGTGCCAGTGTCGTCGGCCGTGGCCAGACTCGAGTCTGCAGCCGCGGGGGGGGAGGGAACTGCCACGGTGGGCGCAGGCGGCAATGGCCACTTCGTAGACAGGGCGAGAGGCGTACGAGCAGTCCGGGCATGCGGCGGCGTCTTGTTGTGTTCGACCTTGGCCGCTGTCCCCCCATGCACTGTTGCCGATGCCCACACGGGGTGTGGCGCAGAATGTGGCTGACGAGCGGCAACGTGCACCGTGTGGCGGTGCGCAATGCACTTTGCCCGCGGGCCACTTTTTCCTGGGGCACAGCGTCGCAACCTCGACTGCGCCCAGCGGCTGGAACTTTGGATGGCCACCACCACATCGCGACCCCAAGACCACGCCGCCGTCCCCCGGCCATGGCGCCTCAAGCGAAGCAGGATCGCTCCTTCCGCGCTCTGACGCCTGCGCTGTCCGAATGGATCCTCGAAGCCGTCGATTCCATGGGCTTTGTCAAGACGACGCCCGTCCAACACGCCGCGATTCCCATGTTCATGAAGAATTCCGATGTCGTCGTCGAGGCTGTGACAGGTAGCGGGAAGACGTTGTCGTGAGTGCAAGCGAGCTAGAATCGCATTCCTTGCTAACCCCAGCAGCTTTCTCATCCCCGTCGTAGAGCGCCTGCTGCGACTCGATGCACCCATCAAAAAGCACCACGTGGGCGCAATCATCATCTCGCCGACAAGGGAGCTCGCCACACAGATTCACGCTGTCCTCTGCTCCTTACTCAGGTTCCATGCGCCGTCAGCAACCATGCTCGAACCCGACGCGGAAGATACCGACATGGAAGACGCAGATGCGCCGCCCAGGCCCGTATTCCCCCCAGGAACCGTCAAAGTCGTGCCACAACTGCTCCTCGGTGGCTCCGTCACGCCTGCTCAGGATCTTAGTAGATTTCTTAAATCGCAAACCAATCTACTCATTGGCACACCCGGCCGACTTCTTGAACTCCTCTCATCGCCCCACGTGCATTGCTCCCAAGCCTTCTTTGATGCTCTCGTGCTCGATGAAGCAGATCGTCTGCTCGACCTCGGATTCAAGGATGACCTGCAGAAGATCCTCTCAAGACTGCCGAAGCAACGCAGAACCGGTCTGTTTAGCGCGAGCGTCAGCGAGGCCGTCGACCAGCTCATCCGCGTTGGCCTGCGGAACCCTGTCCGTATAGCCGTCAAGGTCAAAACCAGATCAACCGGTGAAGATGGTGCCATTGAAGACAAGAAAACACCCGCCAGCTTGCAAATGTCCTATTGCATCCTTCCTCCCTCACACAAACTACCAGCCATCAAGAAAATCCTCTTGTCGCTGCAGCCGCAGCCGCAAAAGTCCATCCTGTACATGGCTACCTGCTACTCCGTCGACTACTTCCAGCACGTCTTACCCGAGGTATTCCCAGGATACACCATTGTCCCTTTACACGGCAAGCATCCCGACAAGGTCCGCCAAAGAAATTTTGTCAAATTTGTCCAAAGTGTCACGCCATCCATTCTCCTCACCACAGACGTCGCCGCCCGAGGCCTCGATATCCCTGCAGTCGACCTTGTGCTACAGTTTGACCCCCCTAGCGACCCAAAGACCTTCATCCACCGCTGCGGTCGCGCCGGACGCGCCGGACGGAAAGGCATAGCCGTCACCTTCCTCACGCCAGGCCGAGAAGAAGACTATATTGAATTCCTGCGCGTCCGGCAAACTCCCGCCTCTCCTCTCACCACTCCCTCCATCGAAATCACCGACGCCGATGCGGACGCCATAAGCAGAAATATTCGCAAAGTCGTAAGAACAGATCGTGCCCTCTTCGACAAGGCCCAACGCGGCTTCGTCTCCTGGCTCCGCGCCTACAGCAAGCACACTGCGAGTTCCATCTTCCGTGTTTCCGACCTCGACTGGACCTCGCTGGGTCACGCTTGGGGCCTTCTTAGGCTCCCAAGCATGCCCGAGTTGAAGAAATGGGATGGCGACCGCTCGCTAGGCATCGACCTGGACCTAGCAACCTACGCATATAAGGACAAGGCGCGCGAGCAGCAGCGTCTCGTTGAGCAAAAAGACTACGACGCTAACAAGACAGACGGCGCCAAGAAGCGCTATGTCACCAAGAACAAAAAAGAGTCGGCATGGACGCTACAAAAGGATGCGAAGGCAATGAAGGAGCAGCGCCGGGAGAAGAAAACGGCGAAGCGTGAACACGAGCGTGTGGCCAAGCTGACGGACGAGGAGCGGAGGCAGGAAGAGCAGGTGAAAACCATGGTGAATGAGGTGCGAAGGAAGGTCAGGGAGCAGGAGGCTAGGGAGGCAGCAGAGGAATTTCAGGGATTCAGCGATTAGCGATTCGGGTCTAACAGGCGTTGCGCAGCGCGTCCCGGATGAAGGCGTTTTTTTTTTCTTGTGGGAAAACTCGCTGTTGCGTGATGCATGATGGATGTGGTTGGGCTGGGCACGGTTGTGTTCGACTTGCCTTGCCGTGCTCATCTCGCGGGAGTTTGAGTTATGAGCATGGATGACTATATTTACATTTCTATGTAAGTACTGTACATATATATATATATATACTCAAAGTTCGATATAAGTTAATCCTGGCCAATTTTCAGTGTCTCTGTTCCCTTGATCATTTATCCATCTCGTACCTGCCTTCCCTCGTCACCTTCCCTCGCCCCGTTGTCATCCTTGACCGAGACGCCCTTCCTCAACACCCTACCGCCCTTCTCCCTAGATTTCTCCTCTCTCATTGCCAAAGCCCTCTCCACAACCCCCACATTGTCTTTCTCTTTCTCAAGCCCCTCGCGCCCGTTCTCAAGCAAGTCCCATGATCCCAAACCAGGCCATCCCGCCAACAAAACGCCATCTACACCCTGCATCACATTTGCCTACGCAATATCCCAGGATGGCCGAATACAAATAACACCTCCTTTGCTCGCGTAGGCGTAGTACAGATGAGTGGGTCGTTGTGGAAGAGCGTGCTTGATACGCTAAGGATGGCAGGATGAGAGCAGTAATTACGGATCGGGCGAACAGAGATTGAGAAACTCTGGGGTGGTGTGAGGCTTTTCGTGGACCGAGCTCGTGCTCGTCTCCTGCCATGACGAAACGGTGTTGAGGCAAATGAAGAGGGTATGCAAGAGATGAAGAGATAATGTTAAGAGCGGGTAGGACATCGATCTCGGCAGCTTGAGCCGCTTCGTCGACAAGGGGAATTAATAGTGTGATCATGCCCTTGGTTATGGCCGTCACAGCCAGAGGCCGCTGCTTTAGCTGTAGACTTGTAGCTGCTAAAGCTTTTCTTTGGCTTTAGATTATGCCGATCCTTGGTGGAATGACAGCATTCATAATCATCGGAAAGGACACATAGCCATTATTGGGAAGTTCCCAACTGTACATTCTAAGACTTATCTCTGGCCTGTACACAGGACCTACCTCTATTTTGTCAAGATTTAATGTGTGCTTGAAACTTGTTCTAGTGAAGGTCAGGACATATGTATAAATAGTAGTCTATGGAATTCTAGGGCAGATAGGCTATAATAGGAGACTTAGGTGCATAGTATAGATCAAGTGCCTTGAACTTGTGATCACGGGGGTTCTGTGATAGGATAATCTTCGAGTCTCAAATCCAGTTAAGAATATGCCAACAACTCAGGATTTAGGGAGTGTAGATATCTAATTGCGAGTGAATCTGGTTAGAAACAATAGTGAGTGACGTGACTGGTTGCCCAAGACTAAGATGCCTATGCGTTTGCTCTCACTGCAATTATAACGTCAGCAAGGTCACGTACGTAAATGAGATTAGCAACGCTAGTCAGCTTGAAGAAATACTTTTATATCCTTTTTTGTTCTAGGTATCTGTCCTGCACCTATCCGCCACACTTCTGCACTCAACCGGCAAAGACGCACTCACCACAAACCAAATAGCTAAAAGGCAAACTCCAAGTTTCTAGCTCACATCATTAAGCGATCACACGAAAATGACAAAATCAATGAAAACAGTACACCTTTACTGTCCCACAAGCAAGAAGAGTGCCGACAACGTTGCTATTTCGCCATTTCACACCCTCGAGCAAGTGCTACAAGGTGTGCGGCTCGCAGTATGCAGCAAGTATGCTGCGCTCTACACAGTCGAGGCAAAGCCAATTGTGAGTGTCGAGGCACTCGAGGATGATCAACGTGTGCTGGTTGCTATCACAGCTGCTGAGATCATGCTGCCTGATGCGCCACCGGATTTTGTGTTGTACAATGGTGAAGAGGGAGACCGAGTGAATCCGGATGTTGAGGGCTTCGGGGAAGCATGGGAGGTTCTAACACACTGTTCCCTAAATAGGTAATGAATGTTGGGCTAATTATATACAGGATCTTACAGACAGCGAAAAGTGCGAGCATATTACTAGTCTCAACACGATGCATCCAACAACAAGGAACAAGCTGCGTATTACGCGCCCCTACGAATTAGTGGTCTCTGATCTTGCCGCTATTGAGAAGGCAGCGGAGTCTGAGCTTACGGATTCGGCCTATGCGACTCAGGTAGAGACAAACATCGAGAACCGCTGGCACATAACTTACGACCACTTCATCCCTACTGGTCACTGTCCTCCACGCTTTAAAAACAATGGTGCTGTATGGTCACCGCATATACTCGCTGCACTCGATGTGCTAAGCAGCTTCACCCATGGCCAAGCGCGTCTTGCGTCAGAGTTCTTGGAGGAGGCTATCAAGATGCGCATTGATGAAGGCGATGATACAGACACGGTCGTCAAGCCTGAAGACGTGACGAACGCCATCGGCATCGTGTATGAGCATGCCGGCGTGATTCCTCCGAGATTAACGAAGAAGGGCGGGAAGAGAGGCAGAGGAAAAGAGAGGAGAAAGGCAGCGCGAGGGAAGGGCAAGAAGGACAATAGTTTGGCTTCTTGAACGTCCGATTATGAACATGGAAAGAACTTTCTGATCCAAATGGGAGTTTTACTATATGCTAGGTATTCTTTCGAGAACTGGCTTGGAAACCTTGAGTTCACTACTCTTACTCACAGAGTTGTAAGGGGTTATTATGCAACAGACTGTAGCTTCTCAACCATAGCCTCTTATTCATGCATCCTATTCCCGGGCAGAATCGTTTGGTGATGGGCGCTCGCCGTGATATCGCCATGTCTGTGAGTATTCGTTTTCGCCGAAATGGCAAGCCTCGAATTTTGAACCCATGGGCGCTGGGCCCCTCTGAAAAGGCGAAATCAGCACCCATGTGTTTAATGATGGATAGAGAGCCACTATACATGCCATGTGTGCGAGTGACGGCTGTGCAATGTCGTCAATATCGGTCTGTGCGCCAACGTGGGCTGGAGCCTGGACGATGTCTAGTTCCCCCACTGCAGATCACGGGGGTGGGACAAGTAAGTGTACACCACACGTGTTCCTCTGGACCATTGCTCCATACCTCACCACCCTCGCAATCCCCCTTCAATTGCAGCATGGCTCTACAACCGCCCTCTCTTGCCGCAAGGCCCAAGCCTGGATCCAGCAGTTCTACCAAGGCTGTTATTTTGGTACCGCTTGCTACCACGTGCTGGGTTACTCAGTTGCTTATACGCACAGGTTGGAGGACCGTCTCGAGGCACCCGGTTCAGGCCCTTGTCCATGGAATTGCCCAAGGCATGCTCCACCCTAGATCGTGCCATGCATATCCGCCCCGCTAACGCTGCGACAGCCGCTCTTCCCCGTCGCAGGCCACCCCATTATCGAGCACTGCTTCCGAGCTATCACCAACGTCACCGAGATCAAGGAAGTCTTCATTGTTGGCTACTACGAAGAGTCAGTCTTCCAGCCCTTCATCAACACCGTCTCCACCAACTTCCCCTCCTTGAGCGTCAAGTACCTGCGAGAATACCAGGCTTTGGGCACGGCAGGCGGCCTCTACCACTTCCGTGATGTCATTTTGAAGGGCAAGCCGGAGAAGCTGTTCGTCTTGAATGCCGATATCTGCTCGTCATTTCCTCTCGAGGAAATGCTCAAGCTCTACAATGACAAGGATGCAGAGGCCGTCATGCTGGGCACGAGGGTGGCCAATGAGTCGGCCTCCAACTTTGGCTGCATTGTGTCTGATGCACACACTAAGCGCGTCCTCCACTACGTCGAAAAGCCAGAATCGCACATCTCCAATCTCATCAACTGTGGTGTCTACCTCTTCAACACTGAGTGTATCTTCCCTGCTATTCGAAGCGCTATCAAACGACGCACAGAGCGCCCGCGGCTGCTATCCTATCCCTCATCCGAGAATCTCGAATCCTCCTACTATTATGCAGAAGACGACGAGGATAACAAGGAGAATGCTGTAATCCGTCTGGAGAAGGATGTTCTCTCCGATATCGCAGATAGCAGGCAATTCTTTGTCCTCGAGTCCAAAGACTTCTGGCGTCAAATCAAGACCGCCGGTTCTGCTGTACCTGCCAACGCGCTGTACCTCTTGAAAGCTTTCCAGTCAGGATCTGAGGAGCTTGCTGCGCCCTCTGCAACTATTCTCCCACCTGTCTACATCCATCCATCTGCACAGATCGACCCCACTGCAAAGATCGGCCCAAATGTTTCCATCGGACCTCGTGTTGTCATTGGAGCCGGTGTCCGTATCAAGGAGTCTATTGTTCTCGAAGACTCGGAGATCAAGCATGATGCTTGTGTACTCTACACCATTATAGGCTGGCACAGCAAGATTGGTGCATGGGCGCGTGTCGAGGGTACACCCACCCCCGTCACCAGCCATAGTACCAGCATTATGAAGAATGGAGTCAAGGTGCAAAGCATCACTATTCTTGGTAAGGACTGCGCTGTGGCCGATGAGGTGCGCGTACAAAACTGCGTCTGCCTTCCCTACAAGGAGCTCAAGAGGGTAAGTTTTCCATGCTCAGAGTAGAAGACTTTGGCTAATTGACTATAACTATACAGGATGTTTCTAATGAGGTCATCATGTAACCAAGATGCAACCCAGTTGCTGACTTATCAAGTCATAAGATAGCTAGATACTGTTTAGATGACAGCATGTCTGTATAGGCAATGGTATATATCAGACTAGAATAGCGATAGCAATGATCACTTGCTAATTAGTTATTTTGTCCAAAGTCCTTGAATAACCGGGCCTAGTCCTAAAGTAGTAGTGCTGCCGTGCGCACCCTACACCCTTGCAAGTTGGTAGCTTCTTCTTCACCTGTCTGACGCGCAGTCACGTTTTCATGAATGACTGGCCTCAAAGTGCAGCGGGCTTTTAGTCGAAGAGGCATAGCCACGGTGCGTTGTCCGACTTTGATGCCGAGAACAAGTCAAGAACTCACAATTCCTAGCACCAGTGTGCAGCAAAATCAAATGCCACCGCCTGTCACAGAAGAAGCGGGCAACATGACTGAAACCAATGCCTCAACTACCGTAGAGCAGACTCCACAGTGTACGACCAGCAAAGAAGCCCTCAACCCCCCGCCATCCTTATCAGCCCCGTCCACTCCCACCGCAACTCAGCAACAGCAACAACCCGCCCCCGCCCTCCCCATAATCGACATATCGCCCTTCCTCGACCCCACCGCATCCCGCGCCGCCCGGCTCGCCACCGCATCTGCCCTCAACGCCGCCTGCCTTAGCTACGGCTTCTTCTACCTTGTCGGACATGGGATCCCGCTCTCCACCCTTGACACCATCATCGAGCTCGCACGAAGCTTCTTTGCGCTGCCGCTGCAGGAGAAAATGGTCATCAAGCGCTTCGACGCGGGGGGGCCCGAGGGCGGCGACAGCGCGCGCGGGTACCAGGCCGTGGGTGAGAACGTGAGCGATGGACTGCTGGATGTGCAGGAGGCGGTGGATTGGTACGCGGAATGGGGCCGTGGTAGCCATGGGCAGGGAGATGACGGTGGGGTCAGCGATGGCGGCGTCAAGGTGCTTCAAGGGCGGAATTTGTGGCCGCAACGGCCGCCCGAGATGAAGGGGGTGTATGAGGGATATGTGGAGGAGGTGAAGAAGGTGGGGCGTGCGGTCGTGCATGCAATGGGTGTTGGGCTGGGGCTTGGGCCGCGACGAGAGGGAGGAGGAGGTCGTGGTCGTGGAAGAGGCGAAGATGACGCCGATGCCGACGACGACGATGAAGAAGACGAGGAGATTTTTGTGCGCAAGTGCAAAGATAGCTTTTGGGTCATGCGCGCAATTCATTATCCGCCGCTGCCTTGTCGCATGGAGAACCCGTCCTCGTCGTCGGCAGACCAAGAACCGAGATCCCATGCACCCGGCCCACCCCGCCAGTTCTCCTGCGGCGCTCACACAGACTACGGCTGCATCACTCTCCTCCTCGCAGACCCCACTCCCTCGGCCCTGCAAGTACAGCTCAAAGACGGCGCCTGGCTCAACGCCGATCCCCTTCGCGGCGCATTCGTCGTAAATATTGGGGATATGATGGAGCGCTGGACAAACGGGCTGTGGAAGAGTACATTGCATCGGGTGATGTACTTTGGTGATGGCGGAGAAGATGGCGGGAGACAAGGGAGGATTTCGGTGCCGTTCTTTTACGAGCCCGGGTTTGAGGTCGAGGTCAAGGCGTTGAGGAAGTTTGGGGGCGGAGCGGGGAGACAGGGACAGGGACAGGGAAAGGGCCAAGTGGGGACGTATGGAGAGCATTTGTTGACCAAAGTGTTCAGTAATTTCTATTATAGTAAGAGAACGGAGTGGTAGGTGTTGTTGCTGGGATAGGGTTCCAGAAATAGTTGTCAAGTTACTCGCCTAGCACGGGATCGTGATGAGTGATAAATATATATACATGGTTTATTCTTCTACTCTTACTGACACGTATCTACTCTCACATTTCCTTCCTCACGGGCTTGACACCCTTGTGTATGGCCGCGATGCCGTTAGTCAAATCCTCGTAGCCCTTGCCCGGGACGAGAAAGCCCGCGTCTTTGATCATGGCACTAAATTCTTCCTGGCTGGGGAAGCGCGCAATGCTCTCGACAAGATACTGGTAGCTGTCGCGGTCACCGGCAACAATCTGGCCAATCAGTGGGATAGCGGCGAAACTCCAGCGTTGGTAGATGGCATCGAAGAGGGGGTTGGTGACTTTTGAGAACTCGAGGCAGGCGAAGACGCCGCCGGGCTTGAGAACACGGAAGGCTTCTCGGAGGGCAACTTCTTTGTGGGTGAAATTGCGGATGCCAAAGGCGACGGTGTAGAGGTCGATGCTGTTAGAGGGGATCATGTCGAGCTTCTCAGCATTGGCCTCGACGAAGGCGAGGCGAGGTGAGCGGGCGTACGGTGTTTGCAGCGCGCGCTTTTTGCCCTCGGCGAGCATGTCCGGGTTGATGTCGGCGACAGTGACGCGGGTGTGGGCATCGTGATTGATGGTTGAGGCGTGGTCGAGCATGCGGAAGGCGATGTCGCCGGTGCCGCCGGCGATGTCAAGGATATTCCAGCCTTGGGCGCTGCCATCGGATGCAGCTGGGGAGGTGAGAGGATTGCAACCGGGGTTGAGATTGCGGACAAAGTGGTCCTTCCAAAGGCGATGGATGCCGAGGGACATGAAGTCGTTCATCGAGTCGTACGAAGCTGCGACGGACGAGAAGACGGCACCGACTGGGCTGGTCAGCAATTCGCTATAACAGAAATTACACGGGGGAGTCGTACCTCGCTGCTCCTTCCGCGCCGCGGCGATGGTCTCAAAGCCAAAATGCGTCGTCGCCGGCGCCTCATGCGGTGGCGTAGGCGGCGGCGTCGTCTGCTGGGCCTGGCGCGGCGTGTGTGACCAGCGCCGGCTGCCGCCTGCGGCCCGCCCGGTGCTCGCCGCCAGCACGTGGCGTCCGATTCGGCAGCGTGACGGCTGCATGGTGTAGTGCCCACAGTCTGGCAGTCTGGAGGCGGAGAGCGTAAAGAATGATTCGGAAGGAGGCTCGCTCTTGGCGATGCTGGCCCGTGCTAGCGCCCGCTGGCTTCCAGGGTCTTGGCCCTGTATTTTCAGTCCTTGGCACTGACGTAATGATCCGGGCAGATACTGATTGGTGTAAATCTCATCAGCGGCGTGTAATTAATCTCAAGTGGGGCCTCCAATCCATGAGTTGATTCCTAGCGCGCCCCTTCCCCACACTCCTCCCGCCCGCAGCCGACTGCAGCCGACTACCGACGCCCGTCAACTACATAGTAGGCGGCCAGCCCGGCCACGGCCAGGCACACCCGCCCACTATGTCGTTTCGTTATGCGTCGCGTCGCGTGCAGCTGCCGTCAGGACTGGGCCAGCTGGCCGCACATCCACGCCTCCACGGGCCCAGGACTCTCACGCGCCAGCGCCGGGGGGTGGCATCAACGGCCAACGCGGAGAAGTGACGCTGCGACCACGCACGCCACGGTGACGCCGACTGACCGCGTGTAGAGTCTTGTTCCCCGGAGCGCTCAACAGCGCCTTCACCAGCACCCTCGCCTTCCTCCAGCCGGCTGAGCTCCCGGCCATTGCGACGTTCCGTGTCATGGACCAGTATGGCGATGTCATCGACAAAGACGTGGGCGTCGAGACAACCGACGACGAGGCCGTGGCGCTGTACAAGAATATGGTTACACGTTCGTCAGCGCAAGCGCCCCAGGAAATTGCTGCTGACCAGACGTAGTGAGCACCATGGACCTCCTCATGTTCGAAGCACAGAGACAAGGCCGGCTGAGCTTCTATATGGTGCGTGCCATGCACGAGTACCGCCGAGGCTGTGAGCACTGACTTGCATAGGTCTCTGCAGGCGAGGAGGGCATAGCCATCGGCACCGCTAGCGCCCTCGCGCCCGCCGACGTTGTTTTCTGCCAATACCGTGAATCGGGCGTCTACCTGCAGCGCGGCTTCACCCTCGCTTCCTTTATGAACCAGCTCTTCGCAAATGCCAGAGACAACGGCCTCGGACGCAACATGCCCATTCATTATGGTTCCAAAGAACTCAACATCCATACCATCAGCTCCACCCTCGCCACGCAAATCCCCCATGCCGCCGGCGCAGCCTACGCCCTCAAGATGCAGAACATCCAAAACCCTAACGCCGTCCCACGAGTCGCCGTATGCTTTTTCGGCGAAGGCGCAGCAAGCGAAGGCGACTTCCACGGCGCACTCAACATTGCAGCGACAAGACAGGTGCCCTGCATATTTATCTGCCGCAATAACGGCTACGCCATCTCAACTCCCACGTCCGACCAGTACCGCGGTGACGGCATCGCTTCCCGCGGCGCAGGCTACGGTATTGCTACCCTCCGCGTTGACGGCAACGACATCTTCGCCGTGCGCCGTGCCACGGCTCAAGCCCGTCGTCTCGCCCTCACCGATGGTGGCCGCCCTGTTCTTCTGGAAATGATGGCATACCGTGTCGGTCACCACTCCACCTCGGATGACTCGTTCGCCTACCGCCAGCGCGTCGAAGTCGAGGACTGGAAACGCCGCGATAACCCTATCACCCGATTGCGAAAGTGGCTCGAGTCTCGCTCATTGTGGTCAGATAATGAAGAAAAGAGTCTCCGGACTGCAGCGAGGAAGGAAGTTCTCAGGGCGTTTGAGGACGCCGAAAAACAGAAGAAGCCTAATTTACGGCATGCATTTGAGGGGGTGTGGGATGAGACAACGCTTGAGCAGCGAAGACATGTCGCTGAGCTCAGGGATATTCTGATCCGGTACCCCAAAGAGTATGATTTGGGACCTTATGAGGGTGGGATTGAAGGCTTGGATCGTTTGTTGCAAGGCAAGAAGTAGATGAATTTATCGAATACTTTGTTCAATTTTGCGTCCGCCTTTGAAAAGTTGATATATCATTTTACAAGAGTTACTGTACTGGATAATGCTCATGTGACATCAACTAGCCAATCTGGATCTGCGTCTTCGTCTTCTGGGTCTTCGAGAAGGAGTGAGCCGGACTCCGAGGGCGGCAAGGAACTTGCTGTTGGGGATTCGGCTGTCGTTATGTCTTCGACTTTTTCGGGCTGACCACTTGATGAAAGTAACGTTTTGTCTCGTTTTTCCATATCCTTGTATCCATTTTCCTCTGCAATATCACTCGCTACTGCATTCTCTCCCTCTCCCCCTCCTACATTCTTCACACGACCACTCCCCTGATACGTCGCTTCGTTACTATACCTATCATCATCACTGTTATTATCAACATAGTCACCAGGAAGGAAACCACAACCCTCACTAACATTATCCGACGAGTATGCTGCGCCCAGACTACTGCGTCGGCGCGGGCGCAGAGCCTGAGAGTCAAGAATAGCAGACTTGAAGCTATGTTTGTGACTCGTGCTTGGAATAGCATCCCCGGCCTGGGTTACTGGCACAGAGTCACTCACATCTTGATGATCCTCGTCGATGTTTTTATTCTCGTGCACGAAGCCACCACCAGCATAATGCTGCGGCAGTGCCTCGTATTTCCCTCCTCCTATCCCTGCAGCGTGGCCTTCCTCTGAGAAAAACCCTCCCGCCAGATCCCTTGATATAAGTTGCTGGTCCTCTCTTCCAATCTGCTCCTGCATGTCAAGCTGCGGACCCGTCTCCCCCTCAATAACCATGGCATTGATACGCTGCTTAATCCTCAGGCCAATTAAAAAGCGCCTCCACCGTCTTAAACACTCCTCTTGCTTGAGCGCGCTCTCGGCTTGCTCAATCTGGAACTCGAGGCCCTCAATTACCGCTGCCACCGCATCGGCGTAGCACTCCGCAATCACAACGCCCTGAATAATAGCGGTGCCGTGACGGCCTTTGAAAGAAAAACCTGTTACTGCGTCTGCAAAGTCGATGCCGAGGATACGTGAGGCTTTGGATGCGAGCTTATGGCGTACGTGCATGCCGCCGGGTGGACACATGGAGGGTACAAAGAGATCGAGATTGCCGTATGCGTTACGTGGGACGCGGCCCTTGACCACAGGAGGAGGAATGTACACTTCCGTTTGAAACTCAGCATACAAAGCTACGCCGACTTCGTCTACCAACTTGTTGCTGTCACCATCTGCCTCGATACCTGGCGATGGTCTATGGCCTCTTTTAGGCTTTGCATGTTTCAGCGGTTGCGCCCCATTCTTGATGTCGCGGCCCATGCGGTACCATTTATCCGCCGTGTATACGATGTGGGTATTTGAGCGCCTGTAGATGGGCTCAATTTTCGGATTCATTGCAGTGCCACAGTTTACTCTCCCCACCTGCGTCAGAGGGTAGATTACCTCGTTGTGCTTCAAGTGCCTCTCGAGCACATAGACCGGATGCCCTTTGAAGTCCTGCACGTTTTTTGGTATGCCTTCTGCCGCGACTTTGCGCGTAAGCGCCGCGTCTTCAATCTGGTCTCTATCGAGCGTAGATGAGCGCTGGAAAAATTGCATGACACATTTCCACCATTTTTCTCCACCAGGCGTACAGTCTACGCGGAACTTTCGTGTCTTGGCATTATAGGCTTTGGCATAGCGACGGGTCACATCTTTGGCTGTGTAGTCTTCCTCAAAGGCTATGGCATAGCTGAGGGTGTTTTGAGTATAAGAAAGCGGTGGTTCCAATTTCTCAGGTGCGTTGACCGTGAAGGTGGAGTGCGTGTCAATGGGGATCCATTTTTGGTGTGCAGGGTTGAAGGCTTCGATCCAGTAGATCGGATAGTGAGTGTGGTATTCTTTCTCTTTGTTCGGCGCTGCACCAGCTTTGTTGAGAACGATGTGACGTTCGCCCATTACGCGCTCAAGGCGTGAAAGTTTCCTAGATTTTGGCCTCGTCGGGGTTATCTGGTTTGATTTGTTATAAGGATCGATGACGACTGTTGGCTTGGAAGTACTCGGTTTCTGCGGGGAAGCGCGTTCAGCACCAGATGAAAATGGGAGAGGTTGTAATGAGCAGACGAGCCGTGCTTCAATGCCAATCCCACGAAGAAGAGCACAAAACAGCTGCGCACCGACATCTGATGAGCCACGCAGAGTACATGCTGCACCGCGGAAGTCCTCTTTATCCATGGGATGATCGAGGTCGTCAAAGTCGGAAATAGGTCGGACGTCTGCTTCTGCGTCTGCCCATCTCGGTTTATACATGCCTCGTGCAGTCGTTCTAAACCTCTTTGACCAGAGAATCTTAAGCTCGTTCATGGCATCTACGAAGCACTTTGACGCAGAATACTGGGTAATTTCAGGGTTTGGTATAAGATTAGCCAGTATCGTGGGTGATACAATCTTTCTCAGCGTACTCTGTACCCTTTTATCATTGCACCATGCGTTTCTGCGATGAACATGATACATCAGACACATGACGTGAATCTTGTGTAAGTCTACTCGTCGCTTCTTATCCACGGAAGTAATAGCTCGCCGACGGGTCTTTTGTCTGGTAGCAGAGTCTCCGGGCGCGTTACCTCCTATGGTAATGGATATATCACCAATTTGCGGCACCGTCTCCTTGACTTCTTCGGTCCCATCGCTATCATCACCATCTCCCAGCGCATCCTCCCATTCCATGTCACTTTCATCATCTGACTCATCTGGATCTTCGATGGTCTGTCGTACGCGCGTATTCGTAGGAGCTCTGGTTATTTCGCCAGAGGCTTGAGGTTTCCATAGAGAAGGTGGCGTGACTCTGCTTTGTGATACAGGTGCAAAGGATTGATGTGAAGACAAAGGTGAGACTGGCTTGCGGGCCGAGGTTTGAACGCGAGTAGGGCCAGGTAGGGGGCTTTTGGATATTCGAGAGTGCGCTGTTCGCCGCTTCTTACGCGGCCGGTCATCTTCGCCTGCTTCAGAAAGCTGCGCATCAAGCAGCATATCCCGGAACACCGAGGGTACAGCTTCATCGTCCTGAGAGATCCTTCCTCTACGCGCTGACCGTCTCGGGGGAGTCGAGATCTTGGTCTTGTGCAGTCGGCCACGTGCACCTGCCATGATGCCTATCGACTTGGTTGTTGTCGCGAGATAATGGTCAGATATTCCAATGGTCTTTTGTGTAATCGAGACTCTCGAGCATGTGCATGATTCACCGGATGTGAAGGGCGCAAAGCAACGATGACGCACTGTTTCAAGGCCCACCTTGGTCGCGCTATCACGTGCTCACACTAGCTTCCCACGATATGAAGGCTCCCTTCTGGCTCCAAAAACCTCGTGCAACAGCAAACGGGGGCCATGGCTGTACCACTTTGAGCGACCGCACCATGATGTCCATG
>Ga0182210_1000086_pt1 | contig 17428 bp, 18 predicted proteins | sample G5R1MG_19_FD_129670 | JGI IMG/M metagenome (GOLD analysis project Ga0182210, IMG submission 129670) | Switchgrass phyllosphere microbial communities from Michigan, USA - G5R1_MAIN_03OCT2016_LD1 MG | ecosystem: Host-associated > Plants > Phyllosphere > Phylloplane/Leaf | place: USA: Michigan... | reverse complement strand
GCCCTCAAGGAACCCCTGCCCGTAGGCCTCCTGCTGGAGGTGGGCGATGTGGTGCCGGGTGCGGCGCAGGCCGCCCCGGACGATGAAGATGGCGATGCCCAGGCGGGCGACGTTGAATGACCACCCGTCGAACGGCGTGTCGCGCAGCCACAGCGCTGGGGTGGCCATAACCATCCCAGCCGCGATCAGGCTCATGGCCATCTTCTCGGTGCTGCTGTACTGAGAGGCGCAGCAGAACAGGCGCTGGAGGATGTAGGCGACGATCCAGAGGCCCAGGGCGGCGCTCGCCCAGGGCTGTAGGAACATCATGAGCCTCAGGGTGCCCTCGGCGCTCATTTTGCGTCCTTTCGCGGTAGCGGCAGCCAGTCTATGAAGTCGCCCACCTTGCCAACGATCTTCTCGATCACGGCGGTCGAGGCGAGCCCGGTCAGGCAGTAGATGGCACCCACCAGCTCGTTGTCCGCCCGGACCCCTGCACCCAGGGTCTGCAGGACGATTAGCGGGCCGACGAACACTGCCAGGATCGTCCCCGACATGACCGTGAACGCCTTGCGCCAGGGCGTCAGCCTCTCGTTGCGTTGGAGCCCCAGGCTGACGATCGCGCCGCCCAGGCCGCCCAGGAACGGCCACGCCATGCGGGCCAGCGCCAGGGCGGCCTCATGGAGGTCGTCACCGCTCATCGCGCTTGTTCCGGTCCTGCCTGCGGTCGCAGTATCCCCAGCACCACAGCGCCGTCCCCACGACGACGAGCGTTGATCCAAGCAGCCACATGGCCGCGAATGAAGTCTCGAACACGCCCACTCCCAGTGCTGGCCACCGCCAGCAGCATGATGACGAACCACACGTTGAGCACGGCCTCGTAGGCCGCCTTGTCGAGCCCGGCGAGCCGGGCCCAGTGGGCACAGAACTGCCCATAGTAGGCGTAGAGCACGACGGCCTTCCAGGCCCTCGGTCGCTGCCTCATCTGGTGCGCGACCAGCACGAACACCGATGCGTCCAGGGCTGGCCAGGCCCAGGGTTGGGACCCCGCCCAGGTCAGGTTGCAGAAGGCGCAGCTGAGCAGCAGCACCAGCCCCGCCACCCCGGCGTGCTCGCGCTCGCCGCGCGGCGCCGCCAGGGCGAGCGCGAGCGCCAGTGCGGAGGCGCCGAGGTAGAGGGTGGTGACTGGGTTCACTGCGCCTGCGGCTCGCCCTTGGGCGTCCCGCCGCTCTGCGAGGGGCCCGCAACCGGGCCCCACTCGATCCCAGCCCCCAGCTCGTTGGCGGCGACGAACGCCTGCCCGAGGAGGTCGTGGACCTGACCCAGGGCGGCCTTGGAGGCGCCGTAGTCACGGCGGGCCAGGGCGCCCTCTGCGTCGCGGATGGCGCTGCCGAGGTCGTTTGCGAGCTGCTGGTTGTCTGACATGGCCCACCCGTACTCGCTCCAGGCTGCCGCGGCAAGCCCTAGACCAGCGACTTGACCTTGCCCTGGACCTCGTGCATGTCGAACTGGGCGGCGACGAAGGGCTGCAGGCGCATGATCCCCCAGAAGATGCCCGAGTGTCGGTAGGGGTTGTCCGCTGCGTCGGGCCGCCTCACGACGAGCACCGGGCGGCGCTGCCACTGGAGCGCTCCGAACGCCCGGTTCCACCACAGCTCCATCTCGGCCTCTGTGGCCCATGTGATGGAGAAGTTGAAGACGGGGGCGGCGGGCAGCTCGTCCAGGATCGAGACGCCGCTGTCGAGCGTGTCCGGCTCGGGGGCCTCGTCAAAGCCCCACGAGGTTGCGCCGTAGTCAGGGTTGTACTCGACCTGCAGGGCCTGCCCGAGGGCGAGGCGGCCCGCTGACCTCTGCAGACCCGCGTTCATGCCGTACACACCCACCTGCCAGTAGCGGTACTGCTTGGGGTTGTTGAGCAGGTTGAGGTACATGTGCCTGTACCCGGGGTCGTTGCTGTTGGACACCTCGTTGGTCATCACCACTGAGCCGACTGGCTCGTTGGTCGCAAAGTCCGCCACGCTCGACCCGATGAACTCGACCCGCTCGCCCGGCCCCAGGTCGGTGTACAGCAGAGCGATCTGGTTGACCGTGATCGGCCGCCCAGCGTCGACGCGCATGTGCCCGCCGCCCTTCGTGAACACGGCGCGCTCGCCGGGCTGGTCGGTCACGATGTTGCCGTACCCGGCCCCGCCCGCGGAGCCGTCGTAGTACGCCAGGGCCGGGGGCCGCATGATCGTCATGTTGAAGGCGTCAGGCATGCGTCACCACAGCAGGAGGGTGCCGACCTCGCGGCCGTCGCCCGCGACCGAGGACGACAGGCCGACCACGAGCACGTCGCGGCTGAGGTTCAGGGGTGGGTACTCGATCCGCGCCGTGGGGCACAGGCGGGCGAAGTCGATGCCCGGTGGGATGGGGTCCAGCGGCACCTCGATCAGCTGGGACTCCCCGCTCAGCAGGGCGAGGATGTCGCTGTTGACCGCCGCAGCACCGGCCGCTGTGCTGCAGTAGCTCTCGGCGTCCTCCTCTCGCGCCCGGGGGTGGACGGTCAGGACGCCGTTCAGCTGCCGCAGGTCCCACCGGAACTCCTGCGTCACCAGCGCGGCGCGGGCGGCGGTCGCGGCCACTCAGCTCACCCGGCAGGTGGGGGCGCGGGTTGCTCGGTTTCCTGCACCAGGTACTGCACCTTGCCGTCGGGCTCGGCACCGACCGGCGACTTGATCTCACCCATCTCGGCGCGCAGGTGCGACACGATCCGGTCGCCGCGGTTGTCGTCCAGCAGGCCGTGGAAGCCGTTGAGCGTGCAGAACGCGATGACCCCGGCACCCAGCTCCTTGGCCTCCTGGGGCAGCTCGGCCCGGTTGGCCCAGATGAACTCGCCGACGCCGACCATGCGGTCCACCGGGCTCGGGCTGCCGCTCAGCTCGCGGAACCGCGCGCGCAGGCGCTCGGGCACCTCGCCGCCGTGGTCGGCGCGGAAGTCCATGATGGCGTTGAGCACGTCGGTGACGCTGTCGAGGGTCTTCAAGGTCGTCCTCCTGGGCGGTTGTCGCGGGCGGGCATACGCCCAGGCGGCGCGGCGGGCAAGCCCGTCAGCGCCGGTAGTGGCTCGCGATCAGGTTCATGCCGTAGAACGTGCCGCCCCCGTTGAGGCGCATGATCTGCACCACGTAGGAGTAGCGCTTTGTCTGCGGCACCTTGTCGTCAATGAACGTCCACCCGCGCACGTCGCGGTTGCCGCCCATGTAGAACCGGGGCTCGCCCGGCAGGGCAACGTCCGCCTCGCCGTCGGCCCGTCGCACGACGCGGAAGGCGGCCTGGTCGCTGCTCGACCCGCTCTGCTGGCTCTCCCAGTTGAGGTGGACGACTGTCATGCCGCCCTGCTGGCAGTCGGCGTAGGTTGCGAGCACCGTCACTGTAGGTTCACCGTTCCTGGGCGGACGCCGCCGCCGCCGCCGCCCGAGCCGCCGCCCGTCCCGCCAGAGCCGCCGTTCGCGTTGTCGAAGTCAGTCCACACGTTCTGGGTGTAGCTGGCCATTGATCCCCCCATGGGGAAGTTGACCCACCCCGGGACCGCTATTGAGTTGGCGTTGATCTGCCCAGTACCCACGCTGTCCTTCGTGGCGAGCCCGCCCTGGTTGCTGATGCCCGAGGCGATGCCCAGGGACGTGACCGCCAGTGATTCGGTCAGCGTCTCGGTGCCATTGCTGCGGGTGATTGTGTAGTTGAGGCTGAACGTGCTGGCGTTGAAGTAGCTGTTGAACAGGTTGGAGCGCGTCAGCTCAGGGGCGGTTGCGAAGGCCGACTGGTTGGAGATGCTGGACGCCGTCCGGTTCTCAGTGATGTTGGCTCCCGCCTCGGCAGGCTTCATGTCCTGCACCCGGCCACCCTCATCCCACGCGAGCTGGGACGCACGCAGGTAATTGGCGTCGCCCGCATAAGGCTTCAGGCGGTTGGCCAGGGTGCCGGACAGGTCCGTGTCCGCACCGATCGTGCTCTTGGTCGCTAGGGCGCCCTGGTTGGATATGCCGGAGGCTGTGCCCTCGCTGGTCTTGAAGTTGGCCTTTGTTGCGCGGACGCCCGCCACCTCTAGCAGGTACTGGTCGCCGAACACGATGTTGCCCTCACCGGCAAGGTTGCCGAACCCGGTGAGGTATCCGCTGGTGCGGGACAGGCTGCTCAGGGTGGCGAGCGAGCCCTGGTTGAGGAAGCCCAGGGCGACGTTCGCGCCAGTCCGGTCGGCGCGAACGTCGGGCCGCCCCGGCACGTAGGGCGGTGGCGTCACCTGCCCGGCGGGGCAGACCGTGATCTGCGGCCGCATCATGAACAGGAACGGGTCGTTCTCCCCGGTGTGCTTCATGCGGATGCGCAGGCATGCGAAGGCCGCGTTGGGGTTGGCGGGGATGAACCCGCCGACGAGGTCAAAGTTGGCGGGCAGGCCGTCCTTGCCACCGCCCGAGCGGCCGCCGTCCCACGCGTTCTCACCCTGGTACGCGCCCTTGGTGTCGACCCAGTGGACGTTGACCTGTCCCTGGCAGCGGTGCCGCGCCAGGAGTGCCGCGACGTACACGTTGTCGCCCGGCTTGACCGGCACCCAGTAGCGGACCTCACTGCCCGAGGCGCACAGCTCGATGCTGTTGCCAGCGGTGGTCGCCCCGGGCACGCTTGCCCATATGACTGAGTTGGCGCCGTAGTAGTTGTCAGTCGAGTTGGCGTAGTTGACGCCCCGCTGAACGCCCTGGCCCGCCGGGTTCCCGCCCCATATCGGGGGCCACAGGGTCGTCCCCTGCATGAACTCGGTGTCGACCAGCCCGTTGCCGCCGACCGCTACCCGCTGGTTGTCGGTGCGGTCCTGCGACCCACTTGTGGCGGCCCAGGCCTGGTTGAGGATGCCCAGGGCGGTCCCCAGGGAGGTCTTGAAGTTGTCCAGGCTCGCCTTGACGCCCGCCTTCTCCAGCAGGTAGTCGTCCCCGAACATGATGTTGCCGAGGCCAGCCAGGTTGCCAAAGTCGGTCAGGTAGCCGCCCGTCCTCGACAGGCTGCTCAGGGTGGCGAGCGAGCCCTGCAGGTAGAAGCTCGACGCCACCCGGTTCTCGGTGACGTTGGCACCCTTCTCCTGGGGCTCCTTCGCCCCCACAGTGCCGCCCCCGTTGTACAGCAGCTCGTCGGCACTGTTGAGCGCGCGGCTGCCCGCCTGGATGCGCCCGTCGACCATGCTGAAGGAGGCGATGACGATTGACTGGTTGCTGCCGTCCGCACCGCCGTCCCAGTACATCTCGGCCGAGGCGTTGCCCTCACCCGCCCCGGCCATGCCAACCAGGACGTATGCGCCGTGCGACTTCCAGTTGCCAGCGCCGTACCGCGACCGGCTCGCGCCGCAGCGGTACATCGCCGCTGGCAGGGGGCCATTCAGGCGGTTGGCCCGCGGCTCGTCGCTGCTGTACACGACGACGGGCGAGCCGGGCGGGATGTTGTTGAGGTGGGTCGCCATGGCGGTCGGCCCGGTCCCCCCGTCACCCGTACCGAACCCATAGTCAACGCTGCTGCCGTAGATGTCAAAGTTGCGGCCCGCCCAGACCTTGGTGGTGCGGTTGTACCACAGGACCGAGTAGCTGCGGGCGTAGAAGCCCCAGACGTTGCCGCCGTCGCCCCGGGTCAGGCCCTGGACGTAGCCGCTCGGCACGTTGCCGCCGACAGCGTTGCCCCGGGCCATGACGCGGTACGTGTCAGGCTTGCCGGTGCCCGTCACGTCACTGCCGTAGTCGGCCGCGTTCTTGGTGGCGAGTGAGCCCTGGTTGGAGATGCTGCTGGCGGTGTTGCGGGCCGTCTCGTCGGCGTAGTCCTTGGGCCGCTTGCCGCTCCCGTCGTCGCTGACGCTTGGCCACGACGCGGTCAGCCCCAGGCGGGCGTCGTCGGTCAGCTCTGAGGTCTTGCTGACGCCGTAGCCAAACTTGGTCCACACGTCGCCCTCGGCGGGGTCGACGCCGCGGGTTGGGTCCTGCCCGATGTGGAGCCAGGTGTCGGCACCGAACGCCACCAGGTCATAGTAGGCGTAGGTGGTCCCGCTGCTGTACGTGCCCCGGGGGGCGACCTCGCGCGGCGTCCGCACCTCGGCGAAGGTCTGCACGCTCCAGGCGCGCTGGTAGCCCATGCGGCGCCGGTAGAAGGGCGGCGCGGTGGCGCGGATCGTCGGGGTGGGAAGGATGTTGCCCCGGCCCAGGGCGAGCGTCGGGGCAGCACCCCTGCGCACGAGGCCTGCCGACATCGCACCCGAGGCGGTCCACACGAGGTAGCCACCCAGCTTGAGCATCATGTCCTTGGCCACCGCCTCGTAGGTGGTCTGCTCGGACACGTAGTTGTCCTGGGCGTGCGTCAGGTTGGCATCCAGCCACCCCATGGTCGGGGCGTCGACCGCGCAACCGGCCAGCGTGCCCAGGTACTGCAGTATGGTGCCAATCTTGCCCGAGGCGGTCGCGTCGGCCGAGGCGTCGACCGTGAGCACTGTGATCGGCTCGCCGCCGTGCCGCCCCATGCCCAGGAGGTTGCACGTGTCGTAGTAGCCGGGCGCCGGGCTGGCGGCCTTGAGCGCCGCGTAGGTCGCGTGGTTGGTCCCGCTGTACTGGAGGGCCGAGCCCCCATCAAACACGCCCCAGAGCTGCCCGGGACCATAGCCGTGGTACTGGAACACGCCCCGCGCACGGTCGACGTACACCGGGGCGGCGTTGAGCACCTGGCCCAGCACCATGGGGCGGGGCGTGTTGGCGAGGTCCCCGGTCCCGTCCGCGTCCCCCGATCCGCTGTACAGGGACAGCATGTTGCGCGTCAGGGCGTAGCCGGGGCCGCGCAGCTTGACGGTGAAGCCCTTCTTCGTCGCCTCGACGGTGTCGCACTCACCGTCGAACAGCAGCTCCATCTGACCAGTGTCCTGGCCGCGCTGCCCGCGCCAGATGCGGGCCCGCCGCCCGTCCCAGGCCATGCCGGTGACGGGTGAGACGAGGTCGCCCGTCTGCATGCGCACGCCGATCGAGCCGAACTGCTGCGGCTGATCGCTGAAGGCTCCATCGAACGCCTGGAAGGTCCGCGTGTAGGGCTCGCTGAGGCGGGGCAGCCACTCCACGTCGTTGGCGCGTGTCCAGCCCGGGTCGCTGGAGTAGCGCAGCACCTGCACGGCCCCGGTCGTCTTCAGGGCGGGCAGCAGCTCAACTAGGTAGGTGATCATCAGAAGGCCTGCGTATTGAAGTTGGCCTGGAGGCCTCCCCCTCCATAGCCGCGCGAGCCCAGGGCATCAAGCCGCGACCCGAGGTCAGCAGACATGCGGACGATCGCCTGCCCTATGGCGTTGCCGTTCTCCACCAGGGCGTCCGTCTGCTCCTGCACGGCCGCCGTCGTCGCACTGGCTGCGCTGACGATGGGCGCCGTGTCGACGGCCTGCGGCAGGGTCGACACGTTGGCCGCCCCGCTGTCGCTGATCAGGCCGTCCAGCAGCTTCATCACGCGGTCGACCTGGGCCTGGTAGGCCGGGGTGTTGCCCTCCAGCTCGCGCGTCGCGTCCAGCAGGGCGCGGCCCACACTGTTCACGTCGTCGTAGCTGACCTTCTGCCCCGAGGCCTTCGCCTGCTCGATCGCGCTGAAGGCCCTGTCCTGGAACGACACCTGCTCAGACAGCGAGCGGTTGCCCAGGGAGCCGCCGCGCAGCTCGTCGCGGAAGGAGCGGATGGTGTCCAGCTCCTTGCTGGTGGCCTCCTGGATCGTCTTCAGGCGCTGGTCCTGGTACAGCTTCTCCAGGTTGGTGGTGTCCTCGCCGAACGTCTTGTACTGCGCGCGCAGGGCGTTGAAGCGGTCGTCCAGCTCGTCAATCGCGGCCCCGACTGGGTCGGTCAGCGCCTTGACCTGGCGGTCCACGTCCTTGCGCGAGGTCATGAACTCGGCCGCCTGCTCCACGGTGGCCGCGCCCGACGAGATTGCGTCAGCCACGCCCTTGCTCAGCCCGGTGAACACGCCCTTGCTGATCGCAGTCTTCACGGCGAACTCAATCGCGTCCTCCTGGCTCTCGAACGCCTGCACACCCGTCACCTTGCCCGCCCCGGTCGTGTCGACGCGGTAGGCGCCCTCCTTGTGGCCCGGCCGGTAGCCGACGGACACGCCGACGCTGCCCAGGCCCGCGCCCAGGGTCTTGGCCATGCTGTTCAGCTGGTCGGCGACACTGCCGGCGAGTGCGCTGGAGGTCTTGTTGGCCGCCCCGCCCGTCCCCTTCGTCGCACCCGCCTGGGCCACGCCGTTGACGACCTCGATGGTGGTGGAGGCCTGCTTGTTCTTCTTGAGCAGCCCGCCCAGGACGGAGCCGATGGCCCCGCCGATTGCGGCGCCGACCGGGCCGCCGACCAGCGAGCCCGCCATGCCGCCTAGCATGCTGCCGGTCGAGCTGGTCTTGGCCCCGAACAGCCCCGGCAGCATGCCGGACACCCCGCCGATCGCGGCACCGCTCATGAGCTTTCCGCCGAGGACCGACCCCGCCGACTGCGTCTTGCCGTCCACAACCTTCTTCTGGATGTTGAGGAGGCCAGCGAGCTTGTCCGCAGCGCCACTGAGCGGCCCTTGCGGGCCTAGTAGCCTGCCGAGTCCGCCCTGCATCCCCTGGGCGCCTCCCTGCGCACGGACGCCCCGCCCCCCGAGGCCCAGGGCGCCGATCAGGCCGCCGAGGGCAACCGTCATGCCGGAGGCCCCATCGTCCAGCGAGCGGGTGAGGCCGTCCGCGGCCGCCGCGACCTGCCCGGCCCCTGCGTCCATCGCCTGGGCCACAGGGTTGTCGTTAGCGGCCGAGGGGACGGCCGACACGAGGCGCTGTGCGGCCTCGGCGAGCGCGATGGCCGCCGGGGTGACGAGGTTGACCGCCTGGGCCGTGACCTGGGACTGGCTGACACCGCCCTGGAAGATGGCGTAGGTGATCTGGTCGGACAGCTGCTTGCGCAGGATGTCGCCGAACGTCTTGACGAGTCCCTTGATGCTCAGCTTGCCCGCCAGGGCGTCGTTGATGCCCCCGCTGATCGCCTCCCGCATGCTCTTGCGTGCGTCGTCGGCGATGACCTGGAGCGCCCGGCGGTTCTCCTCCTGCTGCGAGATGGTCGCTGCCTCGATCCCGGCGAGCTGGACCGCGCGGCGGTAGGCGTCGACCTTCGCCGCGTCCAGCGTGACGCCGTCGCGCTTGGCCGCGTTCAGGCGCTCCTGCACCTTGACCTCGGCCTCAAGTGCGATGCTCTCGGCGGTCGCCGACCCGTCGCTGCCCTTCGCCGCGTTGGCCGCGGCCTGGACGCGCGCGAGGGCCGCACCCTCCAGGGCCTCGGTCGTGGCGTTGACGAGGTCGAGGTTGCGCTGGCGCTCGGTTGCCAGGCGCTTCGTCTCGTCGGCCTCCAGGGACGCCATGCGGACGGCCTGCGCGTAGGCGGCGAGCTTCGCCGGGTCCAGGGCGATGCCGTCCCGCTTCGCCTTGTTCAGCTTCTCCTGCACGGCCGCCTCGGCGTCCAGCCCGGCTGCGCGCTGGTAGTCGCGGGCCGCGCGGGCCGCCTCGGCAAGCGCCTTGGTGCGCGCAATCCCGCCCGCCTCGGCCGCGTCGCGCGCGTCCTCATCGAGCGCCAGGTTGGCCTCATTGGTCTGACGCAGCCGGATCGCAGCCGTCAGCTGCCCCCTCTCGGCGTCCGTCAGGTCGCGCTTGAGTGTCTTCTGCGCCTGGAGGACGGCCTGCTGCCGCTCACGCTCAGCCGTGGTCAGGGCCGCCGCCTGGGCCTCGGCCTGCGCCTCCTTCAGTATCTCCTCAAACGTCTGCTTGTGGGCGCCCTTCTTTTTCTTGTCCTTGTCCTTGGGGTCGACCGGCTTGCCCACCGCTCCCAGGCCACCCTGGTTCGCCGCATCGCGCGCGGCCGCGCGGCGCTCGGCGGCCCCCTGCAGGCCCGACGCGCGGAAGGCGTCGCCAATGCCGCGGCGGATGCGCCCGGGGACGGCCTCGGCCCCACGCACGACGCGCTCGCCGCTGATGCCCGCCAGCGCCTTGCGCGCCCTGGCGGCGCCCTGCTCATAGGCGCTGGCCACCTTGCCCGCCGCCTCCTGGGCGGGCTTTGCCATGGCCCCGGCGGCCCCGGCGGCGACCTGCGAGGCCGGGCGGAACACGGACGCGATCCCGTCGCCCAGGGTCGCGAACCACCCGCCGATCGTGCTGACGACCGAGGAGATGGGCGCCAGCATGCCCTGGAAGAAGCCGACGATGGCACTCACGAGGCTGGACACGATGTCGTAGATGGCCTGCCCGGCGGTCGCGAAGTAGCCGCCGACCTCAGAGGCCACCCCGCCCACGAACGACGACACCTGCCCGAACACGTCATAGGCAGCGTCGCGGATGCTGTTCCACACGCCGGTCACGGCGGCGTCCAGGGCGTAGAACACGCCCTCCAGTCCCGCCTCCATCTCGGCGAACGGGCGGATGATGTCCAGTGCCGCGTCGATCGCCGCCACGACGAATGACCGCACCGAGCCGTACATGCCCTGCGTGGCCTCATCCCACGACGCCGCGATGTCGGCGAACACCTGCGCAACCCGGTCGCGGGCGGCCTCGAATGCCACGGCGACGTAGTCGCCGACGGTGGCGGCAGAGCCCTCGATGGGCTTGAAGGACAGCGCGGCCTTGCCCGCGAACAGGGTGATGGCGGTCAGCCCGGCGATGACCAGGCCAATGGGCCCGCCGACCAGGGCGAGCGCCGCGCGGCCCAGGGTGGCAGCCCGCACCAGGGCAGTGCCGAACAGCCCAGAGCGGGCGGCCGCTCCTGCCGCGGCGCCCTCGGCCGCCCGGAGCGCGCTGGTGGTCTGGGCCACGGCCGCGCTGGCTGCGACGACCTCGGCGGCCGCCGCCTTGACGCCAGCCCCCCCGATGCTGCCACCCGCGCGCGCCACCGCGAGGCTCGTCACCGCCTGCCGCTGCTGCGCCAGGGCCGCGGCGTTCGCCGACGCCGCCAGGGCGAGGTTGTCGGCAGCGAGCTTGCGTGCGGCCACGCCAGCCGCGATCATGGCCGCCGCGCTCCTGAGAGCCATCGACACCAGCAGGCCGACGACGACGTTGCTCACCGTCCCCGCGTTGGCCGCCAGGGCGTCCAGCACGCTGCTGACGATCTCAAGGGCGCTGATCATCCCGGCGCCCAGGGACGTGTTGGTGTCGAACCCTGCGACCAGCTGCGCAAAGCTGTTCTTCACCTTCTCGAAAGCCTGGCCGAACGTCAGCGGGATCATGCTGGCGAGCTTCTCAAGCCCAGGGGCGGCCGCGACCAACGCCTTGAGCACCTCACCCGAGGTCAGCTTGCCCTCGGCGCCAAGCGCGCGCAGCTCGCCCGTCGTCTTGCCCATGGCCTTCGCGATGGCCTCGGCGACCGCGGGCATGCCCTCCATGACGCTGTTCAGCTCGTCGCCGCGCAGCGTGCCCGAGGCCAGCGCCTGCCCAAGCTGGATGATCGAGCCCTGGGCCTCCTCGGCTGACGTGCCCGAGACGCGCAGGCCCGCTGCGATCGCGGACGTGGCCGCCCCCGCCATCATGGCCGCCCGGGCCCCGGCGATGCCCAGGCTGTTGGCCGCCTTCAGGTTCTTGGCCAGCAGTGTGGCGGTGGCGCCGTAGGCCGTCCCGTTGCGCTGCGCGATCGCATACGCCTTCGCCTGGGCCGCGTTGAGCTGGGCCTGCGTGTTGGTGGCCAGCTTCAGCTGCGCGTTGGCCTGCTTGATCTCATCCGTGATCTGCGCGTATTTGGTGACAGCCGCGACGACCGCGGCGACCTTGAGGGCCCCGCCCAGGCCCCGCAGCTCCTCCATGAGGCCGCCGACGCGGTCGTTGGCGCGGTCGGCCGCGTCACCGATCGCGCCAACCTCACGTGTCGCCGCGCGGCTTCCTGCTGCCGCGCCTGACGGGTCGACCACTATCCTGATTCGGTAGTCTGCCACCCGCGGCTCCCGTGCTCGGGCGTGGGGTGTTGACCACCTCGCGCCACTTCTCGTCCAGGTCGCTGACCACGTCCCACAGCTCCTGGGTCGCGTCCTCGTCCAGCCCCAGCCTTAGCGCCTCGGCCACCACTTTACTATGGGGTATCGCGCCCCACACCCCAAAGCCGATCCCGCGCTCAGTTGCCAGGCGCTCGTAGGCCTCCTGGAGCCAGTCGTCGGACCGCTCAAGGGCGGGGCGGTCCAGCAGCTCGGGGACGGGGCGGCCCTCCTCCTCACGACGAAGGAGGACCTTCAGCCTGGGCCCCCGGTCGAGGTCCCAGGCCTGCCGCGCGATCAGTCGTTTTTTGCGTCGGCCGTCTCGTCGGTCGCGTACTTGGCCTCGTCAGTCGCCAGCTCGCTGACCGCGTCGTACATGCCGGGGTAGTCGCGGAAAAGCTCGTCCACAACCGGGTGCGCCTCGGGGCCGTCCTTGGACGGGTAGCGCTCCTTGAGTGCCGGGTGGACCGGCTCAAAGCCCAGGATCGTCGTGCGCACGAACGTCATGCGGTTGAGGCGCATGACCAGGTCCGGGTCGGCCGTCCCGTTGTCGAGCTGCCGGCGCTGCTTCTGCGTCATGCGACCCTTCAGCTCGCGTTCGACGCGGATGATCTTGGCGTTGTTGGAGCCGCCGAACCGGGCGACGCGGAAGCGCATCAGCACCTCGCCTGTCTCCGGGTGCTCCACGTCGACGCTGACGCCCTCCTTCTCCTTCGCCGAGGGCTTGAAGGCGGCGAGCGGGTCGCGCTGGTCGATGGGGGCGGCCTGCGCCGCCCCGGTGTCCTGGGTGATGTCGTTCACTTCTGGGTCGCTCCTGGGTTGTGCGGCGCTTACGCGACGCGGGTGATGCTGAAGTCGGTTGCCGAGGTTGGGTCAAACGTCGCCGTGAACTCGACCTGGACCATGATGGTCTGGTTCTCGCCGGGGATGGGCTTGCCGTAGTTGGTGGCTCGGCACCGGCCCCAGTTGAAGTTGATCTGCGAGGTCGCGTCAGGCGTCTTGAAGCCGAACGACACCGCGCGCACCGGGTCGGCCTTGAAGCGCTGCAGCGCCTCGTTGCTGGCAAAGAACAGCTCGGCGGTGATCGTGGTGGTCCGCTTGCCCCAGCTCACCGACCGCGGCGTCTTGCTGCCCAGCTTGGCGTCCTGGCGACCGTTGTTCGTCATGTCGAACGACACGCTGCCAACGTCCAGCTGCGTGGTCAGGCCGCTGTCGCTCAGGCCGGTGAAGTCGACACCCGCGAGCACCGGGGTGGTGCCCGCCGCCACGTAGGTGGCGGTCGTCGTGATCGCGGTCGCGTCCTCGATCTGGAGGCCCAGGACCGGGAACGTGACGTCAACCATGCCGTCGGTCGTCGCGTTGAGCGTGAAGCCGTTGAGCAGGCAGCCCCGGAAGCGGTTGAAGAAGGGCGACGCGCCCTCCATCGTCCGCTCCTCGACAACGATCAGCGTCTTGGCCACGCCCGCCTTGAGCGTGTTCGACACCCAGGCCCCGCGCAGGGCATAGGACAGCAGAGTGTCAAACTCAGGGTCGCGGCTCAGCTCCATCGACAGGGTGCCCGTCGAGCGCTCCGCCATGCGGCGGACCTCCTTCAGCGAGGCGTCAGGGCGGATGACCTTCGACTGGGCCGTCTCAACATCCGGGTCGATGTCCTCGCTCACGAAGTTGAGCAGCTGCCAGGAGAAGCCGGAGCCGATCGCGGCGCTGGGGGTGGCGTCAACGGCGAATGCCAGCTGGACGTCAGAGGTGTCTGCCATGTGTCACTCCATCATGCCGTGGCTGGCCGCAGGTCTGCACGCCACCCTATAGTAACCAGCTGCCGATTAAAAGCCCCCTGGCGTGACAGGCCCGCGATCGAGGGCGGGCCGCAGCGGACCCGGCTGTGCCGGAATGCCCGCCACTTCTTCGACACCGCGGACGCAAGGCGCTCCCCTGGGCCCAGGCCCATGTCGTGCGGCACGAACACCTGCACCAGGATCGTCCCGCGGACCTCCTCGCGGGTGCGGCCGACCGTGATCGCCGCGGCGCCCGCCGACCGGATCGTGGTGCGGTGGTAGGGGACGGGTGGGTCAGGCTCTGCCTCGTCGTCCTCCCAGAGCTGCAGTGCCACGACGGGCGACGCGCCCAGGGTCGTCAGCGCGGCCCCGCTGGTCATCCAGTAGGTGCGCAGGGCCTCGATGAAGGCTGCCTCGTTCAACGCTCCCTCCCCGGGTTGAGGCCCAGGGCGGCGAGCGTGTTGGCAACCATGCCGTCGGGTGCCTGGCGGCTGCTGCCGTCCTCCAGCTTGCCGATGTACGGCAGGTTGTTCTCCAGCACAACCTGCTCGAACCCGCGCTGCTGCCCGATTGCGGCTGCACCCCGCTCGATCGTCGCGCCGCCGCCCTTGTCCTCGGCGTCGACCTCACCGCGGCCGCCTTGTCCCACCGAGGCCTGCCAGTTGGCCCGGGCCCGCCCGGTGTCGACGGGGGTGCGCAGCACGACGCCCGACAGGACGCGCAGGCTGACGGCCCGCGTCGCCACGCTTGCCTGCTCGCGGGAGGCGCCCGCCATGAAGCGGCGGATGTCGGCGCCGTAGTCGCTCACGACGCCACCGACAGGTCGTGGATGATGGCGACTCCCTGGGGTGCGTAGGTCCGCGCGCCGTCGTCGCCGACCGTCAGGCTGCGGCCGTTGACCTGGATGCGCTCGCCCGGCGTGGGCCAGGGGTCCACCGGGGTCATGATGACCCGCTCGCTGGCCTTCTCGGCGCCGTCCACGATCGTGGTGCCCCGCGACGGCAGGATGATGCCGGTGGCGGACCGCGCAGCACCGGCTCCGGTCCGGTCGCCCGAGGTCGTCATGGCCGGGCGCTGTCCAACCACCACGACGGGCACGCCGTCCTCCGCCAGAAGCTCCTGGGCCAGCGCCACGAACTCATCGGTGAGGGCCCCGCCGCTCACGACCGGGCCCGCCTGCCGATGACGAACCCGCCCCCGCCGGACATGCCGCTGATCGTGCCCAGCAGGTTGTCGACAAACGACAGGTCGCGGCCGTTGGCGCTTGCGGGCGCCTCGCGGTCGGAGAAGGTCGTGGACTTGCTCAGGGGGCCCAGGGACTTGGACTGCGAGGTGATGCGTCCGCCCGCGGCCGCACCGCCGACCAGGGGGCCGAGGCGCGCAACGTCGGCTGCGAGGATCGTGGCGCGGGCCACGCGGGAGCGGTCGGCCGCCGTGGCCGTGTAGTCGGCCCAGGGCCAGGCCAGGGAGGCGAGCGGGGCGTTGGCGCTGAGGCGCGCTGCGACATAGTCGGTCGCGCTGCGCAGGTACTCCTCCTTGCGGGACACCGGCAGGGCGAGCCAGGCGGCCCCGGCCTCGGGGCGCCCGCCCCAGAAGTTGTCGGCCTCGGCGACGGACGCGAAGCTGTCCGCACCCGCGACACCCAACCCCGTCTCAACCGTCAGCGCCATGTGGTCCTCCAGGCAGAATGGGCCGACTGCGACCCAGAACGCAGCCGACCCACCCTAGACCCACCGGGGGTCATCCGTCGAGGCTGTTACCAGCCAATCTTCTTGCTGTCGGACGGTTTCTTGCTGACCTCGTACTGCCCAGGGTACGCTGCCAGGACGCCCTCCTTGTCGTCCACCTCGTGGTAGGTGTCCGACTCCAGGTGGTGCAGCCAGCCCTTCTCCAGCTTGACCGGCTCGCTGGTCGCCGCCTCGTCGCCCGCGCCGTCCACGACGACCTGCGCCGTGTCCTGCTCGACCAGGGCGCCCGAGGGCGCCCCCTTGTCGTCGCCCGCCATTACTGAGCCGCCTTCGCGTCACGCGCGGCCTTGATGGCGGCGACCTTGTCATCCACCGTCTGCTTGCCGGCGAGGTCGACGCCCTCGGCGTCTGCGATCGCCTGGGCCTGCTTGTGGGTCGTCACCTTGGACAGGTCCTGCTGCTGGGCGGGGCTGAAGGTGCTGTGGTCGCTGCCGGTGGCCACGCCGGTCGCACCACCCTCCTGCGGGGGCGACGCCGCTCCCGGGTCGGTCTGGCCCGAGCCCGGCCCCGCCTCGCCCTGGGCGAGCTGCAGAGCCTCCTGCGAGGTGCCGGTGGCGCTCTCGCTCACCAGGGCATCGGCGCCCTGGCGCTGTACGACCGGCGTGCTGTCCGGGATGACCGTGCCCTGCGTCGCCGGGGTCGGCATGACGGGGGTGCGGCTGCCCAGGCCCTGCGTCGCGCGCTGCGCCGCAATCAGGTTGCTGAGCGTCTCGGCGTCGGCGTTGGCCGGGGCGGACCCGCCCGCCGCGATCAGCGACATGCGCAGGTCGCGCAGGGCGTCGTCGGCCGCGATCATGTGGTGCGTGTCCTCCTCCTCGCGCACGTCAAAGGCGCCCGTCTCGTACTCGCGCACGTTGAGGTGGGGGTAGGCCTGCGCGATCGCATCGAACAGCACGCTGAAGCGCTCGCGCTCGTCGCTGGCGCCCTCGGGCACCTGGATGTACACCGCACCGGCGTTCTGCTCCGTCTCGCCGCGGAACTCCTCCAGCGCGATCAGACGTATGGGCTGCCCGCCGCTGCGCGCAGGCGCGACCTCGGCGGTGAGCGCGGCGAGGTTCGCCGCGCTGGCATACAGGATGGTCGTCAGTCGCATGTGCTACTCCTCGTGTGCGGCGCAGGCCTCATCCTCGGGGCGGGCCGGGGCCCGCCCTCTGGTCAGGTCAGCGGGTGCGCAGGGCGACGCCCGCGCGGTCCTTCATGTCGGCGAGGACGACATCCCAGTTGGTGCCGGTCGCCAGGGCCGCGTTGGATGGGTTCTCGCCACCGTTGGTCACGTCCCAGGTGTAGCCCTTGAGGCCGATGTTCTGGGCGTACTCGCCCTGAATGCGCACAATCAGGTTCTCCTGACCGGTCACGTCCTGGGTGATGACCTCGGTGCCCTCGGTCTCCTCCATCAGGGCGGCACCGGCGGTGAGGCCCAGGGTGAAGTAGGCGTCGACGCCCGCCGAGATGCCGTTGGCCACGACGAGGTCGGGGCTGTCGGTGACGAGGACCGGGCGGCCCAGGGTCAGCGGCGAGGCCGCGGCGAACACCAGCGACGACACGCCGTCGATGTTGGACGCGATCTGCTCCTTGACCAGGTTGAAGAACACCTTGGAGTGCATGATCCAGCAGACGATCCCGGCTGCCGCGTCGCCGCGCTTCGCCAGGGCGTCGACCAGGCCGTTGCTGCCCGCCGTGTTGATCGTGCTGGTGCCGCCGTCCACGTAGGTCGCCGGGTCGGTCGTCAGCGCCGCGCGCAGCGAGCGGATGACCGTGTTGACCATGTCGACCTGCATGGCGACACCGGCCTGCTGGCCAACCACGAGGTCCATCGCGTCGCGGCTGAGGCCCGCCTTGCGGAAGGCGTCGCGGGTCGAGGCCACCGGGCCGATCTTGCGGTTGATCTTGACGCGGCTGTACTGCGCCTGGACCAGCTTGGTG
>Ga0182210_1000085_pt1 | contig 17553 bp, 19 predicted proteins | sample G5R1MG_19_FD_129670 | JGI IMG/M metagenome (GOLD analysis project Ga0182210, IMG submission 129670) | Switchgrass phyllosphere microbial communities from Michigan, USA - G5R1_MAIN_03OCT2016_LD1 MG | ecosystem: Host-associated > Plants > Phyllosphere > Phylloplane/Leaf | place: USA: Michigan... | reverse complement strand
TTCATACTAGTGGACATGGTGCATGCACTCGAAGACCATGCAGCCAATATTCTTACGCGTTGAATCGCTCGAAATCAGTTCCAGTGTTACTGATGATCCTAAGAACGGGCGGGCATTGGGGATGCGAACCTCCAGTATCCATTAAGCGTTGGACCTCACAGTAGATATCATATTTGTATTGGGATCGAGATTGGTGAACAATGAAATATCCGACCAGATAAACTAACGACCACCTGCGTTTAGACCAAGCCGGTCTTGCGAACGGTGGTACTGGATCTTTGCACCACGATGGCCGTCATATATCCTTATTCTTTTTCTTAAACCATGGATTTTTATTAGTTCTGTATTAAATCTATCCACTTATTGGCTGGAACTCACGATGATCGATACTGAAGTCCAATGACCTACGCAAGTGCATTTCGATGAGTGGGACTGACCCAGACGACGATGCGATCCCTATAAGAGGCCAGCTACAAGGCGCCCAGGTCGCAGACCAGCCACAAATATTTTGAAAGCACCATCCCACAAACACGTCTTTTTCTTCGACCATCCTCAAGTATACTGTATTACCACGACCACTGTACCCAGAAAAGAGATACTGTTAAAGCTCCCAGAGACTTTTCATCATGTCTCTGTGCGGAACCAGCATGCCGGACACCCGCGTGCCTTACAACTCTAGCATTCAGCTCCTGCACGAAAGGCTGATGCGTTCGTGGGCGCATATACTCACTCCTCTTCGCAAGCAACTACATTCTGGGCTGCTACGAGCCCTCGACAAGCAGTATCACCCTCTTTTCTTGCGATCACTGAGCCAGTGTGAGCTCATGATATGGTATCAACCACACGCGGAGGACCAACTCAAGGCCCAGCACGGACGACATGTGCAGCACCTTTGGAAGCAATATGAGCTTCAACTGAGGTTTTGTCTTGCCGCACAAACCATTCCTCAGGTAAACACACGTGACTTGGTCTGCTTGGAGCATACGCTCCGGAGAGTGCAGCGACAAAACCGGGAACAGGATCCTCAAAACAATGGCTACGTCTCTCCTTACCTCGCTCCATCGGCTTCAGACAGTATCTTGTTCGGTCGGAAAACCAATGAGACCCAAAGCCCAGAAGATAGCGGACTCCCAATCGTCGACCATGCCGCTTACTCCGACGATAGCATGACTTCACAGCATGAGACTCATGCTCCTGCAAATGTCGCACCTGGAGAAGCAGCAGCCGAGGCATCTTCTTCAGAGGAGCGGGATCTGGACGTGGAGGCATACCTACGGGAGAACAATTGTTCGATGGCCGAACTTCTCGAGCTGAACAAGCAAAATTTCGAGCAGCTTTTCGGACAGGAGATATAAATTTGATTGATTTTAGTACCATCCAGGGGAAAAGTGGTCGGCTTCACTTGTAAATAGCCTTCATGATCGTAAGATTCTGCCTAGCACCCAGTGTGCAAATTGTAATGCCGGCATGATCATCGCTGCAATAACTCGTGAGATGCCATCGTGCAACTTCCACAGTAACGTCTCTTGCAGCTGATCCATGTCTAGGGCTCTGGCCTGATCCACTTGATTTTCCACTTGCTTCTTCAACCTTGCTGCCTTGCCAGGTAACTCGAGACCTAGACCAAGGTATAGCCCAACAATTATGTACTCCATGACCACTTGCCTGTGCCTGTATTAGTAAGAGTCGAGCAGGAATTGGCGATACGTACATGCACAATTGTATCGTCACGCTGCCACTAATCACGTTGAACTTCATGTCCTCCCAAGTCTCTACCTCACCCCAATCCTCAAACGCGAAACACATCATGTAAACAACATCAACGACGAAGAAAGGCAAACTCAAAGCCACTGTGGTGAGAATCTTTACCTCGTCTGAGTCGGCAAGGTAAAGTCTCGCGGAAATGACGGTAGTCGCCCAGATGAGGACGATGAAGCAAGTGACATAAATCGTAATTCCGGCTTTTGTTGACGCCGTTGCGGCAAAAGTTGGTCCTTCGCGTGAGTCCGGGTCGATGCCGCCAGCGACAATCAGGACAAAGGAAATGACCAGCGGTACGTGGACCATGAGTAGGATCCATTGCATGCGACGTCCTTTAGGTCTAGTGGTGGTGTTGAGCAGACTGGTGGTCGCCATGAACAACGGCGTCAATCCCATGGTCGTGAGGATAGCAACACCGCTTTCAATGCTCGTGTTCGAGCTACTCCCTACGGGATACATTGTTGTAGCGGCCAAATCCAGCGATACCTGCGTCAGCCGGCATATTCCCAACAACAGGAGCCATATCCATGGCGCACTCCGGCCCAGTCCCTGACGGAAGATCAGCCAACTCGCGATGCAGGTGTAAATGAAGAAGAAGATAAGAGTGATTATATTTACAATGGCAGCAAAGGGCAGGACGACCGCCATTGTTGGCGAGACATTGAGAATGTGGTGGGAAGCGAAGGAGTGGTGATGTTGTTTCGGCCGGGCTGGGGCAGAGGGCCCGAGCGGAATTAGTTCAGTTGGCTACGTATCGACCTGCTCTTGGCTCACGCCTCGGTCCTTGGCCATGGACGATTCCCCTGTCCCCGCCCTTCATTACGCCCTTGACTACGCGCTCCAATCCTAGCGTTGAAACTGGCCAGATGGGAGGGTCCTGTTCATGCCAAAGCAACGCAGCTGCATCTGCAAATATGATCGTATAGCGAGGCATTCAGCAACCTGGCAGAGGTGAGTTGTGACCTTGCCAAGATACGGCAGTTGCCGTCCGTATAGAAGCATGGCAAGTCATGTCGCCCAACATCAAAATACCTAGTAGTGGCCTTGGCCTCGGGGCTTATGGACTGCTAAAACATTGGGTGCATATGATGGGCGGTGTCAATGCAACGCCCCCTCCCCTGACGTAAGCTTATGAACGTTCGCAAGGGTGGTGTGTAACTGATGTTTCTGGAAAACAGTTCATACTTGGCTTTGAATCTGTGAGCGATCTTCTTCCGAGGACAGCTTTACTTCCTCAAACGCATTCGCATTGCCTGTGCTGGCAGTCACAGAAATCCAGGGGTATCGTATCCGAAACGCCTCACAACGATGAAACTCCATGCACACCTACCAGCTTGCAAGCACCTTATCCACCTTGTTCTTCCTCTCATCCCGTAGCCCGCCCATATCCATATGGCCATTCTCCTCCTCCTCGGCTGCAGCAGGAACCTGAACATCGGAAAAACGCTCTGCGATCCGCCCCGCCACCCTGATTGCCAGCGTCCTCGTCTTGGCCAGTTCAGGTGCAAGCGGGGCATCTTTCCACACGAGATTCGGCTGTATGTTCTCCTTTGGCTTGTCGTACGGTTCGAGCAGCTCAAGAAGCGTTTGGTACGTCGTCAGGCGATTTTGCATCATCTGGCGTCGTGCCGAGAGCTCTTGGAGGCGGGAGACGGAGGCAAGGTAGTCGTCTTGATCGACGCTGGAGGACTGCCGTGTGGAGCCAGGCCATGTGGTGGGTAGTTTCGCGATGTTGCAGTCGAGCGTCAGATCGTCGGTTTGGTAGAGCGTGTGGGCGTCTTCCTCGGAGTCTGCGTCGGTGTCGGCATCTTCCTCGTCGGAGGTGGGGTGCGCGCCGGCCTCCCAGTACAACGTGTCTATTTGCTCTACAACGTGTTCGATCATTTGTCGGCTGTATACTTTGCGCGAGTGCTGTTTAAGGTTGCGATTCACTGAGGTCATCAGATGAGTTTCGCGGCCGACGAGAGAGCCCCTTGATACCTTTGTCTAGCACGCCCTTGAGCACGCTGAGCTCAATGCCATGGTCATCGGCAATGCGTAGAAGCCGTTCAGAAGGAGTTATGCCGCGCGAGAGAAAATGTTTGCGTGACTGCAGGAAGAGCTGTTTTTGTTCTACTACTGTGCCCTGCTTGGACATGGTAACTGGCACAGATCGAGGACAGGATTTACCACTCGAGCATGTCCAATCGCCCCATAGTTCCGACATGGGGGGAGGGGAAGTAGTGGAAACGCGACATGAGCGCGGTGGAGCGTGCGCGCTTACATAATTCCCGTCACCCCAAGCATACAGCATCAGCCACCTTACTTGCCGTCAAACATGCTCAGACGATACTTGGTCTCGCCTTCGTACGGAGCAAGATCTGCCAGTGCTTGCTCGCCCTCTCGAACGATAGTTTGTTGGATTCTTCGGCTCCGTGGTCTAATGCTGACCTGGAACAGGTTCGGTCTCATGTTGAGACCGTTTCTGCGCTCCTGTTAGTATGCTTCCGAGGAAAATCACAGACTGACCTACGTGTAATCAAAGATATCTACCGGAATTGCATTGCCGCCATCGTCGAGTGCTGGCTCCATTTTGAAGCCCCATACTAGCCTCGCAACGGTCAACCATGTGCCCTGTTCAGCGAGTGCTTGGCCAGAGCACACCCGCCGTCCCCATCCAAAAGTCATGTGTCCTCGCTCCCCAGGAAATGGACGCGAGTCTGGATGACCAGTTATGAACCTACTTGGGTTGAAGCGATCAGGATCGGGGAAATCGCGGTCGTTGTGGTGTATCGCCCACACGTTGCCCTGGATCCACGTTGATTTGGGAATCAGGTATCCGTTGTAGCAGTCGTCTTGCACTGGCGCATGGGGTTGTCCTCCAATGATCGCCACCGATCGCCACCGAAAGACTTCTTTTACAAATGCCCGCATATACGGCAAACTTGCATCGTCATCGAAAGAAGGGCTTCTATCAGATCCAACAACACGGTCCAGTTCTTCCCAGGCAGCTTCCAAAGTCTCGGGAAACGCACGCATTGCAAGAATAGCAGTGATGAGCGTACTACTTGATGTGTCTGATCCAGCTCCGAACAAATTGCTGGCTAGAGCTGATATCTCCTTGTTCTTCAAATCGTATTTCTCTCGCTCTCTGAATAACATCTTCGCGTAACAGTCCTCGTGACCTGGCTTTTCGTTAGCCTCCCTGGCTAACGAATAGAAGAAATCGTGTCCGCGGTGTGGCTTCTTTGAGCCCATTCCATGTTTCCACGGTGCGTATTGTGTGGGCACCCTGGCTAATGCCGGGAAAGTCTCCAACAGCATAGGAAAGGCTTTTCCAGGAACATTCAGGCCAGCCGTTTGATGCATCAACGCGATGACCTCGGTGATGATGGGGTCCTGGGAACTTGCAATTCGCCTTCCAAAGCCAATGATTGATACTACACTTGTCGCGTACCGTTCCAGATGCGCAACATAGTTTTCTGGACTGCTCAGCAAGTCAAGCGCAACGACTTTGCTTTCGTCGTTCTGGAAGCTGCGGTACGTTTTGACTTGCTGAATCCCAACACCCTGATGCGTTAGTTTTCTTAGCGCGCGAAATCTCTCACGTTGAGCCTGCGTTATTGTGATGAGATTGACGAGGTTGCTCTGGCCAGCTCGAAGCTCGGCAAAGACCAGCATGCGCGGTCGCGAGCAGTATATCCCCGCTCTCTTGTCGAGAAGCTCGCTGGCGGTCCAGGCATCGTTGATCCAAACTGTGGGATTTCTTCCAATCCAGTATGTGATGAGCGGACTGTTGTACTTCTTCGAGAGCTCCTCGAAATAAATCCAAGGTTTACTTTCCGGTAACTGAAAAGTGTTTCCGATGATGGGATACGGGAAAGGCCCAGGCGGCTGTGGAATGATCAGCATCCTCAAAGGCTGCCCTGTTTGAGAAACAATGGAGGACTGACCATTTTCGACCTCATATACAGTATCCAACCATAGTCTATAACTAACAAAAGTGTCACTATCATGAGAATCGCGACCGCAATCCTAGTAGCGTCGATTTCTAGGAGGCCGTGCTGCAGGTGGTGCAAAGACACAACTTCGAAACCTTGGTCGGTAGTCATTTCCACTTTTGTCACCGGTGATATATCGCGAATTCAAACTACAATTTCAAAAAAGGCTTTGAGACGATGTACATTTGGGCCAGTACTGTGCCGCCACGGGCAATATGAAGAAGTTCCCAGTATTTTGAATGTGAGCGGATTCAACGCCTTAAGGAAGATTCTCTATAGCAATTTTTAGCAAAAAAGCCCTACCCCGCAGAGCTAGGGCTAGGCTACCTTTTACGGGTGATAATTACAGGCTATGCCCATGGCCACAACGCCGCCGAGGCCCATTGGCTTGGCGCTTAGCCCTTCCCACGGCAGCTGCTAGATAGAGCAGGTACCTACAACTACTTACTCAAAAATGTTGTATTCAGGGTACATAATATCCCGGTCAATGCCATGCCAGCCATCCCCAATTTGGGGACATTGTTTCCAACCGATTCGACTGCTAGAGCTGTACATAAATTCGTGCCTAGGACATTTCCTCTCGTGCATTTCCTGCGCTTAAAATCCTTCTGCTTCCGTATATGATATACTAGTACATATGCGGCGTGCGACAGCATGCAGATCGCCCTCCGGTGTTCTCAATCAATACAGTACGTCACGGTGCTGCCGATAACGCTGGACCACCGCCACAATTGATTCATTGTAGTTTGATGCGCAGAGACATGGAAGGTACCTGTATCTGTTCAAGAAGGCCTGTGTCGGGCCGACGTGAATAAGCTGTGGAGAGGCGTCGTACCGGGGCCTATGGATAATGAAAATAGGGTAGAAAGTTGTGAGGAATTTCTAGGGTGGAAAAGTCACTGACGACCCATACTGGACTTGGAGTTAATGCTATGCTATTTCTGTGCAGTGGGGTCTTGAGAATAACGATTAAGATTTTCTTATGCTCCACGAGTTGATCATGATCAATCAGCAGCCTGCATGTACATTGCCGTAATTTACACATTTGAATATCAATTGAGGCGTGAGTAACTTCATAATTTGCTCATTCTTGAATTCAAATAATGTATCTCATGAAGCAGCAACAGTAGCCTTCTGAATTGCCTCATTCCCGAATTCCTCCGCATGCGCTTCCGCATCGTGTTGGAACACCCAGTCTTCGCGAGGCAACTGGATGAGTGAAGGGTTTCCTTTTACTTTTTCCCAGTCGGTTTTATGCCACATGTCTCGCGTGGTCTCCCCGGTTTTTTGTACGGCCTTTACCCTCTCGTACCGTAAATCTTGATACGCTCTTAACGCACCTTTGATGTTACCCTTACCAGACATCCGCAGCAGTACAGCGATAGTGACGCCATCTTCTAATGCTTGCGTGGCGCCTTGCGCACTGGTTGGCAGAAAAGGATGCGCGGCGTCACCTAGCAGGCATATACGTCCGTTACCTGGCGCAGTACCATAGCCGCTGACCCAGTTAGGTAACGGGTCTCGATAGACGAGCTTCCAATCGACAAGCTTGTCTTCTGGTGTTTTTGAAACAATCTTCCAGCACATTGGGTCCCAGCCGCTGAACACCTTCTTCACGTCTTCCAGATAACCGGGAAAGGACCAGGATTCGTCAATATCGTGTTCATCTCGGTGTGTGAGGACCCAACAGCAATCTGAGCCATTTTTGATGGTGCTGAAGAGAAAGTGTACGTCAGGACATGGGATTTGTTAGCGAATATGCTCAATGTAGTCGTAGTAGACGGGCGAGACCTTACCAATCCAACCATTGAACGTATCTCCCTTTTCACAAAATTGCTTCGTCTCGGGATCCGCAATCATGTCCGTATTACTGAACCACGACCGCCAAATAGCATACCCACTACTCTTTGGCTTATCCTCATAACCCAAAACTAGTGTCCGGGCCTTACTTCTTACACCATCACTCGCCACCACTACATCTCCCTGAACTCTTGTTCCATTCCCCAGCACAATCCCTGCCGCCTGTTCATTCTCCCAATACTGCTCCACCCGCTGGCCCAACCTGATGTCGACACCAACCTCCCTTGCGTAATTGAACATGATCTCATGCAACTCGCCTCGATGCCCGCTGAAATACGGTGCAGCTTCGTCGCGCGGCGGCATCCTCTGATTTATCATTATCTCACCAGTGTCATACTTGTGAATGTTGAATCCATAGTCAGAAAGTTTGATGGATATGCTAAGCATAGCACGCGCGACTGCGCCATCATTCCAGCGTGCCAAGATGCGGCCGGCATTGGGTCCGAAGCTGATGATGTCGCCGAGGATTTTGAGCGACGGAAAGGACTCGTAAATTACGGGGATGTGACCCTGGCGGAGACATTCTATGGCTACGGCGAGGCCGCCAAAACCTTTTAGGGGTGGTGAGTGAAGTGTGTGAGAAGGAGTGGGAGCGAGCGAGTCGAGATACCTGCGCCAACGATGATGATTTTGATGCCAGTCTGTGGCTTCGAAGTAGTGCGTATGGGTGCAATATCATGGGTTTCTAGGGAAGCCATACTGGGTGCATAGATAGTCTTGTCACAGACACATGCGAGTCTGAATGTACACGAAACGGTATGCACAGTATCCATATACAATGCTCGTCAATGTTAAGCGACGTCATACCCGGCAGAGAGCTGAGGTCCATGAGGCCTGGCCCAGTCATCACGTGATGATGTCATCATCACAACTACTAACGCTCATCCCCTCAATCTTACCAGCTTGATCGAATCGTGAATCTTGATGGAGAATGAAGAAAGATTCGACTCGTTTGAGTAAATGGTGATTTATGCTGTGCTTGAGGAACCAAGTGAGCAGATCTACGAATGGAAAGGCAGTTGCTCTCAAGCTCAGATTATGTTACTACTATTCATGGGCGGTCTTGTAGCCTACTACTCGAAATATACCTACCTATTGAATCCTCCAGAGAGACCCCCATCATCAGCTGCTCTATATGCTCTCTTTTCAACTGCGTTACTGATGGTGGTGCAGTTTCAAAAACGGACTCTACATAGTCGTATAAGTTTCTTAAATCGATTCTCTCTTCCGAGTTGTAGAATAGACATCGTCGCACAACTTCTTTCAGACCTGCCGAGAAGTTTGCGGTGCTAGGAAAAAATCTCGACCCCGCCCTGAAAATATTATGTCTAGATGGTTCGAATGGCTCGGCCCTGGTCAGTTTACCAACTGGTACCCAGAGCTTTTCGTGAGTTGCCCTATTCATCAGAGGCAGGGGGGGATCTTCGGAAAGCAATTTATCTTCTCTAATAGCTCCGTTGGGAAGCACTTGGTTGCATATAAGATTCGCTAAAATGTTGCCGATTCCCCAAACATCTGTCGCTCGACCAAGTGGTATAAGCTCTGGGCCTTCCTGGTCCTGATGTTCCTGAATACATTTAGTGACTGGTTATATACTTCTGTCGGCACAACTTACAGGAGCGTATCTTGCGCAATTGGTCCGAAGCAGATAATCTTCGGGATTATCTAAAATGAGTTCCGGGTCCTCGCAGACACTGAAAAAAGACATACCAAAGTCTCCGAGTACAGGTTCGATGGTGTAAAGCTTCTGCGCCTATTTGGTCACCGCGATTAGAAGAGGAACCGTCAGTGCGCCAACGACGTGTAAGTACTTACCAGTCCCGGCTCTGCACTCCCGGCATCAATTTTCTTCTTACTACCCTCTTTCTCAAACTCCTCGTATCTATTCTTTTCCTCACCTTCGTTTTCCACCTCGATGTTTCTAACCAACCGTAGAAATACATTTCCAGGCTGTAAATCCAAATGTGTTATTGGCTTCCATCCATCGACGACATCTTTGATATTGTGGGTTCCATATTGCAGAATCATACAGCCTCTAGTTAGGGCTCTCAGCACGTGCCAGGCAAAAGCTTCTGGTAGAGGAATAGCTGGCTGTGCTGGTGGAGCTGAACCTGGAAGAGGCCGGCGCCTTCTCGCCGGAAGTTTATGTAAGAGGTCCTAGCGATATCGTTAGCAGCATGATACTACGGGCTAATAAGTACAATGTAAATACCCCGCCCTCGCAGTATTCGGTGTATAACCGATATCGCCTCTGTCGCATCATGATACGGGATCCACGATAAATGACGAGATTACGACACATCGCTGGTTCGGCCTTTCGACGCTCCTCAACGAGTTCGTGAATTCGAACCTCGCGGGGCCGGCGGTTTCGCCACTGTTGAGGATCTCGCCACCTTCCCGATGGAGCTCTTTCCATATCTTTAATGACCATATTCTGTCATTGTTAGCAGGTCGCGACTGATTTCATTTTTTGCTATCTTGTGACCCACATCAATAATACGGTCTGCCATGTCAACCTGAACCCAGAGACCAGCAATTCCAAAACCGCCCTTTCCAAGTCGTCGAACTCCACGCCATCTGCGTCCATATAGCACCGCGTCAGGAGCGCCGCTGTCTAACCAAAATTTGAGCTGCCGCGGACTTCTGTCGTCCACAGGCACATGCGGGTCAGGTCCATCTTCCCATGGGAGTTCTGGCCAGAATTGGTATGGACGTTCATCAGGCCGCACGTTTAGTTCGGGGGCTATTGGATCGACAACCGGATCGACAACTACAGGTCCTTCAGCTTCAGCTTCAGTCTCTCCCACAGCTATTCCGTCCTCATTATTTCCCTGGGAATCCTCAGGATATCGATCCGCCTCCAATCCTGGGAATGTGCTGGACTTCTTGGCGGCAGTAGCCTGAGTTTTGGTGTAAGGTTTTTGTGGTATGATAAGCCAATCTGGAAAATCTGGGCCTGGATCCGTACGCGCGGCTCCGTGGAAGTGTCTTCTAACGCGTTCGTGACCACTCCATATCGCACTAATTGTGTTCCTTTTTTGAGCTGCACGCTTTGTCAAAGGGTATTCGGTCAGCCGCGATCGAGTGTGACTAACATTCAGTCCATCCTGGCCGATCTCTGGTGAAATTGTCCCTCGCTCGCCAATTGAAATAGCCGTAATCGGTTGGGTAGGGTGGCGGCATTATGTAAGAAGAGATGGGGAATTGAACGCGATGCATGTGGATTCAGAGCGCAAGATAAGACTACATTACTCCAGAGTCTGAACAAAGAATCAAGTCTGAATATAGTATATCGCATAAAAGCGAATTCCATTGTTTCAAACGTTACAGCTATCCGCAACCGACACATCGGTGCATTATACTAGGTAACAAAGACCTTACAATTAATCCAAAAAGACTTGGCACCACCACGGTCCACCACAACCTCCACCTGTTATGTAAATGACAGTATATTCCCAATTCCCATAACAGTTATGAAGGAGTGCGAAAGGTGAATTATTGCGATTGGTATGATATTGCGGAGGTTGTTGGCAATTGAAAAAAGCAGCAAAGTAATGTTGGGTTGAAGTTCATGGCAAAGCCCTATTCACAATGCAATGAACAAAGAATACTAGGACCTACATAGGGCCCAGAGATTCAATCGTTTCTCGATTATGATTGCGCATAGAAGGACAAAGCAAAGTTTGAAAATTTACCCAAATGTTGCCGCTGTATCCTGTATCCCTATTTCTTTCAGATTTTTTACGATTTCACGGCACGGTGTTCACTTTTTTTTTCGCGATTCAACCTGCCACCAACATTACTCATCCAGCCAAATGGGACCACTAAAAATTTACAAAGGATTTCATTTTAGAAGTCACATGTCAAGCGGGAATGAAATTGTTGGGCTTGACTGGGGTAGAGACCATATTCCATGGAATCTCTAATTTCCTTGATCTTGTCGCATATCGATATCTATATGGAAAAATCTCTTGCCTAGTTTTAACTTATTCAGCCGGGACCGAGCGGTCTTCCGTGTTGAACCAGCGGAGGCTGTGTGGCGTACGACTTGTGGCGCAAAATAATTGAGCATGGCCTGACCATCTTAGTTCCTCCAGAACTGCCACCCCTTCCTGGTAGAATGTATCTCGGTTACTTGCACCGCCCCAACCCTATTCCCACTGCTTCCGATAACCCTGCCCTTCACATGTTGATCTATAGCATCCAGCCTGTAATTCTTCATGCAGAATGACAACGGAAGTATCGGCGCCGCACAACAAAGCGCTCCAATAAGCAAGTAACGCATCGTTTCTTGATACGCCCGGTTGATTGCGACCCTGGCTGGACTGCCTGCGGGATATAGCGTATAGTTTCCGGACACCAGGATAGATCCGTAAATTGTAGTATAATCAGCGACGTTCTCTGGTGGGAGATAAAGTTGTAACTTTCGAGGAATGAATGTCGACCAGATGGCACCAGAAATTGCAGAGCCAACGGCACCACCAACTTCGAGGATGGTGAGCCAGACTGTTGTGACGGCTGCGACGTGTTGATGTGATGCGGAGGCTTGCACACCGAGTTGAACCGGGACGTTGAAGAAGCCGCCGCCAATGCCAATTGCAATCTGGGTGCCAACGAGCGTAGCTGTAGAGGCATTCTCGGTGCGATAAACAAGCATGATACCCATACCCATGAGGTATATAATGGCACCAAAGGAGATGTAGTATTTGTAGTGTGCAGTGTATTTGATGATTAGGGAAACGACGATGGAGGCAACGGTGGAGCTGAAAGTAAAGACGCGGGTAATGTAACCAGCGGTCACGATCGACTGGCCTTGAACAATCTGGAGGTAAGAAAAGAAATAAGGGAATACAGACATATAGAACGCCACTAGAGAAGATCAGTATACAGAAACATTGAGATGGCTAAGATACTTACTAAAGTAGAAGAAGGCGATCAATGTACCAGCCATAATAGTTCGGTTTCTAAATAAGCTCGGCGGAAAGAAGGCGTGTGGTGCTAGCCTTTTGCTCCTCTCCCAGAAGGGAAACCCAAGCAGGCAGACACCCCCAGTGACAAACATGGCGATCATGCTGCTATTTTTCCACTTCTTGTTCGCATTCGGAGCCAAGGTGAGTGGAAGCAATATGAGCGAGATAGCCGCAGCAAACAGTAGCAGACCAAATGTGTCCAGATCGACCCACAAGTTTTTCAGGTTCTGAACGATAGTGCGGCCGTGGAATGGACTGGGAACCTCGATCCCCAGCTGTTTTGCGCGTCGCTGATTCATGAAAAGACTCACAGCCAATGGGATAAAGCACACAGGCAAGATGATGGCCCATATGGCATACCCCCATCTCCACGTTGCGACCCTTAGAATGGCTTGGCCGACTTCCGGGCCCGCCCAAGTCGTCCACAAGAATGGCACATCGAAGAGGGTGGAGAACAGAGCGCGATTGAGTAGATCTGTGGAGTCAGCAACGAAGATTTGCTGCAGCACTTGCAATCCATTGAATCCGGCTGCCCAGAAGATCTGTGCGCTAGCGAAAGTCTGAACGTTCCGAGAGGCGGCTTGCTGAATATAGCCAACGGTGTAGAGAAAAATGGCCAGACTGAAGGACTCCAGACGCCCGAATACATCCGCAAGTTTTCCAATAGGCGGCTTGATAACCGCTATCACATGGTTAGTTACTACGGCAAGAATCTCCACGGGGAACACTGACCGGCAACTACACCCTGGACAGTGTAGATAGTCGAAAGCAGCGAATGTGATAGAAAAGCGCTCGTAGCAATGGGAGTCATGACACTTGTGACTTGAATTTCCAAGGAAGTGACATTAGCAATGACGAGCAGCCTTGCGTCGCAAATCAGCTTCGAAGTTTGATCTTTGAGCGAGAAATCCACTTACGTGACATAGGATACAATCAGCGATGTCTTGGTCCATGCCTTGCTCACCGCCTCAATTCGCTTGACCCCGGCCTGCATCTCAGCGTTCTCACTCGCACTGTCAAGGCCATCGCTGGAATATAATTCGCGGCCAGGGTCGTGTTCTTTCCCAACGTGCCCATCCTCAGTTGTATGGGGCGGAGAATCGAGCCTGTCATTGCCTCGCCACGAGGGATTCTGCATTGTGTTGGCGAATACCAGAAAACGGCCGTCACGAATTCCCTGTGTCTTGCGTATCGTAAATGAGATTTCCCCATCCTGGCGGGTCCAGTGGGTCAGCGGAGCACTTTATCTGATCGACGCCCACGCTATCCATGCTTCGATCTGAAAGCAGCGTGCATGGCGCTAGCCGCATATGCTCACCCGTCCGCACAACCGAGGTCCGCCAAGCCCCGCCACGCTCTGCTAACGTCACGGCCTCGTTGCGTTTTCGGCTTCGGGGCCCCGTTGGGGCATCGGGCGAGTAGACGGTGGTGTTAGCAGTGTTCATTTGGTTAGGAGAAAGATTAGATCTATCTTATCTGATCATCTGGACCGAGCGACTGAGGCCATTTGGCATCTGCTAACAGTAAGGTCTTGCGTGAAATACAAGATGTCTGGAAATTACACGCCTTCTTTGATTGCAGTTTGTTAGTAGATCCAGGGGGTAGTGAATAATGCAGTGAATACCTAATGCGTCGACGCCATAAACGCCAGGCTCGTTCTGAGCGATGCTGCTACGCCTGCTGTTACCAGACGGCTAATCAACCAGAACCAGAACGAAACTCAGCCAACCCAAGGCTTCGAACCGCCATTTTCTTGCGTCTTTTTCCACTTGATGACGCGCTTTCTGATATCCATTTCCGTCTGCTGCATGGGGTTGAGCTTCTTATCCCGGCTCATCTTGCCATAGTCCTCGCCATACTTGTGCACTAACCTCTCGCACCACTCCATTTCTCTCTGACTTTGCCCCCTTGGCGCCTTCCTCGCGCCATTCCTCGCCGCCTCTTCGAGCTGCCGGACGACTGGGTTCACCGTCTCCTCTTCGTCTCCAAGACGTCCTGGTACCATGGAAAAGCCGTTCCACTCCTCGGCCTCTCCGTCGCCCTCCTCGAGCTCATTCAGCGGGTCGTTCAGCGGGTTGGCTTTCCTCGCTTTCTCCACCACACGCAGGATGGCGCCGGTCTTGGGGTCGCGCTCGACTTCAACTTCTTCGGGTTCAACGGCAGTGGGTGCCTTGGAGACAATATTGAGCGCATTGGCAGTAGAGGAAGCGGGTGCGTCAGCGCGCGAGGATTTTGGGTCGTTGAGACCGAGCAGTGCAATTGTTTTCTCAGTACCGCCGGTGGCGTGATTAAGGCGTGCGGTGAGACCGAGGCGGCGGTAGTTCTGGGAGAGGGTTTCCTTTTGATTCCTGTGCGACGAGCGTTAGCCAAGGCATTTCAATCTTACGTGGTGTTGGCTGACCAGTGCTTTGCGATGATTGGGTTTTGCAGAATCTTCTTCTTGGAAGGGCCTTTCTGCCGCTTCTTCGGGATACTAGACTTATTCTTCTTCTTTTGGAGTTCGCGGCCCATGTTGACGGTATTGGAGTGAGGAGGGGCGTGTGGGGGTCGAAGGAACGTCCGCGCAGTCCAGTCGCGGCTTCCCCAAAATTTCGAACCCTGCGCTAGTGTTATCGATATGTGCCAGGCCGCGGACGGACCACCAAAGCGGACAGATCGAGAGACTGCCCATACTGCGTAATACGCATGTACACTACCTATCGCCCTTGACGGCTCCACCATGGCCACATCCCGAAACAGGACCCTCTTGTCCTTGTTCGTCTTCCTTGGGGTGCTGGTATGGCACGTTGTTGCTGCGGCTGTCCAGGGTGAGACGGGCGTGCCCGTCGACAGCTTGACACCGCACGCCATTGAGGAACAATTGCAGGTGAGGCAGTCCCGTCAACTGCGTGAGGGCAGCACCCTGATGCCGTCCAGTGCTCACACATGTCCAGGACTGCCCACTGGTCCAGGCCCTCAACCAGCACAAGCTCCGCGCGGCCCCTACGACGTCATCTGTTACTTCTCAGATCTTTGCGTTTTTCTTCCCTGGCAGCCCCGCCGTGAACGCCCTGCTCGCCACCCTCTACATCTCGGGCCCCCCAAACTTCCTCCTTGCACTATGCCCCCCCAACATCGACCCGTCCTCGCTCTCCGTCATGGTGGCGTTTGCCGTTGGGGGCTTGCTCGGTGATACGCTGTTCCACTTGCTGCCCGAGATCTTTCTGGGCGAGGATGAGCACGACAAGGTCAAGTTTGTCATGGTGGAACCCAACAAGAACCTGCTGCTTGGCGTTGCCATCATGGTCGGCTTTATCACATTTGTCGCCATGGACAAGGGCCTCCGTATTGCAACGGGCGGCGCCGGCGGCCACGATCACTCTCACAGTCACTCGCACGAAATACCCAAAGCTACCGCAAACACGACGGGAGCTGATGTGAGTACGCCCAAGGAGGCTGCTCGCGCCCGCAAATCCAACATCAACGGTGTGGCTACCACACCCGCTGTCGTCGCAGAGCCTACAGAGAAGGAAGTTAGTCCAAGTGTCAGGCTCGGCGGCTATCTCAACCTCATTGCCGACTTCACCCATAATATCACCGATGGTCTTGCTCTCAGCTCCTCTTTCTACGCCTCTCCCACAATCGGCGCAACCACCACTGTCGCCGTATTCTTCCACGAGATACCCCACGAGGTCGGTGACTTTGCCCTCCTCATCCAATCGGGCTTCACTAAGCGCCAGGCCATGGGTGCACAATTCGTCACAGCGGCAGGCGCCTTCTTGGGAACATGTATCGGAATTGCGGTCCAAGAATTAGGGGGCAACTCGCAATCAGACTTTCTGGGCCCTGGGCTATTTGGTACGAGTCTCCAGTGGGGAGACATGCTGTTGCCATTTACGGCGGGAACCTTCCTGTATGTTGGCACGGTAGCAGTTATTCCGGAGCTGCTTGAGGTAGGCCCAAACAAGGGTCAGGAACTGCGCAAGACTCTCATGCAGTTTGCAGCCATGACTACGGGTGCGGGAATCATGCTTGCGTAAGTTCGAGCTGTTTCGGAAGCTAGATTCAGGTGCTAATCCGTTCAGAATTTCGTGGAGCTGAATCATTGATCGCACAACAAAATCCCAGGACTTTCGAAAATTGCAGTCTGGGTTGGTTCGTGTCGTGTACACAAGCGCTTGTACAGGTTTTCCCAAGTGGGCAATATGGAAAAATGCCATTACAATTGACATTTATGTGCTAATTACGCTTGCGCCATTTTATGTAGTGATTGCGCAGCTTCATTCGCCCGGTGACAGACATAGACGTAGCAAATGAGCCACTTCGAAATCCATCTTCTAAGTGCAAGCTGGAGTAAAAATGGAAAAAGAAATTTTGTTCTTGGAGCAGCGGAAGACAAAAAAATGTGGGAGAGAATTGAACTCTCGGAGCGGAATCATTTCCAGAAGTGATTCAACCCGGACTTGAACCGGAGACCTTCAGTGGTAAGCATTCGAGTGAATGTTAGACTGACGTGATAACCAACTACACCATCGAACCAGGTTATAATCTTGATGGAAGACGGGGCAAATTTGGTAAATATAATGAGCATAGCTCATAAGTGAAACTCCCGTATCTTCATTGCGTGGTGGTATGTATCATGAGGAGAGTTCGGCGCTTCTATTCCCACTAAACCTTTTCTGTAAAATCCCCTGCGCGGATGCGGGACACCTCCGAGGGCCTTCAATCTGCGCCAAGACTTTCAAAATTACACGACGAATTCTTTCACCTACCGTATACAATAAGAAGCCATTTAGTAGGGTTTGCATTAATCCGATGGTGCCGTAGGTGCTTAGTCAGCTCCTTCGCAGGTGTGGGACTCAGCAGTACCATATCAAGTGTCAGAGCAGCGGCTTGGGTATACTACAATTAATTATCGATTATCGATGCATCTTCACGTACCACCAAGCCCCTGCTATAGCGAGATTATGCAAGCGGCTTACCATAAATCGCATGAATAAATA
>Ga0182210_1000084_pt1 | contig 17567 bp, 19 predicted proteins | sample G5R1MG_19_FD_129670 | JGI IMG/M metagenome (GOLD analysis project Ga0182210, IMG submission 129670) | Switchgrass phyllosphere microbial communities from Michigan, USA - G5R1_MAIN_03OCT2016_LD1 MG | ecosystem: Host-associated > Plants > Phyllosphere > Phylloplane/Leaf | place: USA: Michigan... | reverse complement strand
TCGATCGATCGCGCCTCGGAAGTGTGGTCCAAGAGCTACGCCGCCTACGGCCAGCTCACCTGGAACGCGACGGAGGCGCTGCACCTCACCGCCGGCGGCCGCTTCACCAAGGACGACAAGCGCGGCGTGCTGCATTATTCGCGCAACCTGAACTACGATACCGCCACCGCCGCCCAGCTGGCCGCACGCAAGTATGTCCACCTTCACCGTCCACCTTCACCGTCCGCCTTCACCGTCCGCCTTCACCGCCCCACCTCCACCGTGCCCTTTGCCTGCGCCTGCGCCTCCACCGCCAACTGACCTCGTCTCCGTTCGCCCACACTGACGCTTTTTGCTGCAGGATCAAAAACGTGAAGTCGCGACGAACCGCCGGCGCATCCTCTGTAAGTATTGCCCTGGCCACCTACCTGGGCTATTTACTCACGCGTGTATGTAGGCCATGTCGCAGAGCGTCAATTTTGGCAGTGCTCCCCAGGCCACCGACTTCGGTTCGCCCGCTCCCGGCGACAACGCCGCCAACTCGTTCAACGGCTTTGGGGGAGCCAACGCGACCTTTGGCTCCAGCGCGACCAACAGCTTCCCGCCCGCCCAGCCTGCCGCCCCGAGCGCGAGCTTTGCAAACGCCTCCTTCCCAGCCTTTGGCACCAGTGCCCAGGGCACCACCTTCACTCCACAGCCGCCCACGTCGACAAACTTTAACTTCGCCTCGGGCAACAGCAATCAGTTTGCCGCTTCCGCTCCCGCGCCCACAATGCCTGCCAACGGAAATTCCTTGGCGCCAGCGTTTGGTGCCGGTGCATCGCGCTTCGCCGCGCCTCCACAGAGCAGTCCATTCGGTAGCTTTGGGCAAAGCACCACAAGTGCAGCGCCGTCAGGCGCCGTATTGGGGACCGCCGCACCCCAGAACAGCACGTTTGGCACTGCGAGCGCTGCACCTCCGACCAGCCTATTTGGCACTGCCAGCCCTGCACCTCAGAACAGCACATTTGGCACTGCGAGTGCTGCGCCTCAGACTAGCATTTTTGGAACTGCGAGCGCTGCACCTCAGACAAGCAGTTTTGGCACTGCGAGCGCTGCGCCTCAGACCAGCATTTTTGGCACTGCGAGCGCTGCGCCTCAGACCAGCCTATTTGGCACTGCGAGCGCTGCGCCTCAGACCAGCCTATTTGGCACTGCCAGCCCTGCACCTCAGAACAGCACGTTTGGCACTGCGAGCGCTGCGCCACAGACCAGCATGTTTGGTACTGCCAACCCTGCACCTCAGACCAGCACATTCAGCAATGCCAGCGCTGCGCCCACTGCTGCGACCACTCCGGCCCCGGCCTCGACTCCCTTCACCTTCGCCAGCACTGCCCCTACCGCCCCGAGCACCGCGACAGCGACCGCCAGCATGCATGGCGGATTCGGCGCATCGACCCAGACGGCACCGCCCGCGACCAGCAACCTCTTCAGCTTCGGCTCGAATGCACCCACAAGTGACGCTCGGTCACAACCGGCTCCAAATAACCTATTCGCCACTAGCATGGCTACAAGTGCGCAAGCCTGTAACAGCATCGCTGCAGCGGCGCCAGTCCAACCCTCTAATCTGTTCAACTTTGGTTCGACAGCACCTAGTAGCGATGCGTCTACCCCCACGCTTTTCGGTGCTTCGAGTGCTGCAATCCCAGCTACTAGCGTGTCTGCACCAACGCCTCCATCGGCCCATGCGCCAACCCTATTCGGCACCTCTGGCCCTGCAACACCAAGCACTGTTACACCTGCACTAGCACCCGTCTGCGATCCGTTCCCGGCATTTTTGCCCAATCCCAATCTCAATACCACCAACCCGTCCCTCTTTGGCTCCAATCCCAAACTATCAGCGCACGATGCCCCTCCGTATGGCAATCTCACGCCTCTGGTGAAGCTTAGAGGTGCATCCACAGAGACCGCCCAAGCCAATCCTTTTGCAACCTTACAGAAGCCCGCGAGTACGCCTGCAGCCGCTTCGACGGCCCCTTGTTCCGACTTCAATTTTCTTGGCGCCTCACAGCAAAAGAGCGCACCATCCGAAGAGTCTCAAAAGTCAGCCAACGATGCCACGATTCCGGCTCCGCCGCCCTCCCGTGTGTTGAGTTCTTTCAGCACGCCACAACCGACGAAAACGCTTGGTGCCGGGAGACTTACAGGAGGACTCTTCAACACCGTGCAATCCAAGCCAGGCACGAGCATCTTCGCTCCCACAAAACAGCCAATGGGGACTCTGGTGGGACCCCCCGGAATTCCCCAACCTGCATTCCTGAAACCTACCTCTTTTGACCCCCCTACCAAACCTTCAACGGAAGCACCCAAAGATGGACAGACTACCGCTGCCATGGCTAATCCATTTAGCAACCAGCCTACTGCTGCAAGTGAACGTCCAAACTTGTTTAATGCGCCCAAAGAAGCGCCTGCGGTCTCTCCCATCCCGAAAATGCCGGCTCTGCAGGAAGCCGCTGAAGCGTCCAAGGAACCACAACTACCAAAAGTTCCCAAAGTGCACGTTCCAAAGGATTGGGCTCAACCAGGTTCCGTGGCCACTCAAGGTGCGCAAGGACTCTACCAGCAACTCTCCGATTTGACAGCGCAACTTCAAGCCTTGAATGAGAGGTATAGGCGCCAGCTTAGCACTCTGCCTCCAACAGCGGACTGGTCTGCCATCTCTCATTGGCACTACCAGCACGCTCTCGACATCAAGAAAAAGATTGACGATGCCAAGAAACAACGCGCAGCTACTAAAGGGATTACCGGTAACGAGACGGCTTTGTCAACGAAACGGAAGGTTAACGAGGAGAACTTGGAGAGTCCCGATCCTTCGCCTACCAAGCGGGCCCGTGGTAGTGATGCACCTGCAACGGCAATATCCCAGTCTGCCGCCCCAACACCAAGTTTGCAGCCAACCACAACGTCCACGTCAAGCATGTTCGCCAAGGCCATCAACGGTACAAAGCCCTCTTCTGTACCCTCAGTAGAATCAAACCTCTTCACACCAAAGACGGTAGAAAATGCGTCGGTTGAGTCTGCGAAACCAGCACCTGCCGCTTCGGGATTTACTCCATCATCCTCAGCCTCTAAGAGCAATGGCACTAGCGAAAATCCCACGCCCTCGTTCTCTGGCTTCAAACCTAACTTTGGAAGTACACCAACGACCGGATTCAAGCCTGCTTCCAGCTCGTCGAGCGGTGGTGGCAGTTTCATGGCACAATTTAAGAAGACCGCAAAGACTTACGAAGAGCTCGCCGCAGAGCGAAAGGCTAAGGCAAAGGCGGCAGATTTCGACTCAGACGACGAGACTGAAGAAGAGTGGTCAGCTAGGTACGACAAGAAGGAGGCTGAGCGCCTCGCCGAAGAAAAGGAGAAGGCCGCTGCCATCACCCCCACTTTCAGCATACCTGCTTCCACCAAACCGTCCAGCAGCACTATCCCTACGGCTTTCAATCCATTTGCAGCTTTGAAGACGCCAGCAGGTGCAGCACCGGTCCCAAACGCTTCCACATGCCGTGCCAGTAGCCCTGCGTTGTCTACTGGTAGTCAATCTGTGCTTGACGGCCCAAGTAATGCGCCCATGCCTTCCAACATATTTGGGAACCTATCGCCTGATTCATCATCTAACGATCAAGATGACTCCGATGACGAAGAAACACCACATGCGGCAGTGAAGCCATCCGCTGATGAATCTGTGAGCTTTTCCGAGCACAAGACGACACCAAAAAGGAAATTTGGTGAATCTGAGACTGAGGACGATGAGGCACGTGAAGAGACCATGAATCACAAAAGGCAGAACAATGGAGCGAGTTCAAAAGGCAGTCTTCTCTCCAGGATGACAAGAGATCCTGTTGGTGACGCGGCTTCTGAAAATGGCGCCAACAATGCAACAAGTTTCGGGCAATCAAACGGTGCACAAACGCCTGCAAACAAGCTCTTCTTTGATTTCGGTGCTGCTAGTTCACAGTCTGCCAGCCCGAAGTCCGACTCTTTTGCTGGGGACCAGACCTTCAAGCCTGGAACTCCCATCAAATTTGGCGATGCGCCGGCCACTGACAAGGACTCTGTACCTGCATTTCAAATCCAGCCCGCGACACCTGTCCTAGGTGAATCCTCGATTACTCCAGCCAAACAGCCAGCCCCCTCCCTCTTCAGCTTCACCCCGTCAGGTGGTGGGTCATCGCTTCTGGCAGCAAATACTGGTATCTCCAGTGTAGGATCGATGTCTTCATCCGCCTTCTCTTCTCGCGCAGGGACCCCACTTTCAGAGGCCGATACCAACGCTTCTGCGGGAGAAAATGATGAAGAGGAAGGAGACAAGGAGATGCAGGTCGACTTCTCCCAACTTACCGAGGAGGAGGTCAATGCGAATGAGGTCATATTCCATACAGACGTTGTGCTTGCCAAGCACCAGGTTAAGGACGAAGGTCAAAAGACTTGGGCAAACCTGGCAAGGGGCCCCCTCTGGATCCTCAAGGACAAGACGACGGCTAAGTGCTTTGTCCGACTTCGACTTGCTAGCGGCTCGACACCTCTCAACTACCTGATACTTCCATCCCTTCGTGCCACGATCAACGGCACCAGCAAAAAGATGGTTGTAGCTATGAGGCCTATCAAAGAAGGCGGATTACAGTCTGTACTTTACTGTCTCAGGACACCAGAACTTGCTGAAGAGTTTGCGTCAAAGTACAACGAATCCCTGCCTTCCAACTAATTACACACCTTTCCTTGTATCTTCTAATCCTAGTGTATCTGCACTTGGGCGGAAGGTTGCTGCTTCTACATCGATTGTCCACTTTCTTTCCCGGGCGTCTTTTCGAGACCCGTCCCCTGTTTACAAGAAAAATCGGTGCGCTTTTCCTTACCTGCATGGTTCATTTACAAACGCCCCACTGTGACCGGGGTATCTATCAGCAATGTTTGCTGATGCATGGGCATGGTGTTTTCTTTTTTTTTCTTTTGTTATTCGGCTGCTTGGTTACGTTAAAAGGGCGTGCGTACGTACCTACTGCGTTTGATTTTTGCGATGTGCGTTTGATTTTTTCGCGTGCGTTGGAATTCTGCGGTGTGCTTGATTTCTGCGAGTGCTTTTGATTTTTGCGATGAACGATGGAATTCATCTGAACGAAAGCAAGGCAGAGGAAAGAAAGCACGGTAAATGCTTTGAATCTTTGCTTCATGTGTATGTATTGTAGTACAGTAAAGAGAGTGCTAGCCACGGCGCTAGCCACGCGCCTCGACGCGCCCCAAGATTACGCCGATGGACGTGACCCTGTGACCTCTGACTTGCTTGCTCCCTCCAGCCGTCAATCAATGATGCTTTACTAATCACGGTGCCAGACCATGGACGCGCCCTCGCTGCAATTGAGCCTCGAGATCCGTGAGGCCGTGGTCAAGGCCTTTGCGACGCGCCGCCCTGTCCTGCACCACCTCAACGCCGATACATCGTGGCTATTGCAGATCCCCCGGCCCGCCAATGCCGTTCAGCGCGGCAGTCGCATCTACTATAATATTCTCATTGATCCGTGGTTCGTCGGTGGCCAGTCGGACGTGGCAAAGTGGTTTTCGCAGCAGTTCCATGCCACGCCGAGCGCCGTGAAGAGCGTGGCCGAGGTCGAGGAGCTGGCGCGCCAGGTGGAGATTCTGGCCGGTGGCCTGCGGCTGGGCAAACATGCGAATGCCGGGGAAGACCAGTCTTGGGTGGACGTGGTGGCCATCAGCCATGAGTTCACTGACCACTGCCACAAGGAGACGCTGTTGGGCGTGCATCGCGATGTGCCCGTGTTTGCGACCGAGCAAGCCGCATCCCTCATTTCCTCGTGGAACCACTTCCGCACAGTCACTATCACGCCCAACTTCCCCGACAACGCAGACTGGCACGACTACTCTCTCTCACCGCTCCCCGCGTGGCTCGGCATCTCACGCCTCACCGCCGACAAAGACGCCCTCTTCTACCACTCGGCACTCCTCATCACTTTTGCAACACACCCCTTTCTCACCCATACAACACCCAAGAAGCGCTCCTCCCTCTCCATCTATGGCGACGGCACCGAGAACCTCTCAAACACCGCGTCCGAAGCCGCCGAGTGCGTCATCTACACGCCCCATGGAATCCCCCATGAAGCCCTGAGTCCAATAGCGAGAGCAGACCCGCCACTCCATACCCTCGCCTTTCTCCACGGCCTCCACGACGTCTCCATCTCCGCGGCGCAACAGCTCAATCTCGGTGCCAAGCATGGCTTGCTTGCACAACGCACCCTGCAAGCAAAGTATTGGATCGCTACCCATGATGAGGTAAAGAGGGGCGGGGGCTTTATATCCTGGTTTCTGCGGCGCAAGGTCTTTACGGTGGCGGATGCACTCAAGGAAGCGAGTCGCGACGGCGATGAGTTTGAAGATGTGCGATTTCAAGATATGGGCAATGGGGAAAGTAGGATTTTGGAGTAAAAAACAAAAGAGGGAGGACAAAACCCATGACTTTTTTGGGCGTACGAGAGCCATTTACAGACATGTATTTGAACCATCCGTGGATACTAAATTATAGCGGTATACCCCAGTTTTGGTGCGTGTGGCTAGTTTGGTGGGAGTGTATACAGCGCAGCTGAGTGGTTTTGTCGAGCGCTTTTTTATTTGGGTTTTTAGGATAAATAATATGTGGATATACTTGGTATGTCCTACTGCTCTTTCAATACGTGTGCGTATATACACCTCCCAATCCCCTTTCTTTCCGCTCGTCCCTAATCTTACCCACTTTCGATATTCTCTTTCACCCACCTCTCTATATCCACCCTGATTGTCCTCTATACTACTCCCGCGAATCCGATTTTATCTTCCACACCTCATCTCTCCAAGGTGTCACTGCAGCTTGCAAGAGCTAGCCAAGCTACCGCTTGGTGGGCAGGTAGTTGGGTTTTATTCGTCTGGAGAATCTCCGCTATGTCCTTTTCACCACGCTCCTACACTACTCACATGCAGGAATACAGCCAATTCTGTGAGATAAGGCTTGAGAACTTGACTCAGAGCACCATCTTTGATCCAACCGCTCTCCCATGCAGGCCTATATAGAGCTTTGATATACTCCCAGTACTCTGGATAATATCCTGACATTTCCCAGTCTAAGATTGCGACAACTTTGCTTCCTTGGACTAAGATGTTCCTTGGGGACAGGTCTCCATGCGTCATAACAATCTCATGGTCTTTCAAGGTCCTCACCATATCACAGACAGTATCAACCCATCCACTGGTCAGAGTACTTTTGAGCGCGGTGACAATACCCTCATTGAAAGCGTGCTCGTCTTGGTATGGCCCATACGCACCAACATCTTCTTCAAATAGCTGATCTTCGCAGGCTGTTCCGTCAACAGCCCCAATGAACGATCCCTTAAGTTTCCGTAACTGTGAGAAGATATCGCGAAGTTGCTGCAGAATTTGTTGCTTTTCATCGGCGTCGTACTTGTCCCAAACGTCCACAAGACAGTCTCCTTCGACAAATTCCATCACAATGCGCGCATGCCCCGTGATGGGATCGGTATATGCATTCCAGATCTTGGGTACTGGTATCGTGGTTTTTGAACGAACCAATTCCATAGCTGCTGCTTCGGCTAGTCGCACGGAATCACCAGTTTTGACAACGGTGTTTGCATCAATCTTGTATACCGGAACGAAATCCCCAAATTTAGATGCCCGAGAAAGCTCGTCTTGAGTGATGACTCTTCCATGCATCGCTTTTGATAAGTCCTAGCCAAAGTGAGTATATTTTAACGGTGATATTAGTCTAGAAGTCGGATTTACCATGATCTTAACTCAATCGGCAATCGTTGTTGTTGATGCAACAAGCAGATGTGATCAAAGTGATGCAACGCAGATTTGCAAACAGAACCCTATTCTTTCTAGTACCTACCCTATGGGGGCCGTGCGTTGCTTGCAGGTAGCGCAGCACGCTAAGTGGGGTACATCGTCGGTCATTGTTTTGCATGGTAGATGCCCTCACGAGGATTTACACTGGTCGTAATGATAACTTCATTGCTAATCTGACGAATTATCTATACCAGCACCACCTGCCCTTCCATGTTTCGAAGCGTCTCGACCGGGTCTGTCTCTCAGCTCTTCATGTCGTCTCTTCGTGATGGCTGGACTCAATACGGCTACGATAAGTCTCAGCTGTTCCAGCTACAATTAATCTTTTGCGTTCGAGATCTTCTATCACATCGCAAGTCCATCTCTGACATTGCTGAAGACCTGCTTTTTGAGCCGAGCTTTTCAACTTGTTCGTTTCTTTTTCTTGGATTGTTCCAATCAGTTCTTTTGAAGCGATTCCAAGACTGTTGACTCTTTTATTGGCTTGTATCATGAGAGTGTAGTCTGTGCCCTGGGTGGGACCTCCAGTGACATGATACCAAGTGCATCGATCTGACCCAGAGGGGGCGACGAGAAGGATCCAATGGAGGGGATCGTTGCCGCGTCGCTGCCCGAAGGCAACGTAAACTTCGAGAGTCTGGCCCGACATTTTTGATGAAGATCTGTTTCGAAGAGAAGAGATATCGATGATATGGGAGCCTGAGTAGAAGAATGGTCTATGCGTTCAAGACACGAATTGCGATAAAAAGAAAAGAATGCTCGTGGATGATGAAGCCAGAAGAGGAGAAGCTGATCCGTGTTTTGTGAATTTGAAGCTCCAGCTGGGAAGATGTCAACATTTTATCAGGTTCAAGGCCTGGCGAGATTCCTGGTAAATCGGTCCTAAAGTTGTGGACCTGAAACTGGATGAGTCTTCAACACCTTTCGATACGCCCTGGACTTCCAATCATTTTGAAATCCACATAAAGCCGGTCAATAGGAAGTGTTGAAACGAATGAATATGCGCGCGCAAACAGTTGGAGTGCTCCCATGTCGATCTGCTGCACTAATGCTGCACTAATGTGAGCCCAGCGTTCAAATCACAGACTATAGAAAATAACACCACTGGAGCGCCACGTTCAAGTCATAGTGTGTGAATATACAATTCTAAAGGCTAAAACTCTTACGAAACCCACTGAAGACTCCGTATGCATCAAATGAACTGAAGGCCCGTAACTCAATTCGCATGGGATGAAAATTGCTCGGGGCGTTAAGTCAATAGAAAAGAAATGATTGGCTATTCCGCCAGGTCCCGTGCATGCTACGAGAAGGAGCGCTAATGATATATTCAAGGGCGCCAGAGAAACTAATTTCGCCCTTTAGTTTTGAAACCAAGGTCGATTCCAATAACTGCAGGATTACTGTCGCGCCGCGTGACGATGTGTCCAAGTCAATCCCGGCTTCGAATTTTGAACTGGGACAGTGAGTGTTTGCAGACAGAGAGAGTCACCACAACGTGCGACTTGTGGCAAGTCAGTAGGTGAGGTAATTAAGCATGATAGTTGATCTTACCGAAAATACGTTGACAAGAATTGGTAAAACAAAAATCTCGCTTTGGACCTCTCAAATGTCTATACTATCTAGTGTCATATACACCTTCTGGAAGAAGCTGAAGTTTGCCTGTCACGGCACTATGAAGCCGTTGGTCACGGGGATTCAGACCATCCCTTCTTCTCTTTCAAGAAGCAGACCACATCCCTTAGCATTTCTTTGGAGTACCAGTGACCCAGACCACCATATTCTTTCCAAGTAACATCCACGTTCAAACTCTTCAAGAAGTCATTTGCTAATTTTCCAAACGCACTGGGAACTTTCTCGTCGTCCGACCCATGACCCATGAATACCGGTATTGATTGCAGAGCCGACGACTCGCTCTCCTGGTTCCCAGGGTCCTCCATCTGCAATTCTTCACGCAGCCATCCCACGACCTTTTCAAACCTCGTACCAATCTCACCATTCTCACTTTCACGTTCGAACACGTCTTTTCCATCACCGTCGTCATTCCCAAACCCCACCAAAGCATCATCATCGTCATCGCCTGTTTCCTCGATACAGTCCTGCATCCCCAGTCGAAACGGCAAAAAGCCACACATACCTACTAATGCCCCGAAGGGCGCTCCCTTCCACAACATTGTCGCAATAATGCTCGCCGCACACCCCTGACTAAGCCCCATGAGTACGACATTGTCGGCCCCCACGACCTCAATCTCTTCTCTCAAGATACCATGCAGGTACACGCTCGTTTCCCGCAGTCCTGGTATCTGCAAGTGCTGCTTTAGTTCCGGCTCTGTTAGGGACCAAATGTCGAACCACTGGTGAGTCAAACTGCGCTTGAACACAACGGCTCGTCGAAGTGGTGCCGTTGGGAAGATGAATTTCGTGTTGGGGAAATGGGATTTGAACGATGTTGGAATGATTTCTGACGAGCCTGGGCTTGTGGTAGGTTCGCCTTCTAAACACGAGACAGCGTGGTTGAGGAGAGGCTCGGCGAACTTGTTGGCGGTAGAGCCACGACCGTGGAGAATTATCAAAGTTGATTTGTGCGCCTGTGTTGGTGGATAAATGAGAGGCTGGGTGTGAACTGACGATTTGGACTTTAATGACATTGTTGTGATACTTGTTGGGGAATTTGAGAGAGGGACAAGTTGCTTGTTTCGAAGGTAAAAAAGGCATGCGTAGACCTAGGTGAGACCTGTCATTGTCCGTGCACTGAGTATAAGCGCCCAACCCAACCCCGTCAGCACGAATCAATTTATCTCCATCCGCCAGCGAGTATGACTTGTGGCCAACGATGCCACAAGGCCGCATGTTTGAATCTTACTCCACACCTAATTTTAGATCTACTAATCGAAGACTAGGTATACGCAAGTATCGGTACAGCGCAGATGTAATAACCTCTGCCCGACTACCACAAAGACGGCGACCTCACTACTCGTTCAAGCTTAAGAAGGGTTTCCCCTATGCGGTTTTAATCTCACAAGGAACGAGTAAATTGCGTAGGATCAAGAGCACAGACCCGAGAGGAGAGAACAATACGGAGGAGAGAATCTAAGGGGTGCGAGGGGGGGAGGTTACAGGTATGGCAAGCCAATACCCACGGCTGAAAGGTAGGAGTGTAGGACATCTCCTGTTCCTTATACTCTTGAATAGCGGAGGATAGGATCTAGGCTACTATGTTGAATATACGACTAGATTATCTCGAGCAAAAATGAGCTCCTAACCCGTCTAAAGTACCCCTTGGGAAGTCACAATACGGACGTTATATGACCCACCTGCCAGCGCTTGCACGATGCTCAATGAGTACCTTGAGGGCGTATGACTCATACTAAGACATTTTGGCAAGATCTAATGCAGGGATATACACTTCTCCACATGAGAAATAAAAGGACAGTCAAATAGTTAAGCTATCTGGTACCCTGCGCCCCGTGTGGCACCCCTGCCCTCCGCCTCGCCATGCTTACACCCAAGGCATTTCTCACTTCCTTTTCCTGATGCACGACATTGTTTACCATGTACTTCTTCAGCGCGTCCCTCAGCTCGCTCTTTGCCTTTTCATTGTCCCGATATGGGATACTCTCCATCTCCAGCAGTCTACCGGCATCCTTGTTTGCCTCGGCAATAAATCCACTGAGGCGGTCGAGCTGCTGATGCCGAGCGTCTTCCGTGTCAGCAGTGGGCGTAGCAGGTCGGGTTGGGTCGACGCGGTATAGTGGCACGACCAGGGCGAGAAACTGGGCAAGGGATATAGATGCCTTCTTCAGGATGGCTATGATTTGAAAGGGCACATAGGGCGGGCGAATATTTGTCGATGCGAGAAAAGGGTTCAAGTAGGCGGAGAGAAAGGCAGGGTGGTCTGGTCGCATGGCTGTGCGAGCCTCGAAGGTCGCAACAGCGAGCAGCCCGAGATAGCGCCAGTACACGCCCTCAGTCAAAAATCCGAGTGCGTTTGCGCCAATGAGAATGAACAAGATAACGCCATACGTAGTGCTGGCGGCGAGCAAACCACTCTCGGTGTAATCCTTGACAGTCAGGCACGCGGGGCACTCTGCGAAGATGTCGGGACCGAAGCGATCATAGGCGAAGCGCTTTGCGGGATCGAGTATGATGTCGCGGGCCTGCTTGAGGTGTACGTAGAAGTTGTTGGCCTGCTCTCTATCCATGGAGGGGCTCGCCTTGTCAGGGTGGTACTTGATGGTTAGACGGCGGAAGCGCGAGTTGAGCCCGCTTTCGTCAACGTCAATGGGCACGCCGAGTAGGTTGTACGCATTACTCGAGCGTTGCAAATTGAAGTCGACCTCATAGAGAGTGAAGGCAAAGTATGCCGCGTACACGGCGATGAGAATCTGCCGTCGATGCTGGACAAAACGTACTGAGCCGGGCTGTGGCTTAGGATCGCCGGCGCGAATGAAGATGCTGTAAAGGACTGTCTGGGACCACGCTGCTGCCTATGTCGTGTCAGTTACGGTACTCTCATCTCTCACACGCAACCGAATGCGTGCACCCACCAGAGGTATCAAGAACTGCCACATGAGAAAGGGCCCGATCGTGTCCCAAGACACACTTCCTGACACGGTAACCATGTTGCAAAGTTCCGCCAGCAGCTGTGGTCAAATCATGCAAGGTGTCGCGGGCAATTGTGGCTGTCTTGGGCAAAGACGAGCCGATTGTTCCATGTTGGCCAAGTGGCTATTCACGTCTCGGAAACATTCCGAGGAGCCGCAGTTCACCAATAAGGCTTAGCTCGTTATATTTAGGTCACGTGTGATGAATGCTGTTCATCTCCACGTCAAATTTCTATCGTAACATTATATCGCGAGAACACTCTACACGTGTCAGGTACTTTTGATTCCCGCTATTCTCTTCATGCGTAGCCTCGTTATAATCGTCGGCTTACTCACGCCATCAAGCGTTGTCGTGTACTTCCTCAACTACTCGCCCGTTAAATGGCGGCAAACGAATTATAGCGGGCGTCTATGCCTGCACACACCAGATTGGGGCATTAGCCCCTTGTCTTGCTGACTCTATTCCTTGTGGATCTTCTCCAGCGACGGCGGGAAAGATTCTTTTCGTTCATTACCGGGAGCTGTTTGGCTGCATCTACATGGCTCATCTTCTCATCTTCTCAACGTAGCCCTTCGCGAAAATAAGATCAATTTCCCGTAGAGATGTCTCGGGGTAGAAGAAGTAGATAATAGCGATGAAGCTCGCGGTCAGGATGCCCCAACTTAGTGATCAGGACCCAAGTAATCATGACAATAAAAAAGTTCCTGAATCTCGATCAGTTTTGTTCTGTGACCATCACCTTGAGCTTTACTTACCAAGGCCAGCTGTTGATGGTGGAGAAAGCGTCGGCCTCTCGGCGAGTCTTGAGAAGGTACTGAACATGCAACGCAAGTGAACTAAGCACTTCCACGCCTATAACCTATAAAGATAATAATACCCTATGATATCCATTCTCTCGTTAGTCTTTAGCGATCATCACTAAAACTACGATTTTCATGTTCAACCCAATCCAAGCCTACCAGTCTCTCTATTTCTACCTTGATTCCGGTTTCTCAGGAGTATAATTGCAAAGAAACAATAAAAACAAGAGTATACCTAGTCTCGCCGCAAAAGCGAATGCTGAAGCTGAATCATACTGTTACTTTCCATGTCCGTGCAAATTCGTAGTCCCAACAAACCCCCCTCCCATGGTAATAAGCAAGGTCGTGATGCACACACTACCCGCGCTGCCCAAACGCCGCGACGCCACGCTCATCCACAAGTCCCTTGAGAAGAAGATAAAAAGAAGTTTGACCACGTTTTGTTTCGCCAACCCCCTCCCCCTTCCCTTAGCCAAGAAAAATAACAACCAAAAAAAAATGAGCCAACCCTCTCCCCCTCCCTGAAAATATACAGTCTTGCTCTGTTCAAACCCCATAAGGCTGCACGACAGGTCCACACTGTTTTTCTACCATACGGGCCCCATCTCTGCCCTCGCCTCTATAACGCTCCGCCAATTCCTCGATCTTAGGAATCAACTCGCTGATTCTAAAGGGCTTGCTGACCACATTGTCCATGCCGGCTTGCAAGAGCGCTGTAATCTGTTCACTGCGGGCGTTGGCTGTGACCGCGATGATGGGGACATGGCGTTTGAGCGCGCCTTGCCGTTCCAGTTCGCGAATCTTGCTGGTGCATTGGAGGCCGTCCATGACAGGCATCTCTTTGTCCATGAGGATCACGTCGATATCAGGGGAGATGGGCGAGGAGGTGTGCCAGTATCTTGAGGTGCGGAGGGTCTCGAGGGCCTCGCCGCCGTGATTGGCGACAGTAGTAATGATGCCGTGGTTTTGGAGTTGACGCTGAAGGACCTTTTGGTTCACTGATTCTTAGGTATTAGTATGTGTTCACTTTTGGGTGGAACAGCATCCATTGGGGAATATGGGTCATACCAAGGTTATCTTCAACAATCAGGACCTTGAGGTCAAGTTTCTTAGGCCTAACTCTCAGGGGAACGATTTCCTTTTCGGGCACTTGCGCAAAGTCTTTAACTTTTGGTGGATTGGCCCGATCTTTTTCCCGCGCATTCGACCCTTTGCGCGACAAGGCTAGTGAAGTTGCCTCGACGGCTTCTTGTGGTTCACTACTCCTCCGACACATGACGTAAAATGCAAAGGTACTGCCCTTTCCAGCTTCTGACGATACACCGATTTCGCCGCCTTGCAGTTCGGTCAACTCGCGCGAGATAAAGAGACCGAGGCCTGAGCCACCATAGGTAACATGAGTGCGCGGACTCGCTTGGGAAAATCGCTGGAAGAGAAGCTTTTTCTCTTCCGGAGTGAGTCCGCGGCCAGTATCTCGAACTGCAAACTCGAGAAAAAGTTCTTCGCCATCGCCCCAGTCGGAGCTGAAGACTTGTTCCGTGCGCTTGGTCCGCATGGGGAAGTAGTTAACCGTGGGAGAGAAACTTGTGGATGGCCGCTCGCGGGATGCCGAGAGAATAACGTGGATGGTTCGGGTCTCCTCTGTGGTTGTGAACTTGATTGCGTTGGTTGTCAGATTGATGAGTACCTGGTACGGGTCAGTCAGTGCTCTGGCAAAGATGTTATGAGGTCGACTCACCTGCAGTACCCGTGAAGGATCAAGCTTGACCCAGTCGATGTCCAGCTTCGTAAACGAATCGTTGAGTACGAACTCCATTTTGATACCGGCGGTTTGGACCTCGCCCTCAAACATTTTCAGGGCACGCTGCACGACCTGTAAAGGTTGCGCATCCACTGGTGTAACCTAGCCAGCCAGTTAGTTTATTGGATGGCGTTTTTTTTTCGTGTCAGCTGCTAGAGCTTACCATGAGCATAGCACTGTCGAGCTTTGAGAGTGTCAAAACGTCATCGACAATTCTCTTTTGGTGTTGTGCACACAGCGCAATCGTCTGAGCCGCATCGATGGAGTCGGCGACGGTAGATTCGGCAATAATTCGCGATCCGGACGATTTGAAATCGCCGAGAATAGTCGAAATTTCGTCAGCACATTGTAGGATCGCACTCAAAGGATTTCGCATCTCGTGGCTAGTGATGTCGATGAAGTTTTCTTGTTGTCGCTTGAGTTCTACCGCTTCTTCCATTTTCCTCTTTTGGAAGCCCTCGGCCCACTTTTGCGGACTGATATTTGTGATGCTGCCGAACACACTCTTGAGCATGCCATGCTCGTCCTTCTCGGGGAATGCGGAAAACAGTACCCATGTGTCGCTTGTGTTCCGATTCCGGTCTTCCCAGGGGGCCTTGAACCTGAATTCAATATTGATAGCCATAGCGTCGTCTACCAGTCGCTTCCAGTGATTGATGATCAAGACTTGGTCCTCTTCCTTAACATAGTCTATCCACCTGTCGGTTCGATCCCGCTCCCGCGGAACCCGGGATATCTCATACCAAGTATCATTACAGTAGGTAATCTTGCCGAGATGATCGGCAATGAAGAGACCAGCCGGAGAGTACTCGGCCATGCGCGTAAACCTCGTTTCGCTCTCCCTTGCTTCTTTTGTGCGTGCTGCCAGTTGTTCGGAGAGATTAAAGCGGTCTTCTGCCGCAAGTTTGGCCGCTCTTTGTCCCCTACGAATTTCTTCCTCAAAAAGCACAACAGAAGCGAGAGATGTGGCGAGCTGTCGGCTCAGCAGTTGCACAAAGAGATTGTAATCGTCGTCGTATGGTCGTCGTGGGTTGACTCCCATGACCAAGAATCCTAGTATAGTCTCCCCAGTAGTTGGATGTATCGGACAGATGACAACATCGCGACATGCATCTCCAAAGCCACGCCAATCCAGGCCCTCCATCAGGGAGTAGGGGAGGTCTCCGGATCCAATACTTGTGACTACAGGTTTATCTGTTTTCATGACTTCTCGGAAGACAGGGCCGAAACCTTCCGTCCCAGCCTTAAGATCGAGTACATCCGGTGCCACCTGATGAGCAAATGGAACCCCCAAAGAACCCTCCAGAAAGCAATGCTTTGCTCCGGTCAAGCTGTTAGAGTGCAAGGAGGACGAGTCACTATCATTTTCGTCATTGACAGAGTACAACATAACAAAAGGGCAGTCGAGGTCGTTATCGGTCAGTGCTAGCAAAACTTGGTCCCAGAAGCCTTTGACGTCCCGGGCCGTGGCGGTGCGTTCGCCAACCTCACGAAGTGTAAGCATGCGTCTTTCGGCGATCTTTCTCCTGGTCTTCTCGAAAGCGGGGTTGTACAATCCCATGACCGTTCCGTCTTCCCCGACCATGGGTATTATGGACCAGGAAAAGTAGGTCTCTTCGAGGAATCCATGTCGCTTCATGAAGAGGCAGTCATCATCTTTCATGGTGGCCTGGCCAGTGGTCCGTGCATTTGCGAATACCTCTTTGACGTCGTCCCAGATCTCTGCCCAAGCGACCTTGTAGCTTTGTCCCATGAGCGCAGGGTGCTTTTGGCCAGCAAGCCCTAACTATGGTAAGTGAAGGATTGCGCATGTCAGTGGTCGAGTACGAACCGATGTAAGCCTCGTTGTAGATAGCAACAAGCTCGTCACCCCAATACATGGCAGCTGGGTGGGGACTCGCCCTTTGACTGGTTAGCAAACGCGCTATTGTATGTGTCGTTCACGCCCAGGCGGCACCACATACATGATGAGATTACACATGGCCCTCAGATCGTTTGACCAGTACTCAATGGGGCCGAGTGGTGTCGATGCCCAGTCCACGGAGCGCGCAAAAAGAATATGGCGCGGGAGCGAGGGCGAAATGGCCAGCCTGGTCCAGTCAAAGAAGCCCATGTCATGTCTTTCCTCTTGCTGGCACGTAGGTTGTCTGTGGAAGGAGTCAACATCGCCAGCACTTTGGGCGCGTAGCACGCACTCATTAGCGAACGAGGTTGAGTCCTCTATCAACGGGAGAGCGATGGATGGTTTGGGACACAAGCCGCTGCCATCGCTGGGTGAGACGCGTGTGCTGGCTGCGAGTTGGTGAGGTGCAGGTAGGGCGGGCGGGGGCTCTCCCGTTGGGAGGCTAGCGCCAAAGTAGTCATTGTCCTGTTCGTGGCTAGGATCCGAGGAGGATGCTCTGGTGCTGTGTTGTGCAGTCTGAGAAGCGTCGGATGAGACAGGCGGGATCGGAACGTCTAGCTGCGCGCTTAGAGACGCTGTGCTCGAAGCTGGATGAGGGGGTAAT
>Ga0182210_1000082_pt1 | contig 17842 bp, 17 predicted proteins | sample G5R1MG_19_FD_129670 | JGI IMG/M metagenome (GOLD analysis project Ga0182210, IMG submission 129670) | Switchgrass phyllosphere microbial communities from Michigan, USA - G5R1_MAIN_03OCT2016_LD1 MG | ecosystem: Host-associated > Plants > Phyllosphere > Phylloplane/Leaf | place: USA: Michigan... | reverse complement strand
CGGGGTGCCATTTTAGCGCGCCCTTCTTGTACGCCGACTTGAGCTGGGCTTCTGTTGCGTCTGGCGACACCTGTGGCTGTTAGCATCGCGGCGGGGGCAGCGCATGGGCGCTGGACGTACCCCGAGGATATCGTAGAACTTTTGCTCCTTCACCATGGTCGCGGTGCAGTGTGTGGTGCGAGGGAAGTGGGGGCGAGGGGCTGGCGGGGGCACAAAAGTTGTGTTGGGCGGCTGCTGAGTGTGCTCGGGTTACTTGTGCAAAGGCCAGGCGCGGGAGTCGGGGAGGCTAAGGTGCTGGGGCCGAGACAGCGTCGTGTGGAAAGCGGTCGATGTACTCTGTGTCGTAGAGGCAAAGGCGACCGCGTGCTGGCTTAAAAGTGGTAACCGGGCAAGTTGCCAATGCAGCCGGCTGCGCCCAGCGAGAGAAGGTTCCAACCGCTTCGACGGCCTTCCATGACGCCCCCTCCGCTCTCCGCCTCAACGCCGCCGCGGCGTGCGCAGCCACGTTCCGCCGACATGAAGGGGGCCGGCTACAGGGCATGCGGCTGCGCCGTGTCTATTGCTCGCATCTACTGTACTGTACATGTATCTACCGGCTCTTCTTAGGTGTGCATCCATCTTCTCTCTCTGCCTGCACTGGCGTTGCGCACCGTGGGCCAATCGGGTGGGGTGGATTTCCGAGTTCCGCGTTCCGACATTCCGATTTCCAGTGACTCCTAGTCCGCTACCCTTCTCTTCTCGGACGACGCTGCTCGATGAATCTCCTCGAAGTAGAACTTCAGGTCGTCTGGCTTGACGAATGGCGTGATCCCTGGGCATGGTCAGCTTCACTCGATACAAGCAAGGCGGATTGCCAGCGGGGAGCGTACCATGGCCGAGATTGGCGATCCAGCCTTGCCTGCCGCCACCGAATCCTGCCACCATCTCTTCCACCACCTTGGTCATGGCCTCCCGTGTCCCATACAAGACGCCAGGGTCCGCATTGCCCTGCAAGACCTTTCCCTTGGCTTGCGCAAGCTTGTACGTCTCCGCCGGGTCATGCAGCCAATCCAGTCCAATCGTGTTGTAGTTTGATTCGAACAGGTCAGGTAAGGCATACCACGCGCCCTTCGCAAACACAGTCATGGGGACAGGTTCGAGGCCCTTGGACGTGAGCCGGGAGGGCAGGTTGTCGGCAATGTAGTTGAGATAGGGGAGTGCAAAGGTTTTGAAGCAACCCGGCGACAGCTCGCCAGCCCACGAGTCGAAGACTTGGATCATCTCGCCATTGTTAGTTGGAAGCCAGCAACAAGACCATCGCTTCTCACCTGAGCACCAGCCTCAACCTGCAGCGCCAGGTACTCTACACAGAGTTCGGCAATCTTCTGTAGAAGAGCCTTGCTCGCCTCGGCGTACTTGTACACCCACGTCTTGGTCTGGATGAAGAGCTTGCTGCCCCCGCCCTCCACCATGTAGCATAGGAGCGTCCATGGGGCGCCGCAGAACCCAATCAGCGGCACCCGGCCAGCAAGCTTCTGCCGTGTCAAGGTGATGGCCTTGTACACATAGTCCAATGACGCTGCCACATCGACTTCCCTTTCGAGGACTTCCTTATACTGCTGGTCCTCAGGCGTCTGGAGCGGTTCCGGAAAGTGGGGCCCTTTCTTGTCCACCATTATGACTTCCATACCCATAGCCTGTGGGATGACCAGAATGTCCGAAAAGATGATGGCAGCATCGATGAGGCCCTCGTATCGTTCAATGGGCTGGAGTGTGAGGGTCGAGGCGATTTCGGGGCTGCGACAGCACTCGAAGAAGTCATGGTTCCCCTTGGCTTCGTGGTATTCGGGCAGGTATCGTCCAGCTGGAGGCCGTTAGTATACACTAATCGTGAGAAGTCGTCGGGAGCATGCCCTGCCGCATCACCCAGATGGGTGGGCGCTCTACCCTCTCGCCTGTCCACGGTCAGCTGTGCATTTGGCCAATAATGACGGGTCGTCCCCATACCCCGTGCTGTCCGCAAAAGCAGGTCGTTCTTCATGGGCTCGAATTGGGGCGCCATCTTTGCAATGCGAGGAATACGTCCATGGGGGATAAATGGATCAATTCCGAGTAGGTACCCCGCCAGCGAGCCGCGGCCCGTCGCTCGCTAAACCGCATCAAGATGCGTACCTTGCATGGCCGCCACCTCAAACCTTTCACGCTACAAGCTGTACTATCTAGACCGCGTCCCTGAGAATGCTGCTCAAGCACGCGCAGTATCTAACGCGTCAAAACATTTCCAAGGTGTCTGTAATCCGCTTCACATCTTGCCAATATCACGTTCGATGCACCACGCTTCCCCTTTTGGAAACATCGCGACCAAGCGCGAGGCCACGTGCCTTGCCGCAACTTTGCTCAGTATGGCACAAAGTGCACCAGCATCGGGGCGCGAGGAAAAAAGCTGCGGTAGCACTCGATGACGTGCCCCAGGGCTTGCTCCCTGGTAATCCGCTGCCACCACTTGAAGATGCGGAGCCAGAGTATCCTCCATTGCTGCAGCAAGTGCGCAACAACATGCTCAAATTCAGCCACTGTGTGCTGCTCACACGAGTTGGCGGCTTTTACGAGGTAATAAATCAACGGAGACTGTATCCTCTCCTAACTGTGTCAGATGTACTTCGAACATGCCGACGAGTTTGCTCCTCTTCTGGCTCTCAAGAAATCGAAGAGAAAGGCTGTCAAGGGCAGCAAGAAGCCACCGGTGTCAATGGTACGTTGCATATACATCTGTGTTACGTCCAGTACACTTAACTCATAACCCTAGGCCGGATTTCCCGCCCATCAACTGGATCGCTACCTCAAGATGCTCGTCCAAGATCTAAACAAGCATGTTGCCCTCAGTGATGAATTTCTAAACGATGCGCCCACCAGAGCACGAGGCGAGCCCCAATATACCAGACGTGTGGCTCGCATCGTTACCCCTGGCACTCTGATTGACGAGCACTTTATGAATCCCTGGGAGAACAATTATCTTCTCAGTATCCATGTAAATCCAGATGTCCTTGAGAAAGATAAGGCCGTGAAAAATAGTCCAGGAAGCTCCAGTGTGTCCTCAGTGCTCAATTTACCGCGAACCGAAGTTGGCCTTGCATGGATCGACTTGTCCAGTGGCGACTTCCTGACGCAGAGTACCGATATCGCTTCGTTACCTTCCGCAGTGGCCCGTATCAAACCAAGGGAAATAGTGCTGGACAGCATATTCGAGGAGCAGGACTATTCCCCTATTGTGTCCATTCTGCAAGATGATGGCCATGCCATTACCTTTCAGAAATCTTCGGACATACCCCTCACTGTGAAAGACTGGGCTCCAATGTTAGAGGACGTTGTCGAAGACTTTGATACAACTGATTTCTCGCCGAGTGAAGTCGTGGCGGGAGGATCGCTACTGCATTATGTAAAGCACCAATTGCTTGATTCGCGAACCCGTCTTCAAGTTCCTGTCAGACATCAAGCAGAAGAACATATGAGCATTGACAAGAATAGTTTACGAGCCCTCGAGATCCGCAGCACTATCCGAGATGGCACATACGAGGGAAGCTTACTGCACTCTCTGAAAAGGACTGTCACCCAAAGCGGGACCAGACTTCTCACCCAACGTTTATGTATGTGGCCTGTTATTGCCTTCCTATATAGACTAATATGACACAGCTGCACCGTCACTGTCGCTATCTACTATCAATGACAGACTGGATCTAGTTGAGGAGATGACTCAGTATCCACAGCTGCGACAAGCCATCGTCGCGCTGCTCGGGCAGACTTTTGATTCCCTTCGCTTGGTCACGAAATTTACGCAAGGCCGCGGCGATGCCGATGATCTTCTGGAGTTATCGAAAACAATACTCGTGACATCTCGTATCTGTAACATTCTTGACCAACATGCAACATCAAGGACCGCCATTCCGGTAGGCCTTGCGGAAGCTGTATCGGATAGTTCAAGGCGGGCCTGCGTTCACTCTCTGCTCCGCAGAGTTGATCTAACGACTTCCCTTGAGCTTGCACAACGTATTCAGCACACCATCGATGAAGAAGGACTATCTGAATATCATCGTATCGAGAACGAAGAAGCAAGCGAGATAGCGGATCTAGCTCAGGATGTGCTGGGTCGCGAGGCTGGAGAAGACGATCTCAAGCATATGCCAAAGCGTATCCAGCCAAAACCCAACATGATTGTCGGGAGCTATAAAAGTGCAACAGACGGACGAGAGGACGTGCACATCATGAAAAGAAACGCAAGTCCTACCCTGGAGCGTCTTCATAACACGCTAGATTCCATAATTGCAGCCAAACAGAAATTAGAGGGAGATCTGCGACAATCACTGGGTACAGAAAGCTTAGCATTAAAATGGACACCGAATCTAGCACACATTGCGCATGTCAAAGGTAAAGATGTATCACGCGTCATGGCTCAATACCCGAAAAGCTTAAGTAGCAGCAAGTCTACACGATCTTTTCAAATACCTGAATGGACACAACTAGGCGCCCAGATGGATGAAACGAGGTATCGCATTCGCAACGAGGAGCAGCGCGTACTGGGAGAGCTACGCGAGGAGGTCATTCGATGCCTCGTAAAGCTACGTCGCAATGCTGCTGTTCTTGACGAGCTTGACGTGGCATGTGCATTCGCATTGTTATCGGTGGAGAAAAATTTCGTTCGACCAATACTCAGCGCTGAACCTTCCCACAATATTGTCGGTGGTCGTCATCCAGTTGTAGAAACTGGACTCCAAGACCACGGGCGTAAATTTGCACCCAACGATTGCGAACTCGGTGCCAAAGAACGTATTTGGCTGATCACTGGGCCGAACATGGCCGGTAAGAGTACTTACCTTCGGCAAAATGCGCTCATTTCGATTTTGGCTCAAACCGGTTCCTTTGTACCGGCAGAGTATGCAGAGATCGGGCTTGTTGATAAAATATTCAGTCGCGTTGGATCAGCCGATAACCTCTATGAAGATCAGTCCACGTTCATGGTCGAGATGCTCGAGACGGCACAGATTCTCAAAGAAGCTACGCATCGCTCATTCGTGATCATGGATGAAGTCGGGCGGGGAACGACGCCTGAAGATGGCATTGCCGTGAGCTATGCATGCCTGCATCATCTCTACTATGTTAATCAATGTCGGACACTATTTGCAACGCATTTCCATGCGCTCGCCGAAATGACCAAAAGCTTTGAAAAGTTGGGATGCTATTGTAATGATGTATTGGAAGAGCCGAACGGCAGATTCTCCTATATCCATCGATTGCGAAAGGGTGTCAATCGGGAAAGTCATGCTTTGAAAGTGGCTCTAGTAGCTGGCAAGTGCATCCCGTTTACTTACGCCATTCTGCGATAATACTGACGTGACTCGTCTAGGCCTCCCAGAAGAAGCAATCGAGACTGCTGCCACAGTACTCAAGCGGCTCAAGCCTTCTCGTTCGAAATAGCGGTATATGGACTCTATGAACGATCAGTAGTAGTTGCAACATGCTCTGATTCTGCAATCCCATCGTTTACACTACGTATCACCATTAGCATTGCTGCGAACAGCAATCCGACGACTCGTTCCCATTTTACGCCTTACCACACTCACACCTCTCCCGCCAGACATCCAAGCACATTATTACAGCCACAGCCGCTTGCCTTATCTACAATCAGAGCAGCATCGCCCATTCCTGTGCAAGCAAGCTTCACGTTGCGGGATGCCAAATACATACTCGTACTTCAAGTACCGGCGTTCAACCAAGCCCAAACGGGTGAAAGACCTAAAGAAATACCTTCAGTTCCGCATAAAGGGGACTAGTGAACTGCTACGACTATTGCAATCTTTATTGGAACATTGTGATCGGCGACCGTATTTGCATCAATCAGTTGCTCGCGTGCAAGAGGTCATTGCTCTGATCCTTGTGAAAGAGGTGAATTTCGCCGGATTTGATATTCGTTGGGAGAAATAGAGGGCCGGAGCCGTTTTTCGTTGTCAGATCAAATCTCGCCATTCCATACCTCTGTATTCAAGCACGTTCTATAAAGACTTTCACGGAATGGATGAAGTCTACCGGTTGTCCGCGCATACGATTCACTACCACTGCTTTTCCCTGTCCTCCCGATTCCAGCTATAACTCATTATGGCCTTACTCTAGGAGCTGCCCGTATGGCGAATCGTCAAAAATACTCTCAAGGGACTCATGCGCTATCTCATCAGGCTTGTCGGGATATTTACATGGAGACTTGGTCTATCACCTTGTTCGACTATCCCAGGGCCACGATGTCTCGTCTCGAAACGGTGATACTTTATCTGGGGATAGTGGCACCTCTAGTCAAGAGACGTCATTCCAAGACCCTGAGGACCAACCTCTTATGCATGATCAATATTTAGACATATTATATGATGAGAAAGACGTCGAGGAACAGAATGCAGAGGGGTTCCTTATCACTGACTCCGGCTCTACGACCAGCTCAGAGATCATGGTTGTTTTGGACTCATTGCCCCGCGAATCGGATCCATTATGGATTCGTAGAACCAGAGGCACGCCTGAACAGGCACCGGCGGCATGAGCGAACATTGGGATTCGTTTGGAAGTGATTGTTACAGAGAGATCACAACTTTTTCGGATTCTCTATTTCCAGGGTACGAAAACGGTCTCTAGTCTTTCAATTGTTGCACACGTCCCGCTGTTTTTATAGATTTTCACGGGTACCGGCTTTATATACGACAATGACCATGTGATCCACATCCCAATATAGTCTGCCACGTGAAGCACACAAATTTTTCGCATTTTTTCATAACATCTGGAAGGTAGTATCATGTACAACTGGAATAGAAGTCTTGGCCGACGATTCACAGGCTACTATAAGTATGCACGTGGTGCCACGCAAACATTCTAGCAGGTGCCAATCTACCTTTATGGCGTTGTGCACGTCGGGCGTGATCCTTGTGGTACACCCGGACGTCTTTACCCTTTACCCCACAATCAGGTGCACTCTATCGAGCGGCATTCCAGCCCCCCTCCGCCGCCGTCTTTTTAAAAATACCAATTCTCCCATTTGAAGTCTCCCCTCCTCGCACTATAGACTGGGTACTATTTATTACAAGTAGCATTGTCTCCGACACTATCATGGGCGGCGCAGCATATACCCCTCTTTCCTGCCAATATGACAGCAGCTCTGCTGCAGCCCAACAGATATCGCCACAACTCAGGCTTCAAGCACCGCTTTCGCGACATGGACGTGGGCCAGGCCTTGTGTTGGTCCTGGATCACTATGCAAAGACCGAGAAGAGTGAAACGCATCTTGATCCCGAGCCATTGAGGAAGTGGGCTGAGGAGGGCTTTGCAGTTGTGCAGGTGAGATCCTACCTGATCATTTGCTCGAATACGAAGAGAATAGAGACTTGATAATAGTGGTGTGCTCACATTGACTGTTGAGATAGCTGTTAGTACCGGGGAAAGTTCAGGACGGTGGCGAATTCCCGCTTCAGAGAGCCCTGGACGTATTAAGAGGGTGTGAGGGGTGTGAATCTGAGAAAGGATTTGGATTGATTTGTGTGTATTTTGAATCTCATTTTTGCTGAGTCAATCGAGGGAATACAGTTCTTCGAAACGGCAAGCACCGCCCCTGCTCATTGAGCAAATGACTGACACTGTGGAGAGGATCTCGTATTGTACTAACTAACACATACAGCATACCTATCACGCATTCCGTACTATGTCGAAGAAGCCGCTAGCAAGACACCAGAGATCAAAGCGCTGGTTTCCTATGGCGGGAGAAAGTTCGCTACATTCAGCACATCCAAGGAATCGCTTCCACCCCAACTCGTCCACGTCGCCGGCCTGGAGCTCGCCCGGCGCGAGTCCAGTTCGATTGTTCCAGATTTCCCAACACACTCTCCGCCGGGGATCATGAAGGTCTACCGCTACGAAGATGCCAAGTGCGACAAAGGTTGGATGTTACCAAGCGACGACAACTATCACAAGCAAAGTGCCGGAATTGCACATACAAGGACTTTATCTTTTCTCAAGCCTCTTCTGAATGGACCGTACTTTGACCTGGAAGCCGTTTGGGAAGAGCATACTCGCTATGAGTTTGGCGAGCGAGACGTCGACAAGACGATGGCGACCATGGTCGACGAACCCTACGTAAATCATATCCCGACCATGACGTACGTCACTCCAATCTCAATACTACTGCATAGGACCATGGCAAGCCTACATGGAATAGTTGTACTAATATCCAAGCAGAGGGGGCGTCGGCAAAGCCAAGCTAAGAGCCTTCTACACTCACCACTTCATCTACAGCAACCCTCCCGACACTACAATCTCCCTTGTCTCCCGCACCGTCGGCATCGACCGTGTTATCGACGAATTCATTTTCAGCCTCACGCACACGGCCCAAATTCCCTGGCTGCTTCCCGGCATCCCGCCCACGGGCCGCAAACTCTCGCTGCCGTTCACCGCCGTTATTACTATGAGGGGAGACCGTTTGTGTCATGAGAGTATTAGTTGGGACCAGGGCTCTGCATTACAGCAGTTGGGGCTATTGCCAGAGTGGGTGCGGTTCCCTTACGAGGTGGAGGGTGTGGAGATGGGGGTAGGCAAGAAAGTAGAGGTTAGGTTGCCAGTGAAGGGTGTAGAGACGGGCAGGAAGTTGGTGGATGAGGGGTGCGAGGAGAGTAATGAGTTGATGGAGAGGGAGTGGAGGGTTGTTGATGATCTGTAGGAGAGGGTATTATTTCTGGTTTGGATGCGGTTTGTCTCTCGGGATCGGGGAGTGAGGATCGGGACGGGGCAGTGTGTGTATTGCTCAGTGAATACGCCAATGAGTTTTCCAAGACTAGCTCGCTTGAAAAGACCGCATCGATGGCGAGTTTTCCTCGGTGCCTTGCCTTGGTTTGGTGGTGGACATGCTGGATGATGACGTACGTGCCGATCTAACCGCACGTTGCACAGGGGTACTTGGTTGGGCTGCAGCGGCGTGAATGTGCCGCCGACAACTCTCCCCGCCTACTCAGAGAAACGTGCGTCTCATGTCTCAAAGTACATCCATAGCCACACTGCCACTAGCATGGGCGCGGTGCATGTCGATACGGCGCCAAGGGCCGACATGGCGGAGGCCAGTGAGCAGAAGCAGGCGGCCGAAATGATCCAGCGCAACTACCGCGGCTATCGAGAGCGACGACAGCTTCAGGGCATGGGCTTGGATGCGAGCACGCGCTGGGCAGAGGTAGGAGTCTCCCGTATTCTGCCTCTGAAGTGCGCCTGGTCTGATGCGTGATGTAGGCTGTGCGCGACGGTGAGCATTCCTGCCCCGGCCTTACTATGCGCTATGTCTACTAAACGCTCCAGCCCAATGGCGCAACACGACCCGGCCCAAACCACGCTCGGAACCGTTCTCTGCACGTGGAGACACCAACATGCCAGAAGAGCGAGCACGGGCAAACTCGACAGCAGCGCGGCAGACGTGGAAACGAGTGGGCAACATAGCGCGAAGGGCTGGAGCCGACGATCCTCACGATGAGTCGGAGCCCGACGGTGAGGACGGCCGCGAAGACCAGACAGAGCAGCGCAGGAAGACGGGCGCGACCAAGGCCGAGCGCGAAAAGACGGCCAAGATGATGGATCTGCAGTACTTCCTCGAAATGGTGGATCAGAAGCACCGCTATGGAAGCAACCTGCGCGCCTATCACGAGCAGTGGAAGAAGTCGGCCACGCATGAAAACTTCTTTCATTGGCTGGATAAGGGCGAGGGCAGGACTTATGAGCATCCCACCGTGTCACGAGAGCGGCTGAACAAGGAGCGTGTACGATATCTGTCACGCGAAGAACGCCTCAACTACCTCGTCACCATCGACAAGGAAGGCCGACTGTGCTGGGCCAAGAACGGGGAGCGTATCAGCAGCACGACGGCATACAAGGACAGCGTCAACGGCATCGTGCCTATCGATGATCCAACGCCTACTTATGGGCCGAGCGGAAAGATCCTTGATGGGCAGAGCAGGACCATCAAGAGGACGTCCATGTCTTCGGCAAGCTCAAGTGACGATAGCGAAGCAGATGTGGATGCTGAGCATTATGTCAATGAGGACTTGGATCGAGCCAAAGGTCTGGCCAAGATTAAGCATGTTTCGGCGGCTACCATTCTCAACCATCTCTTGCGAAGTTCAGTGAAACCCAATTCGTGGATCTTTGTGGGTCGATCCAAGTTGCAACACCGTGTACGCGCTGCTAAGCTCTATTCAGGTTGCCGACACATCTTTCCGTCTCTACATTGGCATCAAGCAATCAGGTGCATTCCAGCATAGCTCGTTCCTACATGGGGCGCGCATCTCTGCTGCCGGTCTTATCAAAATCCAGGACGGTCAGCTTCGTCGGCTTTCTCCACTATCTGGTCATTATCGGCCTCCTACAAAGAACTTTCGCGCTTTTGTACATTCCATGAAGGATAATGGCGTCGACATGTCGCGGGTGTCTATCTCGCGCTCGTATGCCGTTCTTGTGGGCCTCGAGGCCTATGTCAAGACACGCAGAAAGGTCAAACACGGAATCGGCCACGTCCACGATGTCGAGACCAAGATTGTACACCCCGAGGAACACAAGCGCCAAGTAGAAGAGCAGAAAGACAATAGTAAGAGCGCAGAAAAGGAGCGCCAGATCCTCGCTCAAGAGGCAGAGAGGCTGGAGGCCGAGAAGAAAGAGCGAAGTCTCCCACGACGTATCTGGAACCGAGTTAGCCGAGGTGCGTCTAACAAGGACAAGGATACGGCTGAGCTATCGCAGAAGCAGCGGGAAGAGGCCAAGGAGCAGAAGCGAGATAGGATATTGAGCAAGCCAGGAGAAGACGTTGAATCGTCGATACCACCCGAAGGCAAGCGGGACACAATGGATCAAAGGGATTGATTGCCCTGTATGAGGGACTGTGAAGGCTTCAATTCTAGTCATTGATATGTAGCGGTCTGTGTTTTTTTTTTCGTATGATACCTCCCCCTCTCCCCCCCAAAGATTCCAACATGTAACTGTCTAGGCTATGTGTACTTGTGAAGCAGCGATGTATGTGTGCACTACGCTCGAGTAGAGCACATTTATTTCATGGCGCAGAGGATCTCGTGTCTGACATGACGGCGATTCTTTGCATAAGAACTGAAAGTCAGGTTGGTACGTTTCAAGGCCACCCTCCCCACTTTACATCCTCCGTGCCGTCATGCACTCCAGACTTTTTTGGGGGTGACGGGGCGAAGTGGGACATCCCTGTCGTAACTGTGGTTCCATGTGTCATTTTGACCTCATGGGCAATGATGCGCTATGGGAAATGAGATGATGACCATGGGAAAGCGGGATTGGGAGCATGTCCACCGAGAACGGGCGTGGAAGGTAGTGCAATGGAATGGGTACGCTGGTCTGCTACACAAAATACGTGCCGGAGTACAGGGTTTCAAGGGGAGTCAGTACAGGACAGGTAGGTATACGCCGGTACAGGTCTAGAATCCAGTGAGTAGCATTGCACTCGCCCTGAATCGAAGTTGGCGCTTGCGTGGTGGGAGGGCGATGGGAACGGCCAACGTCCCGTAGCCCGCACGATGATCGTTTCAACGGTAGCAAGCGGCTGTCGCCTCGACGTGGTGTGAGGCTGGAGTCGTGATGGCCCTTGTGTGGTGAGGTTGCCTCGGTAGGTAAGCAGCCCCTGTGGCTGTTGGAGACAGCCTTTTGCTGTTGCTGGTCCGCAACACACACTCGCTCCACTCGACTATCTTCCCTAGTCTTGACAGGAAGCCTTCACTCCGCCATGGATCAACGCCGCCCGGAGCAACGGGGCGGCCACAGCGGCAGCACTCGGACATGGGTACACCCACCCCAGCACGCCTGGTTACGTCATGTCCATCCTCTGAGACATCGTAAACGAGTCGCTGTAACCTGATTGTTGGACAACACCGAACACGGGACCGCGTACTCCAACATCATCCTGCAGCACACACCTTTTGATAGGAGGGATTCCATTGCCGTTCAGGGCCGGCCTCCACAATCCGTAATTCCAACGAGACGACAGCCACGACGCTGCCAATGGGATGGCTCGCCGTAGTGCAGCGGCTTCAACTGCCTCTGCACCCTTCTGCCCAGCGCATGACATGCCGACAGCAACTTGCATGCGCCATAGCATGGAGGGTTTCTGTCTCATATCCTGGGGCTCGCATCTCCATCTTTCAGCTTCGTAGCCGCCCGCGCGGTGTGGTCTTGGACGATTGGGCTCACAGCAGGTTCAGCCACAATTCATTTACCCCTGTTGTAAGCTCGCCTGGCTGTCTTATTCTTGAGCCAAATCACCAGGATGAGAGCTGTCGCCCCGCTCCAAGCTGGATTCAGTGACGCAATCCTCCTCTGGCTGATTGTGCTCTGTCGTACACACCCTCCATCATGGCGCCAAAGCAGGTTTATGCTGTCCATACAAGCAACACTGAGGCGCGAGCTCCCCCTGTTACGTGCCAATTCAGCTCTAGGCTCGACGTCATCCGTGCCAAATTGTCTATCTCTCCCGTCTGGTCTCATAAAATCCTGCCTTTTCCAGTCCTACAAGCATCGCTTCTCCTCTACAAAGAAGAGCCATTCGTCAATTGATACATGACCATCTATTCATCCAACTCCTACGTCTATTACTCGTTCCCACCCACGCCTAATAGAAACTCACCCCGTTCGACACGTTCACAATCCATCTCTAGTAACGTGTCAGCTGTCAGTCCAATTACTCCACGGCAGCCTTACGACATATCAACCCACACACCCAACATGCCCTCTCCAGCTGCAGGAAAGAGTGAATCCCCCCGCACTCCAACAAAGCTCGGGAGGAAGCCACAATCATCTGCATCGAAGCTTAACAAGCCTCAATTAAAACCCGACCCGCCCAACCCTAGCCCGTCCGAGGCTGTAGACGACACCAAGCAACAAGGTGAGGAAAAGGTGGATGAAGCCAAGGAACAGGGCCAGGAAGTTACCGAGAACACGAAGAAGACAGCGGAAGAAGCCGTAGAACATCCCCAACCAAAAGCACAAGATACGGCCGAAGATACCAAGGGCGCTGCAGAAGAATCCGCAGAAGAGACGACTGGAAAAGTGTCACAAGCTGGTGATGAGCTCGAGCAAGCCGAGCCTAAGCCTATTGACGAAGGTGAGGACGCTGATGCTGAAGGCGACGATGCCACAGTGAAGGTTGGCGACGACGCAGAAGACACTGCAGAAGACACTGCCGACGACACTGCCGACGATGCCACAAGCAAAAAGATCGATGGAGGTGCGCTGAGCGGTGCCCGCGGTCTCGCTGGCCGAGCCTCAAATCTTGCCGGCAAGGCCAAGCAGGATTCAAAGGGAGCTGCAAAGGAGGCCGGCGACGATGGCAAGGAGCGCGCTCAAAACATTGCCGATTCTGGAAAAGACAGAGCTGATGACTCTGCAAGTGGTTTTAATGAGAAATCAGGCAACGCAGTTTCAGAGGCCGAGAGCACCATGGACGATACCACCGAGGGTGCTCAGGAGCAGGCAGAGGATGTTACCAAGGCAGCTAAGGGCCAAGCCGATGATACCGATGGAAATATCCCAGAAAAGGAACAGGAAACAGCCAAAAGTGCCAAGGACAACGTGGAAGGTACCGCCGAAGACGCAGAAGGGAAGGTCGGAGAGTTCCAGGACTCTGTTGACGACGTCAAGGAGTCAACTGAAGAAGCCGGTCAAGACGCAACTCCCGATCTCAGTGTGCTGAAGGGCCTCGAAGTCGACGAGGAGGGAAATGTCAAGGACAAGGACGGAAACAACGTTGGCCGTCTAGTAGAGGGTGACGCTGAGGACCTTGCTGGCTACCCCATTGGCGACGACGGTGAGATCCTAGATGATGACGGCGATCTCGTTGGTCGTTGTGAAGTCACTCCTCAAGCCGAAGGAGAACCGCTCCAGCAAGGCGATGATGAGAAGAGTGCCCAGCTCCCCGATCTAAACGTTCTGAAAGGTCTCTCTGCCGACCGTTCTGGCCAGATTCTTAACGAGGACGGCGATTTTATCGGACACCTCATCGACGGCGATCCATCGCAAATCCAAGACAAAGAGTTTAACGAGGACGGAGAGATCCTCGACGACGACGGCAATGTCATCGCCCGCGCCGAACTTGACCCAGAGGCCGCCGATCTTGCGGCTTATCAGCAAGGTGATAAAGAGGGCCAAGAAGGCAACTCCATCGAAGACCTTTCCAACAAGGGAGACGTTGAGAAGGCTGCTGAAGACACTAAGGGTGGTGTTGAGGAGAAGGCTGAAGAGGTTGAGGATGAGCTGCCTGGTGTCGAGGCCCTTGAGGGCATGGAGATTAACAGCCAAGGCGAGATCCTAAACGACGATGGTGAGGTTGTTGGAAATATCGCTGATGGCGACCTTGAAAATATTGAGGATGTCAAGGGCCTCACTGTCAATGATAAGGGAGAGGTTGTTGATTCCGAGGGCAAGGTCCTTGGTAAGGTGGAACTTGCCGAAGGTGCTGCTGACAAGCTCAAGGAGTCTGCTTCTGGCGCTCTAGATACCAGGATCCTTGACGGACTCAAAGTCAACAAAAAGGGCAAAGTTCTTGATGCCGAGGGTGAGGAAATCGGTGAGCTCAAAGAAGGCGAGATTGGGGACTGTGCCGGCAAGACCATCAACGATAAAGGCGAAGTTCTTGACAAGGAAGGAAACGTCGTCGGCAAAGTAGACGTTGTTGCTGGTGAGGCTGCTTTCGAAGCCATCAAGGCACTCAAGGAGAGCCTTGGCGAGATTGAGGAAAGTGGGGGCGAAGCGGAGGATGAAGGCGATGTCCAAGATGCCGAACCCCAGACCAAGGAAATCACTCCAGAGATCGATGAACTTGAAGGGCTCAAAGTCAACAAGAAGGGTCAGGTTCTCAACGAAGACGGCGAGCCAATTGGTGAGCTCGTTGAGGGTGAAGCCTCTGCATGTGCCGGTAAAAAAATCAACGAAAAGGGCGAGGTTGTAGATAAGGATGGCAAGGTCATAGGCAAGGTCAAGGCCTTGCCCCAGACTGTCGAAGTGCAAGAAGAGGAACAAGAAGCCGAACCTGAAGTCAAGGAAGTGGAGGTCATTCCCGATATTGAAGAGCTCGAGGGCTTGAAGGTCAACAAGAAGGGCCAGGTTCTTGACGAAGAAGGCGAACCTATTGGCGAGCTTGTTGAGGGAGAGGCCTCCGAGTGCGCTGGCAAGAAAATTAATTCAAGGGGTGAGGTCGTTGACAAGAACGGCAATGTCATTGGCAAGGTCAAGACTCTTCCGAAAATCATTGAGCAGGAGGTTGGCGAGGACGAAGATGCCACCGAGCAAGCCGAAGATGCGCAGGAGGGTGATGAGGATTTTGCCGGACAAGACGAACAGGAGCTCGACGAAGACGGCCGACCACCCCTTTCAATTCTGGAGGGTCTTACCGTCAACAAATCCGGAAAGCTGATCAATGCTGACGGGAACATCGTTGGTGAGCTCACGGAGGGCGACGCGAAGAAGCTATCTAAAGCAAAGACTACTTGCGACGCTGAAGGCCAGTTCTGGGACAACAAAGGCCACGTCATCGGTCGTGCCCAGACTATTCCCCAGGAAAACGCCGAAGAAGAGTCTCCATTTGCTGGTCTTGAAGGCCTGGTCGTCGTTAAGGATGGCTTTGTCGAGGATGAGAATAACAACCGCGTCGGAAAGGTCGTCGAGGGCGACGCCAAGAAGCTTATCGGACGCGCGGTCGATGAAGACGGAGATATCCTCGACAAGAAGGGCTCGGTCGTTGGCCATGCCGAGCGCTACGAGGAGCCTGAAGAAGAAGTTCCCGAGCCCGAGGAGGAAGACCCATTGGACCTCTCCAGCCTTGCTGGCAAGACCGTCAACAAGCAGGGCAACGTTATCGGCGACGAGGGCGTACCCATCGGCCGTCTTGTGGAAGGTAATCCGAAGGAGCTTGCAGGCAAGAAAATCGACCAAGAAGGCCGGATCTGGAACGATTCGGGTGAGGTCATCGGCCGCTGCGAGCTCATCCCCTTTGATCAGCGTGAAGTCAAGGCAGAGGGTCCATTCGCCGGTCTTTTTGGTCTCCGTGTCATCCAAGGTGGCAAGGTTGCTGATGAGGATGAAAATATTGTTGGTGAGATTGTTGAGGGCAATGCTAAGCGTCTGGTTGGTATGGCCGTTGACGAAGATGGTGACATTCTTGACAAGTATGGCAACGTCAAGGGCCATGCTGAGCCACTCGAAGACGAACCTGAAGAGGAGGCTCCTGACTTGTCCATCCTGGATGGGCTTACCTTGAACAAGCAGGGCTACCTTGTTGACAGCAATGGCAACCCCGTTGGTAAGCTTGTTGAAGGCAACGTCAAAGATCTCGCTGGTCGCAAGTCGGATGGCGAAGGCCAGATCCACGGCGATACCGGTAAGGTTGTCGGTCGCTGCGAGCTTATTCCCGACAAGGAGCGCGTTACCAAGCAGGAAGGTCCCTTTGGTGGATACGAAGGTCTCCGTGTTGTTAAAGACGGATTCGTCGAAGACATTGACGGTAACCGTGTCGGCAAAATTACAGATGGTGATGCGAAGAAGCTTGTTGGCCATGCTGTTGATGAAGATGGCGATATTATCGACAAAAACGGCAATGTCAAAGGACACGCTGAACCGTGGGAGGAAGAGGAACATGAAGAGGTTGACCTCAGCGCGCTTGCTGGCTGCACTGTCAACAAGGCTGGTAACGTTGTCGACTCTAGTGGCACGGTTCTAGGCCGTGTCTCCGAGGGCGATGCTGCTACTCTCGCTGGCAAGAAGGTCGATGGCAAGGGACAAATCTGGGACAATGAAGGTAACGTCATTGGCAAGGCTGAGTTGGTCCATGGCAAGTCTTCTGGACCTGAAGGTCCCTTTGCTGGCTTCGATTCTGCCACCGTTGCCAAAGATGGCACCGTCCAGACTCCAGATGGTTCGATTATCGGTCGCGTCATTGAGGGTGATGTCAAGAAGCTTGTCGGCCACAAGGTCGATGAGGATGGTGATATCAACGACAAGAACGGCAATGTCATCGGCAAGGCCGAGAGATGGGAACCAGAGGAGAAGGAACGCCGCGTCAACCCCATGTCTGGCATGCGTGTCAACAAGGAGGGCGAAGTCCGCGACGAGAATGGTGATGTTATCGGTCGTCTCACCGCTGGTGATCTTGGCCACTGTGCTGGCCTTGAGATTGACGACAACGGCTATGTCATCGACAACGATGGCAACAAGGTTGGAGAAGTTACTCTTCTAGAGAATATACAGGAAGAAGAAGAGGAAGAGATACTTGAAGATGAGACGGACGAGGAAAGGCAGAGACGTGAGGATTCCGAGCTGGCAAACAAGATGTCTGCCATATGTCAGCAGACTCTAGAGCGTATTCAGCCTGTCATGAAGCAAATTACGGAGGTATGCCGTACTAAGTCGTTCGCTGATTCCAAAATACTCACTAACTCCAACCCTAGTACATCGAGCAAGCCGACCGCACACCCCGTGACGAGCTGGATGAAGAAGAGCTCGTCAACAATGTCAAGCCACTTATTGAAGAAGGCTCTCGTATTCTCAACGAATGCAACGGCTCGCTCCGCGGTCTAGATCCAGACGGCCGCATCGCCGCCCAAGCCAAGGGCCGCCAACAAACCGGCGAAGCATCGCCCGAGGAGTATAAACTCGCCGATAATCTCAAGGAACTCACCACCTCTGTGGTAACCACGATTGACAACGCAAAAAAGAAGATCAGCGACATGCCCCATGCCAAGAAGAAGCTCAACCCACTCTGGAGCCTGCTCACCGAGCCGCTGTTCCAGATCATCGCTGCCGT
>Ga0182210_1000081_pt1 | contig 17860 bp, 14 predicted proteins | sample G5R1MG_19_FD_129670 | JGI IMG/M metagenome (GOLD analysis project Ga0182210, IMG submission 129670) | Switchgrass phyllosphere microbial communities from Michigan, USA - G5R1_MAIN_03OCT2016_LD1 MG | ecosystem: Host-associated > Plants > Phyllosphere > Phylloplane/Leaf | place: USA: Michigan... | reverse complement strand
GTCTGCCGCGAGGGATCGATCGGCGCTGGGATCAAGACGGGGTGTCAGCACAACCGCACGAATACGGATCGGTCTGGCGCTGTAATCGACATCCAGCTGGCCCAGCCGCGAAGCGTCCGCGAAGCGTGCGCTGATCGTCTCGCGCACCTGGCGCTGTGCGACCGCTTCGAAGGCGATCTGCCTCAGGGCCGCTCCGAGCGGGATCGAGAGCAACCCCAGTGCGACGAAGAACAGGATGAGCTGCCACCCGGTATGCTGGGGCGATAAGTGGCTGCCGAAACCGTAGACCCGCGCCACCAACGCAGCCGTGAGAGCGATGGTGATGGCATTGGTCAGGAACAGCAGCAGCGAACCGGCGAACACGGTCCAGTTCAGCGTGGCGATGCCAAAGCCGACCACCACCAGCGGCGGCATAAGCGCGATCGCGATCGCCACGCCGACCACCGCGCCACCTCGCCCCCGTATCAGCGCGTAAGCTCCCGCGACTGCCGAGAGCAACGCGACGAGCAGATCGAACAGCGTCGGTCTCGTCCGCCCCGCGATCTCACTGGTAATAGTCTGAATCGGTGAGAAGGTGACGCATACTACCGATAGCGCCACTGCGAGCAGCGCGCCCGCAAGAAGGGCGGTAACCGCGCGACGAATCTCGCGCGTATCGACGGTGGCGATCCCAAAGCCCAAGCCGATGATCGGCATCATTAAGGGCGACAGCAACATGGCACCGATCAACACAGCAACAGACGGCATGAGCAGCCCGAGCAACGAGATCGCGGCCGAGATGACGATCAGGAAGGCATAGCGCCCGCTCCAGCCGGAGTCCTCGGCGATCTGGCGCAAGATCGCGTCATGATCGACTTGCCCGACCCACAGCGACCACCATCGTCGCCATCTGCCTTCGCCTCTTGCTGCTTCAACCACCATCTTGTGCGTTCGCCCGCCGTTGGAAGATGACGCCTGTTAGGCAAGTTGGTCGCTAGTGGCGACCCGTGCTGGCATTATCCTCCTATGCGGTTAGAGCGAGGCAATGACAGACATGCGTTCGTCCCGAGCGGGTTCCCGCAAGTGGACACCTGCCCGCTATCGTGCCTTGCTTCGCAGACGCGGTCCGCAGTCGGTGCGCTTTCGCACTCGGCTCGCCATCCTGTTGGGGGCTGTCGTGATCGGCCTCGCGGCCACCGTCTTTGCGCTCTCGGCTGATGCGGCCAGCGCCATGTTCGAGCGGTATGCGGCTCGCTACCCGTACGCCCCACTCATCACGACGCCCCTGATCTTTGCAGCCTTGGTGTGGATCACCCGCCGCTATGTCCCGCTCGCGCGCGGATCGGGGATCCCGCAAGTCATAGCCGCGCAGCAAGACCCCGAGGCCGCGACCAAGTCTCTGGTCTCGATCCGCACCGTTGCGGGCAAGGCCCTGCTGACGCTTGTCGCGGTGCTTGGAGGCGCATCAGTCGGGCGTGAGGGGCCAACGGTTCAGATTGCGGCCGCGGTGATGGGGTTGAGCCACCGCGTGCTGCGCGTGCCCCTGCGCGGCGCCGTTATCATCGCAGGCGGCGCGGCCGGCGTGGCAGCGGCGTTCAACACGCCGCTTGCCGGGTTGCTGTTCGCGATCGAGGAACTCGCCTCGGCGTATGAACAGCGCGTAACGCTGCTGGTCATCGCCGCCATCGTGATCGCCGGCATGGTCGCCCAGTCGGTGCAAGGCGATTACGTGTACTTCGGCTTGATCGGAGCGCACATGGGATTGGCGTCCGCGCTGGCGGTGGTGCCCATAGCCGGCCTGGTGGGCGGCCTGGCGGGCGGACTGTTCTCACGTTTGATGCTTGCGCTTGCGACCGGTCCTCACCCGTTTACGCGCTGGTCCAAATCTCGACCGATCTTGTTCGCTGGGATATGTGGCCTGGTCGTAGGCGGCCTTGGGTGTGCCACGGGACTCACTTGGGGGACCGGCTACGGCGCGGCGCGAGCAATGATCACGGGCGTCGATGCACCGCTTTGGTTTGGTCCTGCCAAGTTCATCTCGACACTGGCGACGGCGGTGGCTGGTCTACCTGGCGGCATCTTTGCGCCGTCCCTGTCGGTCGGCGCGGGGATCGGCAACATCCTGCGATCGATCTTTCCAGATTCGTCATCGTCGGCGGTCGTCATCCTGGGTATGGTCGGCTATTTCGCGGGCGTGGTGCGCGCACCATTGACCGCGGTCATCATCCTTTCCGAGACGACAGCGAGCCGCGGGCTGATGCTTCCGATGTTCGCGACAGCCTTTCTGGCCGACGGGGTCAGCGCCCTGGTTTGTCCAGAGAAGCTGTATCACGGCTTGTCGAAGACGTTCGCCATGCGACAGGGTGACAAGACCTCCGAGATCGCGTGATCGGCACGCCTACGCTCGCTAAAACTTCCGCCAAGCCACAAGCAGCGATCGACCGCCTCATTTCGGGCGTACAGCAAGCGGTTCCGCGATCGCCACATGGCGTGCCCCGGTCGGATGCCAGTCAGCGGGCGCGCCAGGATAGCCGGCGCCCCACGGGTCAGCCGAAACTGCTTCGTAACCCTTTGACAGTTCGCCCGCAGGCTACAGCGACGCGCCTTCCGTCTTGACCACCTTCTTAGTGATTTCAGCCATACGACGAAGCGTGTCGCCTTCGATCAGATCGCGACGTCAGCGCTCGACCTTCTGCTTGCGCATGATTCGAAGCGCTTGTCCGACCTACAACTGGTTGCGCCCACGCTGATACCACGAAGATGGACCGCGCCCCGGCGCCCATGAACCACGTCTGGAAACCTAGGGCACCCTGCCCTCCGGCCATACGTTCATGTGGACGTCAGTGCCCTAGCGCTGGGTCTGCATAGGGGATGCTGCATGTCGTGTATCGCTCCGATCACGTGGTTGCGTCGAACACACGGGCTCTTTACGCCAGGACAGGTGTCCTCTGGGTATACATGCGCCTGGGGTCTCGCCGAGAACCTGGAAGGATCAACGGGCTGGCCCGGCCCTGAACCTTGATCACCCAATCTGACTTAGACGCGCGGCGCTACTCGACCGCAACACCGGCTCGCCGGCAGCTTACCACTACGGCTGACCAAGAATGGTACTGTCTTGCTCCTGCTCTGGCCGGTCACCCTCAAGTACACGTCACGGAACATCCCCGCTTTCCCGTGCCTTTCCAATCGAACTGTCTACGTTTGGATAAGGCATGAAGTCGAACGAGCACGCGTGTAGCGGCACGATAGTCAAATCCAGGAATACCGGGCCGCGGGCGCAAAAAATCGCCATCCCAAATTGTGCCGACGTCGTGATAGTCGAGCGACGCTCGCCCGGTGGCAAGTTCTAGAAATGACTCGCACCACTCTCATCTTTCTGCACGCGCTTGGTGCAAGCCGGCGTGAGTGGGAACAGGTTATCGCGCTGTTGCCGGAATATGACTGCATCGCGCTCGATCTGCCCGGCTTCGGCGATCGGCTACTGTTCGGCATGACCGATGTTGCCCAATTAACCGACTGGGCAGCCGATGAGATAGCCAAGCGACAGCTCGCTAAGTGCGTTCTGGTCGGGCACAGCATGGGTGGAAAGATCGTCACGCTGGTGGCCGCGCGCGCGGTGTCGGGCGAAACCGCGTTGGAGAGCGTGCGCGGTGTGGTCCTGGTTGCAGGATCCCCTCTAGCGCCAGAGCCGATGGACGAACGCCGCCGGGCCGAGATGATTGATTGGTTCGCTGAGGGACAACCGACCGCTGAAGATGCAGTAACGTTTGTCGATGGCAACGCGGCCAATCCGTTGCCAGAAGTCTCGCGCGGGCAAGCGGTGGCGGACATGCTGCGGTCCGATCCTGCAGCCTGGCTGGCTTGGCTCGAGCATGGCAGCCGCGAGGACTGGAGCGATGAGGTCGGGCAGATTGACCTTCCCGCCCTGATCGTTGCTGGAGCGCAGGACGAGGACTTGGGTGAAGCGGCGCAGCGCCGCCTGAACCTACCGCACTATCAGAATGCACGGATCGCGCTCGTGGCCGAGGCGGCGCACCTCATCCCTTACGAGCAACCCAAAGCGTTGGCGGCCTTGATTGAAGGTCACGCCGCTTTCGCCACGGCCACGCCATCGGCCCTCACCGACCTTTCTCAACCCACGCAAAGCTGAAGGAGTTCATCATGGATCTAGGTATTACAGGGCGCATTGCGCTGATCAGCGGAGCGGATTCCGGCATTGGCAAGGAAACGGCGCGGCTGCTGCTCGAAGCCGGTGCGAAGGTCGCCATCACTGACCAGGCCGGCGGATCACTGGACGAGGCCGCCGGCGATCTCGCTTCTTTGGGCGAGGTCATTGCCGTCACCGGAGACGTGACCAAGCCCGACGACGTACGGGCCATCTGGGCACAGGTGCGCGAAAAGCTGGGAGAGCCGGACATCTATGTCAACTCCGCCGGAGTGACCGGCGCAACCGGCGACTTCCTGGAGGTCGATGACGAGGGCTGGCAGCAGACTCTGGACATCAACCTGATGGGCGCGGTGCGAATGTGCCGCGAGGCGATCCCGGCGATGCGCGAGAAAGGATGGGGCCGGATCGTGCTGCTCGCGTCCGAAGATGCGGTTCAACCCTATGTCGAAGAACTCGCCTATTGCGCCTCGAAGGCGGGCATCCTCAGTCTAGCGAAGGGGTTGTCCAAGGCCTACGGCGGCGACAACGTTCTGGTGAACACCGTGTCGCCCGCCTTCATCGCCACCCCGATGACCGACAAGATGATGCGCAAGCGGGCCGAGGAACGTGGCGAAAGCTTCGACGAGGCCATTGCCAGCTTCCTGGACGAGGAACGCCCCGGCATGGAGTTGAAGCGCAGGGGCCGTGCCGACGAAGTTGCCGCAGCGATCGTCTTCCTGTGTTCGGAGCGCTCCAGCTTCATCAACGGAGCCGGTCTGCGGGTCGATTCCGGCTCGGTGTTCACGATCGCCACATAGATGGCGACGCGGGCTGCGATGAAACTCCGCAGCCCGCCTTACCATGTCAGGCGACGCCGGCGCCGCCGGTCACGCCGTACACCTCGCCATTGATGTAGCTCGCCTCCTGGCTGGCAAGCAGTACGTAGACCGGAGCAAGCTCGACCGGCTGACCGGGCCGGCCGTACTGGCTCTCGGACCCGAACTTCTCGACGGCTTCGGGCGGCTGGCCCCCGGAGGCCTGCAGCGCGGTCCAGAACGGTCCCGGCGCGACCACGTTGGCGCGAATACCCTTCTCCAGCAGCTGCTTGGCCAGGGCCTTGGTGTAAGCGACGATGCCGGCCTTGGTGGTCGCATAGTCGAGCAGGATGGCAGAAGGCTCGTAAGCCTGGATCGAGGCGGTGGTGATCACGCTGGCGCCCGCCGGCAAGTGCGGCACGGCAGCCTGCGCGATCCAGTGCATGGCGTAGAGGTTGGTCTTCATCGTCTTGTCGAAGTCTTCCGACGTGACTTTCGAGATATCCTCTCGGTTCTGCTGGCGACCGGCATTGATCACCAGCACGTCAAGGCCGCCAAGGGTCTCCACCGTCCTGGCCACCATCTCCCGGCACCAGGCTTCGTCGGTGATGTCGCCGGGCAGCGCCAGCGCCTTGCGCCCTTCCGCCTCGATCAGCTTGATGACCTCTTCGGCATCGGCCTGTTCGGACGGCAGGTATGAAATTGCCACATCGGCGCCTTCGCGAGCATAGGCGATCGCAGCGGCGCGGCCGACACCGCTGTCCCCGCCGGTGACCAGAGCCTTGCGGCCCTTCAGCTTGCCCGACCCTGCATAGCTCGTCTCGCCATGATCGGGCTTGGGGTCCATCTCGGCCGCGAGACCAGGTACCGGTTGCGGCTGACGTGGGAATGGAGGCTGTGGGTATTGCTTACGCGGATCCTGCATCGTCAAACGATCAGACATGAATATCTCCTGATTGTGCAATGAGTTACGAAAGCGCTAACGCACCACGATCAGCATGCTTCCTGGTGCGAGAGCACATCCAGCGCCATGACGTGCGCGAGATGGGATAAACCCTGCGGCAGGTTGCCGAGGAACGCTCCGGTATCGGGATCGGCCATCTCGGTCATGATGCCGACGCCTCGATCCAATGCATGGGTGATGGCGACAAACGCCTTTTCCGCGCGGTCGCGCTGGCCGAGCAATGCGCGCGCTTCGACCATCCAGAACGTGCAAGCGACGAAGCAGCCTTCCTCTGCCGCGACCCCGCTATAACGGTAGTGGTAAGGCCCCGCGCCCAGCTCGGCGTCGATCGCATCCAGCGTCTTTTCCAATTTGTCGTGCCCGTCGAAGCCGAAGCGAACCGCCAGCGCCAGCGACGCATCGAGCTTGTCGCTGCCGGGGTAGAACACGAAAGCCTGTCGGCTTTCGGACCAGCAGTTCTCCTCAATCCAATCTGCAATTCTGTCCCGCTCGCGCGCCCAGCGATCGCGGCAGGTGGTGGGCAGCTGCCCTTCGTCCGCCAATTCGACGGCGCGGGCAAGCGCCTGCCAGCAGCTGACTTTGGACATCGTGTAATGCTGCGGCTCCTCCAACTCCCAGATGCCGGCGTCCTTCTTGCGCCAGGCATCGGCGCAAGCATCCGCGAGGTGTGACAGCTGCTCCGCACTGCCGGGGTCGAGTATGTTGCCGCATGTCACGAAGCATGAGGCCGTCTCGAATATGTCGCCGTAAATCCCGTGCTGGTGCTGATCGGTCGCGACATTGCCGACACGCACCGGTTGCGACCGGCGATAGCCCGGCACCTCGATCTCAGTCACACCCGGTACTTGCTCGCCGCCCAAAGTGTAACAGACACACGTGCCGTGCTCATTGATCCGCTTGAGCAACCAGGTGAACGCCGCCTTGGCTTCGGCGTGCGCCCCGGCCGTCAGGAACGCCTTGATCGTGTAGCCCGCGTCCCGGATCCAGGCGTAGCGATAGTCGTAGTTCTTCAAGCCGCCGATCCCTTCCGGAACTGACGTGGTCGCCGCTGCTGCGATCGCACCAGAGGGTGAATAGAGCAGCAGCTTCAACGCCAGGACGCTACGGATGAACGCCGAGCGATGTTCGCCTTCGTACTCCACCCGCGAAGCCCAAGTGCGCCACTCATCGTCGGATACATCAATGCGATTGTCGATATCGGGCAGCGATGGCACCACCAGCGGCTCCCCTTCGCCCGCAACGATCGCCAGCACCTCGCGCTGCCCTTGCGTGATGATCAGGCTCCCTTTGATCGCCTCGTCGGCGTGCTGCCCTGCAAAGCCATCCGTGTGCAGGAAGAGGCCGAGAACGGAGCCGACGTGGAACACGGCGTGCTTACCGATCTGGGAGTGATAGGGACTAGCCCCATTCGCGCGGCGACCGGGGCGCATCTCGACGCTGAACGAAACGGTGCCCTCCAGCCCCTCGACCCGGCGTGCGAGTTCGGCCCAGGGCAAGCGACCGGCAGTGCCGCTGTTCAGCGACTCCGTCAGTCGCGCCCGGCCGCTGGCCGTGGTGAAGATCGTCTGCAGGACGTTGCTGTCGGGCAGGTAGCTACGCTCCACCTCGAAGGCACCGGCAGGCGTGATGGTGAAGCGGCCGCCTTCCTCGGGATCGAGCAGGCGGTCGAATAAAGGTGGTGAATCGAGGTTGGGGACGCACCACCAGTCGATCGAACCATCGGCCCCCGACAGCACGACAGAGCGCCCATCGCCCAGCGCGCCATAGTCTTCCAGCGCGAGGTAGCCATCGCGCCGCCGGAAGGCCGAAGGCCTCGCCTTGAACGGGAGAATGGCAGAAACATCGCTCATACGGGGACTGACCCGTACGCATTCCATCTAATCACAAGACCGGCTCTCTACTGGGCAACAGGGCCGAGCCTGCGCGTCCTAACGATGCGATATGGAACGCGGACACACCCTCATGGTTCAGGCCTGTCCCTTGCGGGCAAAATGGAACCGATCTCAGCTTACATCGCTTGACTGCGGGTCGGCTCTCAAGCCGTTCCCATCCAAACGACGGCAGCAGGAAGATCGATGACGGACCCGCGCACGAGCCAGCCTACAAGCTTCCCGAATGAACCGCAGCAGCCCAGCCCCGGGCTGACAGAGGACATGCGCACCAAGCCCGACCATGGCGAGACAAGCTATGTCGGCAAGGGCCTTCTTGCTGGGAAAGTTGCGCTGATCACTGGCGGCGACTCTGGCATCGGTCGCGCCGTAGCGATTGCCTATGCGCGCGAAGGTGCGGACATCGCGATCTCGTATCTACCCGTTGAGCAGGTCGATGCCGAAGAGACGCGCAGCTGGGTTGAAAAGGCTGGCCGCACATGCCTCCTCCTCCCCGGTGACATTCGCGATCGTGATCATTGCATTGCCCTAGTAGAACGCACGGTCGCGGAACTCGGCGGCCTTGATGTGCTCGTCAACAACGCCGCCGCGCAAACGATAAACGAGGAATTGGACAGCATCGACGATGACGAGATGCAAGAAGCATTCGCAACCAACGTCTTCGCGATGATCCGTCTGGCGAAAGCCGCCGCCAAGCACATGGAGCCGGGATCGGCGATCGTAAACACCACCAGCGAGCAGGCGAAGATCGCAGGCAAGAGCATGATCGTCTACGCAGCCACCAAGGGCGCGATTTCCAGCCTGACGGCCGGCCTCTCCAATTTACTTGCCAGCGACGGCATTCGGGTAAACGCGGTCGCGCCAGGACCGGTGTGGACGCCTATTCAGCCGATCGCAAAATCGCCAGAAGAGCTGGAAACGCTCGGACAGGACACACCGCTAGGCCGCGCCGGCCAGCCCGGCGAACTCGCGCCCGCTTATGTACTCCTTGCCTCGTCCGAAGGCAGTTACATGTCGGGCAATATCGTCGCCGTGACTGGCGGAGTACCCGTGTCCTAAAGCTCAGCACCGTACTGACCAAAGTCAGACGCCACAAAATTCGGCGATAGCATCGTCATTCGCCCGACCGCGCATGGGTGAGCATCCGCGGATCTGGCAGCGATAGGTCGACCCGCAGTCCGGGATAAGTGTTGATCAGCGTCAGGGCGGCGCCAAGGCGCTGGGCGGCGGAGTGGACAATGGCTAGGCCAAGGCCACTTCCCTCCCTGTCACCGGCAGTGGTCAGGCGGACAAAGCGCTCGCCCACGCGGCCAAGGTCTGCTTCCCGCAAGCCGGGGCCATCATCGGCAACGGAGACAATGGCAGCGTGCTCCTCGCGAGCAACCGTGACCGAGACGATCCGCCCGGTGCGATTATACCGGATCGCGTTGTCGACCAGGTTCGACAGGATCTCGAACAGCAACGTGCGGTGGCTGGCGATCGGCACGGCCCCTTCAGGGCCTGAGAAGACGATCTCGATGCCGGCGTCGATGGCTTGCGCAATGCGGCGGTTAATGACCGCTACGGCCACTTCGCGCAAGTCCACTTGCTCAAGCGGGGGAGACGTGCCCGCCTCCTCGGCGCGGGCGAGCGCGAGCAGCTGGGTGACGAGATGCTCCAGCCGATCGGCGACGTCGGCGATCTCGCCAAGGGCCTGCGGATCGCCGCGCCGCGCCAGCGCGACCTGCACTTTGAGCACCGCCAACGGCGTGCGCATCTGGTGCGAGGCGTCGGCGGTGAAGCGCCGCACGCCCGCGGTCGCGCGCTCCAGTCGGGCCAGCAGGTTGTCGAACGCGCTGGCGAGCGGACGCAGCTCCACCGGCAACGGCCCGGGGCGCAGCGGCGACAGGTCCGGGGTGGCGAGCGTATCGCGCGCAGCAACGGCGTCTCGCAGGCGGTCGAGCGGACGCAGGCTCCAGGCGAGCGCGGGGCGGATCAGCAGCACCGCCATGCCGACCAGCACGACCTCCCCGATCAGCAGCGCCAGCACCAGTCGCCGCCACAAGGCGTTACGCCCCTCCAGAGTCTCGGCAACCTGCACCACCACCGGCTGCGCGATGCGCGGCAGCGAGCGGCGCACTTCGGCGATGCGGATGCGCTGCCCGCGAAAGGTGGCATAGCGAAAGCGCGGTGCGTCGACGCTCAGCTCGGCAAGACGCGGCGCCGGCACGTCGGCGTAGCCCGTCAACAATGTGCCACCGACCGCGATACGGTAGTAGACGTTGTCGCGTTCGCTATTCTCTAGCATCCCGAAAGCCGCCGGTGGCAAGTCGAGCGTTACTTCGCCGCGCTCCACCTGCACCGTCTCCGAGATTGCGCCCAGCGCGCCGCCCAGCACCCGGTCGTTGGTGCGGCGCACGACGTCGGCGATGAGCGTCGCACCAGCCAAGCCGAGCACGATGGCGATCCCCAGCAACGGCGCGATCATCGCCGCCAGCAGCCGCGTGCGCAGCGCCAACGCGTGCTCGGTGACTTCAGCGGCCATCTAGCAAATAACCCACGCCGCGCACGGTGCGGATCACCGGTCCATCCGGCGCCAGCTTGCCGCGCACCCGGGTGATGTTGACCTCGATCGCGTTCGGACCGACCGGCTCGTCATAGCCGAACACTTCGGCCTGTAACGTCTCGCGCGAAACGATCTGGCCGGCGCGGGTCGCCAGCGTGTCGAGCACGGCCCACTCGCGGCGGCGCAAGTCCAGGCTGCGCGTGCCGACGCGAGCCTCACCCGTCGATCGATTGAGCGCGAGCGATCCGACGAACAGCTCGGGCGTGGGATCGCCGGCGCGGCGGCGGCCGAGCGCGCGGATGCGGGCTTCCAGCTCCTCAGGCGCGAAGGGTTTGCGCAAGTAATCGTCGGCACCGAGGTCCAGCCCGCGCACGCGATCGTCGAGCGCGTCGCGCGCCGTCAGCATCAGCACCGGCACCCGCTCTCCGCGCCGGCGCAAGGTCGAGAGCACTTCGAAGCCGTCGATCCCGGACAAGCCGACATCGAGGACGATCAGCGCATAGGGCTCATCCGGAACGACGATCAGCGCGTCCTCACCGGTGGCGACATGATCGACCGCGTGGCCGGCGGTGCGCAACAACGCGACGATGCTGCGGGCCAGTGCGGCGTCGTCCTCGACGATCAGGATGCGCATGGTTTTGTCGCATCATGAAAGGTCGATGACAGGTTGCAGCAGTAGGCCATGCGGACGAGCTTACCCGAACTCAGAGACGGGAAGCCAGAGGAGCTTGACTATGCGTTTTCGTCTTCTGCCGCTGTTGATGCTGGGGCTTGCCGTGCCCGCGGCAGCCCAGCAGCGGCCGGCCGGCTATCCACGATCCTACGACGCCCTGATCGCGTCGGCGCAGGCCGAGCGCGGCGTGCGCGTCTACGGCAATGCCGATGCAGCGGCGATGTCGACGGTGATCGCTGCGTTCCGACGCGCATATCCCGGCATCGCGGTGCAGTACCGGGATCTGGGCTCTACCGAGCTCAATCGCCGCTTCGTGGACGAGACCCGCGCGCGCCGACCTACCGCCGACCTCGTGTGGTCCTCGGCGATGGATCTGCAGGCCAAGCTGATCAACGACGGCTACGCGCAAAGCTACCAGAGCCCGGAGAAGCCGGCGCTGCCCACTACGGCGGTGTGGAAGAACATGGGCTATGGCGTCACCGCCGAGCCGGTTGGGATCGTCTACAACAAGCAGCTGATCGCGCCCGCACAAGTGCCGCGCACCCACCAGGCGTTCGAGCAGTTGCTGCGTAACCGGCGAGCGGCCTTGACCGGCAAGGTCGCGACCTACGATCCGGTGCGTTCGGATGTGGGCTACCAGTACCTCGTCGAGGATTACGCCATCACCCGCGATACTCGATCGCTGCTACAGGCGGTCGCGGCCACGCGGCCCCGGTTGGCGGGCACGACCAAGCCGATGCTCGACGCCGTGGCGCAAGGGCGCGTGGCGATCGCCTACAACGTGGTCGGACCCTACGCCTTGGGCAAGGCGCGCAGCGATCCGCGCGTGGGCGTGGTGTTTCCACGCGACTACACGATAGTCGCCTCTCGCATCGCCTTCATCGCCCGCGAGGCGCGGCATCCCGCCAGCGCCAAACTGTTCCTCGATTTCCTGCTATCCCGCACCGGCCAAGCGCTGCTCGCGCGCCAATGGCTGCTGCCGGTGCGCAGCGACGTGCCCGCACCACGGCTGGCGCCGGGCAAGGCGCGGGCCATCCGCGTCGGGCCGCAGCTGCTCGTTCATCTCGATACCATCAAGCGTCGGCGGTTCCTGGCCGACTGGAATGCGATCCTCAGCGAAGGGGCCAAGGGCCGATGAAATTCCTTATCAACGGTTGCGCGCTGGCCGCGCTCGCCGCCGCCACCCCGGCATTGGCCCAACCCCCTAGCGACGAGGACCTCGCCGCACTGGTCCGCGCGCAAGCCGCCGAGATCGCGGTGCTCAAGGCGCGGCTGGATCGGATCGAGGCGGGGCAGGCCAGCGCTGCGGCGCCGCCCCGTTTGGCCGCCGCGCCCCCAGCGCCGTCCACACCGGCGCCCGTCAGGAGCGATCGCCAGACTCGCAGCGCCGTCGTCACCGCGCCCTACGCGCCGCAAATCGTGCCGCCGGGTCCAGCAGAGCGCGATATCGCGCGCGCCCAGGAGGCCAACGATGCCGGCGTCACCACCGAGTGGGGATCGGGCCTGCCCGTGTTCCACTCGGCGGACGGGGTCTACACCTTCAAGCCCCGCGGCCGTATCCTCACCGACGTCAGCTCGACCTTCGGGTCGCGCTATGGCGACCTTAACCTGACGACCACCGGCATGCGCGCGCTGCGCCTGGGCGTCGAGGGCGGCGTCGGCACGCACTTCTTCTACCAGTTCGAAACCGACTTCTCGGAGAACGAAGTCGACATCGTCACTGCCTTCATCGGCTGGCGCAATCGCATCAAGCCCGGCCTCGACTACGACGTGCGCGCCGGCCACTTGTTCAACGATCGCGCCTTCGAAGGCTCGACCGGATCGGACTCGACGCCGTTCCTCGAACGCGGCACCGTCTCGACTGCGATCATCCCGCAGCGCGGCTTCTACGGCATCGGCGTGATGCCGCGATTGTTCTGGAAGACCGGCCACGCCTCGCTGACCGTCACCGGCGACCGCGTCGATGGCAACCAGAGCGTCAGCGACAGCCGCACCGCCCTCGCCCGCACACACTGGAACCCGGTGAAGTCCGACCGCGCCGTGCTGCACTTGGGGCTGTGGGGCTTCGACGAGCACTTGTCGCAAGCCGCGACGACGCTGACCCGCAACACCGTCATCGGCGGCCGGTTCAACGGCGCGCTGCGCGTCTCGAGCGGTCCTCTGCTCGGCGGCACCGGCACCACCGGATATGGCGCGGAACTGGGCGGATATCTGGGTCCGGTCTGGATCATGGGCGAAGCCGGCCGGCGCAATGCCCGGCTCGACAACGACCGCCCCGACTTCGTGAGCAAGGCCTGGAGCCTGTCGGGCGGCTGGTTCGTCACTGGCGACCTGCCCCCCTACAACCCGCGCCTCGGAAGCTTCGGCCAGCCGCAAGTGCTGCGCCCGATCTTCGAAGGCGGCCCCGGCGCGATCGAGCTGACTGCGCGATACGAGAGCCTCGACTACACCGACCTCGTCACCGGCGGCGACGGCTGGGCGGCGACGATCGGTGCCAACTGGTACCTCAACAGCTTCACCCGCCTGCAGCTCAACGCCATCCACTGGAACACCGACAACCGCAGCGGCGCTTTCGTCGGCAAGGACAACGGCCAGACCGTCAGCACGCGCATCGGCGTGACCTTCTGACCCGCAATCCCAAAGGACATATCCGATGAGCCTTGCCCTCTACGGCTTCCTGATGGTGGCCACTTTCATGACGCTGATCATGACCAAGCGGATGACCCCGCTGGTCGCGCTGATCGTCGTTCCCACTATCTTCGCGCTGATCGCCGGCTTTTCGACCGGGCTTGGCGACATGATGATCGACGGCATCAAAAACCTGGCCCCCACCGGCGTCATGCTGCTGTTCGCGATCCTGTTCTTCTCGATCATGACCGACACCGGGTTGTTCGATCCGCTGGTCAACCGCCTGCTGCGGGTGGTGCATGGCGATCCGATGAAAATCCTGATCGGCAGCGTCGTGCTGTGCGCGCTGGTCAGCCTCGATGGCGACGGGTCGACGACCTACATCATCACGATCGCCGCGCTGCTGCCGCTCTACAAGCGGTTCAATATGAACCGGCTGTACTTGTGCTGCCTGCTGATGGTCACCAGCGCGATCATGAACCTCACGCCCTGGGGCGGCCCGACCGCGCGCGCCGCCAGCGCCCTGAAGCTCGATCCCGCCGCAGTATTCCTGCCGCTGATTCCCGGCATGATCGCCGGCATCGCCTTTCTGATCGGCCTCGCCGCCTGGTTCGGCCGCAAGGAGCGGCTTCGCCTGGGCCATGTGCCCACCAACGAGCCGACGGCGTTCACCGGCATGGCCGTCTCGCAGTTCCCGGAGGCCCGCCGCCCCAAGCTGCGCTGGATCAACGCCACGCTGACGGTGCTGCTGCTGGCCGGGCTGGTCTCGGGCCTGCTGCCGCTCTCGGTGCTGATGATGCTCGCTTTCGCTATCGCGATGATCGTCAACTACCCGCAAGTCGCCGAGCAGAAGGAGCGCATCGCCGCCCATGCCGGCAACGTGCTGGCGGTGGTCTCGCTGATCTTCGCCGCCGGCATCTTCACCGGCATCCTGTCGGGCACCGGCATGGTCGAGGCGATGAGCCGCGAAGTCGTCGGCGTGATCCCGCCCGTGCTAGGCCCCTACATGGCCCCGATCACCGCGCTGCTCAGCCTGCCGTTCACCTTCTTCATCTCTAACGACGCGTTCTACTTTGGCATGCTGCCGATCCTGGCCGAGGCCGGCGCGCATTACGGCATCGAGCCGATGGCGATCGCGCGTGCCTCGCTGATGGGCCAGCCAGTCCACATGATGAGCCCGCTGGTGCCCTCCACCTACCTGCTCGTCAGCCTCGCCGGCATCGATCTGGCCGATCACCAACGCTTCACCTTCATACCGGCAACGCTGGTCTGCGTGGTGATGACGGTGGTTGGCATGCTCGTCCTCGCCTTCCCGTTGGTGGGGTGATGCGCTGCGCCCACCCCTTCAGCCCGGAGACCCGCTGATGATCCGCAAGCCTATTCCCCTCGTCCTGCTTCCCGCGATGGGATGCGACGGTCAGCTCTGGGCGCGCCAAGTGGTCGACCTGGCCGACATCGCCCATCCCGAACTAGGCGATCTCAGCGTCGATGACACGCTGACCGCGATGGCCGCGCGCGTGCTTGCCCATGCCCCGCCGCGAATTGCCGTCGCGGGCGTCAGCCTGGGCGGCTACGTGGCGCTCGAAATGATCCGCCAAGCGCCCGAACGGATCGAGCGCCTGGCCCTATTCGCCACCCGCGCCTCGATGCAGATGCGCCCGCGCACCGTCAGCGAGCAAGGCACCCTGGCCACAGCGCCTGCCGCCGACCCGACGCTGTCCGCTAACGTCAGCGGCCCCGTGCAGGCCATGGCGGAGCGCGTCGGTGCCGGGGTCTTCAAACGCCAGCAACGCGCGCTGCTCGAGCGCCCGGACATCGACCCGGCGATCAGCAGCGTAACCGTGCCCACGCTGGTCGCTGTGGGCGAGCGCGACCGCATCTGCCTGCCCGAGGATGCCCGCGCCCTCGCCAAGCGCATTTTAAACAGCCGCTTCCATATCTTGCGCAACTGCGGCCATCTTGCGCCCCTGGAACGCCCCGGCGAAGTCACGAGTCTGCTGCGCGAGTGGCTAACCCAGGGTGCACCGCGCCCGGCCCCCCGCTCCTTCGTCCTGGGCCGCGGCCGCAAGTGACAGGCGTATGATCCCCATTGCGACCTAAACAGTTGCTCTGGCGCGCTGGCCGGGCAAAGGATGTCGCGTGATTGGCGTTGATACTCTTGTACTGGCCGTACTCGCCGGCATGCTCGGCGGGGCGATGAACGCCTTGGCGGGAGGCGGCACCTTCGTCACGCTTCCCGCATTGATCGCGTTCGGTCTTCCCTCGAACGTGGCTAACGCGACGTCCAACTTCTCGCTTCTGCCGGGCGCATGCTCGAGTGCTTGGGTGTACCGAGACGAGTTGCAACCGCTCGGCGGCTTGAAAGTGCTGCCCTTCGCGCTGATCACCTTCGTGGGCGGGCTCGCAGGAGGAATCCTGCTTGTCGTCACACCGACCCGAGCCTTCGACATCATCATTCCGTGGCTGTTGCTGCTCGCCCTGCTGGTTATGCTGTTCGGAGCACGTGCAAGCGCTTACCTGCGAGCGCGCGTGACGATCGGGAAGCGCTCGTTGATCGCCGCCCAACTGCTGCTAGGCATCTACGGTGGCTACTTCGGCGGCGGCGTCGGCCTGATCGCGACGGCACTTTACGGGCTTCTCGCCAGCATCAGCGTGCGCGACATGTTCGCGCCACGTACCCTGATGCTCGCCATGGCCAACCTGGCGGCGGCCGTGATCTTCCTATGGTTCGCCATGATCGACTGGCGCTCGTGCATCCCGATGCTCGCCGGCGCCATCGCGGGTGGCTGGCTTGGCGCGCATGCCGGCAAGCGCCTGCCAGGGGTTGCGGTGCGATTGTGGACGCTGGCGGTGACCGCCGTCACCACAATCGTGTTCTTCGCCCGCGCCTATGGCTGATCGTTGTTGGGACGGCGTCCCGATAACAGGTAGCTAACGAGCAGCTTGAGACAGGTGGAAGCTATCCTCGAGCATCTGAAACCGAGTGATGACCCCATCCAGGATGGTTAGCACAATTGCAAATTGGGACTCCATGATCTTGTCCGTCGACTTTATCCGCGTGCGCAGCGAGCCGATGATCGCTGCGCGATCGTCGCCGGCAAGAATGTCTTCGATATCGAAAGAGAGCGGCTCGGTCAGTTCACGCAAATCGCGCATGAAACTGGCCATCGCCAAACGGCCGGTTTTGCGGCCGATCCAAGGCATGGCATCCTCGTCGCCTTGAACCTCGAAGATGAGATCATCCGCGAACGGAGCGGCAATCTCTTCGGGGTCACGGCCTTGCCCGATCCCTTCCAGCAGCGATTGCGCGATCTTGATGTTTTGCTGTCGGGTCATGGTCGTTCCTCGTGTTGTAGATGAATGGCAAGCCCGCGCTCACCCTTGTCACGCGGCATGCGCCGCGCCTTGTCGTGATGCAGCGAACTGGTCGCAGTGGTCGCGCACGAAGGCCGTGAAGTCGTGCGGCGGAATGCCGGTCAACCGCTCAATCTCGAAGGTTGGATCGATGTCGTGATGTCCGGCGACTACGTCCGCGAACTGGACAACAAGCCCCTTCGTCATCCAGCGCGAATTGCCGGTTGCGCGAAGCAGCAGGGCAAAAAGCGGACCGGGCAGATCTAGATAGCGCACCTTGCGCCCGATCACCGCTTCAAGCCGCTGGGCCGCCACCTTCATGTCGAGCGTTTCCGGCCCGGTGAGGAAATAGGTCGCGCTCGCATGACCATCCTGTCTGAGGACCGTTGCGGCAACGCGTGCCACGTCGCGTGTGTCGACCCATGAGACCGAACCGCTGCCAGCCACCTGGGGCAGGAATCCTTTGGCGATAGCGTGCTTGAACCACAGGAAGTTCTGCATGAAAGCCGTAGGTTTCAAGATCGTCCACTCGATGCCCGACGTACGCAGATAATGGTCGATCCGGGCATGGGTCTTCGCCCAGGGCACGGTTGAGCGGATATTCGCATCGGAAGCCGACAACTTGACTATACGGCGGACGCCGGCCTGCTTGGCTGCGCCGATGGCGGCAATTTCCTGCTCGTACTGGCGCTGGGTAGGCGGTGTGATGAGAAACATCGTGTCGATGCCCTGCATGGCCGCAGGCAGTGTGTCGGGTCGGTCAAAATCGCCAAGTACCGCGTCGATCCCCTTTCCCCGAAACACATCGACCTGCGCCTGCTTGCGACCCATCGCGCGAAACGGCGTACCGCCCTGCACCAGCAATC